>Ga0315330_10001128_pt1 | contig 17751 bp, 14 predicted proteins | sample M140m34915metaG_FD_203453 | JGI IMG/M metagenome (GOLD analysis project Ga0315330, IMG submission 203453) | Ammonia-oxidizing marine archaeal communities from Monterey Bay, California, United States - M1 40m 34915 | ecosystem: Environmental > Aquatic > Marine > Intertidal zone | place: USA...
CCTTCGTCAATTATTTGAAAAATCAAAAGAGCGTAAAAAACAAGGTCTTTTTGTAATTGAAGGGTTAAGAGAAATAGAAAAAGCTGTTTTGGGAGGGTACAAATTAAAAACTATTTTTATTCAAGAGTGTAGTGAATCTTCTTTCTCAGAAATTTTAAAAAAATTAAATGCTGAATCAATTTTTTGTATTGAAAAATCTGTTTTTGACCGTCTTAGTATGCGTTCTGGATCTGAAAAAATAATCGCTATCGCCAATACTAAAATACATACTTTGGAACATCTTAATCATTCGAATAATGGCATTGTATTAGTAGTTGAATCTCCAGAAAAACCAGGAAATATTGGTGCGCTTTACCGAACAGCAGCTGCAGCAAAAATTAACTCAATTATTATAGCTAATCCAAAAACCGATTTTTATAATCCAAACAGTATTCGCTCTAGCTTAGGTAATATTTTTTTAGTGCCGACAGCAATAGCTCCTTCGTTAAAGGTAATAACCTACTTAAAAAATAATTTTTATAAAATTTTAACTGCTACTTTAAAACCTAATGCTTTAAGCTATCTTAAATGTTCCTTTAAGAGACCTTGCGCAATAATCATGGGTACAGAAAGTACTGGACTTAGCTCTCCTTGGATTGCTGCAACCGATCAAAATTTAATTATACCAATGCATGAGTCTGTAGATTCATTAAATCTATCTGTTTCTGCAGGTATACTAATGTATGAGGCGCAGAACAGAAATAATAAACTTGAAAAAAACACAATTCTTTAGTATCTTTCAAGTACAATGATTATTGATCAATTAACGGAAAATAAAGCAATTGCCAAGCAGTACAAAGAACTCTTGCGTATCAGCTATCAAACTCTAAGTGAGAGAGATAAAAAGATTATTCGACTTGCATTTGATATGGCTGTTGAAGCACATACTAATCAAAGAAGAAAATCTGGTGAAGCTTATATTTTTCATCCAATCAATGTTGCTAAGATTGTAGCTGAGCAAATTGGGCTAGATGCCACTTCAATATGTGCTGCATTATTACATGATGTTGTAGAAGATACTAAATTTTCTGTTGAGGATATTGAGCGCAATTTAGGAACTGATGTGGCAAAAATCGTCCATGGTTTAACAAAAATTTCCAGTCTTAAAAAAGATAAAAATATCTCTCTCCAAGCTGAAAATTTTAGAAAAATGCTTCTTACTCTTAATGATGATGTACGTGTAATCATTATTAAAATTGCGGATCGTTTGCATAATATGCAAACTATGGATGCTATGCCTGAATACAAACAGGTCAAAATAGCTTCTGAAACCCTCTACATATATGCTCCTTTAGCACACAGAATTGGGCTATACAATGTAAAAACAGAATTGGAAGATTTAAGTCTCAAATATACTGAACCCAGAAGATATGAGTCAATTAAACTAAAGATTGAAGAAACTAAGGGGGCTCAAGAGAGTTTCATCAAAACTTTTTCCAAGTTTTTAAAATACGAGCTCAGCAAAGAACGTTTTAAGTTTGAAATTAAGGGAAGGAATAAGTCTATTTATTCTATTCATCGTAAAATGCTAACTAAAAATATTTCTTTTGAAAAAATTTATGACAAATTTGCATTAAGAATAATATATAAAAGCAACAAGAATAATGAAAAATTTCTTGCATGGAAGATATATTCAATAATAACAGATCACTTCACCCCAAACCCCACCAGGCTCAGGGATTGGATTTCAGCTCCAAAGTCAACTGGTTATGAGGCTCTTCATATTACTGTAATGGGTCCTTCTAATAAGTGGGTAGAGGTCCAAATTCGATCAGAAAGAATGAATGAAATTGCAGAAAAGGGTTATGCTGCTCATTATAAATATAAAGAAGGGAATCAAAAAGATATTGGAATTGAAAGCTGGCTTAATCGCATTCAGGAGGTGTTGGAAAATAATACTGGTAATGCTGTTGACTTCGTCGAAGATTTCAAACTCAATCTTTATGCTGAAGAGATTTTTGTTTTTACGCCACAAGGAGACTTAAAGTCACTCCCACAAGGATCTACTGCTTTAGACTTTGCTTTTTTTATCCATACCGAGATTGGAAAAAAAACAAGGGGGGTTCGGGTTAATGATCGCTTGGTCCCATTGAGTAGGGTTTTAGAAAGTGGTGATCAAATTGAGGTCATTACTTCAGATAAAATTAAACCGTCCAAAAACTGGTTAGACTTCGTTGTTACATCAAGAGCTCGTTCAATAATTAAATCTTCAATTAATGATGATAAAAAAATACACGCTGAAGAAGGAAAAGAAATTTTAAGAAGAAAGCTCAAGTCACTTAAAATTCCCCTAAACGATAAAACCGTTAGGCAAATGTTATTATTTTTTAAGTTCGAAAACAGTCAAGATCTATATTACAGAATAGGAATTGGATCGGTGGATAATAAAAAACTTAAAGCGTTTGCAAATGATTATAACAACACCTTACTAAACTTCTTTAAAAGAAGAGTAAATAAATCTGAAAGAAAATCCAATCTAGAGGATGATAAGATCACAGAAAAATATGATACGCTGGTTTTTGGTAAAGAAAAAGAAACACTTGCCCACAGCTTTGGCAACTGTTGCAATCCTATTCCAGGAGATTCTGTGTTTGGATTTATCACTGTGAACGATGGGGTAAAAGTTCATCACAAAGAATGTCCAAATTCTCTTGTACTTCAATCTAACTTTGCTTACAGAGTAATAACAGCAAAATGGGTAGATTCTAGCTCTGAAGAATATAATGCTATTTTAAAACTTACTGGGATCGACAAAAAAGGTCTTGTTAATGAGGTTTCAAGGACAATTTCAAATAATATGAATGTTAACATAAATAAAATAAACTTTGATACTGAAGATTCCTTTTTTACAGGTGAAATTCATGTAAGTGTGCCCAATAAAAATATTTTGAATAAATTAGTTCAGAACTTATCTAGAGTAAATGGTATTGATAAAATTGTTAGAGAATAGGGCTTAATAACTATATTTGCGGTTAATGAACGTGGAAAAATCAAATCAAGATATCGTAAAAGAGGTTTTTGTCAGCTTCCTAGATCATAATGGACATAGGAAAACCCCTGAACGTTTTGCGATCTTGTTTGAAATATACGACAGTAAGGAACATTTTGATATAGAATCCCTTTATATCAAAATGAAGAATAAAAACTATAGAGTAAGTAGAGCAACACTCTATAACACTATTGAACTTCTTTTAGAATGCGGATTAGTTCGTAAGCATCAATTTGGTAAAAATCAATCTCAATACGAAAAGTCTTATTTTGATCATCAACATGATCACTTTATATACACAGATACGGGAGAAGTGAAGGAGTTTTGTGATCCGAGAATTGAACAAATAAAAAATACTATTGAAGAAGTCTTTGATGTCGAAATACACAATCACTCATTATACTTTTACGGTACAAAAAAAAATAAAAAATCCTGAAATAAATGGCAGTAGATTTGCTACTAGGGCTTCAATGGGGCGATGAAGGAAAAGGAAAAATCGTAGATGTACTAACTTCTTCCTATGATATAATTGCTCGCTTTCAAGGTGGCCCTAATGCGGGACATACTCTTGAATTTGACGGAAACAAACATGTCCTTCATACAATTCCCTCAGGGATATTTCATCCTAAAGCCACAAATCTAATCGGAAACGGGGTTGTAATCGACCCTGTAATATTCATTAAAGAAATTGAAGGTCTTAAACCTTACAATATTGATTTTAATAAAAAATTATTAATTTCAAAAAAAGCTCACCTAATACTTCCTACCCATCGCCTGCTAGATGCCGCATCTGAAGCATCAAAAGGAAAAGCTAAAATAGGTTCAACATTGAAGGGAATTGGACCAACATATATGGATAAAACTGGGAGAAATGGAATTCGAGTAGGAGATATTTTAGCAACTAATTGGGAAGAAAAATATAAGCGGCTTAGCCTCAAGCATTTAAATATGTTGGAAAGTTATAACATATCAATTGATTATGATTTAAATGGCCTCGAAAGTGAATTCTTTTCGAGTATTGAGAATTTGAAAAAATTTAAATTAGTAGATAGTGAACAATATCTAATCGATGCGCAGAAAGAAGGGAGTAAAATATTAGCAGAAGGTGCCCAAGGGTCACTTTTAGATGTTGATTTCGGAACATATCCTTTTGTGACCTCTTCAACAACTACTGCAGCAGGAGCTTGCACAGGACTTGGAATTGCTCCAAATAAAATCAAAGAGGTTTTTGGTATTTTTAAGGCTTATGCAACCAGAGTGGGAAGTGGTCCGTTTCCAACAGAGCTGTTTGATAATATTGGAAAAACTATGGCTAGGGTGGGTAATGAATTTGGTTCAACAACTGGAAGAGCAAGACGTTGTGGATGGATTGATCTCGTAGCTTTAAAATATTGTATAAATATTAATGGAGTGACCCAATTAATGATGATGAAAGGTGATGTGCTTTCTGGTTTTAATAAAATTAAAGTATGTACTGCATACAAAACAGAATCAGGAATAATAGATTATCTACCTTACGACATTTCAAATAAAGAAGTTACACCAATCTTTGATGAGCTTCCGGGCTGGAAAGAGAATTTAACAGATATTAATGATCTAAATCAATTTCCAGTAAATTTCAATAATTATATTTCTTATTTAGAAGAAGCCTTAAACACACCTATAAAAATAGTTTCAGTAGGTCCAGACAGAAAACAAACTATTTTCAGATAAGAACACTCAATATGTATATGACATATCGTATTGTATTCATCTTTATTCTTACCGCAATTGTCTCATTAAAAGCACAGGAAGAAAAAATCATTGAGATTCGCCAAGCTGGAGGATCTAAACAAGATCAAGAAGCCTTCCCTGGAGCAAACATTTTATTCAAAAATTTAGACAAACGAGTCATACTGTTTCATGATGGGGCACTAATAGAGTCTGATTTAGCTTACTTCTATGCAAAAGAAAATTTTTTTAAAGCCACGGGAGATGTTGTATTTACTCAAGGCGATAGTTTAAGAATGACATGCAATAAAATTGAATATAATGGTGATACAAAAATTGCTTTAGCTCAGGGTGATGTATTTTTAAAACGTCCTGATATGTCGTTAAAGACAGAAAAGTTAAATATAAATCGTGTAAAAAATGAAGCATTTTACAATTCTAAAGGTGTAGTGATTGATAGCTCCAGTACTCTTACGAGTAATCAAGGTGTGTATTTTATTAACAAAAAAAAGTATAGGTTTAAGTCAAATGTGATAATTGATAATCCTGAGTATGAAGTAAATTCTGATCAACTTGATTATTACACTGAGTTAAATCAAGCATATTTATTTGGAGACTCAAAAATTATTGGTGATACTTATACTATCAAATGTGAAAGAGGTTTTTATGACCTAGACAGAGAAAAAGGAGTATTTAAAAAGAATGCGACACTTTACTATGACAATAAAATTATTAAAGGAGATAGTCTATATTTTGAGAGTGAAAAGAATTATGCAGCAGCAACAAAAAACATAAGCATAGTTGACTCTATAAATAACTCAATAATTACAGGTCATTACGGTGAGATTTTTAAGGATAAAGATTCTGCAATAATTACTCGAAGAGCACTAGCAATCAATATAATTGAAAATGATTCCCTTTTTATTCATGCAGATACACTTGTCGCGACTGGTCCTGAAGAACGACGTATACTAAGAGCATATTATGATGTAAGGATCTTAAAAAGTGACTTGCGTGGTATTTCAGATTCACTTTATTTAGATGAATCCATTGGTCTAACAAAACTTCTCACTAAGCCTCTTTCCAATCAACAAGAACAAATATTTACTGAAGCCGATCGTAATTTAAATAACCCTGTACTATGGTTTGATAAAAGTCAAATGTCAGGCAATCAAATTCATTTAATTTCAAATACTGAAACTAACAAATTAGATTCCTTGAAAATCCTAAATAACGTGTTTATTATTGAAAAGGATTCTTTGAGTATTGATGGATATAATCAAATTAAAGGTGGGATTCTAGATGGTGATTTTAAAGAGGGTAAACTTGACAACATTTTTATCACTAAGAACACAGAAATGGTTTATTACCTATATAATGATGAAGATCTTCAATTAATTGGGATTGATAAAACTACATGCAGTGCTTTAAAAATGAATTTTGATAATGGTGAAATCAGTAATATTACTTTTTTAGTAACTCCAAATGGTGACGTTTATCCAGAAGATGAGCTTCCAATTAACGAAAGAACATTGAAAGGCTTTACTTGGAGAAAAAATGAGCGCCCAGAGAGTGTAAATGACTTATTTGACGATAATGATTTAGAAGATGTATTCCCTTCTATTTTAAAATTTAAATATCCAGACCCAGGCGTTAGTAAAGTTCCTATTAATTAGAGACTATGGAGGATCTAAAACAAGACTTCTTAAAGTACCAAGCAAAGACAACTCCACACCCCCTTGCACTCAGTATTAAAAGGGCTAAAGGAGTTTATATTACTTCTACAAGTGGAAAAAAATATTTAGATTTTGTAGCAGGGGTTTCAGCTTGTAGCTTAGGACATAGACATCCAAAAATAATTTCTGCAATTCGTAAACAAATTAACAAGTATATGCATGTAATGGTTTATGGAGAATTTGCTCAACAACCAACAGTTCAATTATGCAAAGAACTTGTATCAATTTTACCTAAAAATCAACAAAGTATTTTTCTTACAAATTCAGGAACAGAAGCAATTGAAGGTGCGTTAAAATTAGCCAAAAAAGCAACCAGAAGAAACGAATTAATAGGCTCGTTCAAAAGTTATCATGGTAGTACTCAAGGGGCACTAAGTCTCTTAGGATCGGAAAATCAAAAAGAAGGTTACCGTCCTTTAATTCCAGGTTCACGCTTTATCCAATTTAATAATTTAGAAGATCTTAATCAAATTACCACTAAAACAGCTGCTGTAATTTTAGAGACTATCCAAGGAGGAGCTGGATTTATTCTACCTAAAAAAGATTATCTGAAAAAAGTAAAGGAACGATGTGAGGAAGTTGGTTCGTTACTAATTTTAGATGAAATTCAACCAGGATTTGGACGTACAGGTTCTTTTTTTGGTTTTGAACATTATTCAGTTGAGCCTGATATTGTTGTTATGGGAAAGGGAATGGGAGGTGGACTTCCTATTGGTGCTTTTTCTGCTTCTTATATATTGATGGAGGTTTTAATGGATAAACCAAAATTAGGGCATATAAGCACCTTTGGAGGTAATCCAGTGATTGCTGCTGCATGTCTCGCAACACTCCGTGAATTAAGAGATTCAAAAATCATCACCCAAATCAAAAAAAAAGAAGCTCTTTTTCGTAATGAATTAAAGCACGAAAAAATAAAAGAAATCAGAGGAAAAGGTCTTATGCTTGCGATAATTTTAAAAGATTCAGAAACCGCTAATAAAGTTGTCTTAAGATGTATGGATAAAGGGCTTATTGTATTTTGGTTACTATGGGAAAAGAAAGCTGTTCGATTATCTCCGCCTCTAATTATTAAAGAAAATGATATTCGAAAAGGTTGTGCAATTATACGAGAAGTTTTAGATAATGTTTAAAAATTAGATGTTAACTATTTTGTTAAAAACAATATGAGTTATAATTGATTTACTCGGATTGGAGTTTCTATTTTTAAATAAATAATTTAGATAATATATATGCTAAATTACAATTCTGAAGAAACACAATCATCTGTATTAAAATTTGAGCAAATGCTCAAAACCAACTTAATTTATTTCTTTGATGCACAAGAATTTGAAGATATAGTGGTTCATTATCTAGGTTTTGGTGAAAATCAACTTGCTAAAAAAGCATTAAAAATGTCTCTTGAACAGCATCCTGGTAGCTACGAACTAATGTTGTTACAAAGTGAGATATTTATTTTAGAGGAAAAATATGAATCGGCGCTTGAAGTACTTGAATATATAGAAAAAATAAATCCATTTGATGAGGAAATTGCTCTACAAAAAGCAAGTATTTCATCTAAAAAGGGAGACCATAAAGCTTCGATTAATCAATTACATCAGGCATTAAGTTTTTCAGAAGACCCCCTGGAAATTTGGAATCTTCTAGGTATGGAACATTTATTAGCAGAGGAATTTAAAGAAGCGTCATTTTACTTCAAAAACTGTTTAGATGAAAATCCCGAAGATTATCCCTCTCTTCACAACTTGCTACATTGCCATGAACAGTTGGGACAAGTTGAACCTGCCATATCTTGCCTAAATAAAGTTCTTGAATATGATCCATTTAGCGAGATAGCCTGGCTACAATTGGGTAAAATATTTGTAAAATCTGGGAAAATCAAAGAGGCTCTTTCTGCTTTTGATTTTGCTATAATAAGTGATGATTCTTTTTCAGGAGCTTACATTGAAAAGGGTGTCTTATTAGAATCTATTGGAAGAATTAATGAAGCTATTGAAAATTATGAGCTTGCCATGAGTACTTCAGATCCAACTTCATTTATCCATAAATGTCTTGGAAGGTGTCATGAGAATTTAGGAAATTTTGATCTAGCCCAAAAATTTTATGTTAAATCAATACAGCTAGAACCCACAAATGAAAATAGTTGGGAATCTTTAATCCTTTTCTATTTTAATCAAAAGAAATTTGAGAAGGTTAAATTTTATTTGGATCGTGCCTTGAAAAATAATAGTGATTCTATTAGCCTTTGGAAAAAAAGTTTAGAACTTAACACTTTAACAGGTAGAAAAGAAAAAGCAATTGAAAGTTGTAAAAAATTAATTGAATTAGGAATTTATGAGTCAGAAATACTTATTCAACTTATCGATCTTTTAATTGACAAAAAAGAATGGGTTGAAGCATATAAAATAGGGAAAGAAGCCTATGTTTCATTTCCAGAAAACAGAAAAATAGCTATAAGAATTGCTGGTTGTTGTTTTTATTTAAGCAAAGCTGAAGAGGGATTTTATATTTTAAATTCCAGCACGATCAATAATTCAGATCAAGCTCTTTTCAGATCGCTTTTCCCAAATTTTAAAAAGCTCCTTATTGACTCTTGAATTTGAACTGATTCGTTTAGATTTGGTTCTATACCTTTGTATTACACAATAATTAATTTATGAGATACTTTCTTTTGTATATAAAAGGTGTTTTGATGGGTGCTGCAGATTTAGTTCCAGGAGTTTCTGGTGGTACGATAGCTTTAATAACAGGGATTTATAGAGAGCTCTTAGAAAGTATAAATGATTTTTCTTGGGAAAAAATTAAGTTGCTTAAAAATGGAAGGTTTAAGAAATTTTGGAAACTAATAAATGGACCATTTCTTTTATCTTTATTTACTGGCGTTTTTAGTAGTATTTTGCTTTTATCTCGCGTTTTAGAATGGTTAATAAATAATGAACCTATTGCGCTATGGTCTTTCTTTTTAGGATTACTTACAGCCAGTATCTTATATCTAATTAAAACAGAATTTAAATACACCCTGAAATCGGTATTTTTTCTCTTAGCTGGATGCGCAATTTCTTATTTAATTACTCAATTAAGAATTTACACAAATGAGCTTCCAATTTGGTATATATTTATTGCTGGTTTTTTTGGGATTTCTGCAATGATCCTTCCTGGACTTTCGGGCGCTTACATTTTAGTTATAATGGGTGTTTATAAAATAATATTGTCGAATGTTAGACAAGCCCAAGATCTTTTTTTTAATTTCAATCAAGAGGAGTTTATTGAGGTAACATCAACACTAAGTGTTTTTATTTTAGGAATATTTATAGGTGTTAAGGTTTTTTCAAAATTGTTATCATGGCTACTAAATCATTATCATCAAACAACTTTTGCTTTCCTCATTGGATTAATGATTGGGGCATTAAGTAAAGTCTGGCCATGGAAAAATAAAATCTCAAGTTTGGGTGATAACGACCTAAAATTTGATATTGCGGTTCTTCCTCAAGACTTTGATGGCTCATCACCTGAAATTGAAAAATCACTAATTCTTATGTTTTTAGGTTTTATTTTGATTTTAGTTTTAGAAAAAAGTAAAATCTTATTGAAAAATGAAACTTAATTTTAAAAGATCAATTTATTTTAAAGATTTTATTTTAGTTCTACAGGGTATTGCCATGGGAGCTGCAAATAAAGTTCCGGGGGTTTCAGGTGGAGTTGTGGCTTTAGTTGGAGGTTTTTATGAAACTCTTATTTTTTCCTTTCAACGTTTTAATTTAATAGCGTTAAAACTTGTCCTGAATAGAAGATTTAAGAGTTTTTGGAGATATATAAATGGTCGTTTTCTTACTTTACTCTTTGCTGGAGTTGTAATAAGTTATTTTAGTGTTTCATTACTTTTAGATTATTTACTAAGTAATCACGAAACTCTTGTTTTAGGAAGTTTTTTTGGGATGATTATAGGGTCACTATACTTAGTTGTTATTAGAGTTAAAATATGGAAAATATCTAGTAGAGTATTATTTTTATTAGGGCTTATCTTTGGGTTGTCAATTAGCTATCTTCGTCCTGTTGCTGAAAACGACCAGCTTTACTTTGTATTTTTTTGTGGTATAATTAGCGTTTCGGGAATGACTATCCCTGGTTTGTCAGGATCTTTTTTACTTTTAATTCTAGGCAATTATAATTTATTACTTGTTGATGCTGTAAATGCTCTATTTCTTGTTGTATCTGATATTATTTTTCTAGATTTCGATTCTCTATCGAACCCAATAATCCAGAGACTCTTAATCATAATATTTGTTTTTACAATTGGATCATTAAGTGGACTGATTCTATTTTCAAACATTCTTAAAGGGGTTTTAAAAAAATTCCCTAAACAAACCTTATCGGCTATAATTGGATTTATTAGCGGTACTCTTATACTAGTTTATCCATGGAGAAAAAAAGTCCTCTTATATGACGATAAAGGAAATTTAATTCTCAACGCCTCAGGAAATCCCATGTTTTCAAATTATAATTATTATTATCCAGATTTTAAGGATTTTGAAACCTATGGTGTACTTTTAACTATTATTTTAGGAATTAGCATTCTGTTCTTATTAAATTATTATGATAAAAAAAGAACTAATTAATCAATTCGGTCTCGTTGGTAAAAACATAGAGTATTCTTTTTCAAGAGAATATTTTAATTCAAAATTTAAAAGTGAAAAAAAAGTTGATTATTATTATATAAATTATGACATAAGAAGTATTGATCTATTCAAAGAAGTCATAACAAGAAAACCAATTCCACTTGGCCTTAATGTAACCACACCATATAAAAAAGAAGTTATTTCTTATTTAGATAAACTTTCCAAAGAAGCAAAAGCTATTCAAGCTGTAAATACGATTGTATTTGATCAAAACAAAAAGCTAATAGGTTATAACACCGATTATATCGGTTTTGAAAAATCGTTACTTGAAAGCATTGGTAAAAGACCAAAAAAAGGGATAATATTAGGAACCGGAGGAGCATCTGCTGCTGTAAAATTTGTTCTTGATAAAATGGGTTGCAAATTTAAATTTGTGTCTCGAAATCCTAAAGAAAATCAATTGGCTTATGATAAGGTCACGAAGAAATATTTAGACGAAATTGACCTAATTGTAAATACAACACCTCTTGGAACATATCCAAATATAAATAATGCCCCATCAATTCCATATGAATATATAAACTCTAGACATTTATTATTTGATTTAATTTATAATCCAAGTGAAACAAGGTTTCTCAAAGAAGGTAGACTAAGGGGTGCTAAAACAATAAATGGATATAAAATGCTTGTTTACCAAGCAGAAGAATCCTGGAAACTTTGGAATCATTGATTTAAATTTGAGTCATTCAGTATTCAAATATAAAAAAAATTGTATTTTATTTGTAAATAGACATTTAACTCATGGAAGAGAACACTCTACAACCTAGTGCGGAGGAGATAAAGAAGCCGCATGACAAAAAAACAAAAGAATTGAAAGAAAAAAACACTAAAACACGAAAAAATATTAGTCATCTAAATGAAGACAAAAAATCTTCAAAAGAAAACAAGAAGCTTCTTGCTAAAAGTGAAAAGGTAAAAGAACCTAAAGCTTTAAAAAAAGAGACAGGGAAAAAAAAGATTGAGAAAAAAGAAAGTCCAAAAGAAAAAGTTTCTGCATCAAAGACTAAGAAAACCAAAGAGCCTAAAGTTTTAAAAAAAGAGACAGGGAAAAAAAAGATTGAGAAAAAAGAAAGTCCAAAAGAAAAAGTTTCTGCATCAAAGACTAAGAAAACCAAAGAGCCTAAAGTTTTAAAAAAAGAAAATGTTTCTTCTGAAAAACAAAAAGAGGAAATAGCTCCTGGAAAAAAATATAAATCTAAGTCCATAGAAGAGCTAATAGAAATTTTTAAAAAACTTTCTACAAGTGAAGATTGGTTAAAAAATCACAAATTACTATTAGCTATAAACGATACTTTTGATAAAAAATTCCGATTAGATGTCGAAAAACAAAAGAAAATTTTTCTGAGAGAAGGTGGAAATGAAATTGATTTTTTCTTTAAACCTGATTACAAAAAAAGTTTTGATCAAATTACTTATGAGTATCGAAATAAGAGAAGAAATCATTTTAAAGATCAGGATGCAGCCCAAAAAATTAATCTAGAAAGAAGAAGATCTATCATTGAAGAAATTAAAAATCTAATTGACCAGAACCAAATTAATTCAAAGACATACAGGGAATTCAGAAACCTTCAAGAAAGTTGGTATAATACAGGGCAAGTTCCAAGAAATGAAAGTCAAAATCTGTGGGATACTTTTAAGCACCATGTTGAAAGATTTTATGCTTTTTTACATTTAGACCGTGAGTTTAGGGAAATGGATTATAACCATAATTACCAAGAAAAAATTAAACTCATAGAACGAGCTGAAGCACTTAAAGATTATCCAGATATAATTAGAGCAAGTAGAGATTTAAATATACTTCACAAACAATGGAAAAACGATTTAGGTCCAGTAGCTAAAGAACATCGTGAAGATCTTTGGAAAAGATTTCAAAATGCCTCAAAAGAAATTCAGGAACGGCGACAAGAATACCAAAAAGATCTTAATGGAGCAATGAAAGAGAATATGGCAAAAAAGGAAGAATTACTCCTTGAAATGCAAAAAATTCTTAAAAATATCCCTGAAAATCATGTCTCTTGGCAAAATGCATTAAAAAATTTTAATAATTTAAGAGAAGACTTTAAAAAAATTGGATATATCCCAGCAAAAGAAAGCAAAGCATCATGGAAAATTTTTAGAGAAGTAGGTTCTGAGTTTATGCGATTAAAAAATATATTTTATAAAGAACAAAAAAAAGCTTTCAACTCCAACATAGAAACCAAAAAAAATCTGATTAGTTTATCTGCAGAAGTTCTTGATTCTGAGGATTGGAAAAATTGTGTCCAAAAAATGAAAGAATATCAAAAGAAATGGAAAAATATAGGTTTTGTACCGAGAAAATTAGACAATAATTTATGGAGGGAGTTTTCAGGTATTCAAAAAAAGTATTTTGATAGGTTGAAGTCTGGATTCAAACAGTTCAATTTAGAACAAGATGAATTACTCAAGAAAAAAAAATCATACTTAGATAAAATTAAAAAGGAAATTTTTAAATCAGATCCCGATCTAATCAAAAAAGAATATTTTGATCACTTGGAAAAATGGAATGAATTAGGGACTCTCGAACTAAAGATTGAAAAAGAGATGAATAAATCATTCACTAATATTATGATTGGAAAAATCAAAAAAACAAAACTTGAGGACAAGGATATTGAATCTATAATTAAAGATATTAATATAAATATTTTACAAAATGATCCAAGACTTCTAGAGCATGAATTTCAAGATGTTCAATCACATTTGACTAACTTAAAAGCAGAACTAACCCAGTTAGAAAACAATTTGGAGTTTTTTAGTAATTCAAGTACTGAAAATCCTTTGTTTAAGAATGTAGAAAAACAAATAGGTTCTTGTCAAAAGAAAATCGACGAGACACAAAAAAAATATATAAGTCTTAAACAAATCAGAAATGCTCAAAATAAATCAAATAAATCTTTAGAAGTAGAATCTCATAGTAAGTCTGATCAGGAATTATCAGATAGTGAGGATTGATTTTTAGATTCTTCCCAGAAATTCTCCATTTCTTGCAGTGATAAATCAGAGATGGATTTCTTTAGTTTTTTTGCTCTTGATTCAATACAGTTGAATCGTTTTATGAACTTCTGGTTGACTTGCTCAAGGGCTGCGTCAGGGTTAATTTTTAAAAAACGTGCGTAATTAATTAGTGAAAATAAAATATCACCAAATTCTTCTTCAGTATTTTTTTTATTGCCCTTTAAAACCTCTTCTTTAAATTCAATGATTTCCTCCTCTACTTTAGACCAAACTTGTCCTTTGCTATCCCAATCAAAACCGACACCAGCGGATTTTTCCTGTATTCTCATTGCCTTCACTAATGAAGGCAAGCCTCTGGGCACTCCATCTAAAATACTATTCTTTCCTTCTTTTAGTTTTAAGTTTTCCCAATTTTTTTTTACTTCATTTTCATCTTCGACTATCACATTCCCATAAATATGTGGGTGTCTAAATACCAATTTCTCAGAAATACAATTAGCTACATCTGCAATATCAAAGGTCCCTTCCTCACTACCTAGTTTTGAATAAAAAATAATGTGCAATAATAAATCACCTAATTCTTTTTTTATTTCTGAAGCATTACCTTCTAATATCGCATCTGCTAGTTCATAAGTCTCCTCAATAGTCAAGTGTCTTAAACTTTCAAAAGTTTGTTTTTTATCCCAAGGGCAATTTGCTCTAAGATTATCCATTATATCGAGTAAGCGTGCAAAAGAATCTAATTTTTCTTGTTTTGAATTCATATTATTTTCTTGATTTTTTAGGGAAACTCATTTTATAATCAACAGAAATATCACCTTTTGAGATTAAAGTTAATCTGTTTTTTATTAGTCTCTTTTTTAGAGAAGATAAATGATCTGTAAATAATACTCCTTCAATGTGATCGTATTCATGCTGTACAACTCTTGCTGTAAGACCATTTAATTTAAGTATTTGAGGTTCAAAATTTTCATCAAAGAAGTTTATACTTATTTTTTCTTTACGAGAAATATCCTCTCGAACATCAGGAATACTTAGACAACCTTCATTAAAATCCCAAAGATTTCCCTCTTCACTAATTATTTTTGGATTTATAAATACTTTTTTAAAAGTATTTATAGTTTCTATTTCTTTGACACTCATATTCTCTTCATCAACAAATGGAGACGCATCAATTACAAAAACTCGAATAGAAAGACCAATTTGTGGAGCTGCAAGACCAACTCCATTTGCAGCATACATGGTTTCCCACATATTGGCAATTAGTTCACTTAAATTTGGATAATCTGATGTTATTTCTTTTGCTGTCTTTTTTAGAACAGATGATCCATATGATATGATGGGTAATATCATGACGTATTCCTTTTATGATCTAAATAGGATTGTAATATTAGTGTAGCACTAATTTCATCTATCAAACCCTTATTTAATCGTTTCTTTTTTTTTTGACCTGTTTCAATTAAACTTTGAAAAGCTATTTTAGAGGTGAAACGTTCGTCATAGCGCTCAATTTGATAGTCAGGAAAATTTCTTTTTAATAGTTTTATAAACTGCATAATATGGGTTTCAACATTCGATTTAGAACCATCTTTTTGGAGTGGCCTGCCAACAATAAAAGTTTCAATTTTGTCGGTTACACATAGCTTCTTCAAATATGGAATTACTTCATTAGTTGGAAGATTTTTAAGACCACTTGCAATGATCTTAAGTGGATCTGAATAGGCTAAACCAGTTCGTTTTACTCCATAATCAATACCTATTAGATATCCCATCAATATTTTTTTTCAAATATACCTTTTTCATCCAAAATGTTAATTTATTAATTATTACAACTTTTGAAAACTAAAAAATTAATTGCAGTACCCATAGAAAATAATTTTTGTTTTTTCTTTAATTTTAATTGAATACATAGAATTTCATGATGGTCTTCTATATCTGAATAGTTATGAATTCTTTACCTTTGATTAAAAAATTAAAAGATGCAAAATATCATTGAAATCGCTTGGAACAACCGCTCTTTACTTAAGGATTCAAAAACGCAAGACACAGTAAGAAAAGTCGTCGATCTACTAGATCAAGGTAAACTTCGTGTGGCAGAGCCAACTAATAACGGATGGAAAGTAAATGAATGGATAAAAAAAGCAGTTATTTTATATTTTCCAATCCAAAAAATGGAGACTCTGCAGGCTGGACCTCTAGAATTTCATGATAAAATACCACTAAAAAACAAATATAAAGATAAGGGCATACGTGTGGTTCCTCATGCGGTCTCTAGACACGGAGCCTATATTTCTGAAGGTGTAATTCTTATGCCTAGTTTTGTAAATATTGGTGCTTATGTGGATTCAGGTACAATGGTTGATACGTGGGCTACTGTTGGAAGTTGTGCACAAATTGGTAAAAACGTTCACCTTAGTGGTGGTGTAGGAATTGGAGGGGTTTTAGAACCACTTCAAGCTTCACCTGTTATCATTGAAGATAATGCATTTCTAGGATCAAGAAGTATAGTAGTTGAAGGGGTCCATGTTGGTTCAGAAGCTGTGCTAGGGGCTAATGTAGTTCTTACAGCCTCCACAAAAATTATTGATGTTACAGGTTCAAAACCAATTGAAAATAAAGGAATCGTCCCCCCTCGCTCTGTAGTGATCCCTGGCAGTTATACTAAAACCTTTTCAGCTGGCGATTATCAAGTTCCTTGTGCTCTTATAATCGGTAAAAGAAAAGAAAGTACTGATAAAAAAACATCTTTAAACGATGCACTTCGAGAACATGACGTTGCAGTTTAAAAATCGTTAATCTAATTTAATCTGGTATCACTAAAAATAATAATGTGAAATTAAAGGATGATTTTTCTGAATCTTTAAAAAATCCGCTTTTTAAAGTTGTTACTGACGAAGCAAAATCGATAGGCGTAAAAGCTTACTTAATTGGTGGATTTGTTCGGGACCATTTACTAGGAAGAAAAAATAAAAAAGATATTGATATAGTTGCAATAGGTTCTGGTATTAAACTTGCAAAGGCGGTTCAAAATAAGTTAACAGATGCTAAGCCGGTTAAGATTTTCAAAACATACGGGACAGCAATGATCCACTGGAATGGATTAGAAATTGAATTTGTAGGTTCAAGAAAGGAATCGTATTCAATGGAGACTAGGAATCCCAAAGTAGAGTCAGGTTCACTAGAGGATGATCAGAATAGAAGAGATTTTTCTATCAATGCTCTTGCAATAAGTTTAAATAAAGTTGATTTTGGAACCTTATTAGATCCATTCAATGGGATTTCAGACTTAAAACAGAAAATTCTTCGTACTCCCTTAGACCCTGATATAACCTATTCAGATGATCCTCTTCGAATGTTACGTGCAATTCGTTTTGCTAATCAGCTTAACTTTATTATTGAGCAAAAATCTTTAGTATCTATTACAAAAAATTCAGACCGAATAAAAATCGTTTCTAAAGAGAGAATAGTCGAGGAATTAACCAAAATTTTATCTACAAAAAAACCATCTCATGGATTTATTTTATTAGAAGAAACAGGGCTATTAAAATTTATTCTACCAGAATTGGTTACCCTAAAAGGAATAGATGAAATTGAAGGTCAAAGACATAAAGATAATTTTTACCATACCTTA
>Ga0315330_10001129_pt1 | contig 17746 bp, 23 predicted proteins | sample M140m34915metaG_FD_203453 | JGI IMG/M metagenome (GOLD analysis project Ga0315330, IMG submission 203453) | Ammonia-oxidizing marine archaeal communities from Monterey Bay, California, United States - M1 40m 34915 | ecosystem: Environmental > Aquatic > Marine > Intertidal zone | place: USA...
TTAGATAAATTTTGTTCAGTTTTCTGTTCTATATTTTTATCTTTGAAGTATGAAAATTTTCTTTTATTAATCTCTTCTTTCCTTTGCCTCATAACTTCTTGTTGATTAACTTTACTTTCTATGGTGCTGTTAATTTTTTCCATTCTTTTCTCAATTTTACCTACTTTATTTTCTTCTTTGTTTAGTAAGTCAGATTTGTTTAGAACAGTAACCTGTGTAAAGTTTTCAACACCTGTTTCTTTTAACTTCTCTTTGTTCTTTGAGACCATAATTTCTTCAACTCTTTTCTTTTCTTTATTTATTTCAGACTTAATTATTTCTCTTTTTATTTTTATTTTTTCATCAATAACCTCTTTCTTCTGTTTTTTTTTTATATTTTCTAATTCTTTAACTTCTTGTTTTGCTTTATTAGCTTCTTCAAATTTTTGCCGCTTTTTTGTTTCTTTTTGTTTTTTTAAAAATTCTTCTCTATCCTTTCTCTGTTGAGCTAACTGTTTTTTTGCTAAAATTAATCTTTCTTCTTTTTTTCTTTTTTCTAATTCTTTAAATTTGACTATATCGTTTTTTCTTTGCTCTCTCTCAGAGAGTCTTTTAAGTTTCTCTTGTTTTTCTAGTTCTTTTTGTAATTTCTTTTGTTCCTCCCTAAATTTCCTCTCTTCAACTAACCTTTGCTTTTCCCTAATCTTTTTTTGTTCCTCCATCGCTTTCTCAAGGTCTTTCCTCTTTTTTCTTTCAACCTTTAACCTTTCTTGTTCTGCTAATCTCATTTTTTCTCTTTCCCTCTTTTTTTTAATCTCCAATTCTTTCTTCTTAATTTCCTCTGTTAGTTTTTTCTTCTTTTCGAATTGCTCTTTAGTTTTGATATCTGATTCAATTTTTTTTAATCTTTCTTTTTTCTCTAATTCAGCTTTTGCGCGCTTTATTTCTTCTCTTTGTCTTTTCTTCTCTGCTTCTCTTAATTTTTCGAGTTCTTTTTTCTTTTTCTTTTCAATCTTTAGTAACGCGGCTTCTTTTTTTTTTCTTTTCTCTTCCTCTTTTTTGGCATTTTCAATATCTTTCAGTTGTTTCTTTTTTTCTGCTTTTCTATATTTCTCTATTTCTTTTCTTCTTTTCTTTTCAGCTTTTTTAATTTCTTTTTCTTTTTTCCTTTTCAAAGCCTCAGCCTCTTTAATTTTTTGTAATTCATTTTTCTTTTTTTGTTCTTCCTCTTGTTTAGCTTTGCGTTCTTCTTTCTTACGACTTTCTTCAGCCTTCTTTTGTGCTTCGCGTTCTTGTTTCTTACGTTCAGCTTCAGCTTTTTGCTTGATTTCTAGTTCTTTTTGTTTACGTTCAGCTTCAGCCTTTTGCTTAGCTTCTAGTTCTTTTTGTTTACGCTCTGCCTCGGCCTTTTGCTTGGCTTTGAGTTCTTTTTGCTTACGTTCAGCCTCGGCCTTTTGCTTAGCTTCGAGTTCTTTTTGTTTACGTTCAGTCTCGGCCTTTTGCTTGGCTTCGAGTTCTTTTTGTTTACGTTCAGCTTCAGCCTTTTGCTTAGCTTCAAGTTCTTTTTGTTTACGCTCAGCCTCGGCCTTTTGTTTACGTTCAGCTTCAGCCTTTTGCTTAGCTTCAAGTTCTTTTTGTTTACGTTCAGCTTCAGCCTTTTGCTTAGCTTCTAGTTCTTTTTGTTTACGCTCAGCCTCGGCCTTTTGTTTACGCTCAGCCTCGGCCTTTTGTTTACGTTCAGCTTCAGCTTTTTGCTTAGCTTCGAGTTCTTTTTGTTTACGCTCAGCCTCGGCCTTTTGCTTAGCTTCGAGCTCTTTTTGTTTTCGTTCCGCTTCGGCCTTTTGCTTGGCTTCTAGTTCTTTTTTTTTTTTCTCGTCTGAGTCAACAATACTTTTTGGTGGAATTAGTTTTAATTTTTTTTCTTCACCATCTGTGGGTGGTGATAAAAGTCTACCGTTGCCGAAACCTTCATCAATAATTATTTTTTTGGTATTTTTCTCTTGAGAGTTTAAATAGGCGGGGCAATGAAGAGTAAATAAAAGAAAATAAATTATTTTATATTTTAATACATTATTTATTATTCTCATTTTTATTTTCTATCATCTCTTGTATTAACTTTCCAACATATTTGTTGCTAATTATCAATATTTCTCTATTTTGATATGAAGCATTCGATATTAGTCCTCCAGATTCTTTAATAATAAACTTGAAAATATCAGTTATATTCTTGTTGACATCTACCAAAATAAATCCATCAATTTTACCACCAGCTAGTAGTGACAATTCATAAAATATTGAATTATTTATTCTATAATTAATCCCACTATTCATAATTAAATTTGATAATATATTTAGTTCTTTTGGATTTTTGGTAGGTTCATAATTAAAATTTAAACTTATCAATGAATCTGAAATTTTTTTTTTTTCTGAAACTCTCAATCTAAAATCATTTTTAAATCCACCCTTTCCATCACTAAAATAATATGTATCGTCATTTAACGGGTTGTAAAGAATTGAGTTCACAACTTTCTGTTTTTCTTTGTGGGCAATCATTAACATGAATTCGCTAATACCTCGAGAGTAATTTAAAACACTATCTAAAGATGACACAATCCAACAGTCCTCAGAACTTTCATCATCAATTTTGAACACTTTTAAGTCAGGCTTTATTTTAGGTAAGTTCTCGATAATTGCTTTACTCAAATTTCCTAAAGATTTATTAATAAAGTATGATGGGTTTTTAACTGAGCTTTGTAACCTTTCAATTTCAGTGAAATCTCTAATTATATTTTTTCCAGAGCTACGGATTAATTTATCTAGAGCATTCAAAAGAGGAGGAAGGTGATTCATTACTAAACTTTTGCTTTTTCAACATATTCAAGATTTTCAGAATTTATAACTATCTCGTCATTTTCTTTTATATGAGGTGGTACTAATAGTTTAATATTTTTTGTGGTTTCTGCATTTTTATATGAAGATGAAGCTGTTTGTCCTTTCACCACAGGATCTGCAGTCAATATTTTAACCTTGATATTTTTAGGTAAATTAATATTAACTATTTTTTCTTCAACAACAATGAGTTTTAAGTTCATACCTTCTTCTAGTAAACTTAGCTTTACGTCATCTATTAAATGATTGCTACAAGTAGTTTGCTCAAAGTTATTATTATCCATTATTGTAAACTTTTCTGAATCTTTGAATAAAAATGTTGCGTCTATTTCATTAATTGAAGCTTTTTCAACATTTTCCGAAGTTCTCCACCTTTCGTTAAACTTAGTTCCATCCTTAATATCTTTCATTTCTACCTGTATGAAAGCTCCCCCTTTCCCTGGCTTAATAATATTTGTATTTAAAACCTGTAGAAGTCGATTTTTATAATTGAGGATATTACCGGCTTTTATTAAATTTGCATTAATTTTCATATGACTTTACCCAAAATCTTTTTAAATAAATTTGCTGAAAATACAGGGTTTTCTTCGTAATCCCAAATGCTACCAATTACTGCAACATTATTTGGCTTCAAATCTTTTAAACTTAGTATATTATTATGGTTTATCCCACCAATTAGGGTAAAAGGCAATTTAATTTTTTTTTTAATTACTACTATATTATCGGGGTAAATAGCTTTTTTTGATTTTGTTTTTGATTTAAAAACAGACCCAAAAGCAACATAGTCTGCACCCTGTTTTAATGCTTTTTTATATTTTACAAATGAATTCATACAACTAACTCCAACAATAAATTTTTCACCAAATTTTTTTTTTGCTTCAAAACAACTTTTGTCATTTTCACCTAAATGTATACCATCAAAATTATAATTCTCAGCAATTTCAAAATCATTATTAATTATTAACTTTATTTTTTTTTTTTTACAGACCTCCCTTACACCATCGTAATATTTACCTACAAATTGAAGCCTCTTTTTTAAACTAGAAAATTTTGGTCTGAATTGAAAAAAATTAACTGGGATAATGTCGGTTATTTTCTCAAAATTTTCAACACTGAAATTTACATTATAATCAGGTGGGGAAATAACATAAAATTTCATAAAACTTCTAAAAAAATAAATTTATTAGTATCGTATACATTAACATTTTTGTTTTGTGCCAACCGATATAGCTTATCATTATTATTTATTCCTTTAAAAGATAAATTTTTAATCCCTAAGTCCATTAAAATCAGGCTAAGACCAATATTATCGGATGTTTCGACTATATAATTATCTTTTTTTCTTATTTTTTTGTTGATCAAATTGATAATATTAGGTCCTTGCCATATCAAGAATTCAAAAGGATGAAAAAAATTTATCTGTATATTAGAAAATTTCTTTTTATAAAAATCAATTTGGTTAAGGTTTTGGATTTGGAAGGTTTTTTTCTTATAAATATCCATTTAAAGAATTTTTTTTGAGACATCAATTAATCTGTTGGAAAACCCCCACTCATTATCATACCATGATAGAACTCTACAAAATTTTTTATTAAGTACCTTTATTTCTGATAAATCAACAATTGAGCTATGAGAATTATGATTCAAATCTGGAGAAACAACAGGCTCGGATGTTGTTTCAAGTATTGATTTTAACTCACCTGTTTCACCTTCCTTGAAAATTTTTACCAGTTCTTCTTCATCAGTATCTTTACTTGAAACGAACTTAAAGTCTACCAATGACACATTTGCTGTTGGAACTCTTATGGCACTTCCATCTATTTTTCCCTTTAGTTTAGGTAAGACCTCTCCAACAGCTCTTGCTGCTCCTGTGGAGGTAGGAATTATTGACACCAGAGAATTTCTTGCCCTTCTTAAATCTTTATGAATTGTGTCAATTGTATTTTGATCACCAGTAACAGAATGTACAGTTGTCATATATCCTGTTTCAATTCCAACAGATTTTTCCAGTAGGTACGCTAATGGAGCAAGACAGTTCGTTGTACATGAAGCATTTGATATAATGTTATGTTCATTAGAAATAAGTTGGTGATTTACACCATATACAACAGTTAAATCAGGGTTAGAGGCTGGTGCTGAAATCAGTACTTTTTTTGCTCCAGATTCAATATGTTTGTTTGCATTTTCTCTAGACGTAAATCTGCCTGTAGACTCGATAACTAGATCGATACCCATCTCTTTCCATGGGAGCTTGGAGGGGTCAGGTTCAGACAGAAAATCAATTTTGATGTTATCAACTGTCATCGAGTTTTGAGTTTTATTAATTGTATTTATAAGTTTGCCATGAACAGAATCATATTTGAATAAGTGAATATTTGATTCAACATTGCCTAAATCATTGATTGAACAAATTTCAATGTCTGTTGGTGCTCTTTCCAGGAAAGCTCTCAGTGTTAGTCTGCCAATCCTTCCGAAGCCGTTAATAGCAATTTTTTTTTTTTTCATAATGATTTTTTTTAGTAAGTGTTGATTAATGAAATTACTTTATAGTGTAATTGATAAATTTAATATAAATAGAAAAAAAATTTACTTCAATGAATAATTCAAAGTTTAAAGATATTTTATTAAAAATAAAAGAAATTAAGCTTTTAATTGACAGGAATAAACTTGATGAAGAAAAAGTAGATAAAGAACTACTCCAAAAAGTATTAATAATGTTGGAAAAGGTGTTAAAATTCTTAAAGACAAAATAGTATATTTTTTATGAAAATTATAATTGATCAAAAATCTTATGATGTTGAATGCCAAGAAGGTGAGGAAGATTTGTTAAAAGATGCCGGACAAATCATAAATGAGAAGTTCAGTATGATTTCTGATAAAGAAAACTTGTCTGATTTGAAAAAGTTTTTAATTGTTTCTTTAATGCTTGCGGGTGATTTAAAGTTGATTAAAAATGAATTAGAGGATGCTAACAAACAGTTAGATATTATTGATAATGAGATACTGTTGATAAAAAAGAAAATTGAATATAACGATGAATAAAAAAAAAATACGTGCAAAAATTTTAAAATTAAGAAGCTCTCTAAATAATAGGGAAAATAAGCAAAATAGAATTATTGAAAAATTAAAGACTGTTATATCAAACAATACTATTATTGTTGCTGGATATTATCCTGCCAATAATGAGGTGAATTTATTAAGGTTTTATTATTTCTTAATGAAAAATGATTATAGCTTAGCCCTTCCATTTATATTCAAAAAAAATTCTCATTTACTTTTTAAAAGTTTAAAGTTAGATACCGAGTTAGTTTTTGATAAGTTTAAAATTAAAGTCCCAAATAATAATTGTTTTATGGTCCCAAGAGTTTTAATCGTTCCATTAGTTGCGTTTGACTCAAATAAAAATAGACTCGGGTATGGGGGTGGATATTATGATAGAACGATTTCTTTTCTGGAAAAAAAAGGTGAAGTGTTTAAAATAGGAGTTGGATTCGATGAACAGGAAGTGAAAAATTTGCCATTTTACCAATATGATAAAAAATTAGATGTAGTGGTTACACCCAGCAGGTTGATAACATGAAGATTTTAATTTGTGGCGATGTAGTTGGAAAATCTGGAAGATTAGCTTTAAAAGAAAATTTACCGATATTGAAAGCAAAAGAAAAAATTGATTTTGTGGTTGTGAACGGAGAAAATGCAGCTAGTGGGTTTGGAATTACTAAAAAGATCTGCGAAGAGTTTTATGAAATGGGTATCGATGTAGTTACTACTGGAAACCACATTTGGGATCAGAGAGAAATAATTCAGCATATTGAAACAGATAGTAGATTAATAAGGCCATGTAATTATCCTGAAAAGACTCCTGGTAGAGGATTCGGAATTTATGAAATTGGGAATGGAACTATTGTAGTTGTAATTAATGTAATGTGTAGATTATTTATGGACACAATTGAAAATCCCTTTCTAAATTTAGATAGAGTGCTAGACGAAATCAAATTATATGCGAGTAATTATTTAATCATAGTTGATGTGCATGGAGAATCCACCTCAGAAAAAATGGCTTTAGGTCACTTTTTAGACGGAAGAGTGACAGCAGTTGTTGGAACTCATACTCATATTCCCACATCAGATTTACACATAATGGAAAAAGGAACGTTTTATCAAACTGACCTAGGTATGTGTGGTGATTATAATTCGATTATTGGAATGAAAAAAGAGATTTCTCTCAAAAGATTTCTTCATAAGCACTTGAGAACAAGACTAGAGCCTGCAGATGGAGAGGGTACTGTTTGTGGCGTTATTTTAGAAATTGATTTAGAGACAAAAAAAGTTAAAAATTTCAAACAATTGATAAATGGTGGATTTTTAGGAGTTTAAGATGGCAGGTCACTCTAAATTTAAAAATATAATGCATAGAAAAGGAGCCCAGGACAAAAAAAGGGCAAAACTATTTTCTAGATTAATAAGAGAAATTTCAGTTGCCGCCAAGCTTGGCGGTGCAGATTCTGATTCTAATCCAAGATTAAGAACTGCTGTAAATAATGCTTTGTCTTCAAATATGTCTAAAGATAATATAGAGAGAGCTATAAAGAAAAATTCATCAGATACTAATGATGAACAAATACAAGAGATTCTTTATGAGGGGTTTGGACCTAGTGGCGTTGCAATCATAATCGAATGCTTAACGGATAATAGAAATAGAAGTGCATCTGAAATAAGGTCAACCTTTTCTAAATATGGTGGTAATCTTGGTGTAAATGGATGTGTTCAACATAATTTTCAAAAAAATGGCGTGATTTCATACAAAAAAAATATTGATAATTTTGAAATTTTTTTTGATAAATGTGTTTCATTAAATGCTGAAGATGTTGCAGAGAATGAAAATACTTACGAAGTTTTTACCAGTTTAGAATTATTCAATTCAATCATTATTGAATTAGAGAAAAAATATAATCTAGCTAATTTTACTTCAATAGAATGGAGGCCAGTTAATCTAGTAGATATTACTCATGAGCAAGATGCAAAAAATTTAATAAAACTTCTTGAGAAACTTGAGGATTTAGATGATGTTCAAAGTGTATCTGCTAATTTTAATATTTCTGACGAGTTAATGGAAAAAATTGTTGAAGAATAAAAGGCTTATTTTAGGTGTTGATCCAGGCTTAAACTTCACTGGTTGGGGAATGGTGGAGAGTCTCTCTAATAGTGAAAAATACATTTCTCATGGAGTAATTGAAACAAAAAAACGAAATGGTCTAGGGCAAAGGCTTAATAAAATTTATGAGGGTCTCGAAAAAATTGTAGACAAGTATAGCCCAAATCATATTTCAATTGAAAAAATTTTTTCCAATTCAAACCCTGACTCAACATTAAAGTTAGGTAAAGCAAGAGGTATTGTGTTTTTGCTTGCAGCAAGAAAGAATTTGGACATCAGTGAATATTCTCCAAACACTGTAAAAAAAAATTTGGTAGGTTATGGCCATGCTGATAAAAATCAAATTATTAAAATGATTGAGAGAATTTATCCATCAATAAAAATTTACAGTGAAGATTCTGCAGATGCATTGGCAGTTGCAATTTGTCATGCAATGCAGAGTAAATCAAAATTAAACTTTTTAAGTAAAGGATAATTAGAAAAAAATGATTGTAAAATTAAAAGGTAATATTGAAAATTTTTCAGATCTTTTTGTTGATCTAGATGTTCAAGATGTTGTTTATAGAATTTTGATGACACCCATAAATATAAAAGAATTTAAAAATACACGTGAAGATATAGAGATTTTCATTTATGAAATATTAAAAGAAGATTCAAGGATTTTGGTAGGATTTAAAAACGATGAAGAAAGGGAAATATTCTCTGATTTATTATCTGTTCAGGGTGTAGGTAGTAAGATGGCATTAAATATTATGTCAGACCTAGATAATCAACAAATTGTTAGCACAATAAAAAATGAAGAATTACAAACTCTCACAAAAATTACTGGGGTTGGTCAAAAACTTGCAAAAAGAATATTTAATGAATTGAAAGAAAAAATACAAAAAAAGTTCGAATTAAATGATTTACCTATTACAGAAACTAATTCAGTAGTGAAAGCAGATTTAGTTTCATGTCTAGTAAATCTTGGGTATCCTCAGAGAATAAGCGAGGAAACGGCTATTCAAGTAATCATGAAAAATGAAGAAAAAGATTTAGAAGAAATGATTCCAATAGCGTTAAAACTTCTTACTAAACCGGTATAATTAATGACAAAAGATTTCAAAACTAAAGAAGGCCTAAATCCCAAAGAAATAAAAGAGGATAAAAGTAACATTTTAAGACCTAAAAAAATTGAAGATTTTATTGGGCAAGACTCAATTAAATCAAATCTTAAAACTTTTATTAAATCTTCCATTAAAAGTAAAAAAAATTTGGACCATATAATTTTATATGGGCCACCAGGATTGGGTAAAACAACTCTTGCGAATATAATTTCATCTGAAAGAAATGTAAATATCCACTCTACATCAGGCCCTGCCTTTACAAAAAAAGGAGACTTAGTAACTCTATTAAGTAATTTAAGTGAAGGGGATATTCTTTTTATTGATGAAATACACAGATTATCGCCAATTATTGAAGAGACACTTTATCCTGCAATGGAGGATTTTAAGTGTGATTATGTTATTGGTTCTGGCCCTTCTGCGAGAGTAATGCAAATTTCCATAGAACATTTCACACTTATTGGTGCAACAACGAGATTGGGTTTAATTTCGAGGCCTCTGAGAGATCGTTTTGGGATCCCTTTGCAATTAGACTTTTATGACTCAACTGCCCTGAAACAAATAATTATGAATAACTGTAAAAAATATAATTATACAGTTGAAGATAAAGCCGCCCTTGAGGTGGCGAATAGGTCAAGAGGGACTCCGCGAATTGCCATAAGATTACTCAAAAGAATCATAGACTTTGCAGTCGTTCAAGATCAGGACTTCATCGATTTTGAAATAGTATCTAAATCTTTATCATTAATGCACATAGACAGCCAGGGTTTAGATGATATGGATAGAAAATACCTAAAATGTATTTATAACAATTATAGCGGAGGTCCAGTAGGTATAGACACATTAAGTGCAGCTTTATTAGAGCAAAAGGATATAATAGAGGATGTAATTGAACCATATCTGATGCAAAAGGGGTTTGTTCAACGCACACCTAGAGGAAGAATAATTACTAAAAAAGGTACAAGTCACATATAATAAATTATGAATAAAAAAAATCAATTTACATATACTGTTTATTATGAGAATACGGATTCATCTGGTTTAACCTATCATACAACATATTTGGAATTTGCAGAGAGAGCAAGAAGTGAAATTTTATCCTTACATTTTCCAGATGTGATAAATAACTTGAAAAAAAACACCTTTTTTTTTGTGGTAAAAGATTTATCAATAAGCTTTTTAAAGCCCTCGTTTTTATTTGATAAGCTGACAGTAAAAACTGAATTTGAAAATAACTCACTAGCATCATTGAAACTAAAGCAAAAAATTTATAATAGTGAAAACAAAATATGTAACATAGCTGTACATCTTGCATGGATTGATGGAAAAAAAAAAAAACCATCTAGAATACCAAATAATATAATTTCTAGATTTAAATTAATCTAAGTTGTATAACATGAACTATGGATGATTCTATTGAAAAAAAAGTACTTGAGGAATCAGTAGACTTTTCTATTTTTTCTCTTTTTCTTCAAGCAGATATAGTGGTCAAAATCGTAATTATTGCGTTACTTGTTTGCTCGATCTGGAGTTGGACAATAATGACTTTGAAGATAGGTTTTATTCTAGTGAGACTTTAAGCAAACTTTCAAAGTCTATCGGTAACCATCCAAGCCATCCTATGGAATCTGTCTTTTTTTCAGCCATGGCATATTTTGAAAAAATGAAAAGTGGTTTTGCAAATAAAAACTTTGATTTTAAAAAGAGTTTTTGTGAGAATGTTAAGAAAGAAATGGAAATCGTAATTGATAAAGAAATACTTAATCTACAAAAGGGCTTAAATTTTCTAGCATCTGTTGGTTCAACAGCACCTTTCATTGGTTTGTTTGGAACTGTATGGGGGATAATGAATAGTTTTACAGCTATAGGAATTTCTCAAAATACAAGCCTAGCTGTTGTGGCTCCAGGAATTGCAGAGGCTTTATTTGCAACTGCACTTGGGCTGGTTGCAGCAATTCCAGCGGTCATTTTTTATAATAAATTGAATAATATGTTAGAAAATATTTCTAATAAACTTGAAATATTTTCCGAGGAAATTTTGGTAATTATTTCAAAAGAAATTTTTAGGTAAAAGTTTTGAGGAAAAAAAATAGAAGAAAAACAATTTCTGAAATAAATGTCACCCCTTTTGTTGACGTAATGTTAGTTCTTTTGATTATTTTTATGGTTACCGCTCCGTTATTAACATCAGGAATAAAGATTAATTTACCTGAAAGTTCGTCCGTCTTAAAGAATGAAAAAAAAGAACCTGTTACTGTCAGTCTTAATTCAAAAGGGAATATTTACATTAATAAAAAAAAATTTACAAGAGAACAACTTATCACAAAGTTGAAGGCTCTAGAAAAGGTTAATAAAAATTTAAAAATATATGTTAAGGCTGATAAATCTATTAATTATGGTAAAGTTATGGATTTGATGACTGTAATAAATAAATCCGGATTTACAAAAGTGGCTTTGGTTACTAGACTGAAATAGAGTTAAATGGTAACGGGCCTATTTAAATCCTCACTTTTGCACTTGTTAATTCTAATAATGTTTCTTTATGGAGCAGAAATTTTTAGAAAAAACAAAAAATTTGAAATAATTGAAATTCCTCTTGATATTATTGATATATCTGAAAAAACAATAACAGCAAAACAAAGGCCGTCTCCGCCTAAAAAAAATACAAAGCAAACATTTTCCCCACCTAAAGCTTTGTCAAAACCAAAACTTCCAGAATTTGTTGATGAAAAGAAAACTGTAAAGAAAAAGAATAAAAAGAAAAAAGAAGAAGAAAAAAAAATTGAAAGTAAAGCTGACAGTATTCTAAAATCAATTGAAAAAATAAAAACTGAACAAAGTAAGGAAAGAGAAAAGATTGAAGAAGTAAAACCTACTGAAAAAAAGATAGCTTCATCAAACATCGGCGAAAAATTAACGATATCAGAAAAAGACGCCATCAGAAGACAGTTTTATAGCTGCTGGATAGTTCCAGCAGGAGCAAAAAATATCAAAAATTATAAGGTGTCAATAAAATTAAGTCTAGACAGAGATGGCGAGGTAATTAGGTCTAAGTTGACAAATTCATTAAATAATCAAGATACCTTTTTGAGAACTTTAGCAGAAAGTGCAATGAGGGCAGTAAATCATCCTAATTGTAAGAAATTAAAAGTACCAAAAAGAAAGTATGAAACTTGGAAAGAAATGATTTTAGATTTCGATCCATCTTTAATGGTCAATTAGTATTTGTAAAATTTTGATTACTCACTGAAAGAAATTGTAGTACGATTGGATAATGAAAATAAAAAACCTTTTTATATTTTTTATACTTATTTTTTACTGTTTCTTCTCGAATGCAGAATTAAGAATTGATATTACCAAAGGTAATCTCGATCCAATTCCTGTAGCTATTTTAGAATTTAATTCAAATCAAGAGCAGGAAATACGGATCTCACAAAAGATTAATAATGTGATAAAAAGTAACCTAGAAAGATCAGGTTTGTTTTCTATACTACCTGAAAAAACTTTTCTCAATAACAAAATATCGTTTAACGATAAGCCTGAATTTCAGGATTGGAAATTAACAACAGCTCAAGGTTTAGTTCATGGTAGATTAAAAATAAGTGGGGATAAATTGTCCTTAGAATTTAGGTTGTGGGATGTTTTTTCTCAAAAACAAATGATCGCACAACAGTTAACTACCGAAAAAGATAATTGGAGACGCATATCTCATGTAATATCTGATATTATTTATCAAAGAATTACAGGTGAATCCGGTTATTTTGATAGTAGAATTGTTTATATATCAGAATCTGGACCTAAGAGCGCGAGAAAAAAAAGACTAGCTATTGTTGATCAGGATGGAGAAAATCATAAATTCCTCACAGATGGAAGTTATTTAGCACTTACACCACGGTTTTCGCCCGCTGCACAAGAAATTGCATATTTATCGTACAACAACCAAATACCCAGAATTTACTTATTGGATTTGGAAAGTGGTAATCAAAAAGTCTTGGGAGACTTCCCAGGTATGACTTTCAGCCCAAGATATTCGCCTGATGGCAAAAAAATAATTATGAGCTTAGCCAAAAAAGGGAATACAGATATTTATGAAATGAATCTCGAAACACTTAAAATCAAGAGGTTAACCTTTTATGAGGGAATTGATACAGCACCTTCGTACTCACCAGATGGAGATTTCATTACATTTGAATCAGATAGAAGTGGTAGCCAAAAAATTTATATAATGAACTTAAAAACAAAAAAAATTAAAAGAATTAGCTTTGGCAAGGGAAGATATGCTACGCCTGTTTGGTCTCCCCGTGGAGATTTGATAGCATTTACAAAACTTTTAGGTGGTGAATTTTATATTGGCGTTATGTATACAGATGGGAAAGGCGAAAGAGTCGTTTATAAAACTTACTTAGTTGAGGGTCCCTCATGGTCTCCTAACGGAAGAGTTTTAGCCTTTTATAGTCAGGATAAACTATCTGATGGGCTAATAACAAAACCAAAAATTAAGCTTATTGATTTAACAGGTATTAATTTAAGACAGCTCTTAACACCAGCTGATGCCTCAGACCCATCATGGTCAGGATTGCTTCCCTAATCTGGGTAAATAAAATTGAATGTTAGCATTGACTTATCCACAAACAAACTGTAAAAATAATATAAACATAAGGATACGGTATGAAATTTAAATTTTTTGCAATATTAATGGTTGTTTTTGGTCTTTCTTCTTGCGGATCAATGACGGATTTAACTAGCCTTTTCAACGATCAAGAGTTTGTCGGTCAAGACGCTTTATTTTCAGACAGTACATTTAAAGAGATTCCTACAAGTGACTCAATTGACTGTTTTGGGTCTTGTACAGTAAAAGTCTATAATAGATAGAACTAAACCTAATACAGCTTTGTATTGACTTCTATTAAGCTAAATTGTACAAAGTAACTATTATATATGAATAAAATAAGGATAATCATTATGAAATATCAAAAAGCATTACTAGCCATCTTAGCCGCCGTACTAATATCTGGCTGTGAAACTATGGGCGGTTCTTCATCATCTTCAAGCTCACCTTCTTACGCATATGGGGACTCTAAGCAAGCCGATTTACAAGCATACCTTCAAAACGAGATTGGAGATAGAATATATTTCGAAACAAATAAACATAATATTTCTTCTGCTGCAGCATACATATTGGAGTCTCAAGCTAACTGGATTAATTCAACGCCTGGCTTTCAACTAATAGTTGAGGGGCATTGCGACGAAAGAGGCACAAGAGAATACAACTTAGCTTTAGGAGAAAGAAGAGCTAATGCTGTAAAAGAATTCTTAGTATCACTTGGTGTTGAAGCTGGTAGAATATCAACGATAAGTTATGGTAAAGAAAGACCAGCTGCTGAAGGCAGTACTTCCGAGTCTTGGGCGGAAAATAGAAGATCTGTTACAATAATTAGTGGTAACTAATCTACCATTCATAAAACCAATATCCTTAGAGTATATTAAAGGGCTAAGTTTCTTAGCCCTTTTTATTATGTTTATTTACTTATAAATGACCAAATATCTTTTAATTTTTATTTCATTAGTAATTACAAATTTTTCAATTTCTTCTCAAGAACTTGACGTAGATGAACTTCTTGAGAAAATCGAAAGGCTTGAAAAAAACGTATCAGATCTTCAGAAAGGCAGATTTGATGAATTAGACAAATCACTATCATCTGGTTATATTTCAAGAAATGAGCAAAGACTTGATAATTATGAAACAAAAACAAGAGCAAATTTTGGCTTAATAGAGGAAATAGAAAATAAAATTAAACAACTAGAGGATAAATTTTCAATTTTAAATAAGGAGTTTCAATCAAGGATGTCAAAAATTGAGACGGAATTGAAAAATTTGAATAAAACTAAATTATCTGAGGGAAAAAAAACTCAAAAATTAGAAATTCAACAAAACGAAGATTTTCAAGCTGTTGAACCAAAAAACCTTTTAAAAGAGGACAAAGTTAATAAAGAAATAAGTGACGTAGAAATTAAAAAAAAGTATGAAAATGCAATAAAACTTCTTTGGGCCAATAAATTTAAGAAGGCTGAACTAGAATTATTAGAGTTAAAAAAAATCAAACCAGAAGATCTTATGCCTAATATTCAATACTGGCTTGGTGAAGTTTACTATGCAAATAAAAATTTCGAACAAGCAATAATAGAATTTGGAGAGGGTTTTAAAAGTTATCCAAACTCCATTAAAGGACCGGATAATTTGCTTAAATTAGGTTTATCATTCTCAAATCTAGAACGTAAAAATGATGCTTGTAATGCTTTTTTTGAATTAGAGTTAAAATTCAAAAATGCTGCTAAAAATGTATTAGAAAGATCTCAGCAAGAAAGAGAAAAATTAGATTGTCCAATTGAATAAATAGTGTTTCCAAAATTTATATCAGATAGCGAGTTTAGTAAGACGTTAAAAGTTTTTAATTTAGAACCCGATATAGATCTAGATATTGCTATCGGAGTTTCTGGTGGAGCTGATAGTTTAGCATTACTTGTTCTCATGAGCAGATATTTAAAAAAAAGGGATGGAAATATAACTATTTTGCATTTTAATCATAAGTTAAGACAAAGTTCAGATAATGAGGCACTTGAGGTTAAAAAAATTACTCAAAGTTTTGGGCATAAGTTCAAGGCTTTAAATTGGTCTGGTCCAAAACCTAATTCTTCTATCATGAAAATAGCTCGAAAAAAAAGATATCAATCAATGATAGAGTATTGCAAAAGACATCGTATATTCTACTTAATGACTGCCCATCATTTTGACGATTACATTGAAACCTTTTATATGAGATCGCTTAGAAAATATGCTACGATTGGTTTAAATAGTATTCCCAAGAAATATGTTTCAGATTCATTAATTATTCAAAGGCCATTAATTTCTTTCAGAAAAGAAAGGCTTATTAAAACATGTGAAAAATACAAGTTGAACTGGGTTAATGATTCTTCAAATCAAGATTTAAGATATGAAAGAGTCAAAGTTAGAAAGTATTTTAAAGAAAATCCAAAATTTTATCAGAAAATAGAAAAAAAAATTAACAATAAAATATCAAAGAATAATGAAATTGAGTCAAAGTGTTGTTTATTTTTCTTGGAAAACCTTACTTTTTTTAAGTTTGGAATGTTTATTTTGCCGGTCAGTAAATTCAATAATTTGACAGATAGTATCAAATTAGAAAGCTTAAAAAAAATTTTTACTACTTGCTCGGGAAAATTATTTCCTCCAAGTGTAAATTCATTATCTCTTCTTATTGATAAATTAACAAATAATGTTAATTTTAAGCATACATTACATGGGTGTATTATTGAAAAGAAAAACAACGATATAAAATTTTTTAAAGAATCTGCTCCTCTTTCCTCTAATAAATCTAGAATTAAAATCAGTCCAAATACTCAGTATTTATGGGATAACAGATTTATAATAAGAACAATAAAAAATGTAGAATGCTTCACTCTAGATGAGAAAAAATGGTTATTGTATAAAAAGCATTTTAATGAAAAAAAAAATGATGTAGGTATTAGTTTTGAAATTTTAAAAACCTTGCCCATAATAAGTATTGGAAAAAAAATAATTATACCATTTTTATCTTCAAGAAATGAAATGAAGAACAGTGGTTTATTTGTTACATTTCAGCCTAGAATTCCATTATCGAAAAAAAATTTTTAAATATTAATTGAGATTTAATAATGTATAATTATATGTATACTAATGAATAATTCACTCCTTAAAAATCTTGCCGTCTGGTTGTTAATTGGCTTTCTAGTCTTTTTAGTTATTGATTTCTATCAAACCAATGGAAATAACCAATCAGCACAACCTCTATCTTATTCAAACTTCCTTAATGAGGTGAAAAATGGTAATGTTAGTCGAGTAGAAATAAGAGGCAATAATATAAAGGGCGAATTAAATAATGGTTCAATCTTCTCCACCTATTCTCCCAATGACCAAGGCTTAATATCAAGACTTGAACAGGGTAACGTTGAAATTATAGCTAAGCCTTTAGAAAATCAATCACCTGGATTACTTGATATATTAATATCATGGTTTCCTATGCTTTTGCTGATTGGTGTTTGGATATTCTTCATGAGGCAAATGCAGAGTGGTAGTGGAAGAGCAATGGGGTTTGGAAGGTCTAGAGCAAAATTACTTAATGAGAACAAGAATAAGGTCACGTTTAAAGACGTTGCTGGAATAGATGAGGCAAAAGCAGAACTTGAAGAAATAGTAGAATTTCTAAAAGATCCAACAAAATTTCAGAGGCTCGGAGGTAAAATTCCTAAAGGAGCACTTCTTGTAGGTCCACCAGGTACTGGTAAAACATTACTCGCAAGAGCGATTGCTGGCGAAGCTAATGTCCCATTTTTTTCAATTTCAGGTTCAGATTTCGTAGAAATGTTCGTTGGTGTTGGAGCAAGTAGAGTTCGAGATATGTTTGAGCAAGGGAAAAAAAGCGCACCGTGTATAATTTTTATTGATGAAATCGATGCAGTTGGAAGACATAGAGGTGCTGGACTAGGTGGGGGTAATGATGAAAGAGAACAAACTCTAAACCAGTTACTCGTAGAAATGGATGGTTTTGACGCGACGGAGGGT
>Ga0315330_10001136_pt1 | contig 17674 bp, 16 predicted proteins | sample M140m34915metaG_FD_203453 | JGI IMG/M metagenome (GOLD analysis project Ga0315330, IMG submission 203453) | Ammonia-oxidizing marine archaeal communities from Monterey Bay, California, United States - M1 40m 34915 | ecosystem: Environmental > Aquatic > Marine > Intertidal zone | place: USA...
AGCATTATAACCCCAGCAACTCACTACTTGTAATATCTGGTAACGTTAAACTTTCTGAAAGTAAGAAAATAGTTAAAAAGTACTTTTCTGGGATTAAAAACAGTAATAATGAAAAATACTTAGAAATTTCTGATCCTGATCTAAAGTCACAGGTTTTTGTTGAACTTAAGCATCCAACTGTTCAACAAAGTATCTGGAAAAAATTATACAGAGTAGATTCATATAAGGATTCAATCATAAAAGGAATTGCCTTAGATCTTGGATTAAAAATACTTGCAGGTGGAACTTCAAGCTCTCTTTACGATGAGTTTGTAAATAAAAAAAAGTTATTTTCGATGATTGGCGGTTTTTATAATGGATTAGCTAGAAATCAAGGATATGTTTATTTTTATGCAATTCCAAAAAATTCAATGGATGAGAAATTAATCGATGAATTAATAAATAAACAGCTCAAAAAGTCAATTCAAGATGACATAAATGTTGAAAAGTTAGAAATAGAAAAAAAGAAATATCTCTTTGACAGTATCTACCAAATGGATGGAGTATTAAAACCATCAGAAATTATAGGCGAAGCAATAACGGTTGGTTTGAAAATGAAAGATATAGAAAAATGGAATGATAACTTAGAGAAAGTTACAGTTGAGTTAATAAAAGATGAAATGAATAAATTCCTAGAAAATAAAAATTATGTAATAGGTGGGCTAAAACAATAATGCAAATTTTTAGAACCCTTATCATATTTTTAATGTCATTTAATATTGCACAAAGTATAAATTTTAAAGAACTCAACTCCGGTGGATTAAACTTTTGGTTCGTTGAAGATAATTCTATTCCAATAATAAGTTTAAGCTTCACATTTGAAGGTGGTTCTTCTTTAGATCCAAATGGCAAGGAAGGATTGATAAATTTAATGACATCACTAATGGATGAAGGAACAAACAAGTATGATAGCAAAGAAATAAAGCAACTTATGAAATCTAATGGAATTAAATTCAACCTCAAGACTAGTAAGAATAGAGTAGATGGAACATTTCAAGTAATTAGCTCCCAACGAAATGAGGGATTTAAATTATTAGCTGAAATAATAAATGAACCAAGCTTTAAAAATGATGAGATAGAAAAAGTAAAAGCTCAGCTAAAATCAAGTATTAAAATAGATAACTCTGATATATCAACAATAGCCAATAAAAAGTTTGATGAGATTTTTTTTAAAAATCATAACTTCTCTAGAAACATAAAAGGAACAGTTAAAAGTATTGAAAAAATATCTAGAGAGGATTTAAAGAAATTTCACAAAAAAATATTTAATACGAATTCTTTATATATTGGAGTGGCTGGTGATATTTCTGAAAAGGAAATTAACAAATATTTGAGTATTGTATTTGGCAGCCTTTCATCATCAAAATTAACAAACTTTCAAAAATTTAAAAAATTACCGATTGGGAAAAAAGTAGAAAATATTGAAACTCCTCAAAGCTCAGTTGTTTTTGGGCACCCAGGAATATCAAGGAATAATAAAGATTATTTTTCATTTAGAATAGCTAATTATGTATTAGGTGGAGGTGGTTTCCAATCAAGGCTTTACAAGGAAATAAGAGAAAAAAAAGGTCTTGTATATTCGATTTATTCCTACCCTATGTCATATAAGCATGATGGAGTAATGATTGGAGGTTTTCAAACTCAAAATGATACTGTTAATATAACTATCGAAAATGTAAAAAAAGAATGGTCTAAAATGGCTAAAAGAGGAATTTCAAAAAAAGAATTAGATGAGGCAAAAGCATACTACAAAGGTTCGTTTACAAGAAATTTTACAAGCACCTTATCAATTGCTAGTCTACTAAATACAATTCAATTTTATAACTTAGGAAAAGATTACTTTGATAGAAGAGATGAGATAATCGATAAATTGAATTTAAAAAAGGTGAATAAAATGATTTTTGAAAATTTTGATAGTGAAAAGTTGTTTTTTTTAGTGGTGGGTAAACCTAAATAAGAAAATGAATTTAATTCAGTACTTTTTCAACCCTCCTAAAATTTTAAAGAAAGACTACTTGAACTATGAAAAAAAGAAACTGAAGTTAAAGCATGAATTAAAAAGTAACAGCTTTGGTTTTCAAAAGGAGCTAAATCAACCACGCACAGATGAGATTGATGCTATTGTCAAAAAACTTGAAAGATTTAAAACTGTATTATTCCTTGGAACTGGAGGTTCTAGTCTTGGAGGAAAAACTCTAGTTTCAATTATTGAAAAAAAAAATAAATTAAACCCAAAGATATACTTTTTGGAAAATATTGATTTTGAATCTTTAGTAAAAGTTTTAGATAATATTGAGTTAAAAAATACTGGGGTTGTGGCTATTTCCAAGTCAGGGGAAACAATTGAAACTATTTCACAATTATTCTACATTACAAATAAATTTGATGAAAAAAATATTCCTAAAAATAAAAACATTTTTATAATTACAGAAAAAAAAAAAAGTTTTTTAAAAAACTTACAAGAGAGTGAAAAATACTCGTTCCTCGAACACTCATCGGAAATTGGGGGGCGCTTCTCCATTTTTTCTGTAGTAGCTTTAGTTCCAGCAAAACTCTCTGGTTTTAATATTGAAACATTTTATAGTAGTGCGCGTAAATTTTTGACGGACATCATAAGCAATAATGAGTTATTTGACTATTACTTTAAATCATCATTTTATCAGTTTGTGTTATCAAGAACTGGGAGAAATATGTCAATAATAATGCCTTACATAGATTCTTTAGGTAATTTTGCTTTATGGTTTAGGCAACTTTTAGCAGAAAGTATTGGTAAAAATGGAAAAGGTCTTACACCTGTAAATGCATTGGGGACAGTCGATCAACACAGTCAATTACAGTTATATTTGGATGGTCCTAAAGATAAAATATTTACAATCATATCGAGAAAATTAAAAAATCAGAATCACAAAAAACTAGATTGTAGCTTCCAAGAGGGAAGGTTTTCTTTGTTGCATCAAAAATCTCTAGAAGAAATACTTCATGCTGAAATGAAAGCTACTTGCGAAACAATGAATAAGAATGGTTTGCCAGTTAGAGTTTTAGAGTTGAATGCAATAGATGAAGAATCAATTGGTGAACTATCAATATTTTATTTCATTGAAACAATCTTTCTTTGTAAATTTTTAAAAGTCAATCCTTTTGATCAACCCGCTGTAGAGGAGGGAAAAGTATTAACAAAAAGTTATTTAAAATGAAAAGTAAGATTCAACTACTACCAGATAATATTATAAATAAAATTGCTGCAGGTGAAGTGGTTGAAAGACCATCATCTGTTGTTAAAGAGCTTGTTGAGAATAGTATTGATGCTAAATCTACAAAGATTGAAATTTACATTAGATGCGGTGGAAAAGCTGAGATTACTGTGGCTGATAATGGTGAAGGTATAAGCGATACGGATTTGGGTATGTCAGTTAGACGTCATGCAACCTCAAAATTGAAAGATAATAATCTAACTAACATAAATACACTAGGGTTTAGAGGTGAAGCTTTATCTTCAATATCTTCAGTTTCTGATTTCTTTTTATCATCTAACAATGATAAAAATTCTGGTGGGTATATTATTAATATTACTGGAGGGGAATTCAAATATAAGAAGCCAGCTAACCAGAATAAAGGGACAACAGTAAAAGTAAAAAATCTCTTTTTTAATGTTCCTGCAAGACTTAAGTTTTTAAAATCTGAAAATTATGAAGCTTTACTTATTAAAAGGCTAATTCAAAAACTCTCACTCTCATTTGTAGATATTGAGTTTAATTTGATAATTGACGATAAAAAAACATTTTTCTCGCCAATTACTCATAAATTGGAATGGTTTGATAAACTTCAACTAAGAACAATTCCTGTTTTGGGTGATGACTTTATTAAAAACTCAGTAAAATTTCATAAAATAGGAGAAGATTTTAATTTTAAAGGACTTTTGGGTTTTCCAACATTTAATTTTTCAAACTCAAACAATATTTTTTTTTATGTTAACAACAGAATAATATTTGATAAATCTATGACAACAATTTTCAAAGTAGCTTATAGAGACTTTATTTCACATGACAGATTCCCTCAACTTATTTTATTTTTAGATTGCAAAGAGACTGAAGTAGATGTCAATGTTCATCCAATGAAATATGAGGTAAGGTTTAAAAATATTAATCACCTAAAATCCTCAATTATCAAAATTGTTAAACAGGAACTATCAAATATAGGTCATCAAGCCAGTTCATTTAATTCTCAAAAGGCAATTGAAAATTTTATAACAGAAGATGATAAGCAAGTCACAATAGAACTTAAGGAAAAAGTAAGTGTAGACAAGATAGATTCTAGAGTCTTTGAACCAGTTAGTGATTTTTCATATAGAAAAGAAAATAATGAGAATTACCCCCTTGGTTATGCTAAAACTCAATTACATGAGACATACATAGTTTCTGAAAATAAAAAAGGAATACTACTAATAGATCAACATGCAGCACATGAAAGATTGATTTATGAAAAACTAAAAAAAGAGTTTTATAATAAAAAAATTCAAACGCAAATTTTATTAATACCAGCAGTAATTGATTTTGATAACTTGCTAGTAAAAAATGTAGAAGAATGCTTGAAAAATGCTGAAAAATATGGAGTCAAATTAGAGGTATTTGGAAAAAAATCATTGATTGTAAGGGAAGTACCAATGATCCTGGCAAATTGTAATATTAAGGAACTTGTTTTAGATCTCTTGGATGAATTAGTTGATAATATTAATACGGATACAGTTGAAGAAAAAATTAACAAAATTTGTTCTTCAATGGCCTGTCATGGATCAATAAGAGCTGGAAGATTAATGGAAGTTGATGAGATGAACGATTTGCTGAGAAGAATGGAAAAAACTCCATTTTCAGGTCAATGTAATCATGGTAGGCCGACATATGTTGAACTTAAGTTGGAGGATATTGAGAAATTATTTGGAAGAAAGTAATTACTTGTTTCTAAAAAAATAGAAAATAGAGTTACCATTTTTTTTTTTATTAATTATCGTAAATAACTTAGACTCATTTAATTCAAACTCTTTTGATGTTTCAATGATGCCAATGCCATCAGGTTTAAGAATTTTTTTTATACAAATTTTTTCTACTAGGTTGTTAAGATTGAACTTACCATAAGGTGGATCCAAAAAAATCAAATCAGCTCTCTCTAATTTATAGGTGAACTCTTTTAAATCTAATTTTATTAAAGTTTTATTAAAAATTTCTAATTCTTCACAATTTTGAAGAACTAACTTTAGTGAACTTTCGTCATTATCAATAAAAATTACTTTTTTAGCACCTCTTGATATAGCTTCAATACCTAAGGATCCAGTTCCACAAAAAGCGTCTATCGTTATCATTTCTTGGATCAATTTATTCTGTTTTTCAAGAATTGAAGATAATGTACTAAAAATCATTTCTTTAGCTTTATCTGAAGTTGGCCTGATTCTTTTATTCGTTGGACTTTTAATTTTTCGTGCCTTATATTTTCCAGCTATCACTCTCATCATTAAATTTCATTTGTTTTAGATTATTCTTAAGCGTATCTTCATTAACTTCTTTAATCTCACTATTATTTAATTCATTAAGGAAAAATGGACCATAACTTATTCTTTTGAGTGTTTTTACTTGTAGTTTAAAATGTTCTAATACTTTTCTTATTTCTCTGTTTTTACCTTCATAAATTGATATTTTGAGAAAGTTATTATTTTTTTTTTTCGTTAAAATTTTTATATCTAGGCCTTTGTAACTAATATCCTTTATTGTAATCCCTTCTTTTACTAATAAAGGTAGTTCATCATTTATTTTCCCAAAGACCTTTACAATATAATTTCTTTCAAAGGAGTTTATGGGCTTTTCAAGAAAATTTGATAACGAGGGATTATTGGTAAGTAATAGTAAACCTTCTGACAAAATATCCAGTCGTCCAATTGAAACTACGCGTGGAAAATCACTTGGTAGGATTCTAAAAAAACTTTTTTGTTCAAATTGTTCAGAATTAGAGCACACATAACCTCTTGGTTTGTAAAAACACCAGACTCGCGTTTTACTTTTTCTGAGATTTGTACCATTAACCTTCAAATATTTAATTAAACTTTCTTTAATAGTAAATTCTTTAAAAACATTATTTTTTAAAGTGACACCACCATTGATGATAATTTGCTCAGCATCTCTTCTTGAACAAAATCCAAAATGAGAAATAATTTTTGCTAACCTAATTTTTTTTTCCAATTTTTTCTTTTGATATTTTAATGAATGATTCTAGTATTTTTATGTCATTATTGTCTATTAAGAATTCTGGGTGCCACTGAACTCCAATGCAAAAGGTTTTATCTATTGCTTCTATACCTTCAATAATCCCATCTTCCGAATATGCGTTAGCGATTAAATTTTTCCCTAAATCTTTTACTGCTTGATGATGGGCAGAATTTACAAACATTTTTTCTGTTTTGACATAATCATATAATTTACTTTTTTCATTTATTGTTACAAAGTGACTGGCCTCATTTCTGGGGTTTATTTGTTCATGATTTATTTTGCTCTTATGGTAGTCAGGTATGTGTTGAATAAGTGTTCCACCAAGAACAACATTTATTAGTTGCTCACCTCCGCAAATACCAAATATTGGAAGGTTTCTATCTATAGCTTTTTTTGAGATTGAAAACTCAAAGTTTGTTCTATTTTCCTTTGTTGAAACCTTTGAGCTTTTTACGTCCTCACCATAAATTTTAGGATCAATATCAAAGTCTCCACCTGTAACAAGAAGACCGTCAATTAGTTCAAGATAAAAATCAATCGCATCTAAATTACTTGGAAGAAAAACACAAAAACCTCCAGCTTTTTCGATTGATGAAGCGTAGTTTTTTCTTGCTGCATACCAAGGATATTTAGAATATGTCTTGGTATTTTCCTCATCCAAAGTTATGCCTATTAAGGGTTTTTTCATATATGTTTTCAATATTAGATGTTAGTGTATTATATGACAAAAAAATGTAAAATTATCATTGATAAAATAATTTTCGATATTTTATTATTAGACACACCAACAGCTGAAATAATTTGGAAAAATCTACCTATCTCTTCAAGTGTTAATTTATGGGGAGAAGAAGTGTATTTTTATATAGATGTTGATTCACCAGTTGAGAGTGAAGCAAAATCAATTATTGAGTTTGGAGAAATTGCTTATTGGCCGTCAGGAAAAGCAATAGCTATTGGTTTTGGTAGAACTCCTATTTCAAAAGCTGATGAAATTCAGTTAGCTGATAATTGTAATGTTTGGGCAGTAACAAAATTTGATTTAAAAAAACTTAAGCAGATAAAACCAGGTTGTGAGGCTAGAATTGAAAAAAAGTAAAAAAATAACAAGTCCAATGGAAATGGCATTGAGTCTTGCAATGAAGGGCTTAATAAGAAATGAAATACCGGTTGGTTGTGTTATCGTAGATTCAGATAATAACTTAATAAGTTATGCTTATAACATGTCAAATGAAAAAAATGATCCAACTGCTCACGCTGAAATATTAGCTATTAGGAAAGCGTGTAAAAAACTTAAATCAATAAAACTTCATGGGCTAAATTTATATACAACATTAGAACCTTGTAGAATGTGTGAGTCTCTAATTATTCAAACTGGTATAAAAAGAATTTATTTTGGTGCTTATTCCAACTTTATTGAGTCGCATGATAACAAAATGAAGAAATATTATAGTGGTAAAAAAAAATATGAATATTTTGGTGGTATTTCTGAGGATAAATGTTCAGACTTGCTATATAGTTTTTTTAGAAAACTAAGAGACTAGAAATTTTTAAAACCAATATCATCCCTAAAAAAACCATCTTTCCATTTAATTCTTTTTACTGTAGCGTAGGCTTTTTGTCTTGCCTCCTCAACATTTTTTCCAACTGCGGTCACAGAAAGAACTCTCCCACCGGATGAGACCACTTTCCCATTTAAATGCCTAGTGCCAGCGTGAAATATTTCGACATCCTTGATAGTATCAGGTAGATCAAGATTTTTAATTGGTATATTCTTTTTGTATTTTCCAGGATATCCTTTTGATGCAATAACTACACATACAACATGACTATTATTAACTATTAAATTTTGGCTAGATAATTTATCTCTAGTACATGCGATTAAAACTTTCAATAAATCAGTTTTTAAGCTTCTTAGTAGTGTTTGACATTCTGGGTCACCAAAACGAACGTTATATTCAATAACTTGAGGCCCTTTTTTAGTTATCATTAAGCCAATAAATAAAATCCCACGAAAAGTGAATTTCTCCTTTTGGAACCCATTAATAGTTGGATTCAAAACTTTATCATTTATTTCCTCTAATACTTTTTTCGTAACTTTTGTTGAAGGAGTGAAACACCCCATCCCCCCCGTATTAGGTCCCTCATCATTATTATAAGCCCTTTTATGATCTAGAGCATATCCAAAAGGAATAAAACAGTTCTTATCTACAAAAGCAAAGTAACTAATTTCAAAACCCTCAAGAAATTCTTCGATAAGAACTTTCTGTCCGGAGGATCCTAATTTTTTTTTTATCAAAAGGTTTTCAATTTCAGACTTAGCTTCATCGAATTTATTACATATAAAAACTCCTTTTCCCTCAGCTAATCCGTCAGCTTTAATCACCAATGGGTATCTAATTATTTTTAAATATTTAATTGCAGAACTATAGCTACTAAAGCTTTTAGATTCTGCAGTAGGTATATTATTTTTATTTAAAAATTTTTTTGAGAATATTTTTGAATATTCAAGTTTGGCTGCTTTTTTTGATGGACCAAATACATTAATTTTTTTTTTATTTAAATAATCACTAAGTCCAGTTTCTAAATATTTTTCAGGTCCAATTACAACTAATTCAATATTATTCTTTTTACAAAATTTATATATTTCATATTTTTTATTTAAATCCACTTTGGAACATTTGGCTATTTTACTGATACCCGCGTTTCCAGGTATACAAAAAATTTGTTTTGCATCTTTTGATTTCTCTAACGCCCAAACTATTGAGTGTTCTCTCGCTCCGGATCCAATTACTAAAATATTCACTAGTTTTTCCTTTTAATTATAATATGATAATTATAGACATATTCACATGAATTTAATATCAAACATTAAAGAATATTCAGTATCTGAATTAAATTTCTCAATAAAAGACATAATAGAAAAAAAATTTAATACTATTAAAGTAAGAGGAGAAATATCTCAAATAAAAAAACATTCTTCAGGTCATATTTATTTAACTCTTAAAGACGCAAATAGCATCATTTCAGTTATTTGTTGGAGGTCTACAGTTCCAAAATTGAATATTAAAATTGAAGATGGAATAAAGGTCATAATTAAAGGAAGGGTCACCACCTATGACCTGCAATCTAAATATCAACTAATAGTAAATCAAATAGATTATGAAGGAGAAGGAACTCTCCTTCAAATACTAGAAAATAGAAAAAAAAAATTAGCCTCCCTTGGATTCTTTGATCTGGAAAAGAAGATCAAGATACCGGAAATACCCTCAAATGTTGGTGTAATTACATCTGAAACAGGTGCAGTTATAAATGATATAATTCATAGAATATCTGATAGATACCCCTTAACTCTTACTCTCTACCCAGCAAATGTCCAGGGTGAAAAAAGCTTAAATGATCTTTTAAATGGAATAAAGTATTTTAATAAAAGTACTAATCCACCAGATTTAATAATTATCGCTCGTGGTGGTGGGAGTTTAGAAGATTTGATGTCCTTCAATGAAGAGAAATTAGTTATAGCAATTCATAATTCAACGATACCTGTTATATCCGCAGTTGGTCATGAAACTGACTTTACATTGTGTGATCTTGTTTCAGATCTAAGAGCACCAACTCCAACAGCTGCTGCAGAAATAGCCGTGCCAGATCGCAAAGAACTCTTATCTAAAATCAATTCTAGTAAATCGCTATTAGATAATATTATTTTAAAAAATTTAGGTGAAATCAAAATTATATTTTCAAATCTTAGTAGCAGGCTTCCTGATTTATCCAATAATATTAATAATAAATTCCAAACACTAGATTTGTTTGAGACAAAAATTACCCAATATCTTAAGTCTCTAATAGATAATACTAAGCTAAATTTTTATAAAAATATTGAAAGTCTTAGCAAAAGAAATCTAACCATTAAAATTGAATATCTTTATGAAAACTTAGAAAATTTAAAGTTGTCTTTAATTAGCAATTTAAAAAATATTCAAAAATACAAAGAAACGAATTTAGTATCAATTAAAAGACAATTATTATCATTATCTTATAAAAACACGTTAAAAAGAGGATTTTCTGTGGTTAAGTATGAAAATAAATTAGTGCAAAGTGAAAAACAACTTGTAAAAGATAAAACTTTCGAGATTGAATTTTACAAGGATAGAGTATTAGCAAAAAAAATATGATTATTTATTTTATAATTTTTTTTTTTTGGCAGATAAGCTTATTAGCAGATGATTTCCCAGAAATTTCAGGTTGCTTTTGTGAGGGTGGAGTTATTACAGGTAAGCTTAAAAACCCTCGCTATTCAATTCAAATTAATCAAAGAAAAATTGAAATATATGAGGATGGAAATTTTATTTATGCTTTTGGTAGAAAGTTTGACAATAATTTTGAGGTTTCAATTAATGGAAATAAAAAAAGATTTAATATTGAAAAAAAAAAATACAAAGTCGAACTTATTAATGGGCTTCCTAAAAGTAAAGTTGAACCTAGTCAAAAAGAAATAAATAAAATTAAAAAAGATCAATCAAAAATAAAAGAAAGTAAAAAAACTGGCCAACGAAAGAGACTCTTTGAAAAAAAATTTATTATTCCTGTAAAGGGAAGAATTAGTGGTGTTTATGGAAGTCAGAGGATTTTAAACTCTAAGCCTAGGAGTCCACACAAGGGAATTGATATTGCTGCACCTCTGGGAACAGATATCGTGGCACCATCATCGGGAGTTATAAAATTATCTGATGATGATATGTTTTTTACTGGAAAAACAGTTATAATGGACCACGGTCTAGGGTTAATTTCAATTTTTGCGCATCTAGAAGAAATAAGTGTCAGTGTTGGAGATAAAGTCACACAAGGAGAGAAGATTGGAACTGTTGGAATGACAGGAAGAGCTTCGGGTCCTCATTTGCACTGGGGAATTTATTTGAATGAGACTTCAGTAGACCCTATGTCAGTTTTATACTATGAACTAAATTAAACATTCAAAGAATCATTAAGTTTTCTTGCCAAAGCTTTAATGTTTTCAAACTCTAGATTCATTTCGACTACAGTAATAAATTTTTTAAATTTATCATTAATTTTGATAAAATCTTTTTGTGTACACACAAGTTGGAGCTTTAATTCTTTTGATTCATTAATCATTTCTTCAATTTCATAATCCTTGTAAGAATGATGATCATTAAATTCTTTATATTTTTCTAAATTATAATTAGATTTCTTTATAGAATTAAAGAAACTAAAGTTATTACCCAGGCCTGAAAAAGCATATAAATTTTTTTTATTTGTATCGATGAAAATTTTTTTTTTGGCGTAGAAAATATTTTTGAACTTTAGATTCTCAAAAAAATTTGTTTCTCTCCCCCCTATTATAAATGTAAAGTCAGCCATTGAGATTGAGCTTTTTATGGTTTGTCTCAGCGGGCCGGCTGGAATTATTCTTTTATTTCCAAATTTATATTCATTGTCAATAACTAGTATATTAACGTTTCTTTTTACATCTATGCTTTGAAAACCATCGTCCATAATAATCAAATCTCCTCCTTTTCTCAAACAATAATCAGCTCCTAACACTTTATTCTTGGACATACATGTTTTACCAAAGAAGGAATGAATCAAACTTTCATCGCCCACATCAGTATACTTATCGTTCTTTTTTACTAACAGTGGACCTTTTTTTATTCCTTTATAGCCTCTTAAGAGTATAAAAATGTTTTTGAAATTTTTTGATAATATTTTTCTTAATTCAATAGAAACAGGGGTTTTCCCAGCTCCACCAGACACAATATTACCTACACAAATAACAGGTATATTAAGTTTTTTTTCTGACTTAAATAGTCTATATAAAAAATAACTAAATAGATAAATATAACTAAAAGGATACAGAAAATTACTCAAGATATTTTTCTGTTTCCAAACTTTCTTAGTTAATTGCATTATTTTAATCCAATATCTTATTAAAAACTTTTGAAGATAGTAAGTTTTGATTATTACAAAGTTTTTTGAAATTTTTAGATGTTTTTATTCTGAGTTTTGTATTGTTGGAAAGCAGCAATATTTTTTTATTTAATTCATTTCTGTCATTAACTTGAAAACCAGCATCATAATCTAACATTTTTTTCGAAATATCGGAAAAGTTTGACATGAATGGTCCAAAGATAACAGAACAATTAAAAAACGAAGCTTCGATTGGATTTTGTCCACCTTTATTTAAAAAGGAACCACCAACAATAGCTATTTTAGAGAGTTTAAAAAATAATGGAAGTTCTCCGAATGAATCAACTAACAGGACTTTCTTATTTTTTGAGTATTTGATAAATTTAGATCTAAGAGCATAAGATATTTTACGTTTCCTTAATATTTTCTCAATTGAATGAGTTCTTTTAATATGTCTTGGGATTATAATAATAAATAGATTCTTTTTGTTGGTTATAAGATAATCAAGAGATTCAATAATCATTTTCTCTTCTCCTTCATGAGTACTGAAAATCGTAATCACAAACTTTTCCTTCAGAATAGTATTAAATTTTGAAAACTCTAATTTACTAAAAGCTGGTTTTTTTGTTAAAAATTTTATATTGGGTATTCTTAATATTGTTTTAACACCAAGTTTTGAATATCTTGATTCAGAGTATTTATCCTGAACATAGCACTCGTCTATAAGTTTGAATAATTCTTTTGAAAATGAATTAAATTGATACCATTTATTAAACGAATTTTCAGACATTCTCGCATTCAATATTTTAAGCTTTATTTTTCTATCTTTTAATATCGAAAATGTGCTGGGCCATATTTCTGATTCAACAAAAATCGCAATAGATGGCTTCCATAAATCAATAAACCTATTTACAATGATACTTATATCAATTGGTGCATAAATAACGGTCAGATTAAGGTTCATTGATATAAGTAATTTGTATGAACTTATTGTTGAAGTTGTAAGTAATACATCATAATTAGGGTATTTAGATTTTATTTTATCTGCAATAGTAATTCCCACTTTCGATTCACCAATACTTACAGCATTTATCCAGACAAGTTTTTTTTTCCTTTTTATTTTATATTTATAAATTGAAAATTTCTGTGTAAGACTTTTGAAGTTTTCTTTACCAATACAAAACCTTAATATAAAAAAAATTATAATTGGAATAATTAAAAGATTCGAAATTAGTTTATAAATTTTAATTGTCATTCTAATAGGACAGATTTTTAGAAAATTTTTCAAGTCGTTCAAACTCTTCTTGAAGTTTTTTTTTATTTTCTTCAAAAGTATAATTTGAATTATAATAAAATGGATCACCCCAAACTGCTACAAACTTATTAAATGGAAATACCATTAAAAAATTATCCCAAGTATTTAATTCGACTTTGAATCGAGCGCAGTAAGTTAAAGGAACTATAACCGCATCAGTTTTTTTTATTAATGAAACTAATCCATCTTTAATTTGTTCTTTAGGTCCTCTAGGTCCATCAGGGGTAATGCCCACAACATTTTTTTGATTTAATTGAGAGATAATTTGTTTTAATGAAGAAATCATATTTTTCCTGGATGAACCAGAAATAGTCTCTATACCAAAATGTGAGACAGCATTTGAAATTATTTTTCCATCTCTGTGTCCAGAGATCAGCATTTTAAATTTATTCGGATAGTTCCAACAGAAAACCATCATTAGAAGTTTACTATGCCAGAAGCAAACTATTACCTTTTTTTTCTTTTTAAGCAAATTATTAATCGCTTTTTCATTCTTAATATTCCATGCCGATGTTTGAAAACAAATTTTTAAATAATAAGCAATAAGAAGTCCAGCAACTTTTTGAGTAAGTTCATGTTTAAGAAATTGTTTTAGCATCTTCTTTTTTAAATTGAAGTTTATATAAATTTTTATATATTTGAGATTTTTTTAGCAGTTCTTTATGCTGACCTATATCTATTATTTTACCACCATCTAATATAACTATTCTATCAGCATCAATAATTGTTGAAAGTCTATGAGCAATGACTAATGTAGTACGATTTTTCATTAATCGGTCAAGTGACCTATTTATTTTACTTTCTGATTTTGAGTCCAGAGAGGAGGTTGCTTCATCAAGAAGAAGAAATGGTGAATTTTTAAGGAAAGCTCTTGCAATTGCGATTCGTTGTTTTTGACCGCCTGATAATTTAGCACCATTTTCTCCAACTAACTGGTTAATTTTATTGGGAAATTTTTTAATAAATTCATCACAATTAGACTTTTTACATGCACTATTTAATTCTGAGTTATTAACGCTATTTATTCCGTAACAAATATTATATTTTATTGTATCATCAAATAATACTATATCTTGGCTTACAAGGGAGAAATAATTTCTAACAAATTTTAAACTCAAATTTTTAATATTTTCTCCTCCAATAATAATTTCACCTTTTGTGGGATCAAAAAAACGTGGTAATAAATTCATCAAAGAAGTTTTACCTGCACCAGAGTGACCAACTATAGCAACTTTCTCACCATCATAAATTTTCATATCTATGTCTTTAAGAGTAAGCTTATTAGATAAAGGATATTTAAAAGAGACCTTTGAGATTATGAGATTTTTATTTCTTAATTCTTTAAGATTTATTTTTGAGGGAAATTGGATATCTTTAATTGTTGGTTTTTTATCAAGGATTTCAAAGATTCTTTCTGCAGACGCCATTGAAATTTGAAGAGTAGCATTTAAACTAGCTAATGACTTAACAGGTTGATAAGCCATTAAAAGAGCTGTTAAAAAAGAAAAAAATGTTCCAGGTGTAGTTTGCTCCATTATAACCTGGCTTCCACCTATATAAATAATTACCGCAATTGCTAATCCACCAAGTGTCTCCATTAAGGGACGAGATATTGAATTTACTTTAGTTGATTTAAAGGTTAAATTAAAAATATTTTCTACTTCATGACTTATTTTAGACGCCTCATGCTTTTCTGAATTGAAAGATTTAATAGTTTTAACTGAACTAAATGATTCTGATAGTTTTGAAGTAAGTTGACCAAACCCAATTTGTGTATTTTTTGATATTTTTCTTAAGCGTTTTCCAATTCTGCTTATTGGATAAATTGCTAAGGGAAAAATCAATAATGAAATAAATGCTAATTTATAGTCATGGTAAAACATCACGCCAATTAAGAATAAAAATGTTAGAGAATCTTTCACAATGTTTATTATTACATTATGTATCCCTCTAGATATAGAACCTACGTCAGAGATAAACCTTGAAACTAATATTCCTGAGTTTATTTGATTAAAGTATGATAGATCACATTTTATAATATTTTGAAACATATTTTTTTGTATTTGTGATACCATTTTAAAACCTACAAAGCTCATTAGAATCGATTGAAAGTATGATGCGATACCTTTAAAAATCGCAATAAGAAGAACGGCTATAGGAATAATAAAAATTAAGTTTTGATTCTTTTTTATAAAAATTTCATCTAAAACTGGCTGCATAAGCCAAGCATTTGTCGCAGTAGCTGCTGCAATAATTGCCATGCAAATGAAGGCTATAAATAATTTTAATTTATGCTGTATTATATAGTTATCAAAAATTCTTTTTAATAATTTTGATGTAGGTTGATTTCTCATTAATTATTATTTATTAAAAATTTTTTCTAGATTATTGATTGAAGAGTAATTTGCAGCCATTACTGAATTAATTTTACACGAATAAGTATTATAAGTGATTTGTTTTCCATCTAATTGAACTATTTTACCGCCAGCCTCTTCTACAAGTAAATGCGCTGCAGCTAAATCCCAATCGTTTTTTTTCATAAAACTTATTGCGATATCCATTTGACCTTTAGCCACTAAAGCAATTTTGTACGCAATTGAGCCAAGTTTTATTATTTGATTTTTCTTAAATATCTCATAACTACTTAATATTTTAGTTTCTGAACTACTAATAGTAATATTACAATTATTAAAATCATTTTTTTGTTTGACAATTATTTTTTTGTCATTGCAAAATGCTCCTTTACCTTTTTCTGAAAAGAAAAATTCCCTTGTTTCTGGATTAATAACGTGCCCTAAAATTGGTTTGTTTTTTTTAATTAATGCTAAAGATATAGTGTACTCTGGTTTTTGATTAATATATGATCTTGTTCCATCAATAGGATCTAAACACCAAAATGAATCTTTTTGAAACCTTGACTTATCATCAATACTTTCTTCTGATAACCAACCAATCGAGGGGGTATGGGTCTCAAAATATAATTTTAAATATTTATCAATTTCCTTATCAGCATTTGTAACAGGTTGAGATTCTGATTTATATGTGACATTAAGTTTGTCTTTAAATTTCAGCGCTATTTTACATGCTTCCTCTAGGCCCCTTTTGGATATCTTACTAAGTTCGCTGGTTGGGGATTTATCTAACAAGTTATTTGCCACCAATTGTTAAATTCTCAATAAAACATGATGGTGCATTTAAACCAAAATTGAACTCTAAATCATTACAGGCAATTAAATTTTTAAACATTGTATTTAAATTTCCAGCAATTGTGATTTCAGACACAGGAAATTGAATTTCCCCATTCTCAACCCAAAAACCTGAAGCTCCTCTACTGTAGTCACCATTAGAATAATTTATAGAACTACCCATTAATTCATTTATAACCAATCCTTTTTTCATCATTTTGATAATTTTATTTCTTTTCTCTTTTCCATTTTCCATGTAAAGGTTTGAAAATGAAGGACCTGGAAGTGATGAAACAGAACGCGAGGCATGTCCGGTTGGTTTATGTCTTATTTGTTTTGCTGAGTTAAGTGAGTTAAAAAAAAAATTCAATTTTCCGTTTTCAACTAATTTCTTTTCTTTGGATTCTATTCCTTCACAATCAATTACTCTAGAACGAAGCTTTCCAATCAGCAGTGGGTTATCTATAACATTAATAGCTTTGTTAAATATTTCCTGTCCCAGTTTATTTTTAAGGAAACTCGAGCCTTTGATGATTGATGGTGCACTTGCTGCAGTGAAAAGGTTTGCAAGAAGACTGGAAGAAATTTTTTTATCGAATAATACATCACATTTACAGGTTTTGATCTTCTTTGAATTTATTTTTTTTAAAGCATTATTAGCTACTTCTTTTCCTATTTTTTTAAAATTACCAAGTTCTTCAAAATTTATCTTTGATTTATAATCATAGTGCCTTTCCATTGATTTTTCATCCCCAGCTAAAACGGCTAATATAAAAGAGCTGTTTGATTTTCTAAACTCTAGATCTAAACCATTGGAACCTTTAAGAATATACCTGTCATTAGATACAGAAATTTCTGCACCTTCAGAGTTTATAATTTTTTTATTATCTAAGGCAGAACCCTCTAATTCTAGGACTTTATCGCGAATTTCATTCATCTTCTTTTTTTTACTATCGAATAGT
>Ga0315330_10001139_pt1 | contig 17658 bp, 12 predicted proteins | sample M140m34915metaG_FD_203453 | JGI IMG/M metagenome (GOLD analysis project Ga0315330, IMG submission 203453) | Ammonia-oxidizing marine archaeal communities from Monterey Bay, California, United States - M1 40m 34915 | ecosystem: Environmental > Aquatic > Marine > Intertidal zone | place: USA...
ATGGCACAAGCAACGCCGTCGCCCTCAGGGTCAGAGGTGCCGTTGGTGTTGATGACCACCGTCCCGGTCTGAGGCATGATGAGTTCACTCCAAGGGGACAAGGCAGGCTCAAACTCAACCACCAACGTCGGTGGAAGATTGACCAGTTCAATGGTACGAACCTCTGATTGACAGTATTGAATGTCGCACACTTCTAGTGTAATTTCGTGAATACCGTCTGAAAGTTGGCAATAGGGCGGAACCTGAGTCATGGGATCACCATTGGCCAAAAACGGAGCGCCATCCCCTGGTTGTTCATTACCGTTGAACACACCAGCGCACCCAGCAACGATGTCATCGTCAAGGGAACTTCTCCACTTGAAGGACATGGCATCATCATCGAGGTCCCATGTATCGCTGGCGTTGAAGAACACCTCACCCTGAGAGGAAAAGACACTGCCGTCTTCTGGAGTGGACCATCGAATAAATGGTGCTTGATTTTGAAGTGGGAGGTGGCAGTAGACCACCGTGTCTTGGTTGAACGTGGTTGTCGTTGAATTTGAAACACCAAAATAACCGCAATCTATGTCAGCGGTGTTGTCATTGCCGACGCCCGAAGATGTCCAGCGCTGGCCAATAAAATCGGGAAGGAAAAGCAAACCATCGTAGTTGGTCGACAGCACGATGGAAGGCTCATACAGCGCAAAGGTGACGTTGACGGACGCTGCAGGAATACCGTTGGATTTGTTGTTGATGACCCATACGGTGAGGTCCCAAGCGACATCGAGTTCGGCCCCTGTTGCCAGCGAAGCAGAGGCATAGGAGACGTTGACCGGCTGGTGGAGATGAAGGCGAGAAGTAGCATCAAGGTTTAGCACGGTCGGGCTTCCAGTGGCGGCCCGGTCGTCAACCAAACCCGACCAATTCACCTGGCTGTCGGTCAACACAACAGCGCCCGTGCAGGCCGATGAAATCCGATTGCCGTGTCCGCTGAGCGAAGGGTGGCTTTCCAAGGAGACGCACTGGGTTCCTGAGAAGACCGAATTGTTCAGGTAGGAACCGAACTGGCCGTTGTTATCGCCACGCCAATCCAATCCGGTGTGGTTACCCGACATGGACAAACCATCCACCTCAACTGCTGCTCGGTGAAGTTTCACGGCCGGTTGGGATGGGCTCTCTGCTTCAACATGGGCCTGACTGATGTGGACCCGTCCACTCGCCCCTGCAGGCATGGTGTCGCCGTTGTCCACCTCGAGGGCAGGCGACGAAGGGTTGTTGTTGAACAGGTGCAGGCCCTCAAGGCGAAGGTCAACCGAATTCACCGCCAGCAGACCGTGGCCTTCAGAGCCGGAAATGGTGCAAGAAGAGCAACGGACATCACCCGAAGAAGATTCCACATCGTTGGATTCAAAGTAATACAATCCGGCTTGTTCTTCGGTGGTGGCGGAGGTTGAAGCACCGTTGTTCTCAGCGGTCAAATTCAGGAAATCAACTCGGCGCGCATCCAATACATGCGCTCCGGAATAGCCGTTGTCGGCCAGATGCATTCCCTCGATGGAGACGGTAGCACGGTCCACAATGATGCCTTGTTTGCTGTTGTTGTGCAACACCCAATCGCTGCCCTGCATCGCACCTCCAGAAGTAGAGTGTACACCCGGCCCGACGGAGCCAGAAACCTCGAGGCCCTCAAAAGTTGGAGCAAAGAACGACGAGCGTATGGCAACCCCGGCTTCATGCGGTCCTTGTCCAGGGTCGCCTGAATTACGGACGGTCAAGTTGCGGAAGGTGGTGGTTGAATCAACAAAATACAAGCGCACGCCAACCGTGGTTGAGTCTTCGATCAGCGTGTCGTCAAACCAGGCCCCGGTTGCATTGACTTCCAGCGCAGCATAGCCAATGTTTGGCGCTTTAGCGCCGGGTCCACCCGTGCCAGTGATGGTCAAATTGGTGAAGTCCGCCGTCTCGTAATTGGTGTAATTGGTGTGGTTGTTTTTGTCGACGTAGACGCCTCGGTACATCGAATCACTGATGTGGGCATGGCGCACGACGGCGTGGGTATAGCCTCCATCATCGATGTGACGAATGACCATGCCACTGTCCGATTTGGTGATCGAGATGTTCGTGAGCAAAGGCTGACTGTCTTCCACCCAGATACCGGCGACCATGGCCCACGACGAACCGGTGCAGTTGTCGATGGTGATGCCTTGAATTAGCCCACCCGAGCCACCCCAAATGTTGACCGCACGGGTCAAGATATCTGAAAAGACGGCTCGGTTGACAATGGGTGTTGAACCCGCTCCGATGGAGAGCCCAAGGCCGTAGCGCCAATCGTTTTGAAAGCCGAGGTCTCGACCGGCTTGGTCAACAAAGAGGTCGGTGATGCGAGGTGCTGAGGATTGAAACAAATCAACCGCAACACGGTCAGGATTAACCACAGTCAGATTTTCCATGACTGGGTTGGAACCGTAAATGGTCACACCGTAAATGGCATCCTCAATGGTCAAGTTCTGAATGAGCGAACCCCGGCCCGAAGACGAGCTGTTGAATTGAATGCCTTGGTGGTCACCCAATTCGGAGGCTTCCAAAATCACCGGACACGACTCTGTCCCCAAAACGGTGAGCCGCCCGTCCACAATGATGCGTTCATTGGCGGCCAAGCGGACCACCGTGCATGGCTGGATGATGACTTCATCGGCCACACCAATGGTGTAGGAACCCGACAAGGTTTGGGTTCCGGACCATGTGGTTTGAGCACGGGCTTGGATGAATTGAGGTTCTTCTGAAACGGTGCTCAAGGCTGGGTCTTGGCCAGCAGGAACCATGTGCATCGTCAATGGAAGGAGGAAGAGAAGCACGAGCAAGAGCGCAGTCTTGGAAGACGATATATGCTTCATGCGTTGAAGCAGAGCGCCGTCCTTCTTGAAAGGTGCCCCCCTGTGTCCACAACGAACCTCAGCAGGAATCAATAAATCCCGACTTGAAATGCTTCACCTTATGCCCGAGGCGTTTGTGCTGTTCAAAACCGAACCGACCCATGAACGAGAGGTTTACCTTTCCCTTACCGAGCATGAAGGTGTTGCCGAAGTTCACGCTTTGTACGGCGAATTCGACCTGCTGGTTCGGATATCATCCCCTACTTCGAAAGAACTCTCCCACCTGCTTATGGAATCCTTTCGGAGAATCAAAGGCGTCAAGGAAACACAAACGCTGATTGCAGTGGAGGCCTGAGAGCATGGCCATTGGATTTGTATTGATGACCACCCATCCGGGAAAAGAGGCCACCGTCCGTCAGGCTCTTGAAAAAGTGGACCTGGTCACCGCCCATTGGATGCTGTTCGGAGAATACGACCTTATCGCTCGCGTTCAGGCCGATGAAGAATACGCCCTGACGCGTTGCATCGTCGAAGAGATTCGACAACTTCCTGGCGTGAAGGACACCAAGACCCTCATCGGTGCCGAACTCTGAACCTAGAGCACACGATGCAACCGTCGTGCTGCTGAGCGAGCAGCGTTTACGCATCCTGCCTGGCGAAAACAACGGGCGGCCTCTCGAAGAGCTGTCGCCGACTTTGCGGCGTCTAAATGCCCTTTGAGGTACCACCAACGGGCGGCATAGCGATGATGTGTCGTGCCCATTTCCATCCAAGCATCCGGAAGCGGGAGGGTTTCGAACACCGTGGGCGCCAATTCCGAGCCTGACCGAACGAGGTGTTCGACAAACGTCAGTCCCACAGCCGCTTTGTGAAACAACGTAGGTTGTGCAGCCACGGCTTTGTCATACATCCGAGTATGGTCCGCTTCCGTGCCAGTTGAAAACGACAATTCCGATTTTAATTGAGCATGCAAGACAATGGGGTCGTGTGAATGACTGAGCGATTCAAGGCCCTCGACCAGGGATTTGGCACGCTCCAGGTCGCCGGTCAAAAGGGCCATGGTGTGCTGAATAAGGCTCATGCTGACCGTTATGGATGAACGCGCCCCGATCTCATCGGGAAGTTTGATGCGGCTGAGAAGGGTTCGTACATCATCGAGATTGGTGCTGTTCATCTCATCGAACAAGCGGTCATCGACCCGTTGAACTGCCGCTTTCAGCAGCCAACGTGCGGCATCAACGGTTGATGCACCGTTCAGTTGTTCGTTCAACAAACGTTCGGCTTCCTCGGTTTGGCCTTCCAAAACGGCCAATCCATACGCCAACTCATTGCGAAGTTCGTCGGTTTGGACACTTTCAAGGTGCTGCCGAACACGCTCGTGTTCTTGGCGATGCAGAGCAATCCGCCCCGCCCAGTAGTGAAGGCTCTCGTCCTCCGGACGTTGTTGGGTCGCCCGGTCAAAAATAACGGCCAAGGCCCCGCTTTGGCCAACCACCAGGCGTTCAAATTGTTCATCCATTTTGGACCCGAGGTCCTCGCGCTCCAAGGCCAATTGGTGATAGAGATGCAAAACGGCATAAGCGGGGTTTTCGAGATACTTTTCCCAATGGTCCGATGCACGTTGATGGAGGAGCGTGAGCCGTTCTTGGTCAAGCATGGTTCGTCGCACATTGCGAATCAAATGCTGAACTTCAACATCCAGGCCGTCGGCTGACCAACGAAGCAAGGCCCGTTCGTCAAGTTCCTCAATGGACTGAACCCCTGGGGCCACCTCGGATGGAAGGGCCCGAGGAAACAAAACCATGGTATCCAAACCGTCAAGACCTTCATTGGTCAATCCATTAAGCATGGTTTGTTTGACAAACACTTGGATGTCTTCACTCGCCTCTGGCAACGGCTCCCCCTCACGGTAGAGGTTGATGGCCATGGGGTGACCGTCGAGGGCTTTGGCCACGCGCTGCCGTAGGTCATCCTCAAGGTGTTCGCCCAACAGGTGCTTGGCGTCGTTTGGAGCGAGGTTCCCAAGATGAAGGAGTGGCCAGTCAAATCGGTCGGGAAGTGGCAGTCGTCCAGCGAGGACCACCACCTGTTGACGTTCATGAAGCCCTTCTATGAGCTGAGAAACGCCATCCTCATGGCGCTGCGACAATCGGTGCAGATCATCGACCACCAGCACCGAAGGGCCCTGGTCAGCGGCATGTTCAACCATGGCCTCCAAATCCTTTGGGAGCGCCTTTTCATCAGGCATCCAATCAGCCATGATGGAAGCCGGGTCGCTCAATTCATTGAGGGTAGCCCAACGCACCGGAACGGATTGCGCATCGACCCAAGCACGGAGCAGGGTGGTTTTACCGACACCCGAAAGGCCGCCGATGAGGGCTTTGCTGTGCTTGAGAATAAGCGCATCAAGGGTTTGGATTTCCTCGTCCCTCCCAACGATGGTCGGGGTTTTCAAGCCGCCATGAGGACGAGCGTTCGACATCGGTTCTTCGAGGGATGGATGTTCAGCTAACCAAGCGCGACCCGATTCGGTGATGTGGTAAACCTGCCTTCGCCTTGTGCCACCACCCAGCACGTGAGCAACGCGAACGGAGATAAATTCAATCTCCAAGAGGCCGTTCAGCGGTTGATTGAGTCCGGACCGAACCACCCCCATCGCATCTGAAAGGCCTGGAAGGGAAACGTCGCGTGGAACATCCCAGGCTTTGGAAAGCGCATCGGGAAAGGTCCCGAGGTAGCGCAACAGCCTTTCTTGCCCTCGGCTCAGCATAGCAACACCTGCACCTTGGGAACCTCCTTCATCAATCATACCCACCGCTGTGTTTGCTGGAATGCAGGGTTGCCCTTTTGAGTCAGGGCGAGCGTGCAGGAGCCATGCCCGTGGATTTGGCTTCGGCCGACCTTCCAAACGAGCCGGGCGTTTACCTCTTCAAAAATGACCAAGGGCGCGTCCTTTACGTCGGCAAGGCCACCCGTCTCAGCGAACGCATTCGTTCCTATTTTGCCAGCAATCCCGACCGCCACATGATTCCAGAACTGGTCGCCCGTGCTGATGATATCGAATGCATCGTCACCCAAACGCCGCAAGCCGCTCTTATCCTCGAACGCCAACTGATTCGCGAGCACATGCCGAGGTTTAATTCGATGCTCAAAGATGGAAAATCCTTCCCTTATTTGGCCATGACCAGCGAAGAATACCCTCGCATCATGTACACACGACGGCCCCCAAAAAAAGCAGAGCGCTGGGGCCCCTTTCCCAACGCCAACGCCGCCAAACAAGTGATGCAACTCTTGAGGCGTTATTTTGGAATTCGCGACAAGGATTGTCGGGGCCAAGATGGATGCATGTCTCAACACATTGGCCTTTGCCGGGGCCCTTGTGTTGACCCTGAAGGATACCACCAAGTGGTTCGCAACGTCCGAAAAGTTCTGAATGGAAATGCGAGTGTTCTCATCGAGGAATTAATCGGAGAAATGGATGAATACGCTGCGAGCCAGCGCTATGAAGAAGCAGCCTACACCCGAGACATGATCAAGGCGGTAAGAACCGTCACAAGCCAGCAGGTCATTTCCTCAAAAGTCTACAGAGAATGCGATGCACTGGGTTTTGCGTCGGATGGCGATCTTGCCGCCGTGGTTGTTCTTCATGCCGACGAGGGAGTCGTTCAAGGTCAGGAAGCTTGGCCGGCTGTGCACCGAGGAGACCTCGGAGAAACCGTTTCCATGTTCATTTCCGAACACTATGCTCATCGAACGCCACCGCGACTTCTGCTCTCTCCTGTCCCGATTTTTGATGGACTCCAATCCTGGCTCGACGAGCGCCGGGGTTCAACGGTGGAGGTACGAATCCCTCAACGAGGCGACCTGGAGAATCTCGCCACGCTGGCTCGTCAAAATGCCGAAATCCAACTCCAGCGCCTGGTCAACAAATCAAGCGGCTCGTTGGAACAGCGAGCGGCAGATGATGGCGCCAAAACCCTTGGAATGACGCAACTTGACCATATTGTCTGTTTTGACATGGCACAACTGCAGGGTGATGAACGGGTTGGCGCCAGCGTGGTCATGCGAAACGGGCGGCCGGCAAAGAAGGATTATCGGAAATACATCGTAAAGGGAGAGGCCCTCGATGACCTGCGCATGATGGAAGAAGTGGTCGTGCGTTGGGCAAAGCGCCAGGAGGAGTGGCCAGATTTGTTACTCATCGACGGTGGCGAGACGCATCTCAACACCATTCGACGAGCGCTGGAAGAACATGGATGGGCAGACCGTTTTCCTTTGGCCGCCCTCGCCAAACGTGAAGAGACCATTTTTCGCAACGGTTTCGAGCCACTTGTTCTTGACCGCTCGGGCAGGGTCTTGGTTCATGCTCGAGATGAGGCGCATCGCTTCGTCAACACCTTCCATCGAAAACGGAGAAGCCGCTCAAGGCTCGCTGACCCACTGGAAGGCGTGGAAGGGCTTGGCGCCAAAAAACTGCAAACCTTGCTCCGCCATTTTGGAGGCCGAAAGGGCATCGAGCATGCAGGAATAACAGAATTGGTCACCGTGCCCGGCATCGGACCTGCTTTGGCCGAACGAATACACCAGGCGCTTCGTTAACGGGACAACTCATCGATGTTGGCCATGTCTTCAATGGATTCACCGTGTCGCAAAGCCGGACTCGAAAAGCCGGCAAGGTCAGCGAATTCATGGTCGCCAAGTTGGGCTTTGTTGACCGCCGCTTGCCGATTGGCCATGGCGTTCTTTTTGCGCTTTTTCTTACGACGTCGACGACGAACAAACATGACCAACAACAGCAAGACAATGGCTGGGTAAACCCAGAACTGAATGAGGAAGTAAATCCAACCAATCTGGATGCGGAAGGTCAAATCGTCTTCAAATTCACCTGGAGGGACGATGTACGTGACCGTTTGACGGCCGCCGTCTTCAGAGAGAATCACGTTGCCGGCAGACGACGAGACGTCCACCACTTTGAGGCCGCGTGGAAGCGTGAAGGTGATTGGGCCGGAATAAGCAGCACCATCGATGGGTGAATCCACATCACCGTATTCGTTTGGAAGGTTGGTGTTGACCGGTCCCGTGCTGATGGTGATGGTCTCTTCGTTCGTAGGCGGGTAGGACAAGCCATCTCCGCTTAGCAGCGAACCTCGCAAGCCCTTGGTCACCACATCAGCCGCCATCTGTACAGGGCGGTGGAAGATGGACTGGATGCTGCTGGTTACCACACTCAACTTGAGGTCTTCGGGATTGCTCTCGGACAATTGATTCCACCCTCCATCTGAACCGATGGTGAATTTGACTTCTGGAATGGTCAAGGAGAGTATGATGGGTTCTTCATCACTGACAACCCCGTCAGGTGCTTCAATTCCCGAAATTGAAGTGCGGATTTCAAACGCTGAAAGGTCCATCATGCCAAACGGATTGGATTCATTAGATTCAGCGATGTCTCCAAGCCCGTGAATACCGTCGGTTACCACTTCACCAAAGCGCTTGCTGAGGTCCTTCATGCCTTGGCGAGTGGCTTCGAGAACGAGGGGGTCACAATCATCGAAATACGACCTGTACTTGGCGAGCACGCACCACGGAAGGTCAACTTCAGTCCCGAGCGGGTCTTCCATCCGGCTTGAGAGGTCAATGACGAGGCGAAGCAGGTCGGAGGGGAAAGCCTCCATTTGACCGCACGCTTCAATGTCCTCGGACACATGACATCGCTTTCCATCGACGAAACCAAGGCGGTAAATGCTCAATTCTACATCCAAGGCCATGGTGACGCTCAAGGAAGCGCTCCACTCGTTGAAGTTCACCTTCGACAGGTCAAACTCAACATCGGATTGTACACATGTGCTTTGGTTGGCATAGCAAAGAACTCGCCCTTCTTCATTGACGATCTCATGCTCCCAATCATAGGGGTCAATCCCCGTCAAAGAAAGATTGAGTGAACTGGTTTCTTCAAGGGTTTTGGTGAGCACAATCGTTGAGCTGCCGTCCACCGTAGTCACCCAATTGGGGAGAACAATTTCAACGGTCAATTCGGCCGGTGGCAACCCGTCAAGAGGAATGTCGTTGAGGAACGAACCGCCAATCAGCGCTTCCAACGAAAAGCCAGAATTCATCAATCGTTCCAAATCACTGCTTTGGATGTTCTCGAGGAAGCCGTTGATGGTAGAATTTTCATCGTTTTGTTCCATGATGATATCGATGAAACGCATGGAAAAGGGTTGGCTTGTGGTTTGAAGGTAGATGGGTTTCGACCCGTCCATGGCGTTTGGTCCTTGGAGGCAATAATGGAGCACCTGCCCGGCTGCTACCGGTTCGGTGCAACCGCTGGAATGGCTGTAATTGAGCCCTCCTTCCTCATCAAAAATGCCCGTACCGTCGCTCACGGAAACCCATTGCATATCGCTCATGGAGATGTCGCCAACGCCAGCCATGGTGCTGCCCAAACCCTCCACGATGTCGCCAACTGGGAACTGGTCGGTGAACTGCGTGAGGTCAACGATGTCGTTGTGGTAGGCGAGCCGAATCCCATCGGAGGTGATGACGGGGATGGAGGCTGAACTCGCAACGTCAAACATATTGATGCCCCAACTGTTCAAGGTTTCAGCGTCGAGGTAGTACAAACCGGCGGCAAAGTCAATCGTGGCCGCATTTTCATCGGAAAGGTCGACCACGAGGTTCAGATCAAGGGCTTTTGAGCCCTCTTCAATGTCAACCGTCGGCGATTGCGGTGAGTTGCGGTGGCCCATTCGAAGGTCAACGGTTTGGACCAGATCGGTGGCAGTTTCTCCCGCTTGCAGATGGTCCATGGACCACGTTGAAGCATTGAAGTTCGGAGTGCCGGCTCGAAGGAGCAAGGTTCCGTTTCCGTCCACGCCAAGGACGGTGGAATAGGAGGAGGGATTGATGACAAAATCGGCCTTGTGGCCCGGCTTGGTCGTCAGGTCGAAGCTGGTGTTTACCTCAGCCCCCATCGTGAGAAGGCCGCGGTAGGTTCGTTCAAGGTCGAGGTTCTCAGAACCCACGAGGTTGAAATTGCTGGCCAACAAATCCACCGAGGCCGTGGCTTGGAAACAGAGCGGGGGTTCGAAGACGTTGTTCTCAGAAGCACCCTCTGCCTGTGCGTCCGAGGCAGAGTCCGTTGAACAGGTCGTTGTTTGACCGCCGCTGGTGAAGCTTGTAACGTATTCCGTTGAGATACTTGTAACCGTTCCAAAGCCTGATTCCAATGCATCTTGGATGGCGTCATGAACTTCCGTTTTGAGTTTCTGACCCACGGTAGGAGAACCTGCACCACCCGTGCTTTGGTCAAACGTGTGGCGAATCAGGTCTGCAGGAGCCCCATCGTTGGCATCAAGGCCGTCCGTTTGCTCAAGGGTGTCGCCAACGGTGGTGCCAGAACCAAGCCCGAGGGTGTCGCGTTCAAACTCACGAACCGCCCATGTCAATTCAAGTTCAATCGATGAGGTTGAGACGAGGTCAAACACATACGACCCTTCAACCCAATCTTGGCGATGGGGGGTCATGTCGTCGTTGTGGTCGTAGGTGTCGCATGTTCCCGAACTGATCAGTGAGGAGCACGATTGCATGCCACTCGCACTCACGATGGGAACCAGCATCTGAAGGCTGAACATGGCCACCAGTAGGAAAGGAAGACTATTTTTAGACTGATATCGCTTTCCTACGCTGCCGGTCATAATGGAGGCTAAGGTCGGGAACTTGAAAGGAGTTACCCTCGTGCGACTCGCATGGAGAGAATGGAGTCGGCGATGTTTCTCGTCGTGGAATCCGTTCACGGAGAGCAAACCCATTCGTTCCTCAAGAGCAAGGACTGGTTGCATCCAAGCCTTGAACCACTGCGGACGTCAAAAGGCTCCATTGGCTTCCCATTGGTCGGATTCAACCACGAAGGAATTGCTCTCAACACCGTACGCAAGCACCTTGGTATCGAAGCCAACGTTGTTGTTGGAGAAACGAAGTACCGACCACCAGTGGATCCTCATCATCGGCTTCTTGAGGCCGTTTCAACCTGGCTCGAAGACAACAAAGTGGACACTGAGGTCAATGACCTTCTCCCGGCCAAGTGGGAAAAACTCGGCGAACTGGTGCTGCTTCCTCGTGAACTTGGGCAAACAACAACCTGGAGAAACATCACTGAGCACCCCAAGTCCGATGACCTCTGGAAAGGCATGGCTCAAGCGTTGAAGGTGACCTCACTTGGCCTCCAAGCTCCCATCGCCAACGACACGTATCGTTCCGCCCAGGTGAAAATGCTGCTCGGCTCGCCGCATGTTCAGTTTTCTGACCACGGCGTCGTGTTTGCCTTTGATGCCTCAAAGGTCATGTTCTCATCGGGAAACATCACCGAAAGGCGACGGATTGGAGCCATGAACATGCAAGGCGAGGTCGTGGTGGACGCCTATGCAGGGGTTGGTTACTACACGTTCCACATGCTGGTCAACGCCGGGGCCGCCCACGTGCATGCTTGTGAAATCAACCCGGCTTCATTGGCCGGTCTCGAGGCAGGCGCACAAGTCAACGGCCTCCTCGACCGCCTCACCGTTCACCCCGGCGATAACGCCCTCACGCTCGAAAAATTGCGAGGAACGGCAGACCGATGTCATCTCGGTCTTCTGCCTTCAAGCGAGCCGGTTTGGGAAGCCTGCATGCTGGCCCTCAAGCCCACCGGGGGTATGCTCCATATCCACATGAACGTGGAAGAAGAAAAGATCGATTCATGGACGATGACCACGGTTGAACGGTTTCAGAACATGGTCGCCAATCACGGCCTTTCCTTCAATGTCAAACCGATGCATGTTGAACGAGTCAAGTGGTTTGCTCCACGGGTTCGCCATGTGGTTTTGGACCTCAGCTTTCGCCCTTGACATCGCCGGGGTCAACGAGTTCAGCGACCATGACCATTTCCGCTTCCAGAGCGGGGACTTCCCCCGTGGCGCCATGCTCTTCACGAGCGTTGTGTTGACCGTAGACTGCCATGGTTATGCCAACGCCCAACAGTATGAGAGCAAACGGCACGCCGATGATGATGGCAATGTCCTCCACGAGAGAATTGCTGCTTGTGGCTTTTGATGCAGGGTTTCGTATGGTTCCATCTGGGTCGGCTACACCGATCATCTCCATGGAATTAATTCGAACCTCAAACAGAGGGCGACCTGCTGAAGAGAATGGATTGTCAAGGTCCGTTCCGGTCGGTTCATCTGATGTTTTCACATCAGCGATATTACGAATGTGCGTCATGCCGTCTCGAACGATGCCAAAGGTAGCGTAGCCCTCATCGTCTCGGTTCTCGGGGTCAAGTCCGTGGGCTTCGGTCTCAGCGATGTACCACTGGGAATCAGCCGAATCAGGGTCGGCGCTTCTCGCCATGCCAATGGCTCCATCCACATGGGAGAGGTTCTCATCGTGCTCAAGGGGAATCGTTTCGCCCGTTCCACCGCTTCCACACATCGGGCTTGCGGCTGGATAGACGCCAATCGTTTTGCAGGTAGGGTCGCCTGATTGAGTCACGAAATCGTTGATGACACGGTGGAAAAACACACCGTCGTACAATCCAGATTCCACGTGAGCGATCATGTTGGTGGCGGTGATGGGCGCCCATTGTTCAAACAATTCAATCACCACCACTCCCTCTTCCCAAGAAGGGAGAATGGCATCAGGGGGATACGGGTAGGAGACGTTCATTTTGATGACGGCATTGCCGGTGTAGGAATCCATCATTGGCGAGTCTTCGGATTCCGGACGGTCGGTCCATTCGGTTGGGTCGAGGCCAACACTGCGCCATACCGGTTCATCGTTTTGGGCATCAACGGGAAGCGAGGAGACCATCGGCGCCATGAGAAGCAGCACAAGAACAACACCTGACAAGCGCTGGCGAACCATGCTCGGGGATGGACCTCACCCCCATGAAAACTACGGCGGCACCGAGTTTGAAACATCAACACCAAAAAGGAAGACGGGCGAGAAGAAAACATGGACAACGATTCCACCTTTATGCCCGACCTTACGCTTGCCTACGGACTGTTCCTCGTGGCGTGGGGCGTCGCCGTCTCCGTGCTCTCTGATTCAAACTCGATCACCTCATACTTCCCTGCCTTCCTTGGTATCCCGCTCGCAGCCTCGGGATGGATGGCAAAATCAAACCCAGAAAAGCGAAAATTATGGATGCACATCGCGGTGACCTTTGGATTGCTCTGTGCCCTTGGAGGTACGCGCTTCTTCATGGTCATGGGGGACGGTATCGACTACGCCAGCGGCTCCATGTTGATGCTCCTGCTCACCGGTTCGGCCTACACCGGGTTGTGCGTTCGCTCGTTTATCGAGGCTCGAAAAGCAAGAGTCGGCGAAGCGTCATCCTCTTGATGCATGGCAGACACCGCAAGGCATGGCCGAGGCGTCCGAGCCCATCGAGGTGGAACTCAAGGTCGTCGAAGGCAAGACACAGCGCCAGTTGAACATCTCTGCAGGTGTGACCGTGGCGTTTTGCCTTGCGTTCCTCATGCTCGGCATCGCCTTTGCACCCTCCACCTCAGAACTGGTGGAAGATGGCCCGGATTACTCGGTTGAGTGGTGGAACACACCGTTGAGTGAACGCCACACGATGGACCTCCCCATGGACACCCTTCGAGCTCAGCTCCCCGTTAACGGAACCTACCAAGCCCTGCCCTACGAAGAGCACTTTGTTGAAGTGGAACTCCCAGCCAGTGAACAAGACGCTGGTTTTCCCGGTCCCGCCTTGATGCACGTGGCGCTCTGGTTGCCCGATGTTCCAGAAGGCACCAAAATCCCCGTCATCATGACCATTCACCCTTACTATGACTTTGGTGGCGAAGGGGTTGCTGGCGATGACTCGTCCCCAAACACTGTTCCCGATGGGGGCGTTGGTAAATGGGTGTACGACACCTTCGTCCCCCATGGCTACGCTTTGGCTCAAGCCTCCACCTTTGGCACCGGCCAATCCACGCACTGCCAAGACGTGAAGGGCCTTGGCGAACAAACCGGTATTCAGGGCGTGGTGGATTGGCTTGGTGAGCAAGAATGGTCCAACGGCAACGTTGGCCTGATGGGGAAATCCTACGCCGGCACCACCAACTGGGAAGCGGCTCAGCAACCCTCACCTTACCTCAAGACCATCGTGCCCATTTCGGGTTCGATTGGCGTGCAAGAAATGTTCTATAGAAACGGCTCCTCCGAGTCAAGAGCCATGCTTTACGATGCCTTGTACGAGGGCGCCACCACCGACCCCACCACCGACGATATGCGCATGTGCAGCGACGATGCGATTGGCCCGCTCAACCCCCTGACCACCTGGGCAGGAGCCGAATTTGGAGGCGCTGAATGGAACGACTACTGGGACGAGCGACGGCACTTGCCAGACGTCTTGGCCAACTACCAAGGGAGCGTGTACCTCGTGTGGGGAATGCAGGATTGGAACGTTGACCCTTACCACGCTTTCCCCACCTACCAACTGATGCGGGATGCAGGAATCAACGCCCGAGCCATCGCTGGCCAGTGGGCCCACAACTACCCCGACCAGCCCGACCGTCACAGCGAGATGGGCAGCGGCTATGGCGCTGAGGCTTATCCAAACATGAGCCGAATGGATTGGGCGGTTGAATTGTTTGGTTGGTTCAACTACTACCTCAAGGACATCGGCGAGGAGCCCGAACCGATGGTTCAAATGCAAACCCACAACGGAAAATGGCACGTTGAGGAGACATGGCCTCCCGAAGACATGGAATGGTGGCCTGTTCCGCTTGACAGCGTTGAGGGCACTGGGGGAACGGTCAGCGCAAATGCCCAGCAGAGTTTCACGCTCCCCGCTCTCGAAGAAGCCGTCCACATCTCGGGAATGCCGACGCTCCACCTTTCGGTCAACACCTTAGCTTGCAACGGTGGGCAGGTCTTCGCCACCATGTATGCTGATGGCCTTCGTGTGGGCCACGCCACGATGGACGTGCGCTACCGAGACGGTGGGTATGAAGCCAATCCAGCCGCTCCATTTTCGAACTACCTCATGCTGATGGAATTCAATCCAATGGACGTTGATCTCAACGCCGGTGCGGTGATCGAAGTTGTGTTGACCGAGTCGGGTGAAGACTACTTGCCTAGCCCCTGTGCCGCCGTTGGCCTTAGCGTTGATTTTGATGCTTCATCCACGCTCAGTTTGCCCCTCATTGACCGCCCGGCTGACGACGAGCGCTGGTTCCTCGCCCCGCCTTGGTGGGAACAACAATCCATCCCATCGTGAGGCGCTTGCATGCGTGTTCTGGCCTTTGAGGACCACTACGACATCGAAGCCATGCTCACGGCCGGCGGAGTGGACACCAACAGGATGGTCATCGCCCAGCGATGGAACTCGCAGGATGCCCTGAAACACATTCAAGACTTCGCTCCTGACGTGTTGCTGCTCGACCACTTCATGCCACCACAAAGTGGCCATGAGGTGCTGGAAGCCTTGCTCAATTCTGAAGTCCCTCGTCCAGCGACCATCGTGGCCATGTCAAGCGCTCCGTCAAAGAACGAGGCCATGGTAAACACAGGAGCGGATGTGGGTGTGGTCAAATTTGACCTTTCGACGCTGAAGCTGTGGCCAAAATGAGGCACCAATTCTGGGACTTCTTGGCACAAGTCTTCAAACGGAGGCCTGAAGAAGGCTCCTTATGACGGCAGACATTACGAGCGGTGAGAGGGACCAAACCCTCGTTTCAATCGCCTGTGCTTTGGCCGTATCTTTTGCCTCCATCGTATTCTTTTTTGCGTTCGAAGTCAAGGACTTGGTCGGTGAATCAAGCGCTTCGTTTCAAACCTCAGAACTCCCACTGGTGCTGGTTGGTATCTTCCGCTATGGATGCGCTTACCTGGCCTTTCACACCATCGTGTTCTGGATGGTTCGAAGCCCTGTCCCAGGTCGCATGTTTGTCACGCTTCACGAGACGAGCGAAGAGACCATGGTTCGAACCATGGGGTTTGAGCGAATCGGCACGTTCAGCAGTTGGACGCTGATGGTTTTTGGTTGTGCTTTTTTCTGCGCAGGAACCGCCACGTGGTTGGAAGTGTTCGATGTGGCGATTCCACCGGCGTTGTCATCGCTCACGGTGGTCTTGATGCCCATGGCTTACGGCTCAGCGTTCATCACCGCCACCGTTGTTCGATACGTGATTATCCCCGACGAGATTGCGCAGGAACGTCCTTTTGGAACCCTTTTTCTGAACTACGAACTCGTGATGCACAATTTCACAGTGATCCTCTTAGCCGTTGATCTGTTCATCGTGCAGGCAAAACTCAACTGGGAATTTGGGATCTTTCCGATTTATTTTGGCATCACCTACGTGTTGTTTTCCTACGCCTATGCTCGAATGAAGAATGGGTACTACATCTACAGCTTCCTTGACCCACGAATACGAATGGCCCCCCTGATATTGATGGCCCTTGCTTTCGCCTGTTGTATCTTTTACATCGGGTTGTGGCAGGTCAGCCTGCTCATGGAATGGAACGCTATTCTCGGTGGACTGGTGTTAACGTTCTGGGTCAGCCGAATTGTGCTGTTCCGCCGGCAGGTGAAGGACAACCCGTACGCGTTTCAATCCTCATCGTAGGGCTGCCACTCGGTTTGACCTTCTTCTCGATACCACCAGTAGCCGTCCTCGTCTTCGAACCATTCGACGCCGTCTTCGTCGATGGAATAGTTCCCGTCGTACTCCTCTTCCTCTTCTTCGGGTTCGGGTTCAGGCGCTACGACGGGGTTGGCCATGCCGGTCTCTTCGGCGATGCGACGCTTGGCGTCGTCAACGTCGTCCTCTGCGCCACCGAAAACACGGTTGCTGGTTCGGATTTCGGCTTCGTGGTCGCCTTGGCGAATGGCGTTGTCCGATTCTTGATAGAATTCATCCGTCATCCGCTCTCGGAACTCATCGAATTCATCTCGACCAAAGCTTCCCGTGAATTCGTCGCCCTTGGCACGCATGATGTCATCAAGGTTGGCGCGCTTCTCACGCTTGAGTTCGGGGGCGTTGGGAACATCCCCATCGTAAAATTCATCATCCTCTGAACCCAACTTTCCAAACACTCGACCCTCAGGGTCGGCTTCTTCAATGGCTTCAATCACGAGGTCGTGCTCTTCTTCGTCGATGGTTTCTTCCTCGTAGGCATCGCCTGCTTGGTCGACCATGGCTTCGAGTTGGTTGGCGAGTTCTTCCTCGTCCTCATCGTACTGGTCAACGAGTTTGTCAACCTGCTTGAGAAGACGTTCGTAGGGCGTTCCGGTGATGGCCCCGAGGAACCGACCAAAGCCCCCTTTCTTCTTCGCCATGATGGGCGGTTAGGCTTACTCTTCTTCAAAGATTGTCCTTCGCGGGTCTTTTGATGGACAGATGCTTGGCAATCCCATGGTGGAGGCGTGGTTGGAGGACCTCATGACCTCGTACAACCATGATTCATATGCGCAGCGTGGCGGTTACCTCGCCCAAGTTCACATGCCAGGGGAGGTCTTCCAATCCCTCGTTTGGTGGGCCCTCCAATCCTTGCCCGACGAAATCTTGGTCGGCATTGACATCGACGCCGAACGACCCCATCGAAAAGAGGTTGAAACCTACTTCGAGGGTGAAGAATCGCATTCCCGCCTTTTCCAAGGCCAAGGCTACGTCATAAAGGAAGCCCACATCGTCAATCGTGGCGATTCCTATTCTGTTCATCACCTGCCTGAGGACTGGACCGATGACATGTTCTCGGCCGACCGTGGCTCTCGGGCTGGTCGCTTCACCCATTGGCTTCACACCCACCCGAATGCCCC
>Ga0315330_10001141_pt1 | contig 17645 bp, 11 predicted proteins | sample M140m34915metaG_FD_203453 | JGI IMG/M metagenome (GOLD analysis project Ga0315330, IMG submission 203453) | Ammonia-oxidizing marine archaeal communities from Monterey Bay, California, United States - M1 40m 34915 | ecosystem: Environmental > Aquatic > Marine > Intertidal zone | place: USA...
CAAGAGTACTAAGTTCCTGCAGCTCTCGCATCCCGATTGCGAAAACGTTGGTGAAGATTGACTCATCGATTTGGCCCAACAGACTGCTCAGTCGGTGTTGTCCTTGGCTGAGACCATCGTGTCCTGTGACAGACAATTGACCTGTTGATCCGGTGTCCGTGAGTTGACTTCGGCGTCTGATCTCATAGCCGCCGCCGGGACCGGTAACGCGGATTGCACCGCCCGGTGTACCGCCATGCACAGGTGGCAGGTATTTTTCACGGCGACCGTCTGTGAATCCGTACAGCATCGCGCGTACGAACTGCATCAGCGTTGTTTTACCAGCCTCATTAGGGCCGTAAAATAAGGTCATCCCTTCAGGCAGGGAGTCTACGGAGAGTCCGGTCCAAACACCGAATCCGTCGATTTGAATGTCTTTAACTTTCATGATTTCTGCACCAAGTTCGGCTTTCCGCCACGGAGCAATTCGACACCCAGCAGGGTTGCCTGGTCGAGCACATCCATCCGCTCAGAGGCAGCGACTTGTGCCAGTAAAGTGGTTGTTGTGCTGTTGAGACCCGAGTGTTCTTCGGTGGTTGGCATGAGATTCAAGTCACGCCCATCAACTTTGCGATGTTTGTCAGAGGCACGCAGGAAGTCACCAAGAATGGTGTCTTCATCGTTCCATGAGGTTGGGTATTGCCGTGGTGGGCGAATGGTCAGAGTGGTTGTCCATGCAGATGGGTTGCCGTGCCCATATTCACGTCTTACCCACTGCAGCAGTTCCTCGGTATCACCCACGGACGCAAGTGTTTCTCCTGAGGCGACTGAGATGTCCCAGCCAATCAAGAGGTGACGGCCTCCATTCTCGTGCTGCAAGCGTGCAATTCGCTCGCCTAGCAGATTGCGGATGCCTCCAACTGCTGCGATTTCAGATGCATCGAGTTCGATGTTGCAGTAACGGAATACGTCCGACTCAACAGTATGCACTCGCGTGGTTCCATCACCGTCCACGTCGACTGTTGAATAACCGTGGGCTCCTGATTCTGCGAGTGACCTGCCCTGTGGTGTTCCGCAGTAGACGGCTGCTGATTCCGCACCGCCTTCAATTTCACTGCGATTGTGTTTGCCACCAAGTGCCCAGTAATCAAAGCGTCCTTCCGCCAACGCGTCAGCGTCAGCGTCGCCGTAGCCAACTGCAACCGTGTAGTCTTCGGTGGGGTCAATGCGGTAGCTTGGGACATGTAGAACCTTTTGCCCGTCGCTGCTGCGACCCACCACGGTGCAGATGGAACGCCCGCCACGTTGAACCGGTGTCGACGTTACGCGATTTTTAGGGAACAACGTGACGTTGGCCGGTAATGGTACCGAGTCCGGCCACTTCTGAGGGTCATCACTCAGTCCCGCTGACCAAAAGACTGGTGTGTCCTTGCTGTTCAGTTGTTCGAAATAGTCCAATAGCATGGACATGCCATGTGGACCCGCGGCTTGCGGATTTAAAAGATCACCCGATAACACCAGGAAATCAATGTTGTCAGCAAGCGCCGCTTCAAACACGGCACGAGCCGCTTGACGCGGAGCCTCGGCCATCGCCTCACGTAATTGAGGGGGCAGTGAATCCAGATCGCCCAAAGGCGTTTCCAGATGAAAATCGCTTGCATGTATGAATCGGAACGACTCGCCTGGCATTGGTTCCCTCCCTGCGGTCCTATTGCCGAACACCTGTCTCCGCCCAAGTCTTTTATGACTTGTTCTATGCGATTGATACTCTTTCAATCGATTTCAAAGGCCATCACCTCGTGTGAATCCGCCTTCGAACGAGCCGCTTCCCGGCTACATAGACTCGGGAGTTTAATGAAATTTTCGATTTCAGGCCAAGTCAGATTTTTTGATGGGCAAAATCAACTTGATTCGCTCCTTGTTTTTTTGCTATCAAATGACGAGTGTTTCAAACTCGCAGTGCTTGTTCGTCGCTCGATTAGTTCATGGGCCTCCGCATCGCGATTACTCGGCTGCATCGCGATTACTCGGCCAGCGTCTTGAGAACGCAGTAACCCTGAACAGTGACGTGCGTGGTCACTGGCATAAGAAAAGTGACTGCAGAAGCAAGTCAAACTCGTTGGGAGCGGTTACGCACTTGCTTTGGCTGCACTCTCATTCTGCTTATTGCCGTAATAAAGGGAAAAGACGATCAGGGTTATGAAAGCAAGAGGAATCGTGATGATGCCTGGTTGGCTGAAAGGTGCAATGGCGTCATTGGGATCGAGCCCGTAAACCGATTTGTAGGTATCTGCGGACAGAAGGATCCATCCGAGAGAGCTGACCATTCCCACCAGCACACTGGCAATGATGCCCTCTTTGGTTGTTTTTTTCCAGAACAGAAGCATGACCAGAGCAGGCAGGTTCGCGCTGGCCGCAACGCTAAATGCCCAGCCGACGAGGTAGCCCACGTTAAGCTCTTTGAAGAGCACACCCAGAATGATTGCGATTCCACCCACAACGACGGCTGCAATTTTTGCGACTTTGACTTGGGCCTCTCCGGTTAGTTTTATGCCCATGACACCGATCAAAAGGTCGTGTGCGACCGCGCCGCTGCTGGCCAGGATCAGACCGCTGACGGTACCCAAAACGGTCGTGAAGGCAATCGCTGAGATGACCGCGAAGAGCCAAGGTCGAATACTATTAGCCAATAGAGGGGCGGACATGTTGGTGTCCGTAAGGTCCAACGCGCCGCTGGTCATCGCTCCCAATCCTAGGTAGAGCGTCAGGACGTAGAAGAAGCCGATCGTCGTGATTCCGACAATCGTGCTTTTGCGTGCGGCCGCACCATCCTTGACGGTGTAGTAACGAATCAGAATATGAGGAAGCGAGGCAGTTCCGCAGAATAATGCGAGCATCAGCGACAGAAAATTCAGCCTGTCTCCAAAGCTTTCACCGCGGATACCGGCAAACTTTGGATGTTCACCGGGTCGCAGGACACGTTTACCTGCGGTTGGTTTTTGGTAATAAACCGTCGTCTTGGGACCTTCGGGGTTCGTGATCGTTGTGTTTCCCCACAGGATCACTTCGCTGTCTCCAATTGTCGTGAAGAATGAAATGGGGCCAAGAGGACCCGTTGAGGTCTCACCTCCGGGTAGTTTGGAAAGGTGTCCGATCGGTTGCAATTCTCGTTCGCCGCTTTCACGACCGTTGGGAGCACCATCAATCAATTTGGATGCACCTGAGCCAGTGACTGATTGTGCCTGTCTCAGTAACTTTTCATCCGAGCCGGGGATATCATCGATGTGGAAAATGTCGTACCCCGCCCTGCCATCTTTGGGAACGAATCGGATGAAGGCCTGTTCCTCGCCAGCTGTACTTATCCAGCCACCTGTAGGTGGAATTACCTCTCGACCTTCGATTGTCTTCTGTTGCAGATCTTGTTCGCTTAATGGCCCGATAGTTTCAAAACTGCTTGTGTCGGTTGTCAAACCTTTTTGCAGCAACATGACTACCAACACGGTGCTGAAGATGACAAGCAGTGATCCTTTGAGGAATTGGACCCATGTTGTTGAGACCATACCTGCCGTGACGACAATCATGATGACCACAACACCGACCATCACCACGCCGACCCAGTGGGGGAGTCCTAAGAGTGGTTGAATCAGTGAACCCGCACCCACCATTTGTGGAATTAGATAGAAAACGCTGACAACTAGCGTGCTGATACCTGCAGCACCTTTGATACCGCGTGAATTGAATTTTGCATCCAGAGCATCAGCAAACGTGAATTTACCGAGCCGCTTCATGGGTTCCGCAATCACAAACAAAGCAACAATCCAGCCAGCAAGGAATCCAATGGAGTACAGGAATCCGTCGTAACCATAGGCAGCAATCATCCCGCAAATGCCGAGGAATGATGCAGCAGAAAGGTAGTCACCAGCAAATGCGACACCATTGACAGCCCATGGAATCTGACCGTGCGCGGCAAAATATCCTTCGGATGATTTTGCTTTGCGGCCGAGGTAGAAGCTAAGACCAACAGTACCGAACACGAAGCCCAGGAAAATAAAAATAGCGAGTGGTGCTGGATCGTAAATCATTTGGAATCCCCCTGTGCTGTGGCTGCTGCTTCTTCTGTCGCGACATCTTCAGCTGGGTCTCTTCGGCACATCAAGCCGTAAACCAGAGCCAGCACGATTGCAAATACAATCAGTCCAAAGCCGTAGACGATTGCCAAGTTAAGACCTGCCAGAACAATGGTTTCCATCTTGTCCGCAGCGAACGCGTTGATCAGCACGAATCCGGTGTACAGAGTCAGATAGACCAGAAATAAAAACAAGCCCAGCCTAGTATTGAACCGGCGTTGCGGGGTGGGTGAGTCTGAAGTGTTCATGAACCAACAGCAACTTGTCTGTGAGAGAGGTGCCAGCGTCAAAACAACGCTTCGCGGATAATCGGACGCCAGTTTATAAACGACTGAACATGCTGTCGCGAGTGTTCAATACGATGTCATCAATCATTTTGCGGAATCCGTTTAGCCAGTGATGTTTCGACGTTCGGGGGTGGGAAGCGAGTAAAGTGAGGCTGTTGGCGAAGATAATTGTATCTGGAACTCCAACTTATCTCTCTACATCAACCTGCCTGGCTCAAGTTGCCGCTGGCAAGGGACTGACAGATGGGCATAATGGGGGCCCGCCTTGAGTGTGCATCGGGGGTTTGATTAGCGCCCTGCTGTAATATTTCTGATCGTGTGGCTCTGACGCGTGAAGCCATCAGCAGGTCAAAAAAATCGGCCACGCTGCTGTAGGTACAACGAATTTATCGAGTCAAACGGCTGGCAGTTCCGCTGCTCAAAGCAACGCGACCCCTCATTCTCATCCAAGTGGAGAGGCAAAAGTGCAACAGCGAACCCGTCATGTCTCGTTTATTATCCCAACACTCAACGAGTTTGAGTCGATTGGGGAGTTGCATACGCAAATCCTGAGCGTCTGCAACGATCATCAGATTCGACCCCAAGTTGTGTTTGTTGATGACGGTTCAACCGACAGCACGTGGGCGGTCATGCAGGAATTGGTCCGGGCCCATGCTGGCACCGAGGCGATCCGCTTTCGTCGTAATTTTGGCAAGGCTGCTGCACTCTCCGCCGGGGCCGAGATTTGTAAAGGTGAAATCGTGATTACGATGGATGCCGACTTGCAGGACGATCCGCAGGAGATTCCACGCTTTCTTGAAAAATTGGATGAAGGTTTTGATGTGGTCAGTGGGTGGAAACAGGTTCGACATGATCCGCTACACAAAGTTTTGCCTAGTCGTGTATTCAACTGGCTGGTGAGCAAGTTGACGGGTGTGAAGCTTCATGACCACAACTGCGGTTTCAAAGCATACCGTCGGGAAATTTTTGACGAGGTGGAACTGTATGGCGAGCGGCATCGTTTCATTCCCGTTCTCGCCGCTGCTCGAGGTTTTGAACCCAGCGAGATTGTTGTTGAACATCACGCTCGGCGATTTGGTCATTCGAAGTATGGATTTTCAAGAATGATTAAAGGCTTTCTGGATCTGATGACCATCTATCTTCTGACCGGGTTCTCAAGTCGTCCGCTGCATCTCATTGGAGTGGGAGGCATGGTTTTTTTCACTGTCGGTGGGTTTGGGATTCTATCGCTGTCAGTCTGGTGGGTTCTCTCTCGATTGATAGAAAGTATTGATCCCGTTCACCTTCATGAGAAGGCACTTTTTTACTACTGCATCCTCGCATTACTGCTCGGGGCACAGTTTCTTCTTGCGGGCCTGTTGGCCGAATTGGTTGTCGCGCGGACGCACGGACCCCGTGATACGTTTAGCATTGCTGCGCACATCGCCGGAACACGTGACGACTCGAGCAGTCAGACCGGTGATGATCCTCAGGGGCAAACTTCATGACCGAGCAAGCAGCGGGTGACTCAAAGGCACGACGTTCAGCCTATCTGGTTTTTGCTTTGATCGCATTGGCTTTGACTGCCGGGCGGATCTCGGTTGTTACAGGGCGTGATGGTACAACCGCGTTTCTGAGTGCGAATGACCGGAGTCGGTGGTGCACCGTTGCGTCACTCGTTGAGCATGGCACTTATGCGATCGACTCGCAAATCGCAATCGTTGATCCCATTCGTCGCCATATTCATCCCTGGCAGACAATCGATAAAGTTCGGCACTTGGGAACCGATGACCAGCAGCACTACTACAGCAGTAAACCACCGCTGTTTCCAACCGCAGTCGCCGGTATTTACAAAGTGGTCAACTTTGTGACCGGCATGACTTTGACAGATCAGCCAATTTACCTGGCAAGAATTCTGCTGGCGATTGTCAACTTGCCACTCTTAGCTCTCTTCTACTTTGCCACCATGGGGTGCATCGAACGAATAGGGCAAGACGATTGGTCCAAGCGAATGGCCGCTTTGGGATGCTGCTTTGGAACCATGCTGCTACCATTTGCAATCTCTTTGAACAATCACTTACCAGCTGCTACCGCCACGGCAGTGGTGGCTTGGATTTATCTGGTAACTGTCGGTGGAATCACCAGTACGAATACCGCGGTCTGCGCTTCCCGGGATTCTAGAAAAACAGAGTCGAAAGACACGGATTCCATTAGCAGCGATTTGCAGGAGCGATCGCATGTGATGCTGTACGTGTTTGCTGGTGCCTGTGCTGCACTGGCAGCAGCCAATGAACTTCCCGCGCTTTCGATGTTGGTTTTCTGGTTTGGGTTGTTTGCATGGGCGAAGCGTGCTTCAGTATTGCCATTCCTCGGAGGGGTGGTGATCGTTGCTCTTGGCTTCTTTGGAACGAATTGGTTAGCACACCAAAGTTTACGCCCTCCCTATGCGCATCGCGGAAATGGCTCGACGATTGCAGTGCTCGACTCAGTGGCGACGGACACCGCCGAACCTGACGAGTCTGTCGCGAGAGAGATTCAGGTACGGTTGGTCGAGGCGGGCTTGATCACGGGTACAGACGAAATAGGGGTCACTGCATCCGATGAGGCAGCACGCTGGATTATCAGGAGCGACGAGCGTCAGTTTGCCCTCCTGTGGGCAGATAATCGATGGGCAGTTGCAGGGTGGGATGATTGGTACGAGTATCCCAATACCTACTGGAAAGATGGGGCACGTCGCGGCGTCGACCAAGGTGAGCCTTCCAAGCTTGTCTATCTTTCCCAGATGACATTTGGCCATCATGGCCTTTTTTCGCTGACGCCGCTGTGGTTATTGGTACCCATCGGGCTTGTGATAGGAGTGATTCGGGGGCCACTTGAGTCCCGGAGGCTGGTGCTAGCTATTATGGTTGCATCTCTTGTGTGCTTTTTGTTTTATCTAAATCGTCCGCTGATTGACCGTAATTACGGCGGCGTCAGTGTGTGTTTTCGTTGGCTGTTATGGTTCGCCCCCCTGTGGTTGCTTGTTGCCACCCCTGTCATGGCTTGGTTTGGGACGACACCCATTCGCCGCGGCACGCTCTACACAATGCTTGCATTGAGCGTTTTTTCGATGTCCGCTTCGCTGGAAAGTCCGTGGCAATCGCCCTGGATCTACCGGTTTTGGCAGTTTTTGGGCTGGCTGGGTACCTGAAAACAGAGCTATTATCCAGTCGCGACGTGATGGAACGCTCGCATCAACTGAACGCTCTAAGGTTCGGGTTTGAATGGCACCAAGGAAGCGCCGATTTCCGCTAAGCCGAGACTTCTCTCGCGGCTTTTGAGTGCTGCGCTCGTTTGCATGGGCGTTGCTTTTGTGGTTTATACCCTGACGCCTCAAACGGTAGGTGAAACAGCCCGCCGACATGTTTTAAAAGTTTTTCAGGAACACTATCCCGATCACGTAGTTTCTCTTCGCCGGGGATACTTTGATAAGAACGTTGGTTTCATCTTTGAAGATCTACGCATTCTTGATCCGTTGGCGGCGATCGACGGTGCGCAAGATAGTGAATTGGTGCGCATTGAACGTTTGACAGTTGAAGCGGATCTGGACACGGGCAAGCTTGGTTCGGGAGGTTTGCCACTCAACACTCATCGCGTTTTGTTGGACGGGGTGCATGTGAACACACGGTTGTTGCAGGATGGCACTCCATCGATCAGTGAATTGTTGCCGATGCCTGAATTTGGTCCGGTGGCACCACGAATGGAAATTCGTCGTTTACGACTGCACCTAGTTGATTGTGAGTCCAAAAGCCGACCGATGATCGCAGCTTTTCCTGAGGTGCTGGTGGTTCGCTCGGGGAACGCCGACGGCAAGACCGATGATTCAATCACACTTCGTGGATCGACTGACTTTGCAAATTCGCTGGTTGTTCAGGTCAATACTTCAAGCCAAGGTGTGGATATTCGAGGAGTGGTCAAAGGCGCTTATTTAAGTCGTGATCTGTTTGACCGTTTGCCACCGCAGTGGCGCAAGTCTGTCAGAGAGGTGCGGGACTTGCAATGTATCTGTGATACAAGTTTTGCTGTGCATCAGTCACCGGATGGGAAACTCGATTACAAGCTGAAGACAACCATTCATGAAGGCCGTTTTTCTCATCAGTCCATTCCGCAACCCATTTCACAATTGCGAGGGATCGTCCTCTGTGATCCAAGCGGCGTTTCCATTCAAACTTCTCAGTTCATGTTTGGTGATTCCTTGGTGCGGACGAGTGGCCGAATTCATGGTCACGCGTGGCCCTGCACTGCAGATCTGAAGATCAATGCGGGCAACATCATGCTCGATGATCGTCTGGCAGCAGCCTTGCCCTCCAAGATGCAAGCCAACTGGCACAAGTTCTCACCCTACGGGCGAATCGATATTGAGGGAAAGCTGTTGCACGAGGATTTGCAGTGGAAACTCGATGGCCACGTCACTTGCAAAGGGGTAGATGTGCAGTATGAACGCTTTCCCTACCCGGTCGAGAATTTATTTGGGAAGGTCGAGATTCGTGACGGTATTGCCGTCGCAGAAAGACTAGGTGGGACGATTGGTTCCAATCAGATGCAGTGCGCTTTTAAACTGCCGGTCAAGCCTGGTCTTACGCTTGAGAAGGCGTTTGCAATCACGACCGACGGTCCGATTCCAATCGATGCCACCCTGCTGAAATCTATGTCGCCTCGGGATGGACCCACGTCCAAGTTGGAGACATTCGCGCGATCACTAAAGCCTCGTGGTAGTTTGCATCTGGTAACAGCGCTGATAACAACCGACGCGAATGGGCGGTCGTCACGCAAAATAGATGTGCGAGTCAGTGATGGGTACCTGCGATATGAAAAATTCCGATATCCTCTGTACAAAGTCACGGGCAAGCTGCAGGTCGAAGACGATGTCGTGAAGCTGGATGACCTAAGAGGGGTCAGTGCAAATGGGCATGATGTTGTCTGCCGAGGTTTTTATCGTATTGCGGGGACACCGCAGCAGAGCGTTGGCAGCCTCAACGCAAGCGATTTGCAGCGTGCAACTGCATCTGTGATGCCGCCACATTTGAAGCTGCAATTCGATGCGACCAATGTTTTGATGGATGACTCGCTGCGTAATTCGCTGCCCGAAGATGCGAGAAGAATCTGGGAAGCGATTTCTCCGATGGGAAGTCTTGACCAATTGACAGCCAATCTTGAACAGGTTGGGTCGGATGGCAACCTCAATCTTGAACTGAGTGCGAAGCAGTTTGAAACTGATTTGGTCACCAGTCGTACCCTGAGTTTGCGTCCAAGTTCTTTACCCTACCGCATTGATGTGACGGCTGGATCGGTTTTTTACGACGGCTCGAAGGTAGAGCTGATTTCGTTGAAAGGTCGTCATGATGCATCGATGTTGTCGGCCAATGGGATTTGTCGCCAGAACGCACAAGGAAGATGGGAATTGACGTTGAATCTGCATACCGGCAGCCGGCTGTTGCCCGATGTAGAGCTCATTGCCGCTATGCCAGCCCAGATGCGCGAAGGGATGAAGGCATTGCAGTTGCGTGGTCCAATTGGTGTGTCTGGGGCAACGCGGATTTCACTGCCTGACGCGACGCATGTGAACACTGATTTGGACTGGGATATCGCTTTGCAATTGGAGGGCAACCGAATTGCAGAGGTTGGCCCCGTACACTCCATGCGTGGCAGTGTCAGAGTCACTGGCAGGCAGGATGACCGAGGGATCTTTGCCAATGGAAATATTCAGATCGACTCGATGCATGTCTATGATCTGCAGGTGACCAATATTGAAGGTCCTTTTTCAGTCGCTAATACAATGTTGTATCTTGGCGACCCGGTTCGTGAAACGAAGTCTGCCAATGCTGTCGGCTTGGGGATTTCGAAAGATCCCGCGAGACCCGAAAATAAGCTTCGAGGAAATCTGTTTGGCGGCACAATCGAGATGGATGGCAAAGTCCTGTTGTCGACCGGCGATTTTGATGTGGTCGTTAGTGTTGACGACGCGTTGGTGCCTAATATCCTCGCGGACTTTGGTCAAAACGGGGATGACATGTCTGGAAGGCTGGAGGGACGCACGCGATTGTTTGGCAAACTTGGCAATGTCAGCATGTTGCGGGGCAAGGGCTGGTCGTTGGTCCGTGATGCAACTTTGTACAAGCTGCCGCTTATGGATCAAGTCATGGAGTTGCTCAGGATCAAGAAGCCTGACGAACAGGACTATTCAGCGTTGACGGATGCTGAACTTCAGTTCGAGCTTTTTGGAGAAACCATCACGTTTGACCAAATCAATGTTTCCGGAGAACTGATTGCATTAAAAGGTTACGGAAAACTCGACAATCGCCAAGAACTTGACGTAAGCTTTCAAACGCAGGTCAATCCTCGGAATTCCCTGATGGGGCTTCTGACCCTGGGCGAGCAATACACTTTGTGGACCATTGATGTCCGCGGGCCACTGCATGCCCTGACGTATCAGAGGCGGGCGCTTGAAGGTGTCGAAGAGACGCTGGAAATGATTTTTCCAGCCATCTCTGATGACCCGCAAGAAATTGCAAAAGAACCGAAAACCGGATTGGGGAAATGGCTGCCGTTTTAGACATTTGACCGAGGCTTCCAAAAAAGAAGGACACGTCAATGAACATCAATCCAAGTGCCGCCGCAGCATCGATTGCAGGGACCAGCCGTGCCGCCGCCCGTGGGGGCGAAGCCGATTCGCAAGCCGTTGAATCAACGCGGCAGCAAGCAACTGCAGATAAACCAGGTGGTAAGTCGGCTGATTCAAATGCGATTGATGCCGGTGAGCAGACCGGGGATCGTCATGGCAATGGACGCCAATTGTTGGATCAGTTCGAACGTCATGATGACGGTGATGAATCGAATGCAGATGACGGTGAGGTGGATTGTGAGTCTCAAGCAGATGCCGATGGCGAAGGGATTGCTCCCAACAGCAATGGGGACACTCGAACGGATCTCGGAGCAAATCTCGATCTCGAGGGATGAACGATCAAACTCATCTCAGGTTCAAGTGAATTAAGCAAGTTGCCATGAGAGTTCGAGTGCACCGGACCAGCCCCTTGCAGGGTTCAAGTAAACCTGCCCAACAGAGGGTTTGGTTTTGAGCTGTCGGGTCATGCCTGGTTTAGTGGTCTGGCTCACTTTGCTGCTGAGAAACGCTTTAGTTTTCGATCTAAAGTGCTGCGTTCGATGCCCAAGATTGCGGATGCTCGGCTCTTGTTCCCATCAGTGTGCCGTAGCACCCTTTCGATGTGAATTTGTTCCAATGCTGCGAGAGTCATTTCTATCGGTTCATCGGTCTGACTAGTTGCTGGCATGCCTTGCACGGCAGGTGCGAGTGCGAGGTCTGTAACTTCGATGCGGTTTTTCGTGTTCAATACGACTGCCCTTTCCACGACATTTTTAAGCTCGCGGATATTTCCTGGCCAAGAGTATTCGAGCAGAGCCTGTTTAGCAGCGTCTGAGAATCCCTCGATTCTTCGCCCCATCTCTTGATTGAATTGGGTCAGGAAGTAATCAGCTAGGTGCAGGCAGTCTTTGCCTCGGTTTCGCAGTGGTGGCACGATGATCTCAACCACATGCAGTCGGTAGTACAAGTCTTGTCGGAATTTACCTTCACGAACCATCGTCTGCAGGTCACGATTGGTTGCAGCGACGACTCGGACATCGACTTTAATTGCTTCGTGCCCGCCCACTCGCTCAAACGGGTGTCCCTCAAGCACTCGAAGAAACTTAGCTTGTACCTCAGGGCTCATCTCGCCGATTTCGTCAAGCATCAAGGTGCCGCAGTCAGCGGCTTCAAACTTGCCGCGTTTACGCTCAGTTGCTCCCGTGAAGGCACCTTTTTCATGGCCAAATAGTTCGCTCTCGAGCAAGGTAGGCGAAAGCGCTGCACAGTTCAAACAGATCAACGGTCCCGCACTTCGGTCGCTTGCATGATGAAGAGCAGCAGCGACCAGTTCTTTCCCGACCCCTGATTCACCACGTACGAGGACGGTCGCGTTGGTAGGGGCTGCCATTCCGATCTGTTGCACGATTTCGCCAATCGACGCACTCTTGCCAACGATGTTGACTTTGTTACCCAGCCGGTCCTGCAATTCTTTGATCTGCTTTTGGCTTTGACGAAGCGAGCGATCCAAGCGTTTGCGGTCGGCGAGGTTCCCGAGTACTTCCCCAAAAATTTCGCAGGTTGCAACGATGAACTCGAGTTCGTTTGAGCCAAGCGGTGGGGTGCCTGCGGTCGTGGTGACATGTAGGACTCCACGGAGGTGATTCCGCTGATCTCTCGCTGGTGCCATCACGACACTCTCAGCATCGAGCTCCCCGCGGCTATTCTCGGTGGCCAGTTGCTCATCACCCATGACGTTGCGAGCAAGTACTGCCTCGCCGTCTTCGGTGGCAACGGATGCCAATAGTGATTCCGGTGGACGACGGTAACTGCGTGAACCTGATTGTCGGGTTCCCGCCAGTGGGATGTCTTGTGATTTCCCACGTGATTTTTTTGTTTGCCATACATAAGCCCCAGCAGTGTCTAGAGGAACATGAGCTGCGAGGCAATCCAGCACAATGTCCACTGCTTGTTCAATCTCGTCACAGCGTGCCAAGGAAAAAGCGAGTTGAAGCAAATGTCGGCTGGATTGCCCGTGGTTGGCTTCTGACGCAGATTTGGCAGAACCGGTAGGATCGAAAAGATAGGAGCTGTGTCGCCGCCGGTCGGTGATCGCAGAAGGGTCCATCTCGAGCGTGATCTGGTCGTCAGTGGCTTGGCTCGCTGTGGTGGCAGAACGGACCGGATCACCGATCCCACCCTCAATTTTCCGAGCAAAAGTGATAGCGAAGCCAGCGACTTCGATTAAGTCGGCATCCTCCAACCGCGTGGGCGAAGAGATCGGCTGCCCATTGAGCAGCGTACCGTTCCGACTGCCCAAATCCTCAAGAATCCAGCTATCTGCGGACCAGGAAACGCGAGCGTGTTGTCGACTTGCCTGTTCCGTGCGAATGACGATCTCGTTTGCCGAGGCTCGTCCCATAACGGCGCCTTTGGGCGAGGAAAGACGAAAAACGTCGCTCCAACGCCCAGCACTGCGCAGGATCAAGTATGCACCCTGATCTTTCCTATCTCCCATTGTCTTCCTATCTCCCACTGGTTGAGGAGGTGGATTTTCCGACCGATTACGATCCATTGCAGTCAAAATTCATGCTCCGAGGTCGTGGGATCGGTTTTTGCGGCCTAAAGTTGACCATTGCTGTTCCGCATTTTGCTACCTCCAAACTAGAATCTGGGACATTTCCCGTCCACCGTTGATAGGTAGACGAGACCGCATAACCTTCAGTTGCCGATGTTTTTTGAGTGAACTATCTTCTTCAGGAGGCAGTTTTTGCTCGAAAAATAGCGAAACCTTGGTCACAATAAGCTATAGCTAATAAAACCTTTAACTTCTGGTGGTGTCCGACACCGCCGGCAATCCCGGAGATCCACCGCGATGGATTTTGCCTTGAAAAGTATTGTTCGTTCACTGTTCCCCGTCCTCCTCGGCGTTCTGACGCTGGCCACAACTGTTCAAGCCGGACAGTTTGGTGGAGGAAACCGAGCTGTCGGTGGTGTCATGATTGATGCCGCGGGCGTGATGCGGACTGCAACCGTGCAAGAGTTGCAGGAACTCACAACTGCCATGGAGCAGGGGTGGGCACCGCTTGCCGGTGATATCGCCAAGCAGGCCAACATGCGTATGGTTTCACTCCGTGGAATCCAGAATGCAATCATGAAGGCAAATAAGGAAGGTCGCGAGATTCCACGTGATGTTCAGTATTTGGCTGGCTTGCAACGAATTGAATACGTTTTCGTTGACAAAGATAAGAACGACGTCATTATCGCCGGTCCGGCAGAACCATGGAAAGTGCGTCCTGACGGGTTCGTCGTTGGTACGGTAACTGGCAGAGCAACCATGCGTCTGTCAGATCTCGTTATCGCCCTGCGAAGCGTTGAGAGTGCACGTCAGGAAGGCATTAGTTGCTCGATTGAGCCAACTGCTGAAGGACGTCTGCGTCTTCGGAAGATGATGAGTCGGATCACTCTGCGTCCCGGACAAAATCCTGCTATCTATGAAGCGTCCATGCGAGAAGCATTCGGGCCACAAACAATCCAATTGACGGGTGTTCCCACTGACTCGCGTTTCGCACGAACCATGGTCGCCGCTGACTACGAAATGAAGCGTGTCGCAATGGGCTTGGCTCCCTCCCAAGTCGCTGGTCTGAGCAGCTACCTTGAGATGGCGAAGAACAGTGCTCATGCGTCTAGCCAGAATCCTCGCTGGTGGATGGCCTGCGATTATGACTCGCTTGGCAAAAGTGAGGATGGACTGGCTTGGAAACTGAGTGGTCAGGGAGTGAAAACGATGACTGAAATCGACTCAATCAGCCGCGATGGAACAGCGTCACAAACTGGCAGAAAAGATAAGTTTGCTCAGGAATGGGCTGACACGATGACTGAGAAATACTCGGAGCTTTCACGCCGGATGCCGATTTTTTCAGACCTGCAGAACATCATGGACATGACCATCGTTGCAACTCTGATCTCTCAAGAAGGTCTCGCACAAAAGGCAAATCTTGATCTCAACCTCTTCACTGTGAAAAGTGATGACCTGCCTCTCTCAACTTATGTCACTCCGAAAGCGGTTGATCCGCAGTGCAGTTTCATCCGCGGACGTGGCGGCAAGTGGGTGGTGACGGCATCAGGGGGTGTCGATATCAATGGCTTCGAAGTTGTTGAGAATCAGCGGACCGACACGAGCCTTGCGAAGGTTTGTAGCACAGCACTTGCTGGCACAAGCGATAACTGGTGGTGGGACAAGTAAGTCCTGACTCTCGCGTCGCTGCCTTTGGGAACATTTTCCGTTTCGATAGGTAGCAGTATGAGCTCATTTCAGGGTGCGAACAGTCGACAAAGGCTGTTTCGACCGGCCGAGGGGTAGGTGACGCGTCGCGGTGGATTGCTGAAACGCCCTGCTGCGATCTTCCTTGGCGTCGCCGCTGGATGTCTCTGTATTCATTTGGCTTGGACTGCTTTTGTAGGTATTTGTCCTGCTCCCTGTCTCCGTTCGATGGTTGTCGCGCGTGAATGCCATGTCGTTGCACAACTGTTCTTACCCAGTTGCGATGGATTGGATCTGATGAGTTCTTGGGGCTACCGTACTTTCGAGGATGGCATTGCTTGTGATTGGCTTGAGGATCTTCATGATTCTGATCCGATCGCTTTTTTCGTGAAGTGCTTGGACTTGGCGGGCCTCGACTATTTTGATTTTCTGGCCTGCATCGGTGTTGTCTGTACTGCGGAGATGTTACGCGGTATCAAATCAGGTCCGCGGTCCGGGCTTCCAGAAGCCGCTGTGGGGTGGTGTGAACAGCATCGTGACCTGAACTGTGGTTTCCTGATTCCCCGTGCCATCGATTCCTTAAAGCTAGTCCTAACCAATCGGTCCGAGATGTGGGTGCGATGGGACGATGACGCTGATCGGTTTGACTGTTGGCTTGAACATCAGCAGGAATTGATCGAGGACCTACAAGGTGTTCCTCGCGAGGAATTTTGACTTTGTCGCGTGCGGGCAGCAGAAAATCTTCATTGCCCCGCGGGCACTGTTCGGGAAAGTGTTAGACTGAACAGACGTGATTTGATTGCTGATCTTTTGGAATAGGTGTTGTTTTGACGCAGGATTTGCCCGCCATCCCGGATGCAGAGTACTCTGGCGAGGAGTCAGGACCCTGGAACGCGAACCATGGCAACTTGTTGCTGGGGTTTGTTGTAATCATTTTCCTTGTTGGCGGCAGTGTTCTCTATTACAAGCAGAACCTGTCGTTTGAAGCCCCGCGTTTTCCAAATGCTGAAAATATAAACGCCGTCTTTGATGATACGGGTGCAGTATCGGGGACTGCGATCATTCGAATTCTTGGTGCGGCGAATGATAAAGGGACGATGAAGATTGCGATCTATGGCGCCGAATCTACTTTTGAACGGCCAGCTGATGCTGTCTTTGCGAGCGTTGAGCCGATCGCAGCTGGGCAGGTTTACGTTCCCGTGCCACTCACTGCGTTGCCTGAGAAAATCGCCATAGCTGTTTTTCACGACGAAAACGACGATAGCGTGCTCAACAAAAATGCCATTGGTTTTCCAAGTGAACGTTATGGCTTTTCGCGTAACGCGAGAGGGTTGACTGGTCCTCCGACGTGGGCTCAAACCGTCATTCCCAGGCCACGTGATGATGCGACGATTGAGATTTTTGTGCGTTAGAAAATGCTAGGTCTGATAAACAGGCTCTCATGACAAACCACAATCTTCTTCTGGCGATGAGTTTGCCGCAAACCCAACTGGTGTTGGACTTCTTGCTCTAACACTTCATGAACAAAAACTAACTGTTCTAAAACTTGTAGAGCAGTAACAGCGAGTAATAGACGTCGTTAGGTTTTGCACCCTGAGGGGTGCTGTCGTATCGGTCTGTTGCAGCAAGTTTCAGGCTTAGGTTCTCGCTGCCGTCGAGAAGGATTTCCCATGACACGTCACTGACAAGGCGGTAATCACCAAAGTTTTCCCACGCGGGAAAGTAATCAAACTTTCCCTTAAGCTTTTGCCGTGAGGTCAGTTGTCGCTCAGCTTCCATTCCAAAAACAGCCTCAGGGATCCAGTCATCCATCGGAGCCCCGATTTCTCGTGATGCACCAGCACCGAAGCGAGTTGCCAGTGTCGATGTATCGCTTCTCAGCCAGTAGTAACCAAAACCACCGTTTAGATTCAGTCGTAGATCAAACGGCTTGAACTTGTCCCATTCCATACCATGTTTGGCAAATGCGGACCACGAGGTATCGCCGAGTAGACGATCAAAGTTGACATTGAAGCGACCGTTCTGTTCGGTTGTTATGTTGCGGCTGCTGGCTTGCCGGTAGTTGATGTCCATGCCGAGTGTATATCGCTCGGTTTTTCGCTTCAGCTCAAGGCCGGCCTGCATTGCGAGTGTATTGGCATTTCCGTCGCTCCCATCCAACCCGAATTCTACATGCGAGTCCCAGCCTTTGCTCCATGAGCGGGGATACTGATACCACCGTGTGACTTCTGTCTCCAGCGGGGCTGATTCCGAAGATGCCCAGTCGTTCGATGTGACGTCGCTCGATGTGACGTCGCTCTGTGAGGATACGTTGGTGCCGCCGTTGCTTTTTGGGATGGGATCAAAATGGACGTCATCATTAGATGCTTCAGGCATCGACGCATCGGCGG
>Ga0315330_10001145_pt1 | contig 17611 bp, 14 predicted proteins | sample M140m34915metaG_FD_203453 | JGI IMG/M metagenome (GOLD analysis project Ga0315330, IMG submission 203453) | Ammonia-oxidizing marine archaeal communities from Monterey Bay, California, United States - M1 40m 34915 | ecosystem: Environmental > Aquatic > Marine > Intertidal zone | place: USA...
TCGTCTTCGCGCCATGTCGCGCCGCGTCGTCGCCGGCGCGCGCGCGCTCCAGCGCGAGCTCGACCTCGAGCGCCTCGCGCGCCTCGTCGCGCCCGCGCGCGACGCGTCGTCGCGCGCGCGCGCGGTGAACGACGCGCTCGTCGCGCAGCTCGCCGAGCTCGCGCGCGCGACGCCCGCGCGCGCGTGCGACGTCGCGCCGTCCACCGCGGGACGATCGGGCGCGAGCGCGGGCGACGGGTTGTTCGCGCGCGGCGCCGTCGCCGCGGGACGCGTCGTCGCGACGTATCCGGGGCTGACGTACGTCGGCGCGGCGACGCGATTCATGAAGGATTATCCGCGCGTGACGCGCGAGAACGAATACCTGATCGCGCGAAGCGATGGGAGCGTGATCGACGCCGAGCCGTGGGGACGGGGCGGTGAGGACGACGACGCGTGGCCGGGCGCGCCGGTGGCGCTGAGCGAGGCGGAGGCGAGACGGGCGGACGGCGCGAGCTGGCTGGAGCGGTTGCGAAAGCCGACGCTGCCGAGGGCGACGCGAGCGCGGTTGGCGAGGGAGTGCGCGACGCTGGATCGAGGAGATGAGCTGGCGCTGGCGCACTACGCGAATCATCCGCCGAGTGGGACGGCGCCGAACGTCGTCGTGGCGTCGGTGGACGTGCCGAGGGACTCGGACGCGCGGAGGCGCACGCAAAACGTAAACGTGGAGTGCGAGGAGGAGGGGGAGGAGACGGAGAGCGTGTGGTCGATCGTGCGCGATGGCGAACGGTCGCTCGTGGAACGCGCGCGAGACGCGTCGTTGGCGATGTTCGGGGAAGATGCGGATAAACCCAGAGCTCGAGGAGGGACGGTTCGGCGAGACGTCGTTCGAGGCTTGGTTTTAGTGTCGACGCGAGACATCGAGGATGGGGAGGAGATTTGGTTGAATTATAGATTATCGACGCACGTGACGCCGCCGGCGTGGTACGTGCGCGTCGATCCAGAGGAGGACGAGCGTCGCTGGTCGTTGGATTAGAGAAACTAGATTATTTGCTATAGAGACTACGCGCCGTTTAGACATCGACCGTGCACGCATTTCCCACCGACGTACGTGGCGACGATGTCGCTATCGCTAGAACTATCGTTAGAACTATCGAGAATTATAAAATCAGCGAACGCCCCGGGTGCCATGGTACCGACGAGACCGTCCAACGTGAGCGCGTGCGCGCCGCCGCGAGTGAACATCGTCGTCGCCTCCTCGGCCGTGAGACTTTGGCTCTCGTGTCCGTCTCCGCGCTCCACCGCCGCTCGCATGCCGGCGAAGACGTCAGCGCTGACGATTGGCCAATCGCTACCGCCGGCAAGAGGCACGCCGTTTTCCAGAAATGTCCGCAAAGCGTAATATCTGCTCGCTCGTTCCTCGCCGAGCTTTTCCGCGGCGCTTCGCTCGTCGAGCGCTATTTGCGCAGGCTGCACGCTCGCCACCGCGCCGAGCCTCTTGAATCGTTTGGGTTGGCCATCGATTGGCGCCGTTAAGTGCTGCGAGTGCTCGATTCGAAATCTCCGCAGCGAACGCTCGCCGTTGGCGGCCTCGATCGAGGCTAGGAGCTCGAGCGCTTGTTCCACCGCGGCGTCTCCGATGGCGTGCACGGCGATCTGAAGACCCGCTGCGTCCGCGAGAGTGGCTTGCTTGCGCAAAGTTTTCTCTCTTTTACCTCTGGGGTACATCAAATGTCCAGACGTCGACCCGTCGTCTAGATACGGCGCCATCATCGCCGCGGTTCGCCCGCCCAAGCTACCGTCGAGAAACGCCTTGACGCCGCCCAATCGAACCCGAGAAGCCGCGGTCTCATTCTCTCGCGTCCAACCACCGTTCCACGCGACGTGGGATTGAACGCTTGCCCAGTCCCCGAGTGGCATGTACGACGTGATGCGAATCGGAAGGTCGCCGACCGCGTCCCATCGCTCGAGCGTCTCAAAATCTTCCCAGAGCTGCGCGTATCCATCCGCGCCCGCCACCAAGCTCTCGATGTCCCCGAAATCACCCACGGTCGTGATTCCTTTACTGAGTAAGTACTCAAACGCCCGTTTAAACGCTTCATCGCGCTCGCTCCGCGACCGCTTCGGCACCGCGTTCGACATCGCCGCCGTGGCCAACTCCTTTAGAATCCCAGTCGGCGCCCCCTCGTCGTCCAACTCCACGATCCCACCCGCGATCACCGTCTTCGCGCCCGTGATCTTCGCGATTTCCAACGCCGCCTCGCTCGCGAATCCGACGTGTCCGCACGTCCGCGTGACCCACACCTTCGCTCCGACGAATCGTTCGTCGCCGCGCGTCCACGCGTTCGACGGCGTCTCGCCGCCCCACGACGTCTCGTCCCAACCGTGTCCCAGCACCCATTTTTCCTTCCCAGCGTCGATCGCTCGCGCGAGGGTCTCTATGAACTCTTCTTTGGACCGCACGCCTCGCAGATCGAGCGCGTCGAGCGCGAATCCGCCCGTGACGACGTGCGCGTGCGCGTCGACGAAGCCGCTTCGCAGCGCGCGCCCGCCGCAGTCCAACACGACGCCGAATCTCGTCGACGGAACGTCTTCGACGGCGATGATTCGCCCGTGTCGGGATACCGTGATGTCTTTGATCGCGCCCGCGTCGCCGACGGCGCAGTTCGCGAACGTGGTGACGTCGGCGTCGCGTTCGGCGTCGGTCGAGTGATGACGCGCGCGAGCTGGACCGGTGGTTTTAGCGCCGTAGCCGAGCGGGCAGGCGGAGAATCGAGCCTCGAACGCGGGCCAGGCGATCGCGAGGAGTGCGCTCGCGATTGCGAGGGCGAACGCGACGTCGCGGGGGGTCCATCGCATGGCGCGGGAGCGCGCGCGAGGCGGACGCTGACGCGAGGAGCGGCGAGCGGGCGCGTGGCGGCGGCGGCGGTATGATTACATGAATGCCTGCGTGCTGGACGATCGGTGGTCGTCGTGAACGCGAGACGCTCTATTTGTTGTTGCTTTCGGCTTCGGAAATTTTTCTGAGAGCCTCCTTTTGAGACGCGTCGAACGCGTGCTGCATGTCTCGCTCGTTCCAACGCAAACATCTTCGAAGCGAATTGATGAAATCGCCCGTTTGATCGGCGTAGTTGATGGTGGGAATCGGGTATTGGCTCATGCGGACGAACACGGAATCCCCGCTCTCGAGCTCGCAGCGATCGCGGCCGTCGAAGGAGACCCAGGCGGAACATCGAGCGTCTTGCGCAACGCGTAGCTCGATTTCGACGCTGTCGGGGAAAATGACGGGTCGGAAAGACAGCGTGTGTGGGCAAATCGGAGTCATCAAGATTGCTGGAACGTTCGGGTGCACCATCGACCCTCCGGCGGACACGCTGTAAGCAGTGGAACCGGTGGCGGTGGCGACGATGACGCCGTCGGCTTGAATAGTCGTGATGAGTTCTCCGCGATCGTACGCCTCAATTTGAGATAAATACGGACTTGGACCTCGATCAACGAGCAACTCATTCAAGACGGTGATCTTTTTCGTGAATTCGCCCGTTCCACCGCTTCCGATCTTGTCCTTTGCCTTGACCAGTGTACACTCGAGACGCATGCGAAGCGTAATCGGCACGCCTCCTTGGATGTTCACCACGGGCTTCCCTCGTCCGATGGATTGAAGCAAGCTCGAAGCCATTTCGTCCGATGGGTGGCTTGTCAAAAACCCGAGCGAGCCGAAATGGAACCCGAGAAGCGGCGGCACTGGCCCTTGGAATAACTTGCTCGCGTGCAGGATGACGCCGTCACCGCCCAAACACACGATGATATCAGTTGTACCCCAGTCCTCTTGAGGGATGATGCCGTCCACTTTGCGCAGTTTTTCGGCATTTTTTAAAACTACCGCTCTGTGCAGGGTGTCTTCGAGGATGTCTGCGTTCGCCAATTCATCCATGACGTCTTCGTCGAGGACGACGGTGATCCCCATCGTCATCACCGCGTGCGCGATCTCTATGAGTTCTGGCAGCAGGCCAAAGCCAATCTTCTTCAGTAAGAAAACACGCCGCGGTTGTTGACGCCATACCAATATCAATTGTTGCGTGCTCGGGTGAGATATCTTCAGTTCCCGGTTCTCGACGAGCTCGCGCGTGCACGAGAAACCGTCGCTTCGAATTATGTACATATCCGGAGCGTCCGTCAGAGAGCTGTGTTCGCCAACGACAATTTCTTCCCCGTTTGCAGTACTATCGAATTCATGATCCGCGATAAACTTTTCTCCGTTGAATGTCTTGTTATTCAACTTCGCGGCGTACTCGCGAACAAACGCCTCCTGTGCGATCGATCCGAAGTCGCACACGAGCGATTCAGCCGAGAGCGCCTCGTCGACGTCCATTCCTTGGTGCACACGCCAGCACGCGACGAGTGATCCGGTCCGTCCAATTCCAGCTTTACAGTGCACCAGGATCGGTCGCATCTTGTCATCGTTTACAGTCTCGATGAATCGTTTCACATCCTCCTCCGTCGGCGGCTCCATGTCGGGAATCGGTATGTGTACGATGTTGAGCGCGCTCGCGCCGAACGTCCCTTGGCCCGAGCCTCCCCCGAACGCTTGTAGCCACTGGTTATCTCTATCGCTCCCGCGCAAATCGATGACAGTTTTGAAGTTGTTGCGAACCAGCCAAGCTCGACCTTCCGCGGTGGGCTGCCCTCCTCGATAATACGCCGCAACGCTCTCGTCGCCAACTTCGGTGACGATTTGCAAGTTTGGGATCGCCGTTCCGCTCGGCGCGTTCGGCGCGCGTAATCGCGGATGCACCAAGTCCAGCGACGCGCTTCGAAGCGCCTCGAAGCGATGCCGCACCGTTACCGAGCATCCGCCGATCTCTTCGCACGACTGTTCCAGTATCACTCGCAACTCCCACAGCGCCGTGCGAAGACGCGACAACTCCTTACTTCGCAAGTTGTTACTGAACCTCCCGGCGACTTCCGCGGCGGACGCGTACACGACCATCCTCCCCAACGCCTCCGTCACCTCTCCCGAGCATGAAGCGAGCGTGTTATTCGAAAAGTCCACCTCGCACTCCGCCGATAAGACGTCGGCGAACGACGCCAGCACCGCGCGTTCTAATTGCGCCGCCAACTGCGGCAACGGGACGTAACTCTGATCCGAGGTCGAAGGAAACTCCACGACACCTCCCTTTTCCTGTTTCTTCGCCCCGGTATCGACCGACGGGAACATTTCAGACTCTGAAATCGCGCGTCGCTCGCCGCCGCCTCGACCTCGCGACGCGTCCCGCGCGTTCGCGCGCGCACCTCCGAAGGCCGAGCGCCGTCCGGGCAAATGCGCGCGCCGCGCCGTCACTGTGCATACAATAGACCGTTCACGCGCGAGTTTCGTCGTCGACGACGCGCTGACGCGCGATGCCGCGGCGATCATCGTCCCGCTCGCCATCCCTCGTCACCGGGCGCCGCACACGATTCCCGCGCGCTCGCGCGTCCGCGGGACTCGCGAGACCTCGCGACGGGCGCGAACGATGCTCTCGCGCTCGTTCCACGCGCTCTTCCGGCGATCGCGGCGTGCGCGTGCGTCGACGCGCGCGCGTGTGCGCCCGGGCGCGACGCGACGGCGAGGCGCGAAAACGCCCTCGCGCGCGTCGCGACGCCCAGCTTCGCGAAACCGAAACGTCCGAACCTTTAAGCGCCGTCATCGCAATCTACTCGAATCACTATCAGTGTCGCGAAACACACCATCGATCGAACGCGCGACGAGCACCGCTTCGCGAAACATGAAACCGATCGACCCACCGTCAGGTTCACGAACCTGCAAGCTCCGAACCCGCGCGCGGGTTCGATTCGACATCAACGAACCTCGCGCGGTTCGGCGAACCTTCGATCGGGTGACAAAAATATCATCCCGAATGATGCGCGCCATCGTGGATCGCGGAATGGATGTCCGATCGAAAAAATACGACCGCGATACCACGGATGCGTGGGTGTACGAACATCGATATCGATATCATCGATGACCGGGGTTTCGATCGTTTCGTCGCCCCGTCCGCGATCGCGCGCGCGGGCCGGTCGCGCGTGCGATTGCGATTACAAGGGGCCTCCCGACGCGTCGCATCGCGACGCGCGCACGCCATGGCCCTCTCTCTCGCGCAGGTCGCGCCCGCGGCGCAGGTGCGTCGCGTCTCGCACCGTCGCGCGCGTCGCGCGCGTCTCTCGGCGTCGCGAACGCGCGCGCGTCGTCGCGAACGGCGGCATCGCTCGGCATCGGATAGGATGGCCATCGGCGCGTCGTCGCGGGTCGACGCGCGACCGGGACGCGACGACGCGCGACGTCGACGGAGGGCGAGAGAAAAATCGACGACCGCGGACGCGCGGGTGACTGACGAGAGGTTTCGCGGCGCAGTTTTCTTCGCGTAAGCGCGTCTGCGGCGCGCCGGCGGCGGCGTCCCGGACGCGCGTCGTCGTCCCGCGGGCTCGAGCGGTCGCGGCGCGCGCGAGCGGAGAGAAGAAGTCGGTGTTGATCGTGAACACGAATGGTGGCGGACACGCGAACATCGGGTTCTGGCTGGCGAAGACGCTGGCGGGGGCTGGGCACGACGTGACGATGAACGTCGTCGGCGCCGAGGACGATAAGAAGATGGCCAAGACTCCGTTCTCGTTGTTCGATGAGATTCGAGGGATGGGTGTGAAGACGGTGTGGGCGAACCCCGATGAAGTGGCGTCCAAGCATGCCGGGGCGAAGTTCGACGTGGTCGTCGATAACAACGGTAAGGACATGGACACCGTTGGTCCGGTGGCGGATTTCGCCGTCGCCGCGGGGGCGTCGCAGTTCTTGTTCGTCTCGAGCGCGGGTATCTACAAGCCCACGCCGTGCCCGCCGCACGTCGAGGGCGATGCCGTGAAGGAGACGAGCGGCCACGCCGTCGTCGAGGCGCACTTGAAGACGTTGCCGTTGAAGATGAGCTCTTTCCGCCCGCAATACTTGACGGGATACGGATCGAACAAGGACTGCGAGGAGTGGTTCTTCGATCGCGCCGTGCGCGGCCGACCGATCTTGGTCCCGGGCTCGGGTGATCAGCTCTCGTCGGTGACGCACGCCGAAGATTTGGCCACCATGATCGCCGCCGCCGTCGGCAACGACGCCGCCGCTGGGGAAATCTTCAACTGCGTGACGACGAAAGCCGTCACGCTGAACGGCATGGCGGAACTTTGCGCCAAGGCTGCGGGCGTCGAACCGAACGTGATCAACTACGACCCGAAGGATGTCCCGGATGTCGAAGTTAAGAAGGCGTTCCCGTTCCGCCCGATCCACTTCTACAGCTCCAGCGCCAAGGCGCAAGCCGTGCTCGGCTGGTCGCCCAAGCACCCGGATTTGGCCGCCGAGCTCAAGGAACGCTTCGCGTACTACAAGTCCATCGGACGCGATAAGAAGGAGATGTCGTTCGAAACCGACGACAAAATTCTCGCCGCGATCGGCAAGTAAATAGCGAGCTTGATTTTATATTAAACGAACATATTGAACGTGCAACGCGAGCTAAAACGTACAGTACACGGATTGGCGACGTCGTCATCGGTTTGGAACTTGGGAGAAACCACCTAGAAAGTTGAGCGCCAAATTCTTCGCCGAGTCCGCCGTCAGGGATTGTATTTCACGATCCAAGTGTGCGCGATGCGTCGCCCGCGGACTGGCGTAGGCGTAACTCGCGTGTCGAAGCGTGACCTCGACCCCTCGCGTCAACGACTCGTACGCCTCGCCGAGATCGGAATCTTTGAACCTTTCTAACTCATCCATATCACCGTCGATGATGTGCCAATGCTCGCCCGGACGCGCGGTGGTGGCGATGAGATTCGCCGCGGCGAGCGAGCGCGAGGCAAAGTTTTCGGTCGGGATCACGCAGACCCCGTAACCGTCGACGTCTTCGGCGACTTCGAAACCGTTTTCTCTAAATATTTCGCGGCACCTCTCCACCGCGCGTCCGCGCGAATTCAAGACGAACACCTTGCTCCCGCGCGCCAGCGCGGCGTGCAAGAGCGGTTTCAGGTCCTCGTACACGACCTGCTCGCCCGCGCTCGTCCCCGGCTCGCCGTCCGCCGTCGTCTCCATCCGACGCGCGTCCACCGACGCTTGCAAACCCGCCGGCATCATCCGTCGCCCGTCCCACCCGACGCTCGACTCCACCTCCTCCCCCCACTTCAACACGCTCATCAACTTTATCTCCGGCCAGCTCGACACGATCTCGTCCACCGTCAACGGCCTCGTTCTTCGCTCGAACCGCTGCTCGTTTGAAAACACCGGCCCCGGCCGCCCGCCGCTCGTCGTCCGCCCGCCGATGATCGCCTCGTCCGCGATCACCCGCACCATCACCACCGCCTCGCACGACGTCGACTCCGCGATCGCTCGTCGCATCGTTCGCATCGCCTCGACGTACGACGACGCGTCTCCCGGGACGTGCTCCGGCCAGCGCTCGCGCGCCACCGCGTGGCTCACCCTCGTCATCTCCACCGTCGCGTCCACGACGGCGTCGTACGCGAACAGCACGACGTCGCGCGACCGCTCGATGGCGTCGTCGTCGCTCGCGTCGCTCGCGTCCGCCGCGCGTCGCGCGACGCGTCGGCGTCGCGCCGACGCCGACGCCGATGTCCCGCTCGATCGCGTCGCGCGGTCGCGCGCGCCTCGCGCGGTCGCGGTCGCGCGCGCGCGCGGCTCCGGACGCGCGCGCGACGCGTCGATCGCCCGCGCGTCCATGGCGCGCGCGCGTGTCGCGCCGCGCGCCGCGACGACGCTCGGAGGGACGCGGGACGCGCGATGCGACGAAAAGATATTTTGTTTCGCGCCGGACGCCGCGAGCGTTTTAATCGCGCGACACACTCGTCGTCGCGCGGCCGATTCGGGACGCGCGCGACGCCGCGGGGCGCGACGTCGCGCGGAAAAAAATATCGAAGATCGATCTCGCGCGGCGGCATGCGCGCGTACGGCGCGCGAGGCGTCGCGAGACGGGACGACGATGGGGAATCGCGCGAGGCGAGCGTTTCTGAAGACGAGACGACGCGCGGGACGGGGGGGTGGACGCCGCGCGCGCGCGAGGATTTCGGGACGTCGGGAGGGGCGTTTCCGGAGATTAACGTCGTGCAGTTCGTGGACGCGGAAGACGGGGCGCCGGTGAGTTGTTTTGGGATGGATTACGAGACGCTGCGGCGGCGCGCGGCGGAGGCGGCGTTCGACGAGACGTCGACGACGCCCGAGTATCGTGGGTTTTTGAATCACGCGAGACGGTGCGTCGATGGGAGCGGAAAGATCGACTGGGGTTCGGTGACGCGCGTGGGGGGGCTGGCTGGGTCGAGAGAGGTGCGGCGGGCGCGCGGGGTGGACCCTCGGGACGTCGAGGCGGCGTGTTTGCGAGGCGAAGGCGAACCTTTGATCGTCGAGGACGGAGGGAAAGATTGGGCCAAGTGGGATTTTGAAACGCTTCAAAACGAAATCGGTGATTTTGAGGTGTTGTGTAACGATCGAGCGCCCGCGCGGCGACGAGAGATCGATGGATCCAAGCAGCGGTCGCACCTGATTCCGTTTCGGGCGTACGCCGACTACGTACGAAAGCGCGACGGCGTCGCCGGCACAGTCTTTGACGATCGCCGCACGCCGTTTTATGCAAACGGCATGCGCGTATTCAGCGAGTGCAAGCGCGCCGACGCCCTCTCGCGGGCGTTTCCACGACCTTATTTCACGCACGAGTGCGATAATACGGAGACGCTGCTCATGGCGACAACGAACGAGCTCGGGTCGATACTCAAATTTGACTCGGAAATCGCGCTCAGAATGCGTGACAGCGTCTCAAAATCGCTCGACAAGATGTTTGTCGGGCCTCGAGGCGCACTCACGCGCCTTCATTACGACGCCGGGGACGCTCACGGTTGGCTGGGACAGGTCGAGGGGCGGAAGCTCTTCGTGTTTTATCCGCCCAGCGCGTCGCCGATGCTTTATCCGATTGAAGACTCGCACGCCAGCGTCGATCCACTGGAGCCAGACTACGATCGATTTCCACTATTTCGCGAAGCGCAATCGCGCGCGCGAGTGTGCGTGCTGAATCCGGGAGAAGTCGTACTGTGTCCTCGACGATGGTGGCACTACGCCGTGGCCCTGGACACTAGCGTCACGGTTATGAGGAATTGGTACAACGTCAATACCAACGCCCAGGCGTTGGTCGAGCAGATATGCTCCACGATTAAACAAACAGTAGACAATAGAGCGAAAGGATCCGTGCCTCGAAACGAAGCGTCTCGATGAAGATACGTCGCGGCGCTAGTCGGTGAATTCGCTCGCTCGCGCGTCGCGTCGTTTACGGATGAATGGAATCGAAAGATTAAAAGCCTATGGTAATTAATCAGCAGCGATACACGTGCGCTTGAGCGTCGTCCGCGCTTAATGCTTGAACACCCGCTCGCGTGCGGCGAAAACTCGCGGCGAAAGAGATGATATTCGTCGTACAAACGAACGACTCGAACGACTCGCTCGAGCGTCTACGCCGAGAACAACTCCTCCAAAGTCATGTCCCGCATCTTGGCCACTTCCTTGAACGTTCGCATCTCGTTCAACCCCGCAACGACCGCCCGCGCATTATTCAACGGGTTCGAGCTTCCGAGCTGTTTCGCGAAGCAATTCTTATAGCCCGCCAGCTCCAAAACCGTGCGGCACGCGCCCCCCGCGATGACCCCCGTCCCCGGGCTCGCCGGGCGCAGCATCACCACCGCGCCGCCCTTCCCCTTCACCGTCACTCGATGCGGGAACGTGTCCCCTTTAGTTATCGGCGCTCGCTTCGCGCTCTTTCGCGCATCGCTCGCCGCCTTCGTCACCGCGATTTGCACCTCCTTCGCCTTCTGGCACCCGACGCCAACCAAACCCTTGCCGTCGCCCACGACCACGGTGGCGCGGAAGCTCATCTGCGACCCGCCCTTGGTGATTTTCGTGACGCGCGACACCTGGACGACGGACTCTTGCATCCCGTCGTCCTCCTTGCCGCCGCGACCGCGGCCTCGGCCGCCGCGACCACCGCGTCCGCCGCCGCGCCCGCCGCGCGCGCGCGGGGTCTCGGACTCGCCTTCGACTGCCGACGCGTCTGCGTCGTCGCCGGCGCGCGCGACCGTCGCCGTGCGCCGCGGGGCGACGGCGACAATTTTATCGCATCGGTTCGCGCGGCTCGGGAGGCGCGCGGACGCCGCGCGAGACGCGGGCGCGGCGGTGAGGGCGATGGAGGCCATCATGATTCGCGGCGCGACGTCGATGGTTGAATCGACGCGTGGAAGCGCGCGTGGGCGGCGGTCGTCCGGGCGTGCGGTGGGCGCGCGACGAAACGATCGACGGTGCGCGTCGAGCGTGCGCGAGCGGCGACGATGGCGTCGCGGTGTGCGGCGCGGCGGCGGCGACGTTCGAGGGCGAGGGCGAGAGAAACCCTATTGCCCTTCAGGGTAGAGATGGGGTGGCGACCGACCGCGTGTGGGTAAACAGTGATAAATCGACGCGATCAGGACGCCGCGGCGCGCGCGAGTCGCTCGAAAAGGCGCGCGGGGATCGATCACAACGTTAATCGCGACCGGAATCGCGCGCGGCGTTCCGGATTTCGGTGCTACTGACGTCGACGCGAAAAGACGGGAGGGCGGCGAAGAGGTCGGCGGCGCGGCGCGCGGCGGCGGCGGCGAGGACGTCGGCGGCGGGGACGAAGGCGCGAGAGACGCGGTCGACGCGGCCGGCGACGAGGAAATCGCACGCGTTGGCTCGGATTTCGTTGAGGGATTCGTCGAGGGCGGCGTCGGAGCCGGCGTATTTGGGGTCGAGGAGACGCGCGGCGGTGTCGGCGCCGACGACGAAGGCGGCGCCGGGGGCGGCGCGGGTCTTGTCCACGAAGAGTGGGGTTTTGGTGAGTAAACACACCGTGCCGGGGGTGGAGAACTGCTCGAGTCGACGCATGATCTCGTCTATGGAGAGCGTCCCCTTGTCGGCGTTCGTGACGCCGATTTCGTACGCGCCGAGCGCGCCCGGGGGCTTTGTCGCCGTCGCCGCGGCGAGCAAGTCGCGGTGGCCGTCGTGCAAAGGGTTGAACGACCCACTCAACACGACGTTCGCGCGCGTGGCGCCCACTGCGGTGAGCACGCCCCCCGTGAATTCCAAAATCATCGGCGCCGCGGTGGTGGCACCGCTCGTCGACGAGTCGTCCTCCGCCAACCACCGCTCGACGACGGCGCGAGCGTCGCTCGCGTTTGCGTACGCCGAATCCTCCATCGTCGTCACCGAAACCTCGTCGAACTCGCGTTCGCTCAGAACTTCTCGCACTAAATCTACACCCGCGTCCGCGTCCGCGTCATCGACGCTCCGCCTCGCTTCCTCGTACAGCGCTCGCAACACCAACCGCGACGCGCAGCCCTCCTCGTCGAACCGCGAGCGCCCGCTCGTCTTCTCCAATCGCATCTCGTACGTCGTCATCCGCCCCAGCGTCTTCGCCGCCACGAAACATCTGTGGTCGCCTCGTTTGACGACGTCCTCCGTCGTCAGCGCGCACGTCGCGCCGAGGCCCGTCGTCGCTCGCGCGTCGCTCGCCGACGCCGTCGCTCGCGAGCTTCCGTGTCGCACCGCCCTCGCGTACGCCGCGCTCGCCAGCGCCTCCGCGACTTCCCGCGAGCAGTACGATTCCACGTCATCGTCCGTCGCCCTCCCGAGCGTCTCGAGCGCGCTCTCGCGCGCGTACGGCACGCGCGCGTCCAATAAAGTGTTCGAGCACCTCGGGACGCTCGTCAGCCACCCGAGCGCGCGCGCGCCGCCGCCCGTGACGTGCAGCACCGCCCTGACCTTGCTCGCGTGGATCGTCTCCACGATGGCGCGGATTCCGGGCTCCATCGGCGCGCGCGCGACGCGGCGTCGCGCGGTGAAGTGCGACAGCGCGTCCCGGTCGTTCGTTCAAACGTTCGCGTCACACGGCGACGCGACGACGCGCTCGATCGCGCGCGCGCTCGCGAGCTCGAACGCAGGCGCGCATCGCGCGGTCGTCGACGCATGCGCGCGAGGCGAACGGGCGCGGCGGCGGCGAACGAGGACGACGCGCGATTGGCCAAGTATCTCGTCGTGAACGCGGAAAACGTCGCGCACAACGCGCGAGTGAGCGCGCGAGTGTTCACGTACCTGAGCATCGTGTCCGGAATCGCGATCGGCGCGCTCGGATACACCGGAGTGCGAGGGTTCGCGGCGCACGGGGTGTTTATGCTGGCGAGCGCGTGCGCGGTGGCGGCGAGCAAGTGCGAGGGACGACCGACGAGTTTCTTTCCGTCCGTCGATAAGGTGTTCCTGGACGGACCGAACGCTGGATTGCCGACGTTTGTGTTGTTTTGGACGCTGTCGTATAATTGCTGTCACTTGTTTTAGACGGTCGGAGGAGAGGGATCATGAACACGGCGGCGCTGGTGAAGCGACAGCGGCGACCGGTGACGTATTCGCTTCCGCAGCCCGAGTACGCGAACAAGCACGTCGGTGGGGTGAACGCGGTGGACTTGGGAGGAGAGGGATCCGATAGCATATTCACCGGTGGGCGCGATGGGACGGTTCGGATGTGGGATCTGTCGGCGGGGATGCCAGCGTGCGCGCGGCGGTTTGAAGGTCACGGCGGGTGGGTGAACGACGTCGCGAGAGTGTCGAGCACACATTTGGCGAGCGCTTCTAGCGATCACACCGTGCGGCTGTGGGATATAAGTGAAGGATCGATGTCGTCGTCTTGCGCGGTGGCTTTGCAGGGACACACAGATTACGTCATGGCGTTGGCGTGCGCGTCGGAACGCTTGGAAGGAAAGTTTGCTTCGGGCGGGCTCAATCGCGAGATTTTCTTGTGGGACATCGAGCGATGTCTCGCGATCAATGCCGCGCCGTCGTATCTAAGCGTGAAGAATGATGGATGCGTCACCGCGCTGGGGGGCTCGAAGGAGTCCATCTACGCTTTGGGTATGGATGGGACTGGAAACTTGCTCGTCTCCGGCGGTACCGAGCTCGCGCTTCGCGTGTGGGACACGCGGAGCGCTCAAAAGGAAGGCAAACTCAAGGGACACACAGACAATGTTCGAGCAATCGTCGTCGACACGGATGGTAAAAAGTGCGTCACAGCGTCGAGCGATAGAACGATTCGTGTTTGGGACATTGGCGAGCAGCGATGCGTGCAGACGTTTGCGGGCATGCACACCGGGTCAATTTGGGCGCTCGCGTGCAACCGCGATTTCACTCGTGTATACTCGGGAGGTATCGATGCCCGGATATGCGTCACGTCGTTGCGTGATAGGAAAAGTAGTTTAGTCGCGAACGAATCGGCGGCTATTTTAAAGCTGCGCCTAGACGAGTCAACGCGCGCGAGCGGTTTCGCCGCGCACTCGTCGGACGGCGACTTGTGGACCGCCACTGCGTCGCGGTCGATCAAGCGCTGGCCGACGATCATCCCGGGCGAAGATGGCTCATCAGCGAACGTAGAAGACTCTCATGGAACGCCGACGAGCACCTCGTTCTCGCGTCGCGCCGCTGGATCGAGTCTTTTGCGGCAGCCGGGAACGTGGTTCGACGTCGGTTCGCCCGGGGCATTTTCGTTCGGCGGCACGACGCCGCGAAAGTTCGATAACTGGGGCGATCCGCACGATCGTGAGCCCCAGGACTTAGTGCCGTCGATGGAGATTATCGGTGTGAGCCCGATCGTTCGTCACAGCGTGCTGAAGAACAAGATGGAGGTGTTGACGCAAGACTCCATGGGTGCCATCGCGCTGTGGGACGTGTCGCGACCGACCCCAATACGCACGTTCGACGGCGTCACCGATGGATCAGACTTCGAAATTTTACTCGAAAATGAAAGTTTGAATCCAGATGTCGTCGTTCCATCGTGGTTTACCTGCAACACTCGTAGTGGTTCGCTCGCCATCACGCTCTCGCCAAGTTCGGCGTTCAACGCCGAGGCGTACGCGAGCGATCTGGGTATCGCTGACGCCGCGCCGGACGAGCGAAGAAATTTAGGTGTCGAAATCATTCGACTATTGATGGATGAGTGGGTAGAAAAATTTACGTCGTCGAAACCTCCGCGATCAACGAAACGGGCGTTCGCCGAGCCGCTCCCGAGCGAGTGTGCGGTTTCGTTCGCGCACCCCATCGACGACAGCGGTCGCGTGTGCGTCAAGATTCGCGAAGACTTCTCGGGCACACCCACCGAGCGTGAGTTGCTTCCCAAATGGTTCGCCGATCACGCCCTGAATCAAGCGCCCGAGCCGGAATCTCCAAAGATCAGTTTCCGCCTCGCCCCTCGCGCAGGCTCGGGTCTCGCTGAAATTTCCCCCGCGAGCGTCTCGGCGCCCAAGATTCTCGGCGCTCAGAAGATTCGCGAATACATCGCACAGAAGTTAGACGAAACAGATGGCGGAACGAGCACCGATGCCAGCGCGCTCGCGCTCTGGTGCGCCGGCCAACCCGTGCCGTCGTCGGCCACGCTCGCCGCCGCGCTCGCGCGCGTCTGGAAAAAATCGCCCCCGATCGAGCTCGAGTACTCCAACTAGCCGCGATCGCAACGTTCATCGTCGCGCCTGTTGTCATCTCCACAAAAAAAATTTCGCATTCGGCAGGATTTGAACCTACGCACGGAGACCGTATTCGATTTCTAGTCGAACCCCTTAACCACTCGGGCACGAATGCTCGTCGCGGACGCCGCGCGCTTCGACACATGGTCAAATCACACATTAAATACGTCGCACACACACCTAAAAAAACATAAACTTCATTCTCCGACCCCCGACGCGATCGCGCGACGCGTGTTACAGGTTTTTCCCGATCCCCCTCGATCGCGCGCCGACGTCACGCGATCGCGTCGCCGCGCGGTCGATCGATCGCCGATCGCCATCGTCGAACCTCGCCGCGTCGATCGATGATCGCGCGCGGACGATGCGGTGAGGTTCGACGCCCGCGCGGGCGCGTCGATCGCGAATATTCTCGAGACGTCGGGCCGCCGCGCGCACTTTACTTTACGTCGCGTGGTCGAACGACACACAGCAGGTGCGCGAGCGATGCGAGCGCGCGTGACCGAGACGCGCGCGCGTGACCGAGACGCGCGCGCGCGGGAAATATTCCGCCGCGCGTTCGCGCGCGCGGAGGCGCGGCGCGGCGCGGGATCGGGGCGAACGGACGCGCGATGGGACGCGCGCGCGATGATGATCCGTCCGCGGCGGCGGGTTATCTTGACGCGTGGCGTCGCGCGCGACGCGAATATGTCGGGGCTCGCGCGGTAATACCGCGCGGGAAATCGCGTGCGTCGATCCTGCGCGTCCGTGGGGGATGTCGCGGCGCGATCGCGCGGTGGGATGGGAAGATGTTGAAGATCTTGGATTTTTGGGACGAGGCGCGGGTGACGGCGCGCGGCGGCGCGGACGTCGAGGCGAAACGAACGAACCGGAAGACTGACGACGGCGAACGCGCTGAAAACGAGCAGTAAACCGCACATCAACACACTCCACAGACATAAATATGGGATTTCTTTTCACTTCCGAATCCGTGAACGAGGGTCACCCGGATAAGCTCGCGGATCAAATCTCCGACGGCATCTTGGATGCGTGCCTCGCGCAAGATCCGGATTCCAAGGTTGCGTGCGAGACCGCGACGAAGACCAACATGGTGATGGTTTTCGGTGAAATCACGACCAAGGCCAAGGTTGACTACGAAGCCGTCGTGCGCCAAGTGTGCCGCGACGTCGGTTTCATCTCTGATGAAACCGGCTTGGACGGTAACAAGTGCCGCGTGCTCGTCGAGTTGCACGACCAATCCCCGGACATTGGTCAAGGTGTGCACGGTATGGGCACCAAGTCCGATGAAGACATCGGTGCGGGTGACCAAGGTCACATGTTTGGCTACGCCACGGATGAAACTCCGGAACTCATGCCGTTGACGCACGTTTTGGCCACCAAGCTCGGTCACCGCCTCACCGTCGTCCGCAAGGATGGTACGTGCCCGTGGGTGCTCCCGGATGGTAAGACGCAAGTCACCATCGAGTACGAAAACGAAGGCGGCGCCATGGTGCCGAAGCGCGTGCACACCATCTTGATCTCCACCCAACACATCGAGGGCGTGACGAACGAGAAGATCGCCGAGGATCTCATGAACGAAGTCATCAAGAAGGTTGTCCCGGAAAAGTACTTGGACGCCGACACCATCTTCCACTTGAACCCGTCTGGACGTTTCGTCATCGGTGGCCCGCACGGTGACGCCGGTTTGACCGGTCGTAAGATTATCATCGACACCTACGGTGGCTGGGGCGCGCACGGCGGTGGCGCCTTCTCCGGTAAGGACCCGACCAAGGTCGACCGCTCTGGCGCGTACATCTCCCGCCAAGCGGCCAAGTCCGTCGTCGCCGCGGGTCTCGCGCGCCGATGCTTGTTCCAAATCTCCTACGCCATCGGCGTCGCCGAGCCGTTGTCCGTGCACGTCGACACCTACGGCACCGGTAAGATTCCGGATTCCGAAATCCTCGCCAAGGTCAAGGCCGCGTTCGATTTCCGTCCGGGCATGATGGGCAAGGCGCTCGACCTCAAGCGCGGCGGTAACAAGCGTTACCAAACCACCGCCGCCTACGGTCACTTCGGCCGCGATGAAGACCTCGAC
>Ga0315330_10001149_pt1 | contig 17607 bp, 14 predicted proteins | sample M140m34915metaG_FD_203453 | JGI IMG/M metagenome (GOLD analysis project Ga0315330, IMG submission 203453) | Ammonia-oxidizing marine archaeal communities from Monterey Bay, California, United States - M1 40m 34915 | ecosystem: Environmental > Aquatic > Marine > Intertidal zone | place: USA...
AGAAAAAATGCAAAAATTAATATATGATTCTAGACCAGAGCTAAAAAATTCCATACATATAGCTTATTGTCCTGAAAGAGTTTTGCCTGGAAATGTAATGTATGAATTGGTTCACAATGACCGTGTTATAGGTGGGGTAAATAAAGAGTCAACAAATAAAGCAAAAGAATTCTACTCTAGATACGTGAAAGGTAAGTTACATGCTACTAATGCTAGAACAGCTGAGATGTGTAAACTAGTAGAAAATTCATCTCGAGATGTTCAAATCGCTTTTGCTAATGAACTTTCTTTAATATGTGATAAAGCAGATATTAATGTTTGGGAATTAATTAAGTTAGCAAACAAACACCCCAGAGTAAATATTTTACAACCTGGAAGTGGAGTTGGTGGACACTGTATAGCAGTCGATCCATATTTTATTGTTTCAGATTACCCAATTGAATCTAAAATCATTGGAACCGCAAGAGAAGTAAATAATTATAAGTCTTTTTGGTGTGTAGAGAAAATTCAGAACGAAAAATTAAAATTTGAGTTAACCCATGGTAGAAAACCTAGCGTGGCTTTAATGGGGTTAGCTTTTAAACCAAATATAGATGATTTAAGAGAATCTCCTGCAAATTACATCGCTCAAAAAGTATTGCAAAATTCAAATAATGAAGAACATTTTATTGTTGAGCCAAATATTAATAGTCATTCAGTTTATAAATTAACTGATTATAAATTAGCAGCCGAAAAATCAGATATTATTGTTTTTTTGGTAGGTCATAATCAATTTAAAACTTTAACTTTTTCAAAAGACATAATTGTGTTAGATTTTTGTGGAGTTATTGAAAAATAGAGAATTAATATAAACAATTAACAAACCGTCATATATATAAAAGATGAAAAAAATAGCCTTAATAACAGGAGTTACTGGACAGGATGGAGCTTATTTAGCAGAATTTTTATTAAAAAAAAATTACATTGTGCATGGAATCAAAAGAAGAAGTTCTTTAATAAAAACGAATAGAATAGATCACTTGTTTAAAGATCCACATGAAAAGAAAGTTAACTTTTTTCTTCATTATGGAGATATGACAGATTCTATGAACCTAACTCGAATAATTCAAGAAGTTCAGCCTGATGAAATTTATAATTTAGCTGCTATGTCACATGTTCGTGTTAGTTTTGATATACCCGAGTATACAGCAAATGCAGACGGTATAGGTACTCTTAGACTTTTAGAAGCAATAAGACTTTTAAATTTAACCAAAAAAACTAAAATTTACCAAGCTTCAACTTCTGAGTTGTACGGAAAAGTACAAGAAATTCCTCAATCCGAAACAACACCTTTCTATCCTAGATCACCTTATTCTGCTGCAAAAATTTATGCTTATTGGATTACAGTAAATTACAGAGAAGCTTATGGATTGTTTGCTTGTAATGGAATATTGTTTAATCATGAATCTCCAATAAGAGGAGAAACTTTTGTCACAAGAAAGATAACTATGAGTGTTTCAAACATAGCTTTAGGAATTCAGAAAAAATTGTTTTTAGGCAATTTAGACTCCGAACGTGATTGGGGTCATGCCAAAGATTATATTGAAGCCATGTGGTTGATTCTACAACAAGATAAACCAGATGATTTTGTTGTTGCAACAGGAAAAACTACCAAGGTAAGAGATTTTCTTAATTTATGTTTCAAGGAAATTGGTATTACAATTGGTTATAGAGGAGATGGGATTAATGAAGTTGGTTATATTGTTAATTTTGATATTGAAAAGTATAAAATTGTAACCGGATTAGATATTCCAACCGTAAAAATGGGACAAGAACTAATATTTATTGATCCTTATTATTTTAGACCTACTGAAGTTGATATTTTATTAGGAGATCCAACTAAAATTAAAAATAACACTGGATGGAAGCCTAAACACGATGTTTTTTCACTTGTTAAAGATATGATGAATAGTGATTTAAGAAGATCAATAAAAAAAGCTAAGCATGGTTAGAGACATAATTAGTAAAACTATTTTAGTGGCTCAAATTTTTGATATAAATAAAATGAATGGTACTATTTTTCCTACCCCTCCATCATCTACATTTCAATTCGGGTTTGGTCAGATAACTGAAAATAAAGAAATCATTCCACATATCCATAAAAGAGTAACAAGGGAAATCACAACAACCTCTGAGTTTTTGTATGTAATTCATGGTGAAATGATTATTGATATTTTAGATGAGGAAGAGAAATTTGTTAAGCAAATAATTCTTAAAAATAACATGGCGCTTTTACAATTTATAGGTGGACATAAAATTGAAATAAAATCTGGAACAAAATATTTCGAACTGAAACAAGGCCCTTATTACGGAAGGGACTTTGACAAGTATAATGTAAAATTTTAGCTATGGAAAGTACATTTAAAAAATACTCAAAGTTTTATGACTTGCTTTATAAAGATAAAAATTATCTCAATGAAGTTGATTATGTTGATAAATTAATAAAATATAATGGAAAAAATACAAAATCAGTTCTCGATATAGGATGTGGTTCAGGTATTCACGCAGAATTGTTGTATGATAAGGGTTATCATGTATTTGGAGTAGACTTGAGTGAAGAAATGCTAATTGAAGCTAGAAAAAGCGCAAAAAATAATAATAAACAAATTGAATATAAATGTCAAAACATTACAGAGTTAAATATCAACAAAAAATTTAATGTTGTTACTTCATTATTTCATGTTATATCCTACTTAAATTCCAATAAAGATTTAATAAATACGTTTAAGAATATTAATGACCATTTATTTAAAGGAGGTTTATTTGTTTTTGACTTTTGGTACGGTCCCGGAGTTTTAAGTGATAAACCAGTTACAAGGATAAAAAGAGTAGAAGACAAAAAAATTAGTTGTATAAGATTAACAGAACCTACATTATATAATGATTTAAATTGTGTTGATGTTAATTTTGAACTATTCATTAATGAAAAGAAAACTAATAAAACTGAAATTGTTAAAGAAACTCACAGAATGAGATATTTTTTTGATCAAGAACTAGAATTGATTTCTGATTTAACAGGATTTAATATAAAGAAAAAATATAAATGGTTAACCTTTGATAATCCAGATTTTGATACTTGGTATGCTGTTTGGGTTTTAGAAAAAAATTAATAATGAAAAATTCTTTTATTCCAGTAAATACACCTTTGTTAGGAGGAAATGAGTTAAAGTATGTAACAGACTGTGTAAAAACCGGATGGATATCTTCAGAGGGAAGTTATGTTTCTAAGTTTGAATCAGCAGTAGCAAAAAGAGTTAATAGGAATTATGGAGTAGCCGTTTCGAATGGAACAGCTGCTATTGATATTGCTATTTCTGCTTTAAACATAGTTAAAGGGGATGAAATAATTTTACCTACTCATACTATTATTTCTTGTGTAACACACATAGTACGTTCCGGTATAATCCCTGTCTTAGTTGATTCAGATCCGGTGACATGGAATATGGATGTTTCTCAAATTGAGAATAAAATTACTAATAAAACTAAAGCAATTATGGCCGTTCATCTTTACGGGTTGCCTGTTGAAATGGATAAAATTATGTTTTTAGCAAAAAAATATAATTTATTTGTAATTGAAGATGCGGCTGAAATGCTTGGTCAAACTTACAAAGGAGTTCCGTGCGGAAGTTTTGGAGACATTAGTACCATGAGTTTTTATCCTAATAAGCAAGTTACATCAGGAGAAGGAGGGATGTGTTTAACAAATAATCTTGAATTATCAGATCGATGCAGAAGTCTTCGAAACTTATGTTTTCAAAAACATAAAAGATTTGTTCATAAAGAGCTTGGATGGAATTATCGAATGACTAACTTACAAGCTGCCATAGGTCTTGCACAGGTAGAAAGATTAGATTTTCATGTTAAAAGAAAACGGGAAATAGGGAATAAATACCTTTCCTTGTTCAGGGATCTAATTGGAGTTCAGCTCCCATTAAAATCAACTCCTGCAGCTGAAAATATATTTTGGGTTTTTGGATTGGTTTTAAATTCAAGCGTCTCATTTGATGCTGAGTTTGCTATGAAAAAATTATCAGAAAAAGGTATCGGGGTTAGACCTTTTTTTTACCCACTTCACAAACAACCAATTTTTCAAAAAATGAATATGTTTCTCGGTGAAAAATACCCTGAAGCAGAAAAATTAGGAGAAAGGGGATTTTATATTCCAAGCGGTCTAGGAATCAGTGATAAAGAAATTAATAAATGTGCTTCGTTAGTCATTGATTTTTTTAATTCATGATATCTAAAGATATAATTTACTATGGATTAATTAAAGGAATAAATGTACTTGTTTGGGTAGTAATATTAAAGATATCTGCAACGTACCTTGATCCTGTCAGCTTTGGAAATTTTTCAATTATTTTTAGTATATCAATTTATTTAGGAATAATACTTTCTGGCTGGCAATCATCTTCAGCTTTAAGGTTTTATCATGAAATTGAAAATAAGTACGAATATTATAATGTACTATTAAAAACATTATTTTTTCCATTTCTTTGTTTTTTAGGATTTGGAATTATTTGCTGTCTATTCTTTTATTTTTACAATAAAGAAATTTCAATAGATATTTTAATGATTTTACCATTAAGTATGGTATTTGCCCTATTTGGATTAATAGTTAACATATGTCGTATTAAGAGAAATCTTAAATTTTATTTAATGTTAATAATTATCCAAGCCTTAACTTTGTTGAGTTTAGTGGTACCATTAATTAAACTTTTTGGTTGGTTTGGTTTAATGTTCTCTTTTACTATCTCATACTTTGCTGTAGTATTTTATTTTACTATTAATAAGCGTAATCAATTGATATTAGTATGGGATAAAATTATCAACAAGTCTCTTGTTAAAAAAATGGTTTCTTACGGATTACCAATAGTAATGATTGGTGTTTTTTCTCAATTACTTTCAAGTATGGACCAAATACTTTTAAAATATTTTGGTTATGACTTTGAAGTAGGTATTTATGCAGCTAATTACAGCCTATCTGAAAAAAGTATTTTTGCTTTTTTAGCTATATATGCATCTGCTTTCACACCTATACTTTACAAAAGTATAAATAAAGAAAATTTCAATCTTTTAGATCAAATAAAAAAAGGATTATTTCAATTTCTTTTAATTGCAATCCCAATCGTAGCATTTTTATCTTTTTTCTCAAAAAAAATAAGTTATTTATTATTGGATGAAAAATATGTTGAAGGACATTGGATAATTCCTGTAATAGCTGTAGCTGGTGTTTTCGTAGGTATTGCTAGTTTTTATTCAGAAGTTCTAACAGTATCAAAAAAAACGAAAACTTTAGCAATGTTATATGGATTTGCTGCCATAGTAAATTTTATAGTTAATATTATTTTTATTCCAAATCATGGTCTTAAAGCTGCTGTAATAGCTACTTTAATATCATACGTAGTTTTGGCCATAATAATTTATAAAGTGTCTAATAAACAACTTAAACTTAATAATGTTAAAAATAGACATTAACAATTCCTTTGTTGGATTTTTTTTACAATATTTTGTTCTCCAAAAATTATTTTTGGAGGACTATTTAAATAAAATTTGCACCTTATGGAATTAATAAATGAATTTTTTATTTTTTTTATTTTACTATTAATAATTAGTGCTTTATATATTGGTGGTTATATTAAACTTAAGAGAGACTTTCTTTTTTTAGTTTTTATTGGTCAATCATTAATTTATAATCATATAATGCCAACAAAATATGTTTATGAAAATTTATCTTTAACTATTCAAATTCAAACATATATTACCCTTCAATACTTTGTATTAATTTTTTATGAGATTCCTTTAATTTTAATTTATTTCTTTAGAATAAGAAATAAAAAAATAAATACCAGTATTAGTTTTATTGTAAGTCAAAAAAATTCTTTTTTACACAATTCATTTATTTTGTTTTGTTTAATTTTTTCTTTTGGATTTTTATATGTTTCAATTACTAATTTTGTGTTTTTTACTAGAATTGGACATAGGGCACTTTTTGAATTAACTCAAAATTTAAGTACAATCGAATTTTTAATTTACAGAATATATAAAGAATTGGGTTTATTTATTTCAGTCCTCCTACTTATTCTAAAGATTAGTTCAGGACGTCGTAATTTTTTTAATTTATTAAATATAAGCTTTGTATCAAATGTTCTAATTTATGGAGCATTTGTACTAGTAAACAATAGATTACAATCAATTATTTTTATTTTAATTTTAAGTTTTACATATATTATTTTCACTAATATTAAGATTAAATTTAAAGTTTTGGGCTTTGTATTGATAGCAGTTTTTTATTCAATAACTGTTGTTACAAATTTTAGAGATAGCTTTTCTGAAAATAACGGTAAACCAAAATTCTCACAGGTTATTAATCCTTTTTACGAATCTAATGAATATAATGACCCATTATCAAACAGATTAAACGGGTTATATTATATTGCTTCCGCATTTGATAAAATTGATACTAAGGGTTATGCTCTTTTTAAACCTATTAATCATTCATTTAAAATGCTTTTAGGATCTTTTTATAATTCTGAATATTATTTAAATGCTAAAAGAAATTTATTAACAAATTCACGAAGTATCACTGGAGTTCATTTTTTTGGTTTTGCATCAGTAGATACTTATCAAACTCATTTGTCTGAACTTTTTTTATCTTTTGGTATAATAGGTTTTCTTTTAGGTTCCATAATAATGGCAAATTTATTCGTATATGTTACTACAAATATTTTTGAGCCAAAATCAATTTTCAAATTATTACTTGCAATACTTATGACGTATTATATTTTACAATTTGAAAAAGATTTTATTTCAATCCTTTTGGGATGGGTGAAATTGATACCATTATTAATTATATTAAGCCTTTTTTTAAATTTAAAACATGTAAGTAAGAATGTCTAAAAAAATATTATGGGTAGTTGGCTCTATCAATCAAATTGGAGGAGGTGAACGTTTATTATTAGAAGGGGTAAAGTACTATGACTCAATTGGTGTCAAAACAAAAGTAGTTACTTGGGAATTTAATAAAGATAGACTTTTTGGAAATGAATATAAATTAGATGACATAGAAGTGCTTGGAAAAGGTAATGATGCTAAACGAAGTGACACTTTAAATTATGCATTTAATAGATTTAAAAGTGTTATAAATTTACTAAAAATTACACGTGATTTTAACCCTGAAATACTGCTTTGCCAAAGTGAATATGATGCAATTATTGTAGGAATTATAGCAAAAATATTAAACAAAAAATTTATTGTTCTTATTTTTGGGCAAACCTATCAGTTCCCCCATGATAACATTAAATATTCAAAAATTTTTAAAAAACATCTTAATGAAATAGTTAATTCATGTCAAGGTTATAAAGATACGATTTCATTAAAAAGCCCTAAGTTGGGAATTGTTAATTACTTGTTGAACGAGAGTCTTGCTTATTTAAGATATTATTTCATCAGAAAAGCCTATAAAACTTTCACATTATCAAAACAAGTTAAATGGGAAGTAGAGAAAATTTATGGTATTAAATCCAGTGTATTAAGAGCTGGATTTAGTGTAAAGGACTTAGATAAACGAAAAAAATATTTTAATAAGAAAAATAATTCACCAAAAATTTTGAATTTTTTAATGGTTAATCGTTTAGTAAAGAAAAAACGTGTCGATATAGCAATAAACACTTTTAAGGAATTAAATAATAATTATAAACTTACAATTGTTGGCAGTGGAGTTGAATATGATAATTTAAAAAAAATTATTATCAATAATGAACTTCAAAACAAAATTAATCTTACAGGGAGAATCAGTGATGAAGATTTAAAGGCTTGTTATATAAATTCTGATTTCTTTATAAGCCTTGACGTCGCTGATTTCGATATTTCTGTTGTAGAGGCAATGTCTTATGGCCTAAAAATTATAGTTAGTAGTGACTTTGTAATTGATGAAGATTTTAAAAATTATAATGCTATTGAATCTATTTCACCAACTATTACAGATTTAAGTGATTTTATAAAAAATAAAATTAACAATAAAATTGATGAAAACGTAAATATGAAAGCATTGGATAAACTGACTTGGGAACATTACTTTTCGCAAATAATAAAATAATAAAATAATGAAGCAAATATTGCAATCTTTTAAAACAGGTATTACGGAACTATCAGAATTACCTTCTCCAATAGTTAAACCTGGTCAAGTTTTAATACAAACTACTCGAAGTTTAGTTTCTTTAGGTACAGAAAAAATGTTAGTTGAATTTGGTAAAGCATCCTTAATTCAAAAAGCTAGACAGCAACCTGAAAAGGTAAAAATGGTCTTAGATAAGATCAAAAGTGAAGGGTTAATACCTACAATTGAAACTGTTTTTAATAAGTTAGAACAACCCTTGCCATTAGGGTACTGTAATGTAGGTAAAGTTATAGCAGTTGGAGCAGGTGTTACTGATTTTAAAGTTGGAGATAGGGTTTCTTCAAACGGACAGCATGCAGAGTTTGTTTCAGTGCCTCAAAATTTAATAGCACACATTCCTCACAATGTTTCTGATGATGAGGCAGCTTTTACTGTAATTGGTTCCATTGGTCTTCAAGGAATTCGCTTAATAAATCCAACAATGGGGGAGACTGTTGTAGTGGTAGGTTTGGGTTTAATAGGGCTACTTTCAGCTGAAATGTTAGTTGCTAATGGGTGTAGAGTAATAGGATATGACTTAGATGATTCAAAAGTAGATATTGCTAATTCTAAAGGAATAACTGCATTCAATCCATTAAAAGGAAACGATCCAGTTATGTTTGTTAATAATGAAACTAATGGTATTGGTGCAGATGCGGTTTTAATTACGGCATCAGCAAAAACAAACGAAATTATTTCTCAGGCTGCTAGTATGAGTAGAAAAAGAGGGAGAATTGTATTAGTTGGTGTAATTGGTTTAAATATTTCTAGAGCAGACTTTTATGAAAAAGAATTGAGTTTTCAAGTTTCTTGTTCTTATGGACCAGGACGTTATGATGATAATTATGAATTTAAAGGAATCGATTATCCACTAGCATTTGTACGATGGACAGAAAAGCGAAACTTTGAAACTATTTTACAGCTAATCTCAACTGGAAAATTAAAAGTTAAAGAATTAATTACTGAAATTATTCCTATAGAACAATATGACAAAATTTATGGAGATATTGGGAATTCTAAATCTATAGCTTCTATTTTTAAATACAATCAAAATAATACACCAAAATATTCAATTACTGTAAATTCAAAACACCCTAAACCCTCTAATGGAATTATCGCAATTGTCGGTGCTGGTAATTTTACTAAAATGACAATGTTACCTGCTTTAAAAGGGACTAAAGCAAATATTAAACATATTGTTTCATCAGGTGGTGTTAATGGAACAGCTCTGGCTAATAAGTATAATATATTACAAAGTACAACAGATTATAATTTAGTTTTAAATGACAAAGATGTAGATTTAATAATGATTACTACACGACATAATTTACATGCAGATATGGTAATTAAAGCCCTAAATAAAGGAAAACATGTTTTTGTAGAAAAACCATTAGCTTTAAATGAAAAAGAACTGGAAGCCATAGAGAAATCTTATAATAATAATAAAGGAACTTTAATGGTTGGTTTTAATCGTCGTTTTTCTCCACACACACTAAAAATAAAATCTTTATTAGGTAACTCTGCTATGAATATTATTGCGACTATGAATGCAGGAAAGATTCCGTCAAATGTTTGGGTTCATGATATGCTTGAAGGGGGGGGTAGGATAATTGGTGAAGCTTGTCACTATTTAGATCTTATTGTTTTTTTAACAGGAAGTAAAATAAAATCTGTTTGTATGAATGCAATGGGTGAAAATCCCTCAGAAAACTCCGATAATGCCTCTATTTTAGTAAAGATGGAAAATGGTTCAACAGGTGTTGTTAATTATTTTGCCAATGGAGCAAAATCATATGCAAAAGAACGTTTAGAGGTTTTTTCTCAAGAAAAGGTGTTAGTCGTAGATAACTTTATGAAGACTAACGGATATGGAGTGAAAGGATTTTCTAAGTTAAAAACCAAAATAGATAAAGGTCATAAAACTCAATTTAGTAAAATTGTTGAAAATATTAAAAGTGGTTCTGTGGAATTAATTCCTTATGACGAATTAATTAATGTTACAAGAGCAAGTTTTGCAGCGATTCAAAGTTTAAAAAAAGGTTCTTGGGAAACTATATAGTAGTTTTTCGTTATTAAGAATAATAATGATAAAAAATATAAAAAAAATAATAAACTTCATTTCCAACATGGGATTTATATATATTTTTTTTAGAGTATGGTACATAATTAAAACTAAAGTGGGTTGGCAAATAAGAGCTTATCCAACAAATCCAGAACTCAAAAAGTTTATTAGTATTAAAGATTGGAAAAATAATTTACCACCTTTTTTTTTCTACGGAAAAGAAATTAATGGTTTAATGAAAAACCCATCTGAAGATTTAAAAAATAATTTTGAAAATATAAAAAAAGGTATTTACATATTTTTTAATAAGTCAAAAATAGATTTAGGTTTAGACTATGATTGGATTACAAATCCAATTACTAAATACAAATACGATATTAATAAACATTGGTCTCAAATCCGAGATCTTTCAAAAGAAGCAGGTGATATAAAATATGTTTGGGAAAAATCTCGTTTTACTTTTTTATATGATGTTATTAGATATGACTATAATTTTAATGACGACCAATCTAAATTTGCATTTAGTAAAATTGAAGATTTTATTGATAAAAATCCAATAAATCAAGGTCCAAATTACATGTGTAGTCAAGAAATAAGTTTAAGAGTTCTAAATTGGACGTTTGCTCTTTATTATTATAAGGATTCAAAATTCTTAACTGAAAAATTATTTCATAAAATAATGCATTCAATCTACTGGCAAATCCATCATGTTTATAAAAACATAAATTTTTCAAGAATTTCAGTTAGAAATAATCATGCAATTACAGAAACCTTAATGTTATTTATTTCAGGTAAATTATTTCCTTTTTTCCCAAACACTAAATTGTGGAGTAAAAAAGGTAAATACTGGTTTGAAAAAGAAATTGAATTTCAGATTTATAATGATGGCACTCATCTTCAGTATTCTATGAATTATCATAGGGTAGTTATTCAACTGTTGACATTAGGTATTAAGTTATCTGAAGATAATATGGACCTGTTCAATAATAAAGTATACGACAAAGCAAAAAAATCTCTTGACTTTTTACAGAACTGTATAAATCATAAAAATGGTAATCTTCCTAATACTGGTGCAAACGATGGAGCACTTTTTTTTAAATTTTCTGAAAATGATTACAGAGATTATAGATCTCAACTAGATGATCTTCGATTTGTTCTGTTTGGAAATACGTTCTATAATTCAAATTCTGTTTTTTGGTATGGGGCATCGAATGTCACAAATAATGAGCCTAGTAACTCAGTTTTTAAACTATTTGCTTCGGGAGGTTATTCTATAATTAATGATTCTAATAATGTTAAAACATTTGTTAAATGTAGTAGTTATTCTAATAGACCATCACAAGCCGATAATAACCATATTGACATATGGGTAAATGGAATAAATTATTTTAGAGATAATGGTTCTTACCTATATAATACAAACAAAGATTATATAAGTTATTTTAATGGAGCTGCAGGTCACAACACATGTACAATTGATAATACTGATCAAATGATTAAAGGGCCAAGGTTTATTTGGTTCAATTGGATAAAAAAGTCAAAAATTGAAAATCTAGAATTTGATGATAGATTTGAGATCAATTTAAGATTTCAGGGATTTAAAAATTTAGGAAAAAGTATAGTTCATAAACGAAAAGTTATCAAGTATAAAAATAAGCTTATCTGGACAATCATAGATTCTTTTGAAAACACAAATTTTTTAAACAAACAAATTTATTGGCATACAGATTACAAGTTATTAGAAAATATAGACATCTCAATTTCAGATTTAAATAAGAATAAATTATCAAAGCAAATAAAATGCGGAATGCATTCTTCAAATTATGGCGAGTATGAAGAAAGTCCATATTATTATTCAGAATCTAAAAATGGTTTTATAACAACAATTAAAATTAAAGAGAATTGAAAATACTTTATCTACACCAATACTTCCAAACACCTTTAGATGCGGGAGGAACTAGATCTTATGTTATTGCAAAGCATTTAATTAGCTTAGGACACAAAGTCAAAATGGTTTATTTAACTACAGACAGAGCTAGAAAAGATTATAACGATGATTATGAAGGTATAAAATTAATAAAACTAAATTTTAATTACTCTAACAAGCAATCATTTTTTAAAAGAGCATTAGTGTTTATTAAATTCTCACTAAAGACCTGTTCAATTGTTTTAAAAGAAGATTATGATATTATTTATGCAACTTCTACCCCTCTAACTATTGGAGTTCCAGCATTATTAGCCAAATTAATAAGGAGAAAAAAATATATTTTTGAAGTAAGAGACTTATGGCCAGAATTACCAAGAGCTATGGGAGTTGTAAATAATAAATTCTTGTACTATATTCTTAAAATATTAGAAATAAGTTGTTACAAATTTTCTGATTTTTGTATAGGTTTGTCACCAGGTATTATTGAAGGGATTAAGAAATATGTTCCCTCTGAAAAAACTGTACTTATATCAAATTACAGTAATATCGATTTCTTTAAACCAAAAACAAATTTCAATGATAAAAAAAAAATAAAACTAATATATGCTGGTGCTTTAGGTTTGGCTAATGGAATAGATAATATACTTAATGAGGCAAAAAGATTATTAAATCTTGGCTACAATATAAATTCATTTCAATTTGATTTTTACGGAACTGGAATAAAACAACAACATTTAATTAACAGAGTTAAAAATGAAAATTTAACTAATTGTAAATTTTATGACCCTGTTCCAAAGCTTAAATTAAAAAAAATATTTCATGATTATGATATGGGCATAATGTCTCTTGAAAATATTAAGGAATTTCATTATGGAACCTCACCAAATAAATTTTTCGACTACATTTCCTCAGGATTACCAGTAATATGCAATTATGATGGTTGGATCAAAGATTTGATAGAAGAATATAATATTGGAATAGCAACAAATCCTAATGTAAAAGATGATTTTAGTAAAAAATTAATTTCTTTATTAAATAATAAAAAAACAATAGAAACTCATTCTATTAACTCAAGAAATTTGGCAGAAAAAGAATTTAGTGACAAAGAACAATTAAAAAAGATTTCAAAAGTTATTGAAATATTTAACTAAATTTAAAAATAAAATATTAATGATTCCTTTATCAGTACCAAACATAAGTGGAAACGAATTGAAATATGTAAAAGATTGTCTTGATACTGGCTGGATATCTTCAGCAGGAGAATATGTTAATCAATTCGAGAAAGCTATTAAGGATTATACAGGAGCAAAATATGCCATATCATGCATGAATGGCACTGCAGGGCTTCAGGTTTCATTAAATCTTGTGAACGTTTCATCTGATAATATCGTTATCGCACCAAATTTAACCTTTGTTGCTACATTAAACGCAATCACATATTCAGGAGCACAAATTACTTTAATAGATGTTTGTGAGGATACTTGGCAAATAGATACTGATTTACTTCAAAAATGGTTAGAAAAACACACTAAAACTGAAGTTGTTAATGGAAAAAAAATAACTATAGAAAACACAACAGGGAAAAAAATTGGAGCAATAATGCCTGTTTATGTTTTAGGAGCATTTATAGATATTGATAAATTATTAGAAATAAGCTCTACTTATGGAATTCCAATCATTGAGGATAGTACTGAGGCATTAGGTAGTTTCAAAAATAATAAGCATGCTGGAACTTTTGGATTAACTGGTGTTCTTAGTTTTAATGGTAATAAAATAATATCTTCTGGAGGTGGTGGGATGATTTTAACAGATGACAAAGAAATTGCCAGAAGAGCAAAACATATTACAACAACTGCTAAAACTGATCCACTAGATTATTTTCATGATGAAGTAGGGTATAATTACCGCTTAGTAAATGTTCTAGCTGCTATAGGGCTTGCACAAATGGAAAATTTTGAAATTATATTGAAAAGAAAAAAAGAGATTGATTCTCTCTACAAATCAGAGCTAAAGGAAATAGGAGATATTAAGTTTCAGGAACACGATTCAACCTCAAATCCTAACTGCTGGTTATTTACTTTTCGTACTAAGAAAATGAGAGAATTGTTAAATTATTTGAATAGTAAAGAAATTCAAAGTAGACCGTTCTGGACCCCAATGAATAATCTCCCAATGTATAAGGATTTAAGATATATAAGTGAAAATGATATATCAAATAAAATTTTTAAAGAATGCATTAGTATTCCATCGTCATCCAATTTAACTATTGAAGATCAACATAAAGTTATAACAGAAATTAAAATATTTTTCAAGAAATGATGTTACCTAATATTTCAAAATTTATAAAAAATTATTTAACAAAAAGAGAAAAAAGTTTTTTTGCTAATGATTTGATTAATAATAAAGAAAAATTAAATAAAGAAATTAAAGGAAAATCAATTTTAGTAATTGGAGGCGCAGGCACAATAGGTTCCTCATATATTAAAGCAGCTCTTAGATACCATCCTTGTAAATTAATTGTAGTAGATACTAATGAGAACGGATTAACAGAGCTGACCAGAACATTAAGAAGTGACTCTAACATAACTGTTCCAGAGAGTTATTTAACGTATCCAATGTCTTTTAATTCTGATGTTTTTTATAAAATGTTAAAAAAGCAAGGCTCAATTGATATTGTTGCAAACTTTGCAGCGCATAAGCATGTTAGAAGTGAAAAAGATTCTTTCTCTATTGAGGCTATGATAAAAAATAATGTTTTAGATGCCAAACAATTTTTAGATTATTTAAAATTAAATAAGCCATCTCATTTTTTCTGTGTTTCAACAGACAAGGCAGCAAACCCTGTAAATGTAATGGGGGGGTCAAAAAAAATAATGGAAAATGTTATTATGTCGTATTCCAAAGATTTAAAAATTACGACAGCTCGATTTGCTAATGTTGCTTTTTCAAATGGATCACTACTTTATGGTTACATGGAAAGACTTCTACAAAGACAACCAATTTCTTGTCCATCTGATGTAAAACGATTTTTCGTGTCACCAGAAGAAAGTGGAGAGATTTGTTTGTTAACTTGTATCTTAGGAAATAGTGGTGATATTTATTTTCCAAAATTAAATGAAAATCAACTTGTTAATTTTAAATCAATAACAGAAGATTTTTTTAAATATTTAAATAAGGATATTAAGATTTGTAAAAGCGAAAAAGAAGCAAAAGAAATTGCATTAAATCTATCTGATAACACTCCTTACCCTATATATTTCTTTAAAACAGATACTAGTGGTGAGAAATTGTACGAGGAATTTTACACACCTAATGATGAAATAAATTTGGAGAAATTTGAGTCGATAGGTATTATCAAGAATTCTCATAAGCCCAATTATTCAGAAATAGAATCAGTTGTTAATCAAATTTCTGAACTATTTTCTAGAGAATCATACAACAAAGAAGATGTAATAAATGTTATGAGCAACTTACTTCCAAGTTTTTCACATATAGAAACAGGGAAATCATTAGACCAAAAAATGTAAATAAATGGGTAGTAAAATATCAAATATTGAATTTGTTTTAGCAAAAAAAGAATTAGATAATAATTATTTTAAAAACAAGTTTCCCGATTATGATTTCGAAAAGTTCGAAAAAAAAGTTGGTATAAAGAAGAGATATATTTGCGAAGAAAATGAATCAACTTTAACTTTAGCTGTATCAGCTGTAAATAAATTACTAAAAAAAACACCTACAATAAGGTCAGAGATTGATTTTATTATTTTGTGTACTCAAAGTCCGGAATTCCCTTTACCAACAACTGCATGTATAGTTCAAAAAAAGTGTAATTTAAAAACAAGTATTGGTGCTTTGGATATTAATTTGGGTTGTTCAGGCTATACCTATGGAATTTCATTAGCTAAAGGATTAATTGAGTCAGGTCAGTCAAAAAAAGTTCTTTTAGTCACTTCTGAAACGTATTCAAAATATATAAATAAAGTAGATTTAATAAATCAACTCATTTTTGGTGATGCAGCATCAGCAACCATAATTGAATATTCCAAAGAGAATAAAATAGGTAATAGTGTTTTTGGCACGGACGGATCGGGGTTTGATAAATTGATAGTGAGGAATAATTTTTTTAACAAACAAGATAATCCAGAACAAAAAAAATATTCAGGAAAAAACATCTACACAGATAATAATCTATTTATGGACGGTTCTTGTGTTTTTAATTTCACACTTGAACGAATACCTTTATTATTGAATCAAGTTCTACAAAAAAACAATTTATCAGATGATGATATTGATCAATATATCCTTCATCAAGCAAATAAATTTCTTCTTAAAAATGTTATTAGGAAAAGTAATTTAGATATGAGTAAATTATTTTTTGAACTAGAAAATAATGGAAATACTGTATCTTCGTCTATTCCAATAGCATTGTATTCTTACTTAAAGGAAAAAAAATCAAAGAAGTTAAAAAATATACTTTTAGCAGGTTTTGGTGTTGGATTATCCTGGTCAGGAATAACAATAAAAATATAAATACAATAAAATGAATAAAATTAATTTTTTAAAAGAATTACACGAAGAGTTAGAAATTGAATCTATTGAATTTCTAACATTGGATACAAATTTTAAAGATCTTGAAGAGTGGGATTCAATGACGGCTATGGTATTAATTGGTTTTGTAAATCAAAATTTTAATAAAAATCTTAATTCTGACGAGATAGAAAAATGTGAAACTTTTTCTGATATCATTAATATTAAAGAAATAAAACTAGACTAAATTGGATTTTAAGAATACATATATTGAAGGAATATCATCAATAGTTCCAAAAAGAACTGTTAATAATGATATCTTTTCTTTTTTCTCTTCTAAAGAAAGAAAATTTTTCGAAAAGACTGTTGGAATATTTGAGAGAAGATGGACTGACGATAATCAAAATACTACTAAACTTGCTTTTGCAGCCGCACTTTCATTGATAAAAGATTTGAGTATTCAAGATGATCTTAATTCTATAAAACAAATTATTTTTGTGTCTCAAACCCCAGATCAACAAATACCATTTACTTCTAATATATTGCAAGGAATGTTGCAATTGTCAAATGAAATACTTGCAATTGATATGAATTCAGGTTGCTCAGGTTTCATTCAATCACTAACTTCAGGATTTTCATTAAATTCAGGATTAAATAATAATGAAAGAACTCTAATCGTTCTTTCAGAAAATTTATCAAAAAGATTGAATCTTAGTGATAAATCAACTTCTCCTCTTTTTGGTGATGGTGCTGCAGCTATAATGTTAAAAAAATCAAACAATATAATTATTAACTCTTCAACTATAAATAATTCTAACGGTTTAAAAGGGAAAGCTATTTCTTTAGACCTAGATTTTAGTTCTAAATTAACTATGAATGGAGCTGAAGTTTTTGACT
>Ga0315330_10001151_pt1 | contig 17587 bp, 8 predicted proteins | sample M140m34915metaG_FD_203453 | JGI IMG/M metagenome (GOLD analysis project Ga0315330, IMG submission 203453) | Ammonia-oxidizing marine archaeal communities from Monterey Bay, California, United States - M1 40m 34915 | ecosystem: Environmental > Aquatic > Marine > Intertidal zone | place: USA...
AAGTGGAACTGGAACGTGATGGTAAAAAGAAGAAGGGTTTTCCAACAGAAGAAGGTTACCCCGTTATTCATATTGAAAAGGTGACCTTCAAAGGCCCTGTTTACGATCAATGGCCTCCTCAGCGACATCGTGACATACTGTTCGATTCTGAAATGCGGGAAATTGACGAGCAGGCTTATGTTGCGATGGTGATGGAACGATTCTTGAAACGAGCCTTTCGCCGGCCAGCGACTCAGGCAGAAGTCCAGCGATTTGTAGACTTTTATCTTTCGATTCGTGGAGACTTTCCAAGTTTCGAAGAGGCGATGAAAGAGACGCTGGCAATGGTGTTGATTAGCCCGCCGTTCTTATATCTGGTCGAGCCTTCGCAGGATAAAAAGCGGGATCTGGACGACTGGGAACTGGCTTCTCGCTTGTCCTATTTCCTATGGAGCACAATGCCGGATCAGGAGCTATTTGATCTGGCAGCATCGCGTCAGCTTTCCAGACCGGCAGTCTTGGCGGCTCAGGTAGAACGAATGTTACAGGATAATCGCGGCTGGCGGTTCTATCAGCAGTTTACAGACCAATGGTTGAAGCTGGAGAATACTGCTCAAATTGCAATCGACACTGGGACCTACAAAGGATTCCAGAAAGAGCTTAAGGAAGAAATGTTGCAGGAGACACGACATTTCTTACGCCACTTGATTTTGAATAACCTTAGTGGGTTGAATTTGCTCGATGCGGATTTCACGATGCTCAATGAACGACTTGCTCGCCACTATGGAGTAGCTGGCGTCGTCGGAAACACTTATCGGCAGGTCGCTCTGGCCGATGAGACACGTGGTGGATTGTTGGGTCAGTCGAGTGTTTTAATGTTGGGCTCAACGGGAAAAGATTCCCATCCCATTCGCCGAGCTGTTTGGTTGAGAGACAGGTTATTAAATGATCCTCCGGCCCCACCTCCACCAGATGTCCCGGATCTTGATGAAATGAACCCCGATTTTGCTAAGCTTTCCGTTCGTGAACAACTAGAAGTCCATCGTGACAAAGAGTCTTGTGCCTCATGTCACCGCGGTATTGATCCCTGGGGCATCGCTCTGGAGAACTTCGATGCGATAGGATTGTTCCGTACGGAGGTGCATCAAAAACCAGTGGTTGCGACGGATACGCTGCCCAATGGTACAGAGTTAGATGGTGTGGTTAGCCTGAAGAAATATTTGGTTGAAAATCGTAGTCATGATTTCTCGAGAGCCCTGGTATCCCGACTGACGGTCTATGCGTTAGGTCGCAATCTAGAGTTAAGTGATGAGGATTTAATTGACGATTTAACCAATGAGTTTGAACGTAATGATCATCTGATTCTGGCTTTGATCCAAAATTTAGTTGCCAGCGAAGCATTCCAGACTAAATAGTCTTTGGTGGCAATTAACCTGTACGTTAAAATGGATATTTGAGACTATTAATGTGACTTAATACCGCACGGATATAGAAATAACCTGTGAGACAATCATTATGAAATCATGGCACTTAGATCGTCGTACGTTCCTGCTTGGTAGTGGTGTTTCCATGGCGCTTCCTTATATGGAAGCAATGGGTGAACAAGCTCAGGCAGGAGATCTGCCAGCCCGCATGTGCGCGATGTATTTTCCATTCGGTATTAGCTTGCCGAAAGAGGACAGTGACCTGCATAAGTGGCGTTGGTTCCCCAACGGTGAAGGTAAAGAGTTCACTTTTAATGAGAGCTTGAAGTCACTGGAGTCTGTTCGCAAGTCGGTCACTGTGATTGGTGGGATGTCCCACCCGAATGGCCGCCGTATGGGCGGTCATGATACTGGTGACACATTCCTTACAGGTGCCCTGTTCGATAAGAAACTTTTGCATAATACCGTGTCAGTTGATCAGGTCGCGGCAAATGCTATTGGTAGCCAGACTCGATTCTCATCGCTGACGATGAGTACAGATGGTGGTGTTGGTGAGCCAACGCGATCAAGTACTTTGAGCTATGACGATAAGGGGCGTCCGGTCCCGGCCTTGAATCAGCCAGAGATGATTTTCAATCGCATGTTCGGCTCAGCGGATGCTGACTTGCAACGTAATCATCGCCGTCTTCGAAGTGCCAGCAGCATGTTGGATTTGGTGCTTGAAGATTCAAATTCACTTCGCCGCCGGTTGGGCCGACGTGATCAGGAAAAGCTCGATGAGTATTTGTCTTCTGTGCGGCAGATAGAGCAGCGAGTGAAGAATACTCAGAAGTGGCTTGATATTCCACTTCCTTCACTAACAGATGAAGAACGAACTGTTTTAAAGCTGAACGCTGACGCCGAAGCACCCAAAGAATATATGCGAACCATGTATGACTTAATGTGGTTAGCCTTTAAGACAGACTCAACCAGGGTTGCAACTTACCAGATCGCTAGCATGGCGGATGCTTCTAGCGTCGCCGGCCCTTTTCCGTTCCGCGAAGGATTCAAAGCGAATCTTCACTCGCTTGCGCATGGCTGGAATAAGCCGGAGGGAGCAGTGGCTCTCGGTGAATGGGACAAATTTATGGTGGAACAGTTGACTTATTTTCTGGAACGGCTGCAAGCAACTCAGGAAGGCGATGGGACGCTTCTTGATCGGACGATGGTTCTCTACGGTAGCAGTAATAGTACAACTCATAACAATAGTAACTATCCATTAGTGTTTGCGGGCGGTAACAAGCTGGGGCTGACGCATAATCAGTACCTCAAAGTGCCCAATGATGTACCTATGTCCAATTTGTTTGTGACCATGCTAAATAAGATGGGTGTGGATACTCCGGTATTCAAGGATAGTACGGATGAACTTTTGGGCGTTCAGACCTAGAGTCTTTGCAGGGTGTGAGTTTTGTTGGCGGTCACAACAATTAGCCTCTAAATCTTCGCAAATTCACGTTAAGATAAAGGCATGAGACCTTCCCGCCTTTTACAATACCTTGCTGTTCTTTTAGCAAGTGTGACACCGTTGCTTGCCGCTGGTGCCATTTCCTATGAGAAAGATGTGCGCCCCATCCTGAAGGCCCATTGTTTCCACTGCCATGGCGAAGAGGAAGAACTCGGTGGGGGGCTCGATTTAAGGCTCAAGCATTTGATGTTGACCGGTGGCGATTCCGGACCAGCAATTGTTGAAAGCCAACCGGATCAAAGCCTCTTGGTTGAATATCTCTCCACGGGCCTGATGCCTCCAGAAGATGTTGCTGTGCGCCCCACGGAAAAGGAAATCGCCACCATTATTAGTTGGATCGCCGGTGGGGCAACGATCGAGGGCATTGAACCAGTGACAATTGATCGTGGTTTTTATATTACTGAACAAGAGCGCCAGTTCTGGTCGTTCAAACCTGTCATTCGGCCAGTATTACCAACCGTCATCGATTCCCAGTTGGCACGGAATCCAATCGACTTGTTTCTCCTGGATAAACTTGAAAAAGCTGAGCTTACGTTCTCGTCCCAGGCCCAGCGTGAAGTGTTGATTCGCCGAGCTTATCTGGATCTAACAGGATTGCCACCAACCCCACAGGCAGCACAATCTTTCGTCGCTAATGATGATCCGGCAGCGTATGAAGACCTCATCGATCAATTACTCGCTATGCCGCAATACGGTGAACGATGGGGCCGCCATTGGCTGGATGCTGCAGGGTACGCGGACTCAGAAGGTCAGGCGGATGCTGACGTTGAACGGCCGTGGGCTTATTTCTACCGAGACTACGTGGTGAAGTCGTTCAATCAAGGCAAACCATATGATCAATTCATCCAGGAACAACTTGCCGGAGATGAATTGATTGGCAGCCAGATTGCAGACATGACAGCAGAGCAAGTCGAAATGCTTGCTGGGACAGGTTACTTAAGAATGGTGGCGGACGGTACTGGATCCGGCACAGGAGATGACGAAGGGCGTAATGCCGTTGTCAGCGACACGCTGAAAATGGTCACGTCATCACTGACAGGACTCACGGTTGGATGCGCTCAATGTCATCATCATCGCTACGACCCAATTTCGCAAAAGGACTATTATCGCATTCGAGCGATCTTTGAACCTGCTCTTAACTGGAAGGCATGGAAAGCCCCTCAAAATCGACAGATTTCACTCTATACCCAGGTTGATCGAGAAGCGAAGGCGTCGACCGAAGCCAAGATCAAAGAAATCGAAGCGGAACGGGTTAAAAAGCAGCAGGAGTATATTGATAACACTTTTGAGAAGGAAATCGCGAAGTTACCAGAGGATGTTCGGCGGTCCGTTCGGGATGCTCACATGGTTGTTGAGAAAGATCGAACAGAAGAACAGAAAGCTCTGATCAAGAAATACCCAAGTACCGTTGTTACACCCGGCAACCTTTATCTTTTCGATCGACCAGCTTCGGACGACCTGAAGACCTATACAGCGCGTCAAACGAAACTTCGCGAGGAATTAAAACCTGAAGAGTTCCTACGGGCCTTAACGGAGCCCGTGACCGAGCCACCGGTTACCTATGTATTTTCCCGCGGCAACTTTGATAGTCCATTGGATTCTGTCGAACCAGGCGAATTATCTGTGCTCAGTGGTTTGGCAGCCAATGAAATTTCTTCGAATGAAGAATCTCTGACGACGACTGGACGACGACTGGCATTTGCAAAGCTACTGACCAGCGGCGAACACCCGTTGGTGGCACGCGTCATGGTGAACCGAATTTGGTTGCATCATTTTGGTACGGGCATCGTTGATACGCCCGGCGACTTTGGGATCCTAGGCGGCCGACCCAGTCACCCGGAATTACTAGACTGGCTCGCTGATGAATTCATTCAAAGTGGCTGGGACGTTAAGCATCTTAATCGATTGATCATGACTTCGGCGGCCTACCAACAGATTTCTACACGCCACGATAAGGGCAATGAAGTGGATCGACAGAAACGCCTTTTGTGGTCGATGCCCGTGCGTCGTATGGAAGCAGAGGTCGTGCGGGATACCGTATTGGCAGTGTCAGGTATGCTTGACTACCAAATGGCTGGGAAACCGATTCCAGTGATGGCTGATAGAACAGGTCAGTGGGTAATTGGCAAAGAGAACTTGAATGCCGGAAGACCTGGGCCGGTCATCGAAATGGAAGGCCAGCAGTATCGTCGCAGTTTGTACGTGCAGGTGAGACGAAGTCGGCCATTAGCGGTGTTGGAGCCATTTGATTTGCCAGAGTTGGCTCCAAATTGTACACAACGTCCGTCTTCGACCGTGCCGACTCAATCACTCGAACTGCTTAATAGCGATTTTGTAACTGCTCAGGCACGTTTTTTCGCGGTGCGCCTAACCAATCGCAGTCAGGATATCGAGACTCAGGTGTCTGAAGGCTGGCAACTGGCGTTTAGTAAAGAGATTTCCGCTGAAGAAAAGGCCGAGGCGATTGAGTTCGTCACGCAAATGCAGGCTTTGTTGACCAAGGAATACGAAACGAAGCAATTGAATGATGATCCCATCATCGATGCTGTCGCCGTCTTCTGCCAGGCACTGCTAAGTAGCAATCAATTTCTCTATATCGAATAGGTTTTCCCGTTATGGACAAGAAGACAACTCGACGAGATTTATTAGGCTCCGCCGGTATGGGTTTGGCGGGGTTATTGACCGCGATCAATCTAAAAGATCAGCGTTTGCTGGCCAATCCTGCCAAGCCCGACTTGGTCGGAAAGAGTTTTAATACTGCTGAAAAGCCGGCACCGAAATCGGCCAAAGCAAAAGCCATGATCTCTTTGTGGATGCAGGGCGGCCCCAGTCAAATTGATATGTTTGACCCTAAAGAAGAATTGATGAAACGTGATGGGGAAACATTCCCAGGGGACATCAAGTACGATAATGCGGCGCAGGCCAGTTCCAAAATTATGGCACCACCCTGGAAGTTCCGGCCTCATGGTGAGTGTGGCATGGAGATGTCTGAATTAGTGCCTCATATGGGATCGATCGCTGATGATATCACCCTGATACGTTCGATGCATACCGGAGTTAATAATCATGGCCAGAGTATCCGGGCGATGAACAGCGGTACAACAGCTGCGATGCATCCGGTGCTAGGCAGTTGGTTAACCTACGGACTCGGTGGTCAAACCAGTAGTCTTCCTCCTTACATGGCACTGATCGATCCCGGGCAATTGCCCGTAGACGGTGTGGGTAATTGGCATAACGGTTACCTTCCTTCGATTTACCAGGGAACCGTGATTCGCCCAACCGAGCCACGCATCTTGAATCTCACTCCACCACCCCGACTTGAGGGTGCTCCTCAGAAGGAACTCCTTTCGTATCTTCAGCAGTTGAACGAGTCAGATCTTAAACGGAACCCAGGTGAATTTGATTATCAGGCTCGTATCGACATGTATGAATTGGCCGCTCGCATGCAGACGGCTGCCGTCGAAGCAATGGATTTAAGCGGTGAAACGGAAGAGACAAAGAAGCTCTATGGCATTGACCAACCAGAGACCAAGGACTTTGGTACTCGGTGCCTGATTGCTCGCCGAATGGTTGAACGGGGAGTGCGATTCGTGCAGGTTTTTACACAGAACCAATTTTGGGATCATCACGGATCCATACTAAAGTCGCTCCCTAATGCTTGTATGAAGGTAGATCAACCGTCAGCAGCATTGGTGACAGACTTGAAACGCCGCGGCTTAATCGATGAGACGATTGTACATTGGGGTGGCGAGATGGGTCGGCTTCCGGTGATTCAAAATGATACTGGGAAGCAGAATATTGGTCGTGACCATAATACCTATGGGTTTACCCAATGGGTGGCCGGCGGTGGATTCAAAGGTGGTTATGTTCATGGAGCAACGGATGAATTCAGTCATAAAGCGGTTGAAGATATCGTCAATCACTATGACTACCATCACACATTATTTCACCTTTTTGGTCTCGATCCGGAAGCACTCCATTTTGAACATAATGGCCAAAAACGACGTCTTATTCAGCCTGACCAAAGTAAGGTGATAACGAAGTTACTGGCCTAAACCCCCTCGATTGGGGAAGGTGAGAGCTGGTTTTGAGATGGCTTGATCGCCGATTCTTATAGTGTCGGATTAGGGTGTCTGATATTATTTAATAAGCCTCAAGCATTTGCCGTGCCTTAATTGAAATTGGAAAAACGATGAGTCAAAAGTACTGTGATGGAGTGAGTCGCCGTAACTTTCTTGAGGTCGGCGCGTTATCTGGTCTGGGGCTTGCTTTGCCGCAGTTTCTTCAGGCAAAGGCTGCACAAAAAACCCCAAACAACTGCATACTGATTTGGACTCGGGGTGGTACAAGCCATCATGATACGTTGGATCCAAAGCCTGACGCACCTACCAGTGTTCGTGGTGAGTTTGGTGTTATTGATACTGCTCTGCCAGGAGTGAAATTTACTGAGGTTTGTCCCAACCTGGCCAAACACGCGGATAAGTTTTCTGTATTGCGTGGTTGGAATCCTAAAAACGGCAGCCACGGGCATGCGGATCAGTATGTGATGAGTGGGCGCAAGTTTAATCAGGCCATTGGTTACCCCACATATGGCAGTGTTGTTAGTCAGTTCCATGGCTTCAAAACTGCGATGCCTCCGTTCATTCAATTGGGCGACCAAATAGACCGTCGGTTCGGCGGTGGTACGTCGGGCATTTTGGGTCTGGAATACAACCCCTTCGAAATCTCATCAGATCCATCTGCCGAAAGTTTTGTGGTTCGCGATATTACTCCTCCTCAGGGTGTGACATTCGAACGCATTGATCGTCGCAAGAACGCTCTGTCGAAGCTGGATGCTCTTCAACGTAAGAATGACCTGCAGCAGGAAGCCTTTGCTGCATTGGACGAGCATTACGAAGCCGCTTTGAATATGATCACAGCGCCGGAAACGAAGAAAGCTTTTGCCATTGATTCTGAAGAAGAGACATTGCGCGAAGCCTATGGTAAAAACCGACTTGGTCAAAGTTGTTTGATGGCCCGTCGCTTAATCGAATCCGGAGTGCGTTTTGTAACGGTGACCGATGGCGGTTGGGATACCCACCAAAACAACTTCAAAGGTCTCAAGGGACGTATGCCTCCTATTGATCAGGCAATTCCTCAATTGATTCTTGACCTTGAGCAACGTGGGTTATTAGAGACAACACTTGTTTGCTGGTTCACCGACTTCGGTCGTACTCCCAAGATCAACTCAGCCAGCGGTCGAGACCACTGGGCAAGCACAGGGTTTGCTTTAATGGCTGGAGCTGGAGTACCTGCAGGAACAATTTTAGGCGCCACTGATAACGAAGGCGGCTATGTTTCCAAGGATGAATACTTTACGGAAGATATCGCTGCTACGGTTTACTCTAAGTTGGGAATGCCAACAGATATGATCGCTCACGCTCCTGATAGTCGACCAATTCGTTTAATCGAAGGTCGTCCAATCAAGGAATGGATGTAAGGGGTAATCAACATGTTTAAGTTTACAGGTAAATCAGTCAGGCATTGTGATGGTGTCTCCCGCCGCGACTTTTTGACGGCAGGTGCGGCTGGTATGGTTGGCCTGACGCTTGCAGACTTATTGCGTCTCGAAGCTCAGGCTGGCATTGGGTCATCCAATAAAGCGATCGTCAATATCCACCTCGATGGTGGTCCGCCACAGATGGATACGATTGATATGAAGCCAGAGGCTCCCGCCGAGACTCGTGGTATTTTTCAGCCGATGGCGACCAATCTGCCTGGTTTCCAGATCTGTGAATTGATGCCGCAGATGGCTCAACATGCAGATCAGTTTGCGTTTGTTCGTAGCATGGTTGGTGCGGAAGGTCGTCACGACGCATTCCAGTGTATGTCCGGTTTTTCTACGAAGGACATGGAAGGCTTTGGCGGTCGTCCTGCGATGGGATGTGTACTAACGAAGTTGCTTGGCAAGGTCACGGATCCAGCGCCAACGTATGTCGACCTGATGCAGGGGCGGCCTTTGGTTCGTAACAGCAGTCGCCCAGGGTTCTTGGGGCCATCTTATAAACCTTTCCGCCCGGATCTTTCCGGTATTTTCAGCCGCCCGCTAGAGACGGGGATGCAGGGCGAATTGTCCCGATTAGGTTCAAATCATACGACCAGCCTTTCGCTTAATGCCGAGTTAAATGCGGATCGTCTTGCTAATCGCAATACACTTTTAGCCGGACTCGATAAGATTCGCCGTGAAGTCGATGCTAGCGGTATGATGGACGCGATGGATCGATTCTCGCAGCAAGCGACCGGTATTCTGTTGTCAGGACAGTTTGCCGATGCTCTGGATCTGTCAAAAGAGGATCCTAAGGTGGTGGAGCAGTATACGCCAAAATGGTCCGTCAGCAGTCAACGGTTTTCCACGGCGGATGAACCGAAAGCAGCCTTAAAATTATTAATGACTCGGCGACTACTGGAGGCCGGCGTTCGATGTATTAGTGTTACCTTTAGCGATTTTGATACACACTCGGACAACTTCAACCGGATGAAATATACGTTGCCAATTGTTGACCATGCGATTGTAACGTTTATGAAAGATCTGCAGTCACGAGGGATGCTCGATGATGTTTCGATTGTTCTCTGGGGTGAATTTGGGCGTACGCCAAAGATCAATGCCAAAGCAGGCCGTGACCATTGGCCTCGTGTAGCCCCGGCAATCTTCGCTGGAGGCAAGATGAAAGTTGGTCAGGTAATCGGCTCGACCGACAAGCTTGCCGGTGAAGCAACCAGTCGCCCAATACATTATCAAGATGCCCTGTACACGCTCTATCACAATCTCGGCATTGCTGCCGATCGTACGACAATTGATGATCCAACAGGCCGCCCTCAATATTTACTTGACCGCGGCAGGATCATTCCTGAGTTGGTTTAGTTTTTGCTAATCAGATTGGTTTCAGCTACATCCATTCTTAAGGTCAGAGATAAAGCTGTCTGCCAGCATTTTTGTTTCTTGTGGCAGATATAATACAGACCCACATACAATGTGGCCCATTTAACACTGGCCCGGGTAGTGACTAATCGTTGATCATAGATGATTAGTGCAACGTCTCTTCTGTCGTTTTTGTCCGGAGCCAAAATCCATGCGTCTTTTATTAACAAGCGTTGTTTTATTAACGTTACTTGTTTTATCCCCTGCGTCCGACGCGCAGGAAAAGCCGGAGCTTCAAAAATTAGTATCACCATTGGTGGGAACGTGGGTCTCAAAATCTGATGTGGGATCTACGATGGTTCGGTACCGGAAGGATGGTTGGTTTATTTCGGCTCATTACTTCTCAGCACCATTTTCTTTGACTAGCAATAGTGTTTGGGCTGTGGGCCATTGGGCCTTAGATGACGACTCGCTGATTCTTCACCGACTTGCCGGCAGTGACGGACTGGAACTGGTTCCCGAAAAACGCCAATTGGCGTTAAAAGAACTAACGGCGAACAACTTACTGATAGCCAATGTTCCGTCAGGCGGCCAGGCATTCGAAAAAATGGAGGACGTCCCTGCCCCAATCGAATCTCAGTTGTCAGACGCCGTGCTAAAACGGCAGGTTTATGAACAACAGAAACTAATTTTGCCGGAAGACGCCAAAAAAGATGTTGAGTCTTATGTAAGTTTCCTCATCAATCAAGGAAGAACAATGCAATATTACCTTTCACCCGGCGGAGAGTTTTTGGGTTCAATTGGAGAGGAGAATGATGACTTGATTGGGAAATGGGAAAAGTCGGGCGATTTCCTGATAGTCTCAGGAATAACCGAAAAACGAAAAGTGGCAATTCTGATGGAATTAAAAAAGATCGATGGACGGTACAAAATATTTAATGCGGAAGCCAATGGCATGGCGGCGCCAGACATCTTCAGACTTACCCCCTTCCAAAAAATTACGCCAGTCAATTTATCCACTGGCGGGGCAAAGCAATATCTGAATGCTGAAATCTTCAACGACTGGTATGCAAACCTTAATACCATTTCGGAGCGAACAGGAGTGCGAAAGCAGGCGACAACTGATGGGATGATTGAGGAAACGACAACATCCAGCAAGTCGATCTTTAAAGCGGATTCCAAGACAGGCACTGTAAAAGGGATGAGCAAGATTGTTGAGAAGGACGGACACTACATGGTCGAGATTGATGGTCAGTACGACGCGTTTTTAGGGGTGTCTTTTAGTAAATCTCGATCCACAAAATCCCCAGATCGTTATCGATATCAAATCGGAGTGATTTCCAAGTTGAAGCCTTGTACTCTCCGCTGGTTTTTTACCTCGGGCGTGATACCTAAAACGGATGAGTATTTCAGTGAACAAGTCATGACTCCGACTGGTGGAACGAGCAAGACAGCTGTGAAGCGTGACGGAAAATTCTTTTTTGAAGCCAACAGCGTCGGTAAACGAACGGGTAAATTTGATGAAGCAGTCTGGGATGAATTGAAGGCCTCTGCAGAAGCGCTTTACAAAATGACAGAAGCCCGAGTGCCAGCTGAGCCGGAGTAAGAGTTCTTGCTTTTACCCTGTCGTCTTTTCAATGAAAGTCCACTTCGACGTATGGTATAAACGGAAGAGTAAGAACTTCGTTTTAACTCCAGCACAGATTGATTTCATACTATGCGCATGAAGATATTTTTAGCGGCTTTATTATTATTCTCGACGTCTTTTACGATTGCTGCTGACAAAGGCAGTTTTGATATTACAAAACGTTCTCTGGCACCGACATCGGATGAGAATGTACGATTTCAGCCGGTGTATCAAAACGAGGACTGGAAGGCTTCAGAAACAGCCGTTATCGTTTGCGATATGTGGGATTTGCACCATTGCTTGAATGCGACCCGCAGAGGAGCTGAAGTGGCACCTCGAATGAACCAGTTTTTGAAAACGGCGCGGAAAAATGGTTCGTTGATCATTCATGCTCCCAGTAGCTGCATGAAACCTTACGAGAATCATCCCGGTCGTAAACGAGCGCAGGGTGCCCCAATGGCTCCCAACTTACCAAAGCAGATTGCCGAATGGTGTTATAGCATTCCGGAAGAAGAACAAGGCGTTTATCCTATCGATCAGACAGACGGGGGAGAGGATGATGACCCTGTCGAACACGCAGCCTGGGCAAAAGAACTTGCAGCGAAGGGGCTCAATCCCCGAGCTCCGTGGACAAGACAGACAGACCTACTCGATATCCACAAGAACGACGTGATCAGTGATAATGGCGTCGAGATCTGGAATGTGATGGAAGCAGAAGGGATTAAGAATGTTATTCTTGTAGGTGTCCACACTAATATGTGTGTTCTCGGCCGCCCCTTTGGCCTCCGACGTTTGGCTTCCAACGGGAAAAACGTTGTCCTGTGTCGTGACCTAACCGATACGATGTACAACCCCAAGATGAAGCCTTATGTCAGCCATTTTACCGGAACAGATCTGATTATCGAGCACATTGAAAAATGGGTCTGCCCGACGATTACAAGTAATCAATTACTTGGAGATGAGCCTTTCCAATTCAAAAAAGATACCCGGCCTCATGTTGTCATCCTGGTAGCTGAGCGAGAATATGCGACGAATGAAACGTTGCCGAAATTCGCCCTGGAGCATCTGGGCAAAGAGTATAAAGTGACGATTTTGCACTGTGATGAAGAAGGTCAGGGTACGCGTGATGATATTCCGGGCACTGCTCACGCTTTGAAAGATGCTGATGTTTTATTGGTGAGCGTTCGCCGGCGAGCTCTTCAGGCGAAAGACTTTAAGGCTGTTGAAGAACATATCAAAGCCGGTAAGCCTATTGTTGGTATTCGTACAGCCAACCATGCCTTTTCTTTACGTGGTACCGAGCCGCCAGAAGGTCATATGGTATGGGAAGGATTTGATGCCCAAGTCTGGGGCGGGAGTTATACCGGCCACCATGGTGCAGGGAAAGCTGTCACCATAAAGAAATTGGCCGATCATCCTATCCTGGAAGGTGTAGACGTCGATGGATTTGATGGCACCGGTTCGCTATACATCGTGAATCCAATTGCAGATAGTACACACGCCATTCTCACAGGTACGATTGATGGTGAGCCTACGGAGCCGATCGCCTGGACCAATAAAACCAAATTTGGTGGTAAAGCATTCTATACTTCTCTAGGACATGTTGGTGAGTTTGAACAGGCGCAGATGAACATCCTGCTGAAGAATGCCATTGATTGGGCAGCATCAGAATAAAAATATTCGTCAGTTGGACCCCAATAACCAGACAGGTAGTCGTGCTTTTTCAATTAGAATATAGATGTCTTAATCCCACCTATATTTCCCACCTGAAAACCATGCGTCTCCATCAATTCATTGGCTTTGCATTTTGTCTTGTGTGTTTCCCTCTGGCGGCAGCAGAGTATGCTGTCGAACCGGATGTGGTTGAGCTACGGGGTAAATATGCTCAAACACAACTGGTGATCACTCAACTTATAGAAGGCCAAATAGATCCGGCCAGTGACGATGTCACAGCGACAGCCGTTTATAAGTCATCAGATCCTGCGGTAGCGTCTGTGGATTCGACCGGCTTGGTTCAGGCACATGCTAATGGTGCCGCAGAGATCGAGATTGTTGTGGGTGACTGGAATTCAACGATTCCCCTGACGGTTTCTGACCTCGAAGCAAGTCCGAAAGTTGATTTTGATTATTCAGTCGGCCCCATTCTTTCCAAGGCTGGATGTAATATGGGTGCTTGTCATGCTAGTCAGCATGGTAAAGGCGGCTTCATCCTATCGGTCTTCGGCTTCGATTCAAAAATTGACTATCACGGAATTGTTAAAAACGAGTTGGAGCGACGAGTGGATTTCATTGAACCCACCAATAGTCTGTTCTTACTAAAACCCACCATGAAAACTCCTCATGGAGGAGGTCGTCGCCTCAAAGAAGGAACGGTGATGTACAACACTTTGGTAGATTGGCTGAAGGTGGGGGCACCTGCTCCGGTAAACGAGCCGAACGAAGTAGTGTCGATCGACGTCTATCCGAAGCGACGAATAGCTACCGTTGGATCTAAGCAGCAGCTACGAGTGGTTGCTAAGTATGCAGACGAGTCTCTTCGTGATGTGACTCAGCTTGCCCGTTACGATTCATTGGATGAAGGCATGCTGGCGGTGAATGGTACCGGTCAAATCATGACCAATGGCCAGGGGCAGGCTGGTGTGATGGTGCGTTTTGAAGGCAAAGCGGAAATCTGTATGGTAACAACGCCCTACAGTGAGTCGCCGGATCTGGTCGACTGGAAGAATAACAATTTTATCGACGAATATGCGATCGCGAAATTCAAAGAGTTGGGGATCGCACCTTCCGCCATTTGTGATGATGCTACTTTTGTTCGCCGCGCGTATTTTGATGCGGTTGGTAGTTTGCCGACACCAGAAGAGGTTACCGCATTTGTATCGAAAGAAGACACTGCCAAACGGGAAAAGCTGATCGATCAGTTGCTAGGCCTGACTGGCGACCCTGCCCTCGATATCTACAACGATCGCTATGCTGCCTACTGGACATTGAAGTGGTCTGACCTGATTCGTAACAGTACAGATAATCTGGGCGAACAGGGAATGTGGGCATTGCACAACTGGATTCGCGAGTCGTTTCGTGTCAATAAAGGGATGGATACGTTTGTTAAAGAGATCATCACGGCCAAGGGGTCGTTGTATATGAACGGGCCAGCCAACTACTACCAGATCAACAGCAATCCAACGGCATTAACTGAGGCGACAAGTCAGTTATTTATGGGGATTCGTCTGGAATGTGCAAAGTGCCATCACCATCCGTTTGAAAGTTTTAGTCAGGCTGATTATTACGGAATGACAGCATTTTTCTCTCGCGTTGGGACGAAGAATAGCGAAGAATTTGGCTTGTTTGGTCGGGAACGGGTGGTAATAGTTCAGCCAAGTGGAGAGGCTCGACACCCCCGCACCGGTAAAAATATGGTGCCGACGGTTCTGCATGGCGAAGCAATGGAGCACCCACTTGACCGTCGCATCCCATTGGCAAAATGGCTAGCATCGCCAGATAACCCTTGGTTTGCAAAGAGTATCGTCAATCGTTATATGAGTTATTTGTTGGGCCGTGGCTTAGTGGAGCCAGTGGATGATCTTAGGTCAACGAATCCAGCCACGAATGAAGAGATGTTTATAGAATTGGCAACCTATTTGGAAGAACATCAATATGACGTGAAGCAATTGGTCAAAGTCATTATGAATTCACGACTTTATCAACTGTCATCACAACCAACGGAGCTTAATAAATCTGCGGGTAAATTTTACGCCTTTTATAAAGTGAAGCGTCTTGCAGCAGAGCCTCTTTTAGATGCAATTAATACCGCGACGGCCACGACAACCAAGTTCACAAATCTCCCTCTTGGCACTCTTGCAATCGAATTGCCGGATACCAACTACAACAACTATTTTCTGAAGACTTTTGGGAAACCCCGACGGGTGAGCGTATGTGAATGCGAGCGTGCTCCTGATGAAAACCTTGCCCAGGCACTGCACACACTCAATGGCGACACGATCAATGCCAAAATTGACGATAAGAATGGACGTCTTAGTAAGTTGATTGGGGAGGAGAAGACGGACGAAGAGATCATTGCAGCGCTATTTATGGCGACCTGGTCACGGACGCCAACGGAAGAGGAACTTACAGTCTGTAAGGGAATCATTTCGGAAGCAGCAGAGCGTGAAGAAGGACTTGGCGATGTCTTGTGGGCATTAATCAATGCGAAAGAGTTCATTTACGTACGGTAAAGAGTTTGGGAAATTGATGATGAAATTTGTTAGCAGCCTGCTGATTTTACTTTGGATGGTGCCGGTCGGCCTCGCGCAGACCTCTTACCCGATGCTGATGACGCTGCAGCCAGTCGCTATTCAGGTAGGTACCAGTTCAGAGATGGTGGTCAAGTCACGCTCCAGTATGTGGGGTGCGAATAAGGTCATGGTCGCCGGAGATGGCGTTACAGGTGTCGTGGTTCATCCGGATCCACCCGAGTCAAAAGACGGGGAAGAAGTGGCAGAGCCCTCACTGACCAGTCTGACGATTAAATTCACCGCTAATCCCGATGCTCAGCCGGGTGTCCGGGATTTTAAAATCTTTACAGACCGGGGGGTTTCAACGGTAGGTCAGATTGTAATTACTCGTGATACTGTCGTTTGGGATGATGTTAGTACTGACACGATGGAAGGAGCTAAAGAGTTTCAGGTTCCTTCGACTTTGACAGGAGTTTTCGAAAAGGCGGAGGATCTGGACTACTTCAAGTTTAAAGGCCAAGCTGGGCAGCGATTGGTAATTCACTGCCGTTGCATGAGATTGCAGGACCGTATTCATGACCTTCAAACGCATGCCGATCCTATCGTTACCTTGAAAAATCATTTAGGGTCGACGGTTGCAGCTTGTGACAACTATTTTGCCGCGGATCCATACTTTGTTGTCGAGATTCCACAGACTGGCGAATACTTTTTGGAGGTCCGGGATGTACGTTACAAATCTAACGCTTATTGGAATTACGCTATCGAAGTGATCGACCGGGCTTTTCCCACCAATGCCTTTCCCTTGGCCATTGCGGCGGATCAACCGGTTACGTTTGACCTCATTGGCGAAAGTCTAGATGACGGGGCGAAAGCGACGTTTGATCCATTTCCCCTGACGTTGGACAAGGGACGTCAATGGCTTTCACTGAGATCTGACGATGGAGGACTGTATGACCCAATCCCGGTCTATGTCAGCCAAGAAAAGGTCATGAACGAAGCGGGCGATGACAATGATACTGTCGAAAATGCTCAACGAATTGAAGTGCCATCCGTTGTCAATGGGCGTATGGATAAAGAAGCAGACATTGATTACTTCAGTTTTGAGGCGAAGAAAGGCGACACGCTTACCTTTGAAGTGATTGCCCGTCGTAGTCAGTCGCAGCTTGACAGTTTTATCTCGATTGAAAATGCAGAGGGTACCCGGTTATATGCTGCGGACGACTATACGTTTGGCCGTCGTTCGAACTGGGACTCAAGATATGATAATTTTGCGGTGCCGGAAGATGGTGTATACCATGTTTCAATATACGACCGTCACCTTCGTGGCGGGCCGGAATATGTTTATGCGATTGAAATTAGCCGGAGTGCTCCGACATTTGAATTGACCTTGGATACAGATAAAACTCTTACGAGCCCTGGTACATCAGGTGTGCTTTTTGTTCGGGCAAAACGGTTCAATGGGTTTACCGGAGATATTCAACTGCATGCCGATAATTTACCAGCGGGCATGCAGGCTGCCACGGGAAAGATTCTGGCAAGCGGACAGGATGGTTGTATTGTCTTTACGTCGAATGGAGACGCACCTTTGGACGCACAACATGCACGAATCTATGGCAGTGCTGTTTTGGAGGGTGATGAAGGCCAGAATACGGAGCTATTGATTGAGGCAGTTCCTTATCAGGAAACCTATATGCCTGGGGGTGGGCGTAACCACTATCCCGTTGATGTGTTTACCCTATCAATTCAAAAGCCAAGTGATATTCGGAAGGTAAAAGTAAGTACGAATGAAATAAACCTAACGCCCGGTGAAGAAGTAAAGATCGATGTCGAGTTGGAGCGAGCAGAAGGGTTTGATGCGAATGTTTCACTTGACGTGATTTATCAGCATCTCGGTGCGATTTGGGGGAATTCACTTCCTAAAGGCGT
>Ga0315330_10001155_pt1 | contig 17568 bp, 16 predicted proteins | sample M140m34915metaG_FD_203453 | JGI IMG/M metagenome (GOLD analysis project Ga0315330, IMG submission 203453) | Ammonia-oxidizing marine archaeal communities from Monterey Bay, California, United States - M1 40m 34915 | ecosystem: Environmental > Aquatic > Marine > Intertidal zone | place: USA...
TAGCTTAAAAATTTTATTACAAACCTTTAAGTCATATTCAACCATAAGAATTGGTTTAAATTTTTTTATAGTTTTTAAAGCACCCTTTACGCACTCAAATTCATGTCCCTCTATATCAATTTTAATGAAACATGGTTTATAATTAAAATCATCAAGTTTTTTTGTAATTAAATTTTCTTTTTTAAAATTAATCTTTTTTAACAAATTTTTAATGAATAAAGATTTTTTTAATCTGTCTTTAACACCACTTTTACTTATGCCAGCTATCTGAGATATTGCATAATTTTTAAAATAAGGAGTGTAAAAAACTTTTTTTTCCCTCTTATCACTTAAAGCTATTTTTTTACAATTAAAGTTTTTATCTTTTTTTTTAATTTTCTTTAAATTTTTAAAGTTTTTTGTATTAGGTTCAAAGGATATTATGTTTGCATTGTTTAATAGCTTTCTTATTATGTTATAACTCATACCATCATTCGCACCAATATCTAAAATTAAATTTTTTTTTTTATTATGAAAATAATTATTTTTGAGAATTTTAATTATATTAAAATCACTATCATAAATGAATTTTGAAAAAAATTTTCCAATTAAATATCTTGAAACTAAAAATAAATAAATATTTGATCGACAAATTTTTTCAAAAAAATTAAGAAGAAAATTGTTTTGTGTCATCTTTAATTTTTAGTAAATCTTAATTTAAATAAATACAAAACATTAAAAATAATGTGACTTATAAAATTTATGAAATTGTTTTTCCATTTTGATTGACCAAATTTTCTAGTATTAAAAACCACATCTATTGTTTTAACTTCAATTTTATTTTTCAAGCATACATACATTACGTAGGTATCTAAGGTTGTCCATTTATAAGGCATCTTAGAAAAATTACTCATTAGTTCTTTATTAAAAATTTTAGGCTGTGCATTTACTTCCTTCATTTTAACGCCTAGAACAATAGATGCTAAATTTTCGTGTAATCTACTTACGATTCCGTCAAAACCCCTATTATTTGTTCTAAACCCTTTTCCTAAAATATTTTTTTTACCTTTAATCAGATTATATAATTTTAAAAAATCTCTCAAAGGAGTTTGAAGATCTGCATGTGACCATCCTATATATTCTCCACTAGCATGTTTCAGGCCTTCTGAAATTCCTCCTCCGTACCCAACATTCTTTTTTAAGTGAACTAATTTAATTGAAATATTTTTATTAATATTATTATTAATAGCCTTATCTATCTCGCTTTTAGTATTATCTTCAGATCCATTGTTTACCAATATTAATTCGGCTTTAATATCATTAAAAGATAGAGTTAAAAATTCATTACATAAAAATGCAATGTTTTTTTCTTCATTATAACATGGTAAGACTAAGCTTAAATTGATAGGCATGTTTTTTTGTAATCTTAAAGTTTATTTATATAGAACTTAATCACTTAATGAAGCATTTTTTAATTATTCCTTTAGGCGGTCTAGGCAAAAGATTTCTCTATGATGGCTACAAAACATACAAACCATTCCTAAAAATATCAAAAAATACAAGAATAATTGATAATATTGTAAATAATTTTCCTAAAAAAAATACTCACATAATTATTATTGGAAATGAAAAAAAATTCAAAAACATAACTAACAATTTTAAAAGAAAAAATACATCATTTATAAAAATAAAAAATCATAATTCCGGACCGCTGTACTCAATATTTTTAGCAAAGGAAAAAATTAAAAAGATTGTTAAAGATAAAAGTTTTTTTATCTCTTACTCAGACATCAACTGGAAATGGAATTTTTCAAATGTAATAAAAAATATTTTTAATAAAAAAATTGTTGTTTTTAGCCACCAAAGCTTCCACCCTCATTTAGATGTAGATCCGAGAGCAGATTTTTTTATTACCAATAAAAGCGGAGAATTAAAGAAAGTTTCTGAAAAAAAAACTATTAATAAAGACTATAAAAAAGATAAACTAGCAATAGGATGTTATTTCTTTAATAATTTTAATTTTTTTGAAAATTTCTTTAGACTTAAAAATTTTAAAAAAATTGCTAAAAAGAAAGAAATCTACATCATTAATTTATTAAATTATTGCTTAAAAAATAAAACTAAAATTAATCATTTTAGAATTAATAAATTTGTGCACTTAGGTGTGCCTAGTCAATATGAAGACTTCATTAATTGGCAAAATGTTATTACTACAAATTTAAAACAAAACTTAAATTTAAACTATCCAAACTTTATGCTTATGGCAGGCAAAGGAAAAAGACTTAAAAGTCTTAATACAAAAAAACCTTTTTTAAAATTTATAAAACAAGAGATCTATCAGTACATTTTTAAAAAATTTAGTTCAAAAAGAAATTATATTATAACTAACAAAAATTATTCAAAATCAATTAATAAGAGATTTAAAACTTTCAATATTCAAAAAACAAAATCAATGCTTCAAACTGTAGAAAAATCTATTGATATTTTTAAAAAAGACAATTTTTTTATTTTGTCTTGTGATTGTTTCGGTGATTTTGACAGTAAAAAATTTAAAAAATTTATTAAGCTTAAAAAACCAGATGTTGTTCTTTTTACATTTAAAATAAGCAAACTACAAAGATTACTATCAAATTCTCATACAACAATTAAAATATTTAAGAATAAGATAAAGTCAATTAGTGTTAAAAAATTTACTAACCAAAAAAATGAATTTGGTCATGCAGGGTTCTTTTGGGTAAAAAATAAAAGTGTTTTTAATAATTTAGATAATTTCAATTCAAATATTAAAATTAAAAGAGAGATACTGCTTGATGATTATTTTAAATTTTTATTTGATAAAAAATTATGTAAAGTTAAACATTTTGAATTAAATACATATACACATGTGGGTTCAATTAAAGAATATTTTGAATTAAAATATTGGGAGGATTATTTTTTATAATGAAAATAAATAAAATTTTAGAAAGCAAAGCCTTACCGTCTTTTTGCACCGCTAATACAGATGTATTGAATTCAATAATGTTTTATTGTTACTTAAAAAAACTACCATGTTTAATTGAATGCACTTCAAATCAAGTCAATCAAAGTGGTGGATATACTAAAAAAACCCCCAAAGATTTTATGAATTTAATATATAGATTAAAAAAGAAATATAAATTATCTGATAGCCAATTATTTATTGGTGGAGACCACCTGGGACCATTACCATGGAAAAATCAAACAAGTAAAATTGCACTTAAGAATTCAGTTATTTTAATTGATAATTTTTTGAAACAAAAGTTTGATAAAATTCATATAGACACCTCAATAAAATGCAAAGATGATAAGTTTCTAAATAATGAAATAATATTTCAAAGAACTAACTTTATTTTAGATAAAGTAAAAAAAAATAATAGGATTAAAAAAAAATTTTTAGTCATAGGAACAGAAGTCCCACTATCAGGAAGTGATAATAATAAAAATGTCATATTAACAAGTAAAAAACAGATTGAGAACGAGTCTTTTAAATTTAGAAAAATTTTAAAAAATACTAATTTAAAAAAAAATAGAAAATTTGGTTTAGTAGTAGAGCCAGGAATGAAATATATGCACTCAACTATTAAAAAACCTAATTTAAAAAAATTCACTGATAAAAAAATATTTAGTAAAAAAAATAATTTCGTATTTGAAGCCCATTCAACTGATTATCAGCCAAAGGCTATTTTGAGAGAGTTAGTAAAAAATAATTTTAAATTTTTAAAAGTTGGACCTGAACTGACCTATAACTATTCAAGGTCTTTATTTTTAATGGAAAAAATTGAAAAAAAACTTTTTATTAAAAAAAAATCAAACATTAAGGAATCAATATTATTTTCAATGAAAAAAAATAAAAGTTATTGGAAAAATTATTATGGCAAAAAAGATCAAAACCTTTTTTTAAATAGTAAATTAGACAGAATGAGATATTACTTTAATATGACCAAAGTTCATAAGTCTATTGAGATATTAAAAAAAAATATAAATAATATGAATTTTAAGGAAATTTTAAAGTTTATTGATATAAAATTTAAGAGAGATTTTTTAATCTATAATAAAAAAAGAGTTTCTAATTTTGATAATATAAAATTAATTTTTATTTCTCAGTCATTAAAAAGATATTTTTTAGCTTGTGGTTATAAAATTAATTAATTTTAATTCTTTCTGATGAATAAAAAGAAAATATTATTAATGGCAGTATAATCAATCTTACAGCTAAGTGATGTGCCGGAGTTGCAACTAAAAAAGTAAATAAATAAATAACAACAATAAGTATAAAATAATTATTTTTAATATTTAGTTTATAGTAATTATAAAAAATAATACCAAAAGGTATAAGATAATTAATAAAAACTAATTTTGTTAATGAAAATATATTTATTGAACCAAAGTCATTAAAATTTACTTGACCTTCTTGAGGAATCAATGGAATAAAAAATGTTGGATTTAACATACAATTAATAGTTTTAAAATTTATTAATAAAAAGATCGTCATAATAATTAAAAAAAATACTAAAAATTCCTTAAAATTTTTATTGTAAATTAACCACGTAAATAAAATTATAAATCCGCTTTCTCTATTAAGAACTGCAAGCAATGTGATTAATAAAAATAAAATAAGATTTTTCCTTTTGCTTGCAAATAAAGCAACAGAAGCAAAAAACATTTCAAAAATTGAATAAGAGTATTCACCAAGATAATTTTGAAAGATAAAAGAAATATAAAGAAGATAAAAAATTATATGTTTTTTTTTTAAATTAAAAGATTGATCCAAAAAAATTAAAGTTAAAAAAATTAAAAATGAATGTAAGAGTATATTTGCATAATAAGGAAAATTTGAATTAAATTTATTTGATATAACAAAGAAATTTTTTAAAAAGTAGGATTTAACCCATCTCACTTTATGTCGATCGTGCATGTTACCTGTTATCTCGCAATCTTTATTTATTACTAAGTCGTAATTTTCATTAGATGTGAGTTTTTCGTTTATATTATTTTTAAATTCAGAATTATTTAATTTGTAATATTTGCCCTCACTAAAAGGCTTAAATTTTTCAGAACTGTTGTGAGTAAAATTTATAAAGACAAACGTAATTAAAAAGAAAGAAAGAAAAAGTAATATATTTTTTTCGCTTAATATTTTTGACATAATATAGAATTAACTATTTTTAATTTTTGATTAATTCAATTTTTTTCCCATCTATTGTTAAATTACTGTTAATTAAATCTTTGAAATTTTTATCGTTTATTTTAATTAATGCAAATGGAAATGGCTTATCTATTAAAATTTTACCTATAATTTTTGCATCGGACATTATTTCACTACCAATATTTACATTAAAGTAAGTTTTGATAGGCATTAATTTCCTTGTTAATTTATCTTTTAATTTCATCCTGGCCGTATTTTCTTGTCCGATATAACAACCTTTTTTGAAATCGATAGCTCTAAGTTCTTCAAAATTTGCTTCTAAACCAAATAGCTGTTCTCTTAAATTTTCAATACCTTTAATTGGAATTCCCAACATAAAAGCTTTTAAAAGATATGTATTAGGGTTGATGATTTTTAAATTTAATTTCTTAATAGTTAAATGCAACTTTTCAAGCGATGACAAAACTCTTGCACCTAACTCTTTATTTCTTGGGTCAATAAAGAACAAACTATCTTTATAGATAATTGTATCAGCATCTTCATTAATATTTTTTTGTATTTCAAAAAACTTATTTAAATTTATTATTCCAACGACATATTTTGTAGAAAAGTCTTCTATCTGTATTTTTGATTTAAGTTTATATTTTGAAAGATAATTTATGATTTCACTTGTGAATTTACTATCACAGTCTAATAAAAAACCATCCTTTGATTTAATTAAAAAAAACTCAAAAAGGTATTTACCTTGGGGTGTGAATAAACCAGAGAAAATTGTATTAGTTGAGTTTACTTTATATACGTCATTTGTGATGATATTTTGAAGAAAAATTTTAGAGTCCTCACCAGTTATTGAGATTAATCCTCGATCCTCTAATAAAACAATTTGATCTTTTTCCATATTTGCAAATTTATATTGTATAATATATTTACTTACTCATGTCTGAAAATTTTAGTCTCATATTAAAAAATGGCTCCTGTTACATCAACGGAAAACTTATGAATACTGATATTGGTTTATCAGGAAATAAGATTAAAAAGATTGGCAAAATTGAATTGAATAGCTCTAAAGTTTATGATGCTACAGGCAAGATAGTTTTGCCAGGTATAATTGATACACAGGTTCATTTTAGAGAGCCAGGTTCTACTGATGCAGAAGATTTGGAAAGCGGAAGTAGAGCAGCTGTATTAGGTGGAGTAACATCTTTATTTGAAATGCCTAATACTAATCCTCCTACTTCTAACTTAGTTGAATTTGAAAAAAAATTACAAGCAGCTAAAAATCGTATGCACAGCAACTATGCTTTTTACTTTGGCGCTACACCAAATAACACTGATCAATTAGCAAAGTTGAAAGATGTCGAGGGCTGTTGTGGTGTAAAATTATTTGCAGGGTCATCCACTGGAAACTTATTAGTAGATAAAGAGGCGGATATAGAAAAAGTTATATCTAGTAGCGATCGAATTGTTTCCATCCATTCTGAGGATGAGGATATTATCAAACTTAGAAAAAAATTTATAAAAAGAGGAGATGTTCATTCGCATGCTGAATGGAGAAATGTTGAGTGTGCGATGTCTTCGACAAGAAGAGTGGTAAAAATTGCAGAAAGATATAATAAAAGAATTCATGTTTTACATGTTACTACGAGAGATGAAGTAGATTTTTTAGCAATGCATAAAAAAAATGTTACTTTTGAAACAACACCTCAACATTTAACCCTCTATGCCCCAGATTGTTACGATAAACTTGGAACTTATGCTCAAATGAATCCTCCACTTAGGACCAAAGAACATTATGATCGTCTTTGGACAGCAATTAAAAATAATATTGTAGATGTTTTAGGTTCTGATCATGCGCCCCATTTAAGAGAGAATAAAGATAAAGAATACCCAAACACTCCGTCTGGTATGCCAGGAGTTCAAACTATTTTTCCAGTAATGCTTAATCATGTAAACAATGGAAAACTAACTCTCCAACAATTAATTAATCTATTGTGTGAGAATCCTTGTAAAATTTTTGGGATTAAAAATAAAGGCTTTATCAAAGAGGGTCATGATGCTGATTTAACTATTGCTGATATGAATAAAGAAGTAATTATTAAAAATGAAATGATAGCGAGTAAATGTGGGTGGACACCCTTTAACAACTATAAAGTAAAAGGTTTTCCAGTAGGTACAATTGTGAATGGTCATTTGGTAATGTCAGATGGAAAGGTAATTTTAGATTCTAAGGGAACACCGCTAAAGTTTTAAAATTTTATTATCAATTAAATCAACCTTTATTTCGTCCAAGATAGCAGGATCATCAATAGTAGCAGGAATTTTATAAGACTCGTTATCAGCTATTTTTCTAACTGTTCCTCTTAAAACTTTTCCTGATCTTGTTTTAGGTAATCTTTTTACAACAATAGCTATTTTAAAAGCTGCAACAGGACCAACTTTTTCTCTAACCATTTTTACGCATTCATCGATAATATCTTTTTTAGATTTTGTAACTCCAGCTTTTAAGGCTAGTAAGCCAATAGGAAGTTGTCCTTTTAGTTTGTCTGCAATCCCTATAACAGCACACTCAGCTACAGCTTCATGTTCTGCAAGCACTTCTTCTATAGCTCCAGTAGACAACCTGTGTCCTGCTACATTAATAATATCATCTGTTCTGGACATAATCCAAACGTATCCATCTTCATCAATATGACCTGCATCATAAGTTTGGTAATAACCTGGGTAGGTAGACATGTAATTTTCTTTATATCTTTTATCCGCACCCCAGAGTGTTGGAAAAGTTCCTGGAGGCAGCGGAAGCTTTACAACAATATCTCCCATTTTACCTGGACCAACCTCTTTACCTTCTGCATTTAAAACTTTTAAATCATAACCTGGCACAGGTTTAAAAGCAGAGCCATATTTAACTGGGAAAGATTCAATTCCAGTGCAATCAGATGTAATAGCCCAACTAGTTTCAGTTTGCCACCAATGATCTATTACAGGAGATCTGGATAATTTTTCAAACCATTTAATTGTGTCAGGATCAGCCCGCTCACCGGCTAAAAATAATTTATCAAATTTACTTAAATCATATTTTTTAAAAAATTCACCATTAGGATCTTCTTTTTTAATAGCTCTAATTGCAGTAGGAGCAGTGAAAAGAGATTTTACTTTATGTTCTGAGATGACTCTCCAAAAAACCCCAGCATCTGGAGTACCGACCGGTTTCCCTTCAAATAAAACAGTAGTGCATCCATAAAATAAAGGAGCATAAACAATATAAGAGTGACCAACTATCCAACCAATATCGCTTGCTGACCACCAAACATCATCTTGATTAATGTTATAAATATTTTTCATCGTCCATTTTAAAGCAACGATATGTCCGCCGATGTCTCTTACAATTCCTTTTGGCAAACCCGTGGTTCCAGATGTATAAAGAATATAAGCGTAATCATTAGCTTTCATTTCTTCACACTTTGCAGGTTTTGCATTTTTATGTGCATCTTCCCAGCTAATATCTATTTTTGAGTCAAGCTCTGCTTTATCTTTTTCTCTTTGGAAAATAATACATTTATCTGGTTTATGCTTTGCAAGCATCAAAGCTTTATTAACTAATGGTTTATAATGAACAGTTCTACCAGGCTCATAACCACATGAAGCTGTAACTAAAAGTTTTGCCTTTGAGTCATCTATTCTACTTGCAAGTTCGTTCGCTGCGAAGCCACCAAAGACAACAGAGTGAACCGCTCCAATTCTACCACATGCAAGCATAGCAATAACTGCTTCAGGGATCATTGGCATATAAATAACGACTCTATCACCCTTATTAACACCTTGATTTTTTAAGGCTCCTGCAAACAAAGCAACCTTATCTCTCAATTCATTGTATGTTAAATTTTTTTTTACTCCTGTTATTGGACTATCGTAAATGATTGCGAGTTTATCTCCCCTGCCATTATCGATATGTAAATCTAAAGCGTTGTAACAAGTGTTTGTTACACCGTCCTCAAACCATTTATAGAATGGAGGATTATTCGAATTTAAGATTTTCGTCGGTTTTTTGTACCAAAAAATATTTTCAGAGATCTCTTTCCAAAAATCCTCTCTGTTTTGGATAGATTTTTGATAAATATCATTATATTTTTGATTCAATTGATACCTCCTTAAAACTCTAGTTGTATGAGAGTATTTCATAAATATCCCCAAAAAAAAATAGAAAAACCAATAAAAATGCGGCTTTTTAGCAAAAAAAACACTTCACTGTAAGTTTGTTTTTTACTATGGTCCTTTGAATTACTCAGTAGCGGATATTTTTACTGCTCGTCTGGGTAGTTTATATATAAACTAAAATTAGAAAACTAAACAAACGAGGGAGGTTTTCATGAAAAAATTAAGTCTTATTGCTTTAGCAGTAGCTCTTATGAGTGGTACAGCTAACGCAGCAGACGCAGCCTTATTAGAAACGAATGATTTCGTTGGAATTTCATTCTGGCTTGTATCTATGGGTTGTTTAGCAGCTACAGCGTTCTTCTTTTTAGAAAGAGGATCTGTTGCACCTGCTTGGAGAGTTTCAATAACAGTAGCGGGACTAGTAACTGGTATCGCATTCATACACTACATGTACATGAGAGAAGTATGGATCGGAACTGGTGAGTCACCAACTGTTTACAGATATATTGATTGGTTAATCACAGTGCCTTTACTAATGCTTGAGTTCTACTTTGTATTAGCAGCTGTAAAAAAAGTACCAAGTTCAGTATTTTGGAAACTTTTAATAGGTTCGTTAGTAATGCTTATAGGTGGTTACCTAGGTGAAGCTGGTTACATGCAACCATTTGTTGGTTTCGTAATCGGAATGGCTGGATGGATATATATTCTATTCGAAATATTCTCTGGTGAAGCCGGAACACTTGCAGCGAAAGCTGGTAATAAGTCATTACAAACTGCATTTAGTGCGATGAGAATAATCGTTACAATCGGTTGGGCTGTATACCCATTAGGTTATGTCTTCGGATATTTAACTGGTGGTGTAGACGTTAACTCATTGAACGTTATTTACAACGCTGCAGACTTCCTAAACAAGATCGCTTTTGGTCTTATCATTTGGGCTGCTGCAATGCAGAATACTAGAGTATCAAGAAGCTAGTATTTAAGTAATTAAATTGAGGGCAGGTATGTTTTGCATGCTTGCCCTTTTTTTTTAAGACCTTTATATTCTCACTAATGCCAAAAATTACATACATAGATCATTCAGGTAACTCCATGACTATTGAAGTTGAAAAAGGATTGTCGGTAATGGAAGGGGCTATTCAAAAAGATATTTCAGGTATCGATGCCGATTGTGGCGGAGCAATGGCTTGTTCAACTTGCCATGTTTATGTCGAAGAGAAATGGTTTGATAAACTTCCAAAAGTAGAGGAAGCAGAGGTAGACATGATTGACATGGCGTATGAACCAAAAAAAAATAGCAGATTGAGCTGTCAAATAATTGTTACAGATGAACTAGATGGACTAATTGTTACTACACCGGAAAAACAATCTTGATGAAAAAAACTGATACAATTATTATTGGAGCGGGTCCCGTAGGTTTATTTGCAGTTCATCAATTAGGTATAAAAGGACTTAAATCGATAGTTATTGATAATCTAGATAAAGCTGGGGGACAATGTATTGAACTTTATCCCGACAAACCTATTTATGATATTCCTGCGGTCCCGGAGTGCACAGGTGAAGAGTTAACAAAAAAATTATTAGAACAAATTAAACCTTTTAAATCGGAGTTTTTTTTAAATGAAAGAGTTGAGGAAGTTAAACAAGATAATAAAATTTGGATTGTAAAAACAAATAACAATAATGAGTTTTCAGCTCCGAATATAATTATTGCCGGAGGTGTTGGATCTTTTGAACCTAGAAAACTTTCAGTCAAAGAAGCAGAAAAGTTTGAGGAGAAATCTTTATTTTATGCTGTAAGAGATAAAGAAAAATTTAAAAATAAAAATATTTCAATATTTGGAGGAGGAGACTCAGCCTTAGATTGGGCTTTAGAGCTTTCAAAGTTTTCAAATATTAATTTAATTCATCGAAGAAATGAATTTAGAGGAGCTCCTCATACTTTATCAGAAATAAAAAAATTAGAAAAAAATGGAAAAATTTCAATTAAAACACCATGTCAGTTAGAGTCTATTGAGGGGAGTGATAAAATTAACTCTTTAACTGTGAAGTTTGATGATGGAAAAATCGAAAAAATCAAAACCGATATAGTTTTAAGTTTTTTTGGTTTAATAATGAAATTAGGACCAATTGCGGAATGGGGGTTAAATATGAATAAAAAAACTATCGAAGTAAATTCTGAAAACTTTGAGACCAATAAAAAAGGAATTTTTGCTGCTGGTGATATTTGTAATTATCCAGGAAAATTAAAATTAATTTTATCTGGATTTCATGAGGTAGCACTAGCTTCTGTAGAATGCTTTAAGCGAGCTCGACCTGATGAAAAATATAGATTTGAATTCACTACATCATCTAAAACAATTCAAGGTAGATTAGGAAAAAAATGATTGAGTTACTTACCGCAGATACTCCTAATGGTAAGAAAATCTCTATAATGCTTGAGGAAATTAAATTTGATTATAAAGTCACTAAAATTAATATTTTAAAGGATGACCAGTTCAAACCAGAATTTAAAAAAATTAGTCCTTTTAGTAAAATCCCAGTAATAATTGATCACAATGAAAAAATTAGTTTGTTTGAGTCCGGAGCGATACTTATATATTTAGGGGAAAAAAGTGGAAAGTATTACGATAAAGATCAAAGAACAATAATTAATCAATGGCTAATGGGTCAAATGGCATATGTTGGGCCGATGTTAGGGCAACATCATCAATTCCATCATTATAATCCTGGTAAAAGTGAATTTGGTGAAAATAGATATTTTAAAATTTCAGAGAGAATTTACAAAGAACTTGACGAAAGGCTATCCAAATCAAAATTTTTAGCAGGAGAAGAATATACTATAGCGGACATAGCAACATTTCCTTGGATTGCGCGCCATGAATGGCACGATATTGGATTAAAAAAATATTCTAATTTAACAAGATGGTATAACGATATTTCAAAAAGAAAAGCGGTTCAAAAAGGATATGACCTTTTAAATCGAGGGGATCGAATTCCTAAAGTTTAATCATCGACAAAAATTTTTTCATCTCTTTCATGTCGTTCTTGAGCCTCAATTGAAAGAGTTGCCACAGGTCTAGCGATTAATCTTTTCAAACCAATAGGTTCACCCGTTTCTTCACAATATCCATAGGTGCCTTCTTTTATCCTAAGTAAAGCTGAATTAATTTTAGAGATTAATTTTCTACTCCTGTTTAAAGCTTTCATTTCAACCGTTTTATCTGTGTAAGACGAAGCCTGGTCAACAATATCTGCTGATGAAACATTGTCATCAGATGAATTTAATATATTACCTAAATTGTTAGCTTTAATTATATCTTTTTTCCAATTTAATAATTCTTCAGTGAAAAACTTTTTATGCTTTGCGCACATGTATTTTTCCTTAGAGTTCGGAATGTATTTTTTTTTTGTAGTGGTTTTTTTTACCATTTTTTGAATTGGGCGAGTATATGTTTGATTTTAGTCGTGTCAATAGCTTATAAATTGTAATAATTTCATATTTAAATGATACTAAAAAAAAACATAGCTAAGATATTTGGTCTACTTCTTTTTACCCATCTATTTTTATGGACTTTGGTTCCCTATATTTCTAACATAAATTTACCATTAGATACCATAGAGGCCTTAGCCTGGGGTAGTAACTTAGAATGGGGCTTTGATAAACACCCACCGCTAAGTGCGGTTGTGGTAAATATTTTTTATAGTATTTTTGGATCAAACGATTTAGCATTTTATTTTTTAAGTCAAGTCTGTGTAATAATAAGCTTCTTAATTATTTGGAAGTTTTCTCAAGATTTTTTCTCAAATAAGATTTTTGTTCTATTATCTCTGTTAATTTTAGAGACAATAGTTTTTTTTAATTATACCACTCCAGAATTTAATGTTTATGTATGTCAGCTTCCTTTAAAGGCAGCATTAGCTTATTTTTTTTGGAAAGGAATAAATAGTGATAGGTTGTACTACTGGATTTTAATTGGTTTATTTAGTGCGCTAGGTGTTTTAACCCACTATTCCTTTATAATTATAATTTTATCTCTATTAATTTATTTTTTATTCTTTTTAAAAAAAAATACAAAACTTATCCAGAATTTTTTTATTTCTTTATTTATTTTTTTATTATTACTCGTCCCTCATATCTTATGGCTTTTTGATAATAATTTTGAACCTATAAGTTATGCATTTAAAAGAACAGGGCTAGAAGATAAAAGTTTGCTTAACCATTTAATAAATCCAATAATCTTTATATCAAAGCAGATTGGCATGTTATTAATATTCCTGTTAACTTTTTTTTCCTTAATATCATTTAAAAGTTTAAAGAGACTCAATCTCAAATTCAAAGATGAAAAATTTAAATTCCTATTAAGTATAAGTATTTTACCGTTTATAATTGTTTTTTTAATTTCGTTTTTAAGTGGAGCAAAAATCAGAACTATGTGGATATCAACATTTTACCTTTTTTTTGGTACTTTATTTTTTTACTCTTTTAGAAACTCAATTAATTTAAAAAAAATTAAAAAATTCTTTTATTTAGTAAGTTTTTTTTTCTTTTTGTCACCAATTACTTATTATTACATTTCCATTTCCAATGATTTCAAAAGAACAGATTTCCCTGGTAAAGAAATATCAAGGCTAGTTCAAAATAAATGGAACGATAATTTTGCTAATGAAATTAAAATTGTTGTAGGAGATGAATGGCATGCTGGTAATCTTTCTTATCATTTAAATAGCAGACCTTCATGGTTTAAAGATCTTTCTGACAACACAGCTAAAATTAAAAAAAATTACGGAGTTGTTTATGTTGGAAATCCTAAAGTATTAAAGAAAATTTGCCCAGGTGTGTTTGGATCCATAAAACCTGTTGGATACTGTATGATTGGTCAAAAATGAGAAAAATAATAATTTTAATTCCAGTTTATAATGATTGGGAATCGCTTACTAGATTATTAGAGGAAATAAATGAAAATATTAAAAATTTTGAAAACATTCATTTTGAGTGTTTGATTGTAAACGATGCCTCTACCATTAAAAAACCAAAAATAATTAAACCTCAAAGTATAAAATCACTTGAAATTCTCAACATGAAAGAAAACAGGGGGCACGCTAGATGTAACGCTTTTGGGATAAGATATGTTTTTCAAAATAAAAAATTTGATAACTTAATATTGATGGATGGTGATGGAGAAGATAGACCGGTAGAAATAAAAAGCTTAGTTAATGCGATAGAAACCAATCCATCAATTTCAGTCGTGGCGAAAAGAGTTCAAAGATCAGAAGGAACAATGTTTAAATTTTTGTATCAAATTCATAAATTAATAACCATTGTATTCACGGGAAAAAACATCAATTTTGGTAATTATAGTATTCTAACTAAACAGGATGTTGAGAAATTACACACAAAAGCAAGTTTATGGAGTAGTTTTTCAGGCACTGTTAAAAAAAATCTATCTAATTTGAACGAAATTAGTTCTTTAAGAGGTTTAAGATATTTTGGCCCTTCACAAATGTCACTGTTAAAACTTTTAATACATTCTTTTTCAATAATCGCAGTGTTTAAATATCAAGTTTTCTTAAGATCTACATTTATTATTATTATATTGGCCTATCTAAATACGTATCTAGGAAATATTTCAATTTTGTTCCAAATATCAATTGTTTTGTTTAATTTATTAATTTTTATTGTTTCATTAAGAGAGAAAGAAAAAGATCTAATAAGTAGTCACGAAAATTTAGGAGAAAAAGAATTAATTACACACTAAAAGGTTGTAATTAGAGTCCCTAATAGAATCAAAAAGGAATCAAAACGTGAACATTTATATAGGATTTTGATGTATTGTGGATAAGACTAAAGGTGCGTATTGTAAAATTATTTTGAAAAAGATCAGTTATGAAATTATTAAAATGTCATTGTGGCGCTATAGAAGCAGAAGTAAATATTCCAGATAATCTAGAAAAAATTTTACGCTGTAATTGCTCACTTTGTAAAAGAAAAGGAACAGTGATGTCTATGGTTAAAAATGAAGACTTTAAAATTATTAAAGGAGCAAATAAATTAAAACTCTACCAATACCACACAAAAGTTGCGAAACATTATTTCTGCTCAATATGTGGAATTTACACACATCATAACCCCAGATCAAATCCAGCAATGACAGGTTTCAACTTAGGCTGTATGGATGAAATAGATACTTTCGCTCTTAAAAATATTGCTGTTAATGACGGACATAATCATCCATTAGACAATAAATAAAATAATGGAAGACAAAAGCTTTAATTATCAAAAAGTAAAAAAAAAATATTTGAAATTTCTTAGATCACAAGAGGTTATGTCTGAACCTTTTAGAGACAAATTAGGTCAATTAAAAAAATTCTATTTGCCTATAAGTAAAATGATTAGAGAGGATCAAGTTAGAAAAAAAAAGACAAAAGTTATAGGTTTGACTGGAGGGCAAGGAACTGGCAAGTCAACAATTTCAACTATTTTAAAAATAATTCTAAAAGAAGCTTACAATTTAGAAACTGTGGTATTTTCAATTGATGATTTTTATAAAACTTTGCAAGAGCGAAAAAAAATGTCAAAAAAAATAAGTGATTTATTTCTTACAAGAGGTGTTCCAGGAACCCACGATACTAAAATGTTATTTCAATGTATAAAAAATTTAAAAATTAATAAGTTTAAAAAAATGAATATTCCTAAATTTGATAAATCTAATGACGATAGATTAAAAAAACATAAATGGTTAAATATCAAAAGAAAACCTAATATTGTTATTTTTGAAGGATGGTGTGTGGGTGCAACAGCTCAAAAAAATAAAGATTTAAATTTCCCGATAAATAAACTAGAAAAACACAGTGATAGTAAAAAAATTTGGAGGAAAAAAGTAAATTCAGAACTTAAAAAGGATTATAAAAAAATTTTTAGGCTTATTGATAAATTAATTTTTTTAAAAGTACCAAGCTTTAAGTATGTTTTAAAGTGGAGATTATTACAAGAAAAAAAATTAAGAATTACCAGCAAGGGTAATAAAACTATGAACGATAAACAAATAGAAAATTTTGTCATGTATTACGAGAGAATTACTAAGCATATGTTAAAAACTCTTACAAAAAAAGCTGACACAGTAATAAACATTGATGATAGACATAGACTTAAATCAATAAGATTTAATTAAATGAAGCAATACAGTTTTATAATTTATTTACTATTTTCATCAAGTTATCTACAAGCACAAGATAATTTAAAGTTTTATGTCCAAAAAGCTTTATCTAATAATTTACAATTAAATGCTGAGAGAAAAAATTTTGAGTCTGCAAAGCAAAGTAAAAATATTTCAAGAAGTGAGTTTTTGCCCAGCATTACACTTTCAGGAGATCAAACAAGCACTACGTCTACTAATCGAACTAACCAAAGTGGAACTAATCTAGCAGATTCAAATTCAGATTCAGAAAGTAAAAAAATTTCAGTAGAGCAAAAAATTTTCTCTGGATTCAAAGGTTTAAATACATTTAAAAAATCTGAACTAGAAACTCAAAAAGCTAATTTATCTCTTAAAAAAGTTGAACAACAAACTATCTTGGATACTATTTCAGGATATTTTGATTTAATATTTAAATCTAAAAGTGAAGAATTTAACCTATCAAATGTAAATTTATTTGAAAGGCAAGTAGACTCAGATAATGCACGACTCCAAAAAGGTGAAATTACTTTGACTGATTTAGCCCAATCCGAGTCTTCTTTGGCTGGTGCAAAAGCGGATCTGATAAAATCTAAAACAGAACTTTTAGCTTCAAAAACAAATTTTGAAAGAGTCACTAGAGAAAAACTACCTGAAACAAAAAGCTTAAATGAAAAAGTTTTTATATCTTTGCCAAATTCTCTTAAAGAATCTTTAGAATTAGCAAGTTTAAATAATATAGATCTTTTAACTTCTAAATTAAATTATGAGATAGCTGCAAAAGACTTAAAAATAGAGAAAGCAAGATTATCTCCCTCTGCTTCACTCAATTATTCAAAGTCAGAAAATAATGATTTTAGCTCAACTATAGATGAGATTGACCAAGAGACTATTAAAGCAACCATTACATGGCCTATTTTAAAAGGTGGAGAAAATATTTCATCAATAAAAAAATCCTCGTATAATAAGCAGAGACATCAGCTGATATTACAGGACACAAAAAATAAAATTAACACTGAAATCTCTAATGCCTGGTCAAAATATCAATCTTCTAAGAGCGTGCAGGAAGCAACAAAAGCACAGCTTAAAGCTGCA
>Ga0315330_10001161_pt1 | contig 17538 bp, 12 predicted proteins | sample M140m34915metaG_FD_203453 | JGI IMG/M metagenome (GOLD analysis project Ga0315330, IMG submission 203453) | Ammonia-oxidizing marine archaeal communities from Monterey Bay, California, United States - M1 40m 34915 | ecosystem: Environmental > Aquatic > Marine > Intertidal zone | place: USA...
AATATATTGCATAACTCACACATATATCTGCAATTGTAAATCTATCTGAACACAAGTATTCTCTTGATTCTAAAGTTTGCTCCAGCAACTTCAATCTAGCAACAAACCATCTTCTATAACCTTCTGCAGCCTTATCTGCAACACCAACTTCTTGTAATGTGTACCTTAAGACAACGGTTTGAGGGAAAGTTAAAGTAGCATCTGAGTGAGCAAGCCAATTTAAATAATGATGAAAATCAGCCTCATCGCTATTAACTTTCAACTCGGTAGGACCATATTTTTCAACTAAATATTGACACATAGCAACTGATTCTGTCATTTCTACTTCGTCATCAATTAAATACGGAATGGTACCAAGAATATTTACATCCATATATTCTTTATGCAAAAACCTTGGAGGAAATGGCATCATCTCAGACTTATAACTTACTCCCATCTCCTCTGCGGTCCACATCGGTCTTAGACCTCTAGAATCATTGCAGCTATATATTTTAATCATAATATTATGTACATATAAATAAGAGTAATAATCTAAAATACCTTAAGATTAAACTGAAAGTTATATGCATTATTTTAGACTATCTTCTTATATTCATCTAAAAAATTATTAACTGCTTTTTTTGCTGTTTTAAGCTTTGTCATAAATGCAAAGTTATGAAATAAAGTTGGATAATTTAAAATTTTAATGCCGTTTCCATGCTTGCTTAGTAAATTTGCATATTCCCTTCCCTCATCACAAATTGGATCAAACCCTGCTGATACAAGAATGGCAGGGGGCAGTTTTGATTTCAAATTAAATTTTAAAAGATTGAACATGGGATCATATTCATTTTTTGTTTCATCTTTGAGTTTATTCCAAAACCAAGCCAAATCAGAATGTTGTAAAAAATATTCGTCTTTGCATAACTTTATAGATTCTTGAGTGAAATCCGGATCACATGGTGGATATATTAAAAGCATACTATTTGGTAATGCTGAGTCTTGTTTTGATAGTTTATAAGAAAGAGATGCTACCATATGACCTCCCGCACTATCTCCGCATAAGCTTATTTTATTTGCTGAAGTTACATTATTAATTAGCCAATTGTATGCATCTTCAGCTTCTCCTATAGCAAAAGGAAATTTTTTTTCGGGAGCAAGACTATATTCTAAGGAATATATTTTTAAATTTAGATAATCAGAAAAATATTTAACCATATCATCATATGTTTCTACTGAATCTATGGTCCACCCACCGCCATGAAAAAATAAAATTATCTTATCTGATTTAGCGTTTTTAGGTATGTATTCTCTCAATAACATTTCATCACCCCTAGTATCTGAATAAATAGAATGATCTAGAGTTTCGACTTTATTTCTGGGACTAGCAGACAAATAGCTATTAATTTTGTTTGACTCAATAACTTTTCTGATCTTTGACAAATCTTTTTCATGAATTTTATAAAGACTACTCTTAGGATTTAACTTAATAAAAATATATGATTGCAAATCTATTTTTGACCCTCTAATTTTTAATCTTTTAGTGGGAAATATTATCCTCAGCAACCAAACAGGAATGTAAAAAAATTTTTTTAAAAGAAATTTTTTATAAGACTTAATAAAATGAGACATTTCTCAGTTTCTTATTGACATAAAGTATATTAAATTATAATGTAAAAACTGAGATAAGTCTCAGTTATGAATACTAAATTTTCTAGGGGGAAATTAAAAGTGAAAGTAAAGAAAAATAGATTTTTAAATTCGTTATTAACATTTGCACTTGCATTCAGCATTTCAGATGTTATGGCGCAACAATCAATTGAAGAGGTTACTGTTACAGCAACATTAAAAGAACAAAGTGAGCTAGATACTCCTATTTCGATAGATATTTTAACAGGCGAAGTAATGGTTGAAAATAATATTATGACCATGTTTGATATTTCAGACAGAACGCCAGGCATTCAAATAAGTAAGGGCACTTTTAGTAATAAGATATATATGCGGGGTGTTGGTTCTGGAGGAAATCAATCATTTGACCAATCAGTTGGTCAGTTTGTTGATGGTGTGTATCAAGGAAGGTCTTGGACTACTGCAGGTGTTTTGCTTGATATGGAAAGAGTTGAAATTTTAAAAGGTCCACAAACAACTTATTTTGGAAACAATGCAATTGGTGGAGCTTTAAGTTTTGTAACAAAAGTTCCAACAGATGAAAGGGAAAATAGTGTTTCTGGTTCTTTTGGGAGTCACGGCGAAAGAACTGTTACCGCCATTTCAAGTGGGAGAGTTTCAGATGGTTTAAAAGCGAGATTTGCCCTTCAATATCATGAAATGGATGGGTGGTTAAAAAATACAAACCCTGCTGGAGATAATTATCCTAATAAAGATGGTTTTAATATGAGAACAACTTTGGTTTGGGACTCTAGCGATGATATGACTGCTAAATTAAAGGTGGATATAGGAAGATTGGATACTGCTTCAGGAATGGGTTGGCAACAAACGAACTGTTTAGCTGATGGCAGTGGCGCTAACATTACTTTCATAATAAGTACGTGTAAACTTGCCTTAGCAGCTCCAAACTTTGAAGGTTTATTCGATGATAGATACGATGCATCTGAAGGTGCTTATGGTCATTTAAATTCAGATTCTCTTGTTCTTGAAATTAAGAAAACGCTTAGTGCAGGTGAATTAACATCAATAACTTCTAATCAAGAAATAGATGCTGAGATACCTGGCGAATCTGATTACAGTTCAAGAGATTTTTTTCATTGGCTGCATGATGAAACATCAGAGCAATTCTCACAAGAGTTAAGGTTTATCAGTGAAGCAACTGATAGTGGGGAATGGATGATAGGTTTCTATTATCAGAATACTGAAACAGCAAATACCATGAATATTGGAAGATACTTTGTTGCAGAATGGGGTGCTGCTGCTGGAATTGGAACAGCTAACCTAGCTTTAATAAGACCAATGGAAATTGATGATACTACTATGTCTATTTTTGCAACCAGAACATTTTACCTCTCAGAAAAACTTCATCTTACTGCAGGTGTAAGACATACAGATGTAGATAAAGATTATATTAGAACTAGTACATCATTAGGTATCAATGGAACTGGTTATACATTTGATGACTTTAATATCAAATTTACTCATAAAGGTTCGCTTGCAGATGGAACGCTGCAAGAAAATTCATATTCTGAGACAGCAACAACTCCATCGTTATTGCTGCAGTATTTTCAAGATGAAAATTCCATGTTGTATGCTTCTTATTCTGACGGCTTCAAAGCTGGTGGTTATGAGGCCCTTGGTACTGCACTAGCAAATAATGGTGCATATAACTCTGAAGGAGTGGACGCATATGAAATTGGATATAAAACAAGCAGTGATAATATGAAGTTAAGCGTGAATTACTTTCATTCTGAATACGATGGCAACCAATTGAGCCAATTTGTTTACCCAGCAGATGGGGCGCCCTACAATACAACTTCTAATGTACCAAGTACAAATGAAGGTATTGAAGTAGAGCTAAGTTATCTGCTATCAGATACTGTAATTGCAGATCTATCTTTTACTCATTTAGATGCTACCTATGATAACTATAGTGGGGGTACATGTGCTATAGGCATAACTCCAGTTGCCGGAACTAATAGTTGCGACTATACAGGTCTTCCATTGCTTTATGCACCAGATACTAGCGGCCTGTTCTCATTAACATCTGATAATGAACTGTCAAACGGCATGATGATGAGATCATCTATCTCTGTGTACTTCACTGATGATGTTTGGCATAACACTGACTATGATGTTAATAGTTTCGAAGAAGGTTATAGCAAAATTGATGCGCGTATCGAATTTTCTAAAGATGATTGGAAGATTGCAATCTTAGGTAAAAACTTAACAGATGAATATACCAGTAATTGGAATCAACAAACTAACTATACTTTACAAACAGGTCAATTCTCTATCCTTGATAGAACTAGAAGTGTTGCAATCCAGTTTAGTAAAGATTTTTAGAAATTGCTTATAGGGATTGTCCCCCCCCCCAACTCTACAAAGCAAGTTTTTAATCGCATAAGGGAACCCTAAGCTCCCTTATGCGATGTTTTTTATACATTAGTCGAAATCTTTCTTGCTTCTTTTGGAGGAAGACCTAAAATCCTTAGCTTTGCCTCTATGGCTTGCTGTATTGATTTTTTCATACTCTTACCTTCTAGGATCATAATTAAAGCATTGCGATTGATTGATTGCATATTTGCCAATAAATTATCATTTATTTTTGTGTCATATCTCTCTTTTGATAGCCCAAATTCTATGTGCGCAATTAATCCTTTATTGTAGCCTCTTAAAATTGGCGGTACTTTACTTTTCGCATGAAAAGAATCAATGATTACTGCTAACCATAATGCATCTTGGGAACAATTTCTTAAATTAGTTTTTGTAGCATTAGCAAACAAGATTGCAGGATCCTCTTTAGCAGATTTCCAATCTATTTCATAAGAATCTGTAATCTCATTGAGAATTTTTTCACCAACGGCATCAATCAAAACTTCCTTATTTTGAAAATGATAATAAAAGGTTCCATTTGCAACTTTTGCAACCTTAGTGATTTCAAGGATTGATGCAGCTTCTCTTCCTGATTTTGCAATTACTTTTATTGCTGCATTAATAATATCTAGTTTAGTCTGCTGCTTCTTGCTTAAGTGTCTTGTATTTAAAAAATTTTTCATGTCACATTATATTATTTTATTAGAAAATTATTATGATTAATTTCTTCTCTGTCTAGTTTTTGAGACCATTCTCAGTTTATAATGTATTTTAAATTGCAAGGAGATCAATCAATGCCTTTAAAAACAGTTCAAGATATGCAAATTGAAGAATATCAAGATCTATTTAAAGATTTTTTTATTTTTAAACGTAAGAATGGAATCTTAGAAGTTAGGATGCATACTAATAATAAAGAAGCTAAATGGAGTAAAGAAATTCATAGAGCCCTCCCTCAAATATTTACGATTATTGGAGCGGATAGGAAGAATGAAGTAATTATTTTAACTGGAACTGGAGATTTCTGGTTAAGTGAGTTTGATAATGAAAGTTGGGCTGAGATTGAAAAGGATAATCAAACATTTAGACAAGAAAATTATGATTGGGAGTATCTTGATGCTCATAAATTATGTGAAAATCTATTATGGAATATAGATGTTCCTGTAATTTCTGCCATTAATGGTCCTGGATTTCATACTGAGTTTCCTTTGCTGTGCGATTTAACTCTTTGTGCTGAAGATACAAAATTTTTTGAAGGTCATCTCAAGGTTGGCTTGGTTCCTGGAGACGGCCAATTTTTAGTATTTCAAAAATTGCTCGGGCTCAAAAGGGCTAATTGGTATATGTTTACATCAGAAGCATTTAATGCAAAACAAGCTTTTGAATGGGGAGTAGTAAATGAAGTTATTCCTAAAGAAAAACTCTTAGATAGAGCATGGGAGTTGGCAGAACAAATTATGAAAAATGACCGCGTTACAAGAAGACTAACAACTGCTGTTACCCGAAGATATTGGAAAAGAATTTTTACAGATGATTTTTCTCACCATGTAACAAGTGAAATGTATGCCATGATGACAAGTGATATAAAAAATCACGGGCATGGAGATCAAGATCTCCCAGAAATTTTTGATCATCTAAAAAAATAATTTTTTATGGACTCAAAAGCATATAACCTCTACGGATGGTATGTAGCTTTTATTCTCTTAATTGGGTTTACCTTTTCATTTATTGACAGACAAGTATTAAATTTACTAGTTGTTCCTATTCAGAATGACTTAAGCATCACAGATACACAAATAAGTGCATTGCAAGGACTAGCCTTCGTCTTAACCTATGTTGGATTATGCATTCCAATAGGAAGACTAATAGATAGATCTCATAGAGTTATTGTAATGATTATTGGGCTTTTGATATGGAGCATTGCAACAGTAGCTTGTGGATTTTCTAAAAATTACATTAGTATGTTTATTGCTAGAATGGGTATTGGTGCAGGAGAATCAACAGTTCATCCAGGCTCGATTTCTATTCTGGGAGATTATTTTGATTCGGATAATATTGCATCTCCAATGAGCATTTATCTATTAGGTCCATATCTTGGAGCTGGAATTGCGATGATATTTGGGGCTCAGGTACTTGATTGGACCTCAAAAATGAATAGTAATTTTATCTTGCCTCTAATTGGTGAGGTTGCTCCATGGCAATTAACATTTATTGCAGTTGGTTTACCTGGAATTTTAATAGCAGGATTATTTTTAACCATTCGTGAACCAAAAAGGAAAATTCAAGCAATTGAATCTCAAGAAATTCCTTCTTTTAAAACGATAGCGAAATACATAAAAAATAATTGGCAACTCTACGGTGCAATTATTATTGGGAATTCTTGCTTAATAATTTTACTTTACGGACTCCAATCTTGGGTTCCAACAATGCTTCTTCGAGTATACGAATGGGATTTAATTCAGTCAGGAAGAGTATATGGATTAATTGCAATGTTAGCTGGCTCAGCAGGAGTTTTATCAGGACCATTGACTTTGAAATTTTTAAACAAAAAAAATATTGATGCGCCCCACTTCAAACTAGCAATTTTTGGAATTTCGATGGCCTCACTAAGTTTAGTTCTCTTGCCTTTTCAGGAAAATGTAAATTTTGCTTTAGTTGTTATAACGTTAGCTAGTTTTTTTGTAACACTTCCATTGGCTGGGACATCTAGTGCTATGGTAATAGTTTCACCAAATCGAATAAGAGGGGTCATAACAGGTATATATGTTGTTGTAACAAGTGTATTTGGATTGGTTTTGGGACCCTTTTTGGTAGCCTCTAGTACTGATTTTATCTTCCAGGACCCAAATGCTGTTGCAAAATCTTTAGCATTAGTTTCTGTTCTGATTGGTCCAGTAGGAATCTTCTTTATGATGCAAGGTGTTAAAAAATTTGGAGAAATAAAAAATGTCTAAAGAAATCAGTTATGCAAATGGAATCTCAGACAAGCCTCTACTAGGAAGTACTTTGGGAGATAAATTTGATGAAATTTCTTCTAAATATTCTGAAAGAGAAGCAATCGTATCTGTTCATCAGAATATTAGATTTACCTATAATGAATTAGCGCAAAAGGTTAATTCATTAGCGAAAGCATTTATTTCTTCAGGTTTTAAAAAAGGTCATAGGATTGGCATATGGTCTTCTAATAATGTTGAATGGCTAATTACTCAATATGCTGCAGCTAAAGCAGGTGTTATTCTCGTTACCATTAATCCAGCCTATCGCTCTCATGAACTTGAATATGTTATGGGCCAGTCTGGTTGTAAGGGCCTAATTCTTCAAAATAAATTTAAAACTTCGGATTATGAATCAATGATCTGTGAAATTTGTCCTGAAATTAAAGATGGTGAGCCAGGTGAACTTAAGTCAAAAAAATTTAAAAATTTAACGACTCTAATCTCAATGACTTCCTCTGAGGTAAATGGAATTTTCAATTGGAAAGATTTTTTAAATTTATCAAAAAATATCGATGATGCGAAATTAGAAAAACGTCAAGAAAGTTTGGATGCAGATGATGCTATCAATATTCAGTACACAAGCGGTACAACTGGATTTCCTAAGGGGGCTACATTAAGTCATCACAATATACTCAATAATGGATACTTTACTGGTGTAACTATGAATTTTAGTCAAGAAGACAGGCTCGTAGTTCCGGTTCCACTTTATCATTGTTTTGGTATGGTCTTAGCTAATCTAGCATGTCTCACTCATGGAGCATGTGCAATTTATCCTAGCGAAGGTTTTGAGCCTGACTCAGCATTGAAAGCGGTTCAGGATGAAAATGCTACTGCCCTTCACGGTGTTCCAACAATGTTTATTGCTGAGCTTGCATTATCTAATTTTAACGAATACGACTTATCAAGCTTACGAACTGGACTTATGGCTGGTTCACCATGCCCCATAGAAACAATGAAACAAGTTATTGAATTAATGCACATGTCTGAGGTTGAAATAGCTTATGGAATGACGGAAACAAGTCCAGTCAGTTTTCAAACAAAGGCTGATTCTCCTATGGAAAAACGTGTGGGTACAGTTGGAAGTGTTCATCCGCATGTTGAAGTAAAAATTATAGATTCTAATTCTGGAAAAATCTGTGCTGTTGGTGAGGCTGGTGAATTATGTACAAGAGGTTATTCTGTGATGTTAGGTTATTGGGAGAATCCCGAAGGAACCGATGCGGCTATAGATTCCAAAGGATGGATGCATACGGGCGATACTGCTGTAATGGATGAAGATGGATATGTAAATATTGTAGGCCGTATTAAAGATATGATCGTTAGAGGTGGAGAAAATGTCTATCCCGTTGAGTTAGAAGATTTCTTAATGGCGCACGATGCCATCGAAGCTGTCCAAGTTACTGGAGTACCAGATTCTAAGTATGGCGAAGAAATAATTGCTTGGATAAGTCTTAAAGAAGGCAAAATTGTATCAGAGGATGATATTAAAGAATTTTGCAAAGGAAAAGTCGCTCATTATAAGGTTCCTAGATATATTAGATTTGGTGATGATTTCCCAATGACAGTCACTGGAAAAGTTCAAAAATACAAGATGCGTGAAATTAGCATTAAAGAACTCGGCTTAAAAGAGCAAGAGACTGCATAGAAAAGAAAAGTTACGACCTTCAATTAATCAGGTGTATGTAAATAATTTAAATGGTAATATTAATAGTTAAATATTACCATTAATAAAAAGTGAAGTTATCTTATGAACATAAAACAAAAAAGTATTGCACAAGTAATAAAAAGTAATGTAAATAAAAATTCTGAGGAATATCAAAAAAATAAAAATGATATGCTTCAAAAACTTGATGAAATAGAAGATTTGCTAGATTTTGCTGAACTCGGGGGAGGAATGCATCATCATGAGAGACTTGCCTCTAGAGGGAAAATGTCAATCAGGGCAAGGATTGCAAATTTTATTGATCCTGATTCACCTTTTCTTGAAATTAGCTCCCTTGCAGCATATGGTTCTGCTTATCCAGTTGGCGGAGGAGCAGTCGCGGGGGTCGGAATTGTAGCTGGTACTGAATGTGTAATTTTTGGTAATGACCCAACGGTTTTAGCTGGAGCAATGCATACATATTCAGGTAAAAAATGGACTCGGGCAATGGAGATCGCTAGAGTAAATAAAATTCCCTATGTTCAATTCGTAGAATCTTCTGGAGGAGATCTCAGAATGGGAGGTGGAAAGGGAAAAGATTCAGAGAGAGGTTCTATTTTGGGAGCATTTCATTTCGCTGAATCAGGAAGAACTTTCTATGATGTTACAGAATTATCTAAACTAAGAATACCAACGATATCTTTAGTATTTGGCTCATCTACAGCAGGAGGTGCATATCAGCCTGGTATGTCAGATTACAATATATTCATTAAAAAACAATCTAAAGTATTTCTTGGAGGACCGCCGCTTGTAAAGATGGCAACTGGCGAAGAGTCTGACGATGAATCTTTGGGTGGTGGTCAAATGCATGCAGAAGTTTCAGGTTTAGCAGATTATTTAGCTGAAGATGAAATGGATGCCCTTAGAATAGGAAGAGAGGTAGTTTCTCATCTTAATTGGAGAAAAGAAGGCTTAGGCCCTAAGCTATCTCCCGATGAACCTTTGCTTGATCAAGAAGATTTACTTGGTTTAGTTGATTCAGATCTAAAAAAACCATTTGATGTTAGAGAAGTAATAGGCAGGATAACTGATGGCTCTAGGTTTGAAGAATTTAAACCATTATTTGGTCAAACAATGATATGTGGTTTTGCTTCAATTCACGGTTATACAGTTGGAATAATTGGAAATAATGGTCCTATATTTCCGGATACTGCGTCAAAAGGAGGTCATTTTGTACAACTTTGTAATCAAATTGATATTCCAATTATATTTTTACAAAATATTACCGGTTTTGTTGTTGGCAAAGACTATGAAAGAGATGGACAAATTAAAAAAGGGGCTCAATTTTTAAATTCGGTTTCTAACTCTACAGTGCCTCATTTAACAATTATTCTAGGTGCAAGTTATGGAGCTGGAACATATGCTATGTCAGGAAGAGCATTTGATAACAGATTTACTTTTATATGGCCCACTGCGAAGATTGCTGTCATGGGACCTAAGCAAATAGCAGGTGTCATGTCGATTGTAAGAAGAGCAAGAGCAGCCAGAAAAGGAGAAAAATTTGATGAAAAAGAAGACGCTCAAATGGTAGCTTATGCAGAAAAATGGCAAGAAGAAGGTTCTCTTGCTCTTAGAGCAACTGGAGCAATTAGTGATGATGGAATAATTGATCCCAGAGATACTAGGACAATTTTAGGAATTTGTTTATCAGTAGTTAATGGAAGAAATATTGAAGGCGCTACAGGATATGGGGTTTACAGATTATGACATACCATAAATTACTCATTGCAAACAGAGGTGAGATAGCCTGCCGTATCATTAGAACTGCTAATGAAATGGGAATTTCGTGCGTTGCAGTTTACACAGATGCTGATTCAGAATCCCCTTTTGTAAAATTGGCTGATCAGGCTATTAAATTAAGTGATAGCTATCTTAATGGAAAAGAAATTATTGAAGCAGCTCTAAATACAGGCGCGCATGCTATTCATCCTGGATATGGATTCTTATCAGAAAATGCAAAATTCTGTAGAAATGTAATTAAAGCTGGATTGGTTTGGGTTGGGCCAAGCTCCAGGGTTATTTCATCAATGGGTGATAAATTAAGAGCAAAAGAAATTGCAGATAAAGTTGGAGTTCCTACTCTTCCAATGACAACAGATCCGTCAAAAGCTCATAGAGTTGGTTATCCTCTTTTGATTAAAGCTGCAGCAGGTGGTGGTGGAAAAGGTATGCGAATCGTTGAGTCCAAAAAAGCACTTAAGGAATCCATGATAGCTGCTCAAAGAGAAGCAAAAGCAGGTTTTGGAGACGATAGAATATTTATTGAAAGATATGTTGCTTCATCTCGACATATTGAAATTCAAATTTTAGGTGATAATCATGGAAACATAGTACATTTAGGTGAAAGAGAATGCTCCATACAAAGAAGACATCAAAAAATTATTGAGGAATCGCCCTCATCAAGAGTTAGCTCAGAAATGAGAAAAGCAATGGGTGAGGCTGCAATAAAATTAGCAAAAAAACTCAAGTATGAGTCGGCAGGTACAGTAGAGTTTTTGGTGGATGATAAAACAGGTGAATTTTGGTTTTTAGAGGTAAATACTAGATTGCAAGTAGAACATCCTGTTACTGAAGAAGTTACAGGTAAGGACTTAGTATATGAACAATTAAGAATTGCTCGAGGTGAAGCTCTTGGCTATAAGCAAGAGGATATAGATTGGAATGGATCTGCTATTGAGGCTAGACTTTATGCAGAAGATCCTTCTAAGGACTTTTTGCCGGCTACTGGAGAGCTAATAGCATTTGAGCCTGATAGAAATATTTCCGCCAGATGGGACAGCGGTGTGCAGCAAGGCTCAGTAATAGGCACTGATTTTGATCCAATGTTAGCTAAGGTAATAGCAAAAGGTAAGAATAGAACTGATGCAGCAAATAAATTAGCATTAGCACTCGAGTCACTTCATATTGGAGGAGTAGTAACTAATAGAGATTTTCTCATTGAATGCTTAAGATCTAACCAATTTCATAAAGGTAATACAACTTCTGATTTTATAAATAAAACTAAACTAAAGAAATCTATTAAACTAGAAGGAGTAAGTCTGAAGCAAGCAGCCATAGCGACAGCTCTATGGATTCAAGGCGAGAACAGAAAAAATACTCCGATCCTAAAAGAAATTCAGTCTGGTTGGACAAATTCAAGACTACCTAAGCAAAATATTTCGCTTCAATCCTCTTCTGGAGAAATATCAATATCATATAAATTAAATAGAAATGGTGATTTTGAAATAAATCCTGGCATTATTGCAAAAATCATTAAATGGAAAGAGTCTGGAATAGATCTTGAGATAGATAACTTACGATTTTTCTCTAAAGTAACCAAGAAAGATGATGATTTAGTTGTGCATGGTCCATGGGGAGACATTTTATTTACAAAAATGCCAAGATTTAAATCTATTGGACAAAATTTAACAAGCGGCGGGCTAATTGCACCTATGCCAGGCAAAGTAATTGATCTTAAAGTTAAATTAGGTAGCAAAATAAAAAAAGGACAAACTTTAGTAATATTAGAAGCTATGAAAATGGAGCACTCTGTTAATGCAATTCAAGATGGTGTTATAGATGAATTATTTATAAATAAAAATGATCAAGTTGAAAATGGCGCTCTCCTTATGGTGATTAAAGATAAATAATGCAAACCTTAGAAAAAATTAAAATTTTTAGTTCACAAAAACTCATTTCATATAGCAACAGACATCATCAGATAATATCAGAGCTCGAGAGCCTTCTGGAGAAAGGCATTCCAGATATGACGATGTCTCAAATAGCATCAACTTTAAAAATCTCCTTAAGAACTTTGTACGAAATTGCTCCTAGTAAGGATCAGTTAGTAATAATGACGATGGACAGCATCTTAAGAAAATTGGGAAAACATGCCCTAGATTCAATATCCTCTATCGAATCACCAATAAAGAAATTAGAAAAATATCTTAATATTGTAAATCAAGCTGTCGGCCCAAAATTTAACTCAATCTTAAAAGATATTGATAGGTTTGAGGGTTTAGGAGCCTTGGTTGATCAACATGCCAGTTTTATTACAAATATGACAGAGAAACTTTTAAATCAGGCAATCAACAAAAAAGAGATTAAAAAAATAGACTCAAAAGCATTTTCAATCTTGCTTGGTGGAATCGGAAAAGAATTTATTAAAGAAAAAAACAAGCTTAGTAACTCAACTCCGGAAGAATCGGCTAATTCAATTACGAGAATAATTTTAAATGGAATTAAAGTAAGGAACTAACATGAATGATAATGTTATTAAAATTGCGAACTGTAGTGGTTTCTATGGAGATAAGTTATCTGCGGCTAAAGATATGGTCGATGGTGGGCCCATAGATGTTCTTACAGGGGATTATTTAGCTGAGCTCACAATGACTATTCTTTTTAATCAAAAAGTGCAGCGAGGTGATGATAAAGGCTACGTTGGTACTTTTCTAAAGCAAGTCAAAGCGGTAGCAAAGAACTGTAAAGAGCAAAATATTAAAATTGTTACAAATGCAGGCGGCTTAAATCCAGCATCAATGGCTCATGAAATAGAAAAAATTCTAGATGAATTAAATATTTCATTAAAAGTAGCCTACATAAGTGGTGATGATTTAATGCCTAGAATGGACTATTTAAAAAAAGAAGGAGAGTTATTCGTAAACATTGATAAAAATATTCCTATTGATGAATCAGGCTGTCAAACCCTCACGGCAAATGCTTATCTGGGAGCTTGGGGGATTAAGGAGGCCCTTGATAAAGGAGCTGATATAGTTGTATGTCCAAGGGTTACTGATGCTGCAGTGGTTATTGGCCCAGCTGCTTGGAAGTTCCAGTGGAAGAGAAATGATTTTGATGCATTAGCAGGCGCTTTAGCAGCCGGTCATATAATAGAATGTGGTTGTCAGGCAACTGGTGGCAATTATTCTTTTTTTAAAGAAGTTCCGAGCTTTGATAATGTTGGCTATCCAATTGCAGAAATAAAAGAAGATGGAAGTTTCTATATTACTAAGCATCCAGGAACGGGTGGTTTAGTTTCTACGGGGACTGTAACTGCTCAACTTTTATATGAAATTAGCTCCCCAGCATATATAAATCCTGATGTGATAGCACACTTTGATACCTTAAAAATTGAGGAAGTGTCTCAAGATAGAGTTTATGTATCTGGTTGCAGAGGAAGTTCTCCACCACTTACACATAAAGTTTGTATTAATCTTGCAGGAGGTTATAGAAATGGCATGGAATTTATATTGACAGGTCTGGATATAGAAGAGAAAGCTAAAATTATTGAGCACTCATTATTTAACTCAGTAGGTGGGAAAGAACAATTTGATGAAGTTTCAGTAATATTAGATAGAACAGATAAACAAAATCCAAACTCTAATGAAGAGGCAATGGCCGCTCTCAGGATTTCAGTAAAATCTAAAGATTCTGATTTAGTTGGAAGAATGTTTACTGCAAAGATGATTGAGTTAGCTTTAGCAAACTATCCCGGATTTTTTACAAGTGGTGGAATAAGACCTGGGGGACCAGTTTTGGTCTACTGGCCTGCATTGGTAGATAGCAAACATATTAAAGAAACAGTTCATATTGATGGTAAAAAAATTGACATGCTCCCATCTAACCAGATGGACTTAGAAGAAATTTATTATCAAAAACAACGTGTTGAAATTCCCTCACCTCCTTCAGGTAAAAAAATAAATAGGCCGTTAGGTGATTTATTTGGTGCAAGATCTGGTGACAAAGGCGGTTGTGCAAATGTAGGAGTTTGGGCAAAAACTGAAAAAGCTTTCTCATTCCTAAATGATTATCTAACTGTAAAGAAAATAAAGGAGTTGCTTCCAGATCTGCAAGAATTTGAGATAGATCGGTATGAACTCCCAAATATTCTATCCTTAAATTTCTATGTACATGGCATATTAGAAGATGGAGTTTCCTCTAATACAAGGAAAGATGGACAAGCTAAATCTCTTGGTGAATATTTAAGAGCAAAATATGCGGATATACCAAAATCATTATTTGAGGAAAAAATATGAGTACAGAAAAACTCTCCCTAGAAGGTTTAAAGTTTCAAGCTACAAAAATTAGTATTACAAATAACATATTAACCATTACATTAAATAGGCCTGAGAAAAAAAATGCTTTAAATAACGTAATGTTAAATGAGCTAAATTATATGCTTGCATATGCAAAACAAGAAAGAGAAATTAGGGTCATTGTTCTTGGTGCAGAAGGAGATATATTTTGTGCAGGAGCTGATTTGAGTCTTGCTAAAGAAGATTCTAATATTCCTAAAATAGAAGGAGCAGATGATATAAGCTTCTCTCTTAGAAGACTTCACAAACCAGTCATTTGCAAGATTCAAGGATCTGTCCTAGCAGGCGCATTACTTTTAGTAACAAATTCAACTCATGCAATATCTGTTGATTCAGCTAAATTTTCAGCGCCTGAAATTCATAGGGGTTTATGGCCATTCATGGTTATGGCTGGACTTTTTAGAGTGATGCCAAAAAGAGCAGGCTTAGATTTTATTATGCGTGGCCAACCCATTAATTCTAATAAAGCTGAGCAATGGGGCCTTATTAATGAATCTGTACCTGCAAATAAACTAGATGAAACTGTTACAACTTTGGCCAAAGAGCTAGCCAGCTTGGCTCCAGGTACCATGCAACTTGGCTTACAAGCATATGAAACTCAAGATGCCTTGGTATTTGATGAAGCCCTTCCCTATTTACAGGAGCAAATTGCGGCCTGTTTTCAAGGCGATGACGCAAAAGAAGGGATTGCTGCATTTTTAGAAAAAAGAAAGCCTAATTGGAAATAAAAAGGAAAAATTATGGATTTAGATTTCGGACCAGATTATCAGGACTTCACTAAAGAAGTCCAAAACTTTTGCAAAAAATATAGAAACTTATCTTTTACAGATAAGGCTAAATCTCCATTATTGAAAAGCTCAGGAGGCTCAGGTAAGAAAAAAATGTCACGCTCAGAATGGCAAAAAGTTTTAATAGAGCATGGATATTTTGCTCGTTCAGTTCCCAAAGAGTACGGAGGTTATGGTGGGGAAGCAGATATTCTTAAGAGCAGAATTATTGCTGCAGAATTCTCTAAATCAAATACTCCAACTGCAATGGGTGGTCAGGGAATTGATATGTTGGTTCCTACATTATTAGAGATGGGTACCGAGGAACAAAAACAAGCCTATATCAAACCTACACTCCATGGAGAAATGATTTGGTGCCAAGGTTACTCTGAGCCAAACGCAGGGAGTGATCTAGCAAGTTTACAAACTAAAGGAGAGTTAGTAGGTGATGAATGGGTGATTAATGGTCAAAAAATATGGACCAGTACCGCTCAGTACTCACAAATGTGTTTTTGTCTTGTTAGAACTGAACCAGATGCACCAAAACATGCTGGAATAAGCTACTTATTGATTCCAATGGATGCCTCAGGTATTGAAATTAGACCACTTGTTGATATGACTTTGAAGGCTGGATTTAATGAAGTCTTTTTTACAGATGTGAAAATTCCTGCAGGCAATATTGTAGGCAAAAGAGGTGAAGGCTGGGCAGTTGCAAATGCAACTTTAGGGCATGAGAGAGGCTCCTTAGCTCCACCAGATGAAACCATGAATAGAGTAAATATGCTGATGCATCTAATGAAAGAAGAAACGTTAGATGGAAAGCCATTAATTGAGCATCCAATTTACCGAGATCGATTAATGCAAATTCAAGGCAAAGTTTTAGCCCAACAATCTCACGCCTTAAGACTGTTATCAGCTAAGTTGAATCCAGGAGCTGATGTCAAGATAGGCAAAATGATACAAAAACTCACTGGAACAGAGTTAAGGCATGAATTAGAAGGCCTTGCCATTGATGTGATGGGCGAAATTGGAACCTTGTATGAAGATAGCCCGCATCTTAAAAATGACGGTACATGGCAATTCATATACATGTATTTTCTCGGCCTCATTATCGGTGGAGGAACCAGTCAAATTCAAAAGAATATCATTGCCGAGCGAGGTCTAGGCATGCCTAAAGAACCAAAAGTAGAAGGAGCATAAAATGTATTTTGGCTTATCAGAAGAACAATCCTTTTTTCAGGACAATGTAAAAAAGTATCTAGAAGAACATGCCACCATAGATAATATTAAACATATTACTAGCGGTGATAAAAAAAACCTTTCTGCAGAGATTCATCAAGGCCTTCTTAATCTAGGTATAAATGGGCTATTAATTCCAGAAGAATTTGGTGGTCTAGGTCTGGATTTGCTCTTTGCAGCTGTTGTTTCAGAAGCTTTGGGAGGTGGAGTGGGCCCTACTCCATTTATTGCACCCTATGTTATGGCGCCAACAGCTATTAAGCATGCAGGTAGTAAAACCCAGCAAGAAAATTATCTTTCTAAAATTGCCACTAATGAATATCGTTTTGGAGTTGGGTTTAGTGAATTCATTGGCAAAAGAAATGATGCTGGAATAACTTTTTCTGACAATACATTAAACGGAAGAGCTATGTTTGTGCTCGATACAAATGACGCAACGCATTTATTGCTTGCAGATGAAAAAGGTCAGATATTTGTTGTAGATGCAAAATCTGCAGACTTAGAAATAGTCAAACTAACTACAGTTGATAAAACCAGACAATATACAGAGGTGATTTGCAAGAACTTAGAAGCAGAACTGCTAGAGCATTCATCTGATTCAATAAATCCAATCAATCAAGCAATTGATGCTGGTAGGATTATGCTTGCTGCAGATTCTCTTGGCGCTTCACAAACCATGATAGACAAGGCAGTTGATTATTCTAAGGAGCGAAAACAATTTGGCAGAGCAATAGGATCAT
>Ga0315330_10001162_pt1 | contig 17517 bp, 15 predicted proteins | sample M140m34915metaG_FD_203453 | JGI IMG/M metagenome (GOLD analysis project Ga0315330, IMG submission 203453) | Ammonia-oxidizing marine archaeal communities from Monterey Bay, California, United States - M1 40m 34915 | ecosystem: Environmental > Aquatic > Marine > Intertidal zone | place: USA...
CGTAGCACATACCGCCGGCTTGACAACGAGAAATGAACCCTATTGCTCCTCCGATGGGCTGAAAGACCGTCTGTGGCCCCGAGTGAACGTGGGGGGCGAGGGTCGCATTCACAACTTCGGGGCGGGTCCCGCTGTTCTCCCCCTCGAAGTGGTGGCCGAGGTTGCCGAATCCCTGCCCAATATGAATGGCAGTGGCTTCGGTTTGATGGAGGTCTCGCATCGAAGCCCTGCATTCCAGGAAGTTATTGACTCGGCCATGGACAGGATGAGGAGGCTCCTCTCGATCCCCGATGACTACGAGGTGCTGTTCCTGCAAGGAGGGGCATCTACCCAGTTCTACATGACTGCGCTGAACCTCCTGAGCAATGGTGGCGCAGCTGACTTCCTTGTGTCTGGGATCTGGTCGAAGAAGGCGCTTGCAGAGGCGAATAGGATCGGAGACGGCGCGGCTGCTTGGGATGGCTCCAGCAACGGCTTCAAGACGGTCCCCGGTGACGGGGACTATTCTGTGCGAGATGATGCCGAGTACCTGCACTATACCTCCAACAACACACTCTTCGGGACCCAGTTCAACCACCTGCCCGATAGCAACGGGAAGCCAAGGGTAGTAGATGCCAGCTCAGACATATGCGGTGCGCACCTCGACGTTTCCAAGCATGACCTGATCTACGCTGGAGCCCAGAAGAACCTGGGGCCGAGCGGGGTGACGGTCGTCATCCTCTCGCCATGGGCTGCCAGCAGGGGCAAGGAGGGGCTTCCGACCATGCTGGACTACCAGACTCACATCTCCAAGGGATCGATGTTCAACACCCCCAACACATACGGCATCTTCGTCCTGGACAAGGTCCTCTCCTGGGTCGAGAGGAATGGCGGACTGGAGGGAGCCATCCAGAGGAACCGGGAGAAGTCCGGACTCATCTACGATATGCTGGACGGGAGTGACTTCTGGAGGCCGCATGCCGAAGTCGGTTCCAGATCGATGATGAACGTCACATGGAGGCTAGCAGACGAGAGCCTCGAGGACGTGTTCCTGGCTGAAGCGGCGGACAACGGAATGGGTGGTCTGAAGGGTCACAGGAGCGTTGGCGGAATCAGGGCGAGCCTGTACAACGGGTGCCCGGTGGGGAGCGTGGAGGCACTCGCTTCATTCATGGCCGAATTCGAGAGTCGTCACGGATGAGTGTCTCGATGGGGACGAGGAAGATCCTCGACCTACTGGATCTGACCCTGCTCGACTCGGGCGCCAGCGAAGAGGATCTAGCTGGGCTCTGCGATCTCGCCAGCAGGCATCGGACTGCAGCAGTCTGCGTTTTCACAAAGCACGCAGAGTTCGTCAAGGGGAGGATCGGCCCCGAGGTTTCGCTGGCCCTGGTTGCAGGCGGGTTCCCACGAGGCAGCGACTCCCCCGACGAGATATTCGATGCAGTCAGTGAGGCGGTATCGAAGGGTGCAGATGAGATAGACTGCGTTTTGGAGCCTAATGACGGCCCCTCGTTCCCCGGGCAAACCGAGCTAGTCAAACTCATTGCCATGAGGGAGGCGTCACAGGGCCTCATCCTGAAGGTCATCCTAGAGGCCCCGTTGCTAGATGAGAGGCGTTTGAGGGCGGTTACTAGGATGGCTCTTGCAACCGGGGCCGACTTCGTCAAGACTTGCACGGGCAAGAGGGGGGTATGCAGCGACGAGACCGCTGCCATAATGGCGGAAGAGGTCAGCAGGCACTGCCTTTCATTTGAAGGAAGTCCGGGGGTCAAGGTATCGGGCGGGATCTCGAAGAGGGAGGATGCTGAGAGGCTGATTTCCATAGTGGAGGATACGGACGGTTCCATCACTGGCAAGGGGCGCATGCGAATAGGGGCATCTTCCCTAATACAGGATTTGGTTGATGGTGGGCTCGGCAGGAATTGAACCTGCGATCTTCGCCATGTGAAGGCGACGTCATAACCCCTAGACCACGAGCCCGGCCTGTTTGCCAGCAATCTCCTGCGCATAAGATTGGTGACAGATCGGCATCAGGCCCCCGCCGGAGTCAAAAGTGGCAGAGGGCTCGGAAACCCGTGGCAGAGGGCATCGATATGGGGGTTTTGCGCGAGCATGACACCTGGAAGGCCTTCGGAATAGGCATCGTCCTTTTCTGCATGATTGCCTATGCATCACTAGCGATTTTCGGAGTCTCGTCTTCGCTTTACGGAGTATCCGATGATGCTGAGATTGTTCCTGACTTCGAGGTGATGACCATGAACAGGACCGGGATTGATGACTCGATTGCGGACGGAGCAGGGATGGTGAAACTCTCCGAACTGAGAGGGAGTGTGGTCATCCTAGACTTCACGGCAGTTGACTGCGCCAACTGCCACTACGTACAGGGGCATATCGAGGAAAGTCTCGACTCATGGCAGGACTCCGCATCCGATTACCCAGTCGTGGCGTTATCGATCGGAGCCTGGTACGGATACGAGTCATTTGACTGGATCAACGAGTCGTTCGGCGACCCTGTTTCGGACAAGCACATGCGTTGGCCTGTGGCAAACGGTGCCACTGACTCGATTCTCCTGGATAACGGTTCAAGGGGGGACCTTGTGGAGTACTATGCGGCTCAGAACCTCCCGATCGTGTACGTTATCGACCACGAGGGTTACGTGGTTGCGAAGGAGGGCACGGGAACTCCTCTGGATGGGTGGTCGTCATTCGACAGAGCCGTAGATAGGGCGATCGAGGGAGATGCGGAGAGTCTTCGATTCGGCATCGAGAAGGCAGACAGGTCATTCTCCGGGGTCTTCTTCATCGGACTCTTCCTTGGCGTACTTGTCTACTTCTCACCCTGCGCATTCCCCGTCCTTCCATCCTACATCAGCTACTGCCTCAGCCTCGGGGTGAGGGAGGACGAGCTCCGAGAGGCTGGGAAGCTGGAGGGTGCAGCACCTAGTGCCCTTGAGGTGGGGACTTTCGCGGCTCTGGGACAACTGACATTCTTCGGCTCCGTGGGAGTCGTTATCTTCGGCCTGGATGGTGTGCTGAACCTTTCTGGCATACTTCATGACATTGCAGTGGGAATCGCCCTCCTGCTGGTGGTACTTGGGGCGCTGATGCTCATGGGGTGGACATCCCACGTGCTGTCACGGGTCCAAGGTCTGCTTGACAGGCACATGACCACGGAGGATGACGACCGCTTCACGCCCAGGAGGAACATGTACCTGTGGGGGATAGGCTACAGCGCTGCTTCGGTGGACTGCACCGCGGCTGCGGTCTTCCCGTTCGTAGCATGGCTCGCAGTGGTCGGCGAGGGCGCACTTGTGATGGGCATGGGCGGGCTGATGATGTCCGTCTCGCTACTGATGATTGGGGTGACTGCCATGGTCGGGATGGGCAGGGGCGCTCTGATCGACTCCCTCAGGAGGCACTCGTCTATAGTGAAGGCCACGGGCTCTTGGATGATGATGTTCGCCGGGATAGGTCTCTTCGCCTACCTCACCCAACCGGATGTTGTGGCGGATATACTGGGCTAGTTCCCGTCTATCGGCTGTAGCATGTGCTCCACGACTGGGTTTACCGACTCCCATATCCTGTCATGGACCTCTTGCACGGTGTGCCTAGTAGGAATCAGCGTGGCGCCTGCTTTCTTCCCGGCATCCTGGAACTCCTGCCTGAGGATCTTCTGGTACTGCAGGAAGGACGAGGTGATGGACGAGGAGAGTGCTAGGTCCATCCCTGCTTCGAAGTGGTTCAGTGCCTCCAGACTCTCTCCGAACATGATTCGGTTCAACAGTCGGCGAGGCCCTGCGTGGAGTACGATCATGGCATCGGGATCGGGGGTATTGGAGTATAGCGAGTCGATCCAATCACCATCCCCGCCCCTTACCTGCTCCCTGATCCTCGGAGTGAGTGTGTACCGGTCAGCGATGACCACGAATCCGGCATCCAGCAGCGGTTCTGCCTCGTGCTTGATCTGGTCGTGCAGGTCGGTGGCGTACAGGAGCGACCTGGTTCGCCAGTTCAGCTGGTGGATGTCAGCGGTTCTTGACTTGACAATCTCGCCCATCAGTTCGGAACGGGCCAGACCTATGATGTGGGTTGCAATGCCGTTCGCCTTCAACCTGGCAGATAGGAGGCGCGCGTGGAGGGTCCTTCCTACGTGGTCGGGTCCCTCGATTACAATCAGCTTGCCTGCGTGAGTCATTGCCCATCCCCTCCCGAGTATGAGAGCCAGTCGATGTCGGACTCGCTCAAGTTCTGGGCAAGTCTGTCGGACTGATCGATGACCTGGACGGTCGAGAGGTCGATGTGCTTGTCGAAAGTGACCCTCACCCTGGATTGAACCTCTGCGACCGCCCCCTCGGCATCCAGACGTACTATTCTACCCTCCTCCACTAACCCCGAATAAATCTCGGAGACCTTGCCCTGGAATATCCTGTAGGACTCGAATGGGTCGGTCGTCCACCCCATGTCCATCCCGGCCTCGTAGAACTTCAGCCTTGGCCTCCCCTTGGCTATCCTATCGAAGCTTACATCCACTGGGACGTCGAAGTACAGGGTCAGGTCAGGCTCCCTGGCGAATGAGTATGTCTCCTCGATGACCTCGCGGGGGACATCCCTGGATCCGTCCCTTGCCATGGCGGTGTACTTGTAGCGATCGCAGATCACTATCCCCCCTATCTCCAAGACGGGTTCAATCTGCTGGGCCCACCTGTCGGCGAAGTCGGCAGCGTGTATCATGTGGAATGTCATGGGCAGCAGGCGTCGGGTGTTCTTCCCCTTCTTCGTTGCCTCCTTGACGATCTTGCTGGAGTTCCACTCCGTGTGGAAGACTGGTAGCCCCTTGGCCCTCAGCCAGTGGTACAGCAGCTTTGCTTGCGTGCTCTTCCCGGATCCGTCCATCCCCTCGACGGCAATCAGGATACCCTTCTTCGACATTGAACCACCATCCCCATAATGCTCTAGGAGCAAGCCATGGGCAAGGCTGAGACGTATTAGGCTGTGGTTCAGCGAAAAAAGAGTAGAAACATCAATTGTTCTCCGATTTCTCCCAGTGTCATGGATTTCTTGGCCCTAGCCTTCGTTGGCGCCTTCTTGGCCGCGGCCCTCACCGTCCCTGCTGGCTTCGGGTTGTCGACCATGCTCACCCCGATGGTTCTCCAGATGATGGGGCCTCATGAGGCAGTGGCAGTGGTCGCAGTGGTACATGGGGCTCACAATGCAGGGAAGTTCCTGGCTCTGAGGGACAGTGTCGACTTCTCTGCTTTCAGGCACTACGGCATCTGGCTCGTGGTAGGGGCGGTCATTGGGGCCGCTTTGCAGAGCAAGGTCCCACAGGACCCCCTTCTCGCCCTGATAGGTGCCTTCCTCATCCTCCTACCCCTGCTGACCCTCAGCGAGTCGTGGACGGGGATTAGGATCCCGGAGGCAAACGACCGGATAGGCGGATTCGGGTCCGGTTTCATGGGGGGCCTTTCTGGGCACCAAGGTGCCTTGAGGGCGATGTTCCTCACTCGTCGTCTTCCGGACAAGATGGCATATGCCGCCACTGCGAGCGTACTCGCGCTCTGCGTGGACCTATCTAGAATCCCGGTCTACCTATACTTCCGACCGGAGGAGATAGGCGTGCACCTACAGGTCACCTTGCTACTGGTGGTGGCCGCTTTGCTCGGCGTAAGAGCAGGGAAAAGGTGGTTGGAGGCTATGAAGGCAGAATGGATCCACAAGCTGGTGATGTCAGGTATAGTGGGTAGCGGCTTTTTCTACATCTATGAGTCAATGTCGTAGGGGCTCATCGGTTTCTTTTGATCGAGTCATAGGCAAGCATGTTTAGTAAAATCTCACCGAAATCTCTTGCATAGGCACATAGTCTCCTTATCGATTCAGACAATCTGTCTTCGAACAGGAGAGGTGCTGCTTTTCGTTTCCCGGACCAGAGGCTTTCCTCGTGTTCCACCAATTTCAGTTGCGCCGACTTCAGTGAGTTTCGTGCTTCCTCGATTTGATGCGCGTCCCTTTCCCTAAGATTAATCATTAACGTCTTGATAGAATCTAGCCAAATAGGAAGGGCAGAGAGGGGCATCTTCCGGATACTTAGTTTTGGAATAGATTCCGAATCTAACGTTAGTCGTGCCATTTGGTCAGCATGGTCCATCATCCTCTCAAGGGAACGAGCAAGATTTGCGTACTCTACACCCTGCTTTCTACTAATTCCCAGAGATTTTACAATCTGTGAAGATGAAAGCATTGATCCTACTTGCCTCTCAATCAGATACTGCAGGCCGTCTACCTCCCTTTCCCTCTCATCGTGATCTGATATCAAGTCGGCATCTGTCCCTTGGAGTGCCTCTATGATGTCTCTAACAAGCGAGGAAAGGAGAAGGTACATGCGATTGATACTGGCGCTCAATGGCAATTCTCCGGTGTTTAGCAAGTTAATCAAACGGCTATGGGAGTCGCCCTCTTCTCCAATCTCAAAACCCCTAGTGGATCTTAGGAAGCGCCGAATTTCGTTTCGTGTTTTTCTTTTCAGAACGTCATTGCTTTTGATCACAATCTCCTGAACTCCCGAAATGTAGGCCCCCATTAGGTGATCGTAGAGAGCAGTTTCTGGAAGTCCGTCCAAATCTATCGTGATCTCTGTCCTTTGTTCTTCTGAGTCTTCGAGAGGTGAGAGCATCAGTTCGCCGCTTGACCTCCAGTCGATTCGGATGCTGTCACGAGAACCGAGATTGTTTGCAGATACCCAGGGTTTTGGCAAGCTGAGAGTGTATGTTGCCCCTCCGGTAAGTTGCAATCTTCGGACGTCTTGCTCGCCTGGGCCAATGGGCATGAATTCGTGTTTCTAATTATTAATATATAGATTACGCTACTTCTCTATGATATACCATCCGGTGTCCGGGACGTTCATGGAAATCACTGGAGTAATGTGGCTAGTACTGATTCTGTCATTGATCGTTTGTGCCTATATGTCTTGGAACATAGGGGCAAACGATGTTGCGAACGCTATGGGGACCTCTGTTGGCTCGAAGGCCCTGACCCTGAAGCAAGCGGTGATAATTGCCGCAATCTTCGAGTTCTGCGGGGCCTTCTTCGCAGGGGATGCGGTTACTGATACCGTTCGGAAGGGAATCCTAGTAGTTGACTTCGAGACCGCCACCGACGACTTCACCAACGACCTGATGTACGGATTCATAGCAGCCATGATGGCGGCTGCGATATGGCTGACCACCGCCACTCGACTGGGGCTACCGGTCTCCACCACTCACAGCATTATTGGGGGGATAATTGGAGTGGGGCTGGTCCTAGAGGTCCAGCATGACACGTCCCTGATCAACTGGGAGAAGACGCAGGAGGTAGTGATGTCATGGGTCGCCAGCCCACTCATGGGAGGGCTCCTGGCATTCGGCACATTCTGGATAGTCCGCGAGACCATCCTCGAGTCGAGCAACCCGGAGGAGAGATCGAGGTGGCTCGCCCCGATCATGGCGATCCCCACATTCTTCGTCCTAGGGATAGCGCTTCAATTCAAGGCCCTCAAGGGATTCTTCGGCAGGGCCCAGGCGAATGGATGGATTGAGGACAAGTACGAATGGATCCCCGTGAAGGAGAACGGTTCTTTTGACCCATTTACACCTTACTGTTCACCTGATGCAGAAATAATCACTGATGAGTGTTTGAATGCTATACACGAAGGAGCTTGGGTTCCAATCAACTCAATAATCATCGCATTCATCATCGCATTGATAGCAGCAAGCGTTCTTGCATACGTACTCAGGAACTACGAGTTCAAGGGCGAGGAAGATGGCTTCCACGGGGTTGAGAGGATCTTCGTATGGCTCCAGGTGATCACAGCTGCTTACGTCGCATTCGCACACGGTGCTAACGACCGATCAAATGCCATAGGTCCAATGGCTGCAGTCTACCAGGTTCTTTCCAGCGGAGGAGAGATTCAGGCTAGCGCACCAGTCCCATTATGGCTTGTGCTGCTTGGCAGCGCAGGAATCGCGATTGGCGTAATGACCTGGGGTTGGAGGGTAATGGACACCATCGGACACAAGATCACAGACATCACCCCCACAAGAGGGTTCGCGGCCGAATTCGGTGCTGCTACTACAATCCTGATTTTCTCAATGCCTTTCCTCGCTGTTCCCGTATCGACAACGCACACTCTTGTGGGTGCTGTTGTGGGAGTAGGTCTTGCAGGAGGTGCGAAGGCGGTCGACTTCAGGGTGTTCGGAAAGATCGCATCCTCATGGGTTGCCAGTCTGCCTGCAGCGGGATTCGGGTCCATTGCGATATACGTTGCCGCTGGCTCGGATCCGATCAAGCTGCTAGTGGTGATACCAATCGCATTCGCAATTGTTGCATACGTGATTTGGGCCACTTGGGACGATGAGATCTACGTAGAGGACGCGCTTTCGGATGCCGGCAGTGCGGACACAAAGGGAGCACAGACTCACTTCGAGATATTCCACACCCACGCTCTCGCAGTTGAGGAGACCGTTGGACACATGCTCAGTGCAGTGAAAGCCGCCGCTGACGGAGAGGACGCCGAGGACCACATCAGATCGACCGTCGAGGCTGAGCTCAGAGCAGACGATGTGAAGAACGACATCCGTAGGAGACTGGGTTCTGGGCAGATTTCGGTCCTGCAGGGTCGTGACGAGGTCCTTCGCATGGTTTCCAGGCAGGATAGGATCGCAGACTACGCTCAGAATGTCGCAGAGCAACTCTCATTCAGGGAGTTGTTCGTCGACGAGAAGGCTAGAGGGATGCTCAAGGAGATGGCAGAGGCCGTTTCCAAGACGACTTCCCTCTACGAGGATGCCGTCTCGCAGCTGAAGGACGTCGCCCTGTCGGGGTACACCAAGGCCGGAAGGGAGAGGCTCGGGGAGTTGATCGATGAGGTCAACCTGGCTGAGCACGAGGCGGACATGGTGGAGAGCAAGGCGGCTGCCTACGTCTTCAGCCACGGCGAGGACGCACCGCTGGCTGCTGTGCATATGTACAGGGTCCTGCAGAGGATGGATGACGTTGCGAATGCGTGCGAGAAGGCTGCCAACGGTCTGCTCTCGATCGTCTACAACTAGGCGTTCCAGCCGCACTCCTCGGCGAAGGCCGAGGGACCCATTTCCCCGATCTCATCGAGGGTCGGCTTCGTGACCATCCAGGCCAACTGGGCGACTGCTATCCCCGTCACCAGGTCGAACAGGTAGTGCTGCTTGGTGGTCAGGATGCTGATGCAGAGCAGGACCCACTCTATCCAGAGCACGACCAGGAAGAGGTTCCAGGCGCTTGACTCCGCAGCCCTCCTCGATGCCCAGACGGTCATCAGGCGAGCGAGCAGGTAGGAGTGGACAATGTGCAGGCTCGGCCATGCGTTCCAGGGGTTGTCGGAGAAGTGTATGAACTCGAAGAGTACGGACTCCCATCCGTTGAGGGAGTCCCAGTCGATCTGGTCCCTCATGTCTATCTCGGCAGGGAGCAGGAGGAAGATCGTGCAGCAGAACGCGGTGACCATGATCAGAGTCTGCATCCCGACCGCCAGCTCCGCGTGCCCCCTGTCGTCACTCGGGCACAGGAGTAGGGTCGCCGGGTAGAACAGGTACAGCAGCGTGTAGGGCAGTATCATCCAGTTCACGACCGGGAACTCCCTGTCCATCCCGATCTCGGGGTCCCACACTGTGTCGAGGTACATGCTGGCAATGTTGTTCGTGGAGAAGTACGGGACAGCCACCAGCAACAGGCCCAGTACGAAGACCTCGAGCGAGAACCACCTCCCCCCGAGGCGCTCCCTTCGCGACCACGGGCCTGCCCAGAAGCGCTTCCAAGGCCTGATCGCTGCGAGCATGGCCCTACTCGTCGGGCAGTGCGTATGAACCTACTACCGTCGCCGCGGTTGACCCGATGATGGCTGAGAGGAACGCATAGAGGTTGGTTAGTCCGCCCTCGCTCGCTGGGAGAGCCCCCCCTGTGGGGTGCACGATGTACATGTAGAACGCGGCATCCGCCGGGGGCTCGTACAGCCCGTATATCGCCACCGAGGCGAAGCCGGCTACGCAACCGATGAGGGCCCCGCGGGACGACACCCCACCCCACAGGGTCATCAGGACGGGGGAGACAGTGGCTGCCGCCAGCATGTCAGCGAACAGGAATATCCCGAACACGCTCCACGCGTTGAACTCGAAGCCGAGGATCGTGGGGCCCGATGCCAGGTATATCGCGATGGGGATCATCGCTATGGTGGCGATCCTGGATACTTGGAGGTCCATCCTGCTGTCGTAGATGTCCCTGGATATCGAGGCGACGATCGCGTTCTGCAGCGTATCGGCGCTGGAGCAGACGAGGGATATCACCAGCACTATGAGGACCGATGCTACGACCGGTCCGGACTCGTCAATCAGGTAGAAGAAGGCGATTGAGGGGTCTTCGATCCCCCCCTGCCCGGCCGCCACGGTACCGAGGAAGCCCATGGCGAACACGAGTGGGAAGACCATGCCGGCGGCCAGTAGGGCACCCCTCCTGAGGGACTCGTCGTTGTCCGAGGCGTACACCCTCTGCCAGTTGCCCTGGGAGAACATCTCCGCGGCTGTCACCGCGACTATTAGCGCCAGTCCTGATTCCCACGAGCCCATGTAGCTCATGCTGCCCAGGAGCGACAAATCGTCATCCGTGTTGTACGCCCTGGCGTCATCGATCATCTGGCCGAGGTCCCCCCCAACGAGGACAACTAGGATCATCGTGACGAGGACGGCGATGACCCATGCCTGGGTCCTGTCAGTCGCCAACGACGCAGGAAGGCCCCCGTAGGCGGTGTAGGCCGCTGTGACGATCCCCACCATTATCATGGGGTGCAGCGGGTCCATCCCCGAGAGGTGCTCCATCACCTTCCCTATCGCAGTGAACTCCGCGAAGAGGAATGTGAACATGTAGAGGATGGAGATCACCCCCACGTAGTACTGCATGGGCCTGCCCAGCCTTTGCCTGACGTAGTCGGCCAGGGTGACACCGAGGGGGATGCGGTCGCGGATCATCGGCCCGACGTAGGCCAGTAGTAGGAAGGGGGTCATCGAAGAGGCTGCGTATCCGAGCACGTCCCAGAAACCGCCGTAGTAGGCTACCTCGGAGGGCCCCAGCAGGACCCACACGCCCATTCCCGAGGCGAACAGGCTCAGCCCTATCCCGAGCCACCCCTGGGTCCCCCTGGATGAGAGGTATTCGTCATCGTCGATGTCCCTCGTGGCGGATTGGTATCCGATGTACCCGAAGGCGGCCAGTACGCTAGCAGTCAGTATGTATGCGGTGTTCGTTTCCATTTCTCTTCCTCCGCTGGAATTACCCAGATCAGGTTCGCGGGTCGTCGCCTAGGCGACCTCTCAGCAAGTTGCTCCCCATCAGTGACGGTGGGGGGCGGGCAGTTCAACCTTGCCGATTCTCACTCTGGCTGCATGAAGGGGTATCCCCAGTCCTGTGGGATGTCCAGCGTGCGCTTCACTGAGCGTGGGCTGATCCATCGAAGCAGGTTGAGCGGTCCTCCGGCCTTGTCGTTGGTCCCGCTCGCCCTAGCGCCACCGAACGGCTGCTGGGCCACCACGGCACCGGTTGGCTTGTCGTTGATGTAGAAGTTCCCGGCCGCGAAGCGCAGCGCCTCGAACGCCCTCTGGACGTCCCCCTCGTTGTTGGCGAAGATGGATCCGGTGAGGGCGTACGGTGATCCCTTGTCGCAGGTCTCCAGCGCCCCCTCGAAGTCGTCGTCCTCGTATACGTAGACGGTCAGGACCGGTCCGAAGATCTCCTCGCACATCGTCTCCGAGGCCGGGTTGGTCGTGACTATTATGGTCGGCTCGATGAACCAGCCGGTGGAGTCGTCGTGGCCCCCTCCGACGACCACCTCGCAGGAATCGTCGTCCTTGGCCCTCTCGATGTAGCCGGATATCTTGTCGAAGGCCCTCTGGTCGATGACGGCGGTCATGAAGTTCGTGAAGTCCCGGGCATCGCCCACCTTGATCCTGGAGACCTCAGAACGCAGGTCGTCCCCTATCGCATCCCACACCGATGAGGGGATGTACGCCCTGCTGGCCGCGCTGCACTTCTGCCCCTGGTACTCGAACGAGCCTCTCAGGAGGGCAACCAACAGGCCCCGGTGGTCGCAGTCCGGATGGGCCACTACGAAGTCCTTGCCCCCGGTCTCGCCGACGATCCGTGGGTAGGACCTGAGGCCCGGCAGTGCCTTGGAAATCTCCTGCCAGAGTCCCTGGAAGGTCGAGGTGGAGCCAGTGAAGTGGAGCCCTGCGAAGTCGGGGTTGGACAGTGCTGACTCGGTTATCTCCGCTCCCGAGCCGGGAAGGAAGTTGATTACCCCGGGAGGGAGGCCCGCGGCCATCATGAGTTGCATTAGCACGTAGTTCGAGTGGTACGAGTTCCTGCTCGGCTTCCAGACGGAGGTGCAACCCACGATTGCGGGTGCGCTGGGCAGGTTGGCCGCTATGCTTGTGAAGTTGAACGGGGTGATCGAGAGTACGAAGCCCTCGAGCGGACGGATCTCCGTGGAGTTCTCGACCCCAGGTGGGGAGACCAGGGGCTGCAGGTCGTCATGGAAGCCACGGGCGTAGTGGCAGTTGAACCTCCAGAAGTCGATCAGCTCGCACGCCGAGTCTATCTCGGCCTGGAACGCGGTCTTAGACTGGTTCAGCATTGTCGAGGCGTTCACTCGCATCCTCCAGTCCCCTGCCAGCAGGTCGGCACACCTCTCGAACACCTCGCACCTCCCCTCGAGGCCGAGCGCGATCCATTCATCCTGGGCGCTAACTGCTGCTTCGCACGCTGCATCCATCTCTGCCTTGCCTGCTAGGTGGACGTTTGCGAGTACGTGGCCATGGTCGTGGGGAACGACCTGGGTGACCGTGTTTCCGGTGAAGACGAGCTCCCCGTTGATCACGCAGGGGATCTCTATGACCTCGGACAGTTGCCTGTCTATCTCGTTCTTCAGTTCGGTCCTCTCGGGGCTTCCCGGAGCATATCCCATGATGGGCTCGTTTACTGGTTGGCTCATGGGCCGGGTGGGGGACGAATCGTCTAACATAGTTTCGCAGGGGGAATCTGGCCTACTCCCACTCCTTTGGCTGGCCCTTGTTCTCCTTCTTCCATTTCCTGTAGCAGGGCTTGCAGAGGGAAATCTTGCGTACCTTCCGAGAGATCCCGGAGGACCCCCAAACATCTACGGCCCTGTCGTAAGCCATCTTCCTGCCACCCGCCTTCTTGTCCGCCCAGTTGCCGCACCCCTTGATGTCGCAGGGGACATCTCCGACGAACTCCGGCCTCTCCTCCATGGCGGATCCGTCTTTCCCGCCTGACGAGGCGAGCCTCCTCTTATTCGCCCTGGACTTGAATCCCATTGGGACTGCGGTAATGGGGGCCGATTAGAAGGTTGCTTCGGACAACTCGATGTCGAAGGGTCCTCCGGAGCTGGCAATGGAGGCCAGTCGGTCCGGGCCGACACCGACGCTGACCACCGGGACCCCGGATAACTCCTCTATCCTGGTTAGGTATGCCCTGATCGAACTCGGTAGCGAGCCGATCCCCCCTCCGTTCCTCGATTCCTCTGCGATCTGGATCCACTCTTCCTCCCCCATGGCGGGGAACCCCGGATGGGTCTCGTAGACTGGTTTGCACCTGCTTAGTTCCTCGGAGGAGGAAGGCAGGTGTTTCACCTCCTGGCCGTCGAGTTCGTAAGAGGTGCAAATCTTCAGCTCATCCAGACCCCCTAGAACGTCCAGCTTTGTCACCACGAGACCGGTATAGCCGTTGAGCCTCTGGCTCTCGTTCAATGCAACTGCGTCGAGCCAGCCCGTCCTTCGGGGCCGGCCTGTGGTCGTCCCGAACTCGTGACCGACCACTGACATCTGCTTTCCCGGTCCCTCTTCGAGCGATAGTTCGGTGGGGAATGGGCCGTTGCCTACACGAGTGGTGTATGCCTTGGTGATGCCGTAGCAATGTTCGATGTGGCCTGGATGGATTCCAGCTCCGTGAGTCGCATTGGCCCTGCAAGTAATCGAAGAAGTGACGAATGGGTAGGTGCCCTGGTCGATGTCTAGCATCGCCCCTTGCGCCCCCTCCAGGAGTACCTGCTCGCCCCTAGATAGGGCTGAGTCCAGCATGGGGCCAGTCGCACGGATTGCGTTCGAGAACCTCTCAGTTATCCAAGCCAATTCGGAGCTTAGCTGATCGGGGTCGATCCTATCCTTGACGCCGACGGTGGCGAGTTGGTCGTTCATCCTCCTCGCCATATCCTCTACCTCTGGCCCCCTCCCCAACAACAGTCCGACGTCGACGAACCTGAGTCCGACCCTCTCTGTTCGGTCCCTGTAAGCCGGACCGATACCCCGGCCGGTCGTTCCGACTACCTTGTCGGCCGAGTCGTATAGCCTATGGAATGGCAGGATGACTGCAGCCCTCTCACTGATGAATAATCTCTCTCCCTCGGGCTTTTCCCCGGTGAGTTCCGCCCACTCTCTGAGCTCCCTATCCAAGACCCATGGATCCACCACCATGCCGCATCCCAGAACCAATTTGCAATCACTGGCAGTAATTCCCGAAGGAAGAAGGTGCATCTTGAGAGTGGTCCCTCCGGCCACGATTGTATGGCCTGCGTTATTGCCCCCCTGGAAGCGGACGGCCCACTGAGAATTGGGTGCTAGTTGGTCTATGGCCTTGCCTTTGCCCTCGTCACCCCATTGGGCACCGAGCACGACACTGGCTGGCACGTAACTAGTAACAAGGCAAGAGGTGTTTGAATGCTTTGGATGGTGGACTTGAGACTGTGGAAGCGTGGGAAGCGATTATGAATGCCAGTCAGGTCGCGCGACATCATGGCACAGAGGCATCCTGAGGCGGAAGCGAGGCTGTTGGTCAAGTGGATATGCATGAACTGCTCCGCAACTCACCGCGCTCACGGTGGAGTCAAGCCTCCTAGATCCTGCAGGAAATGCGGTTATACGAAGCTAAGGAAGAAGGCTGCAGAGCGCAGATCGACATGAGCATGAGCATCGGGTCTGCTGGACTCGAAGGTTTCGCCCTCAGTTTGGGGCTGATACTCGCAATAGGCCCGCAGAATGCTTTCGTCATGCGGCAGGGGCTGAAGAGATCCCATGTTTTCGCCACATGCTTGGCTTGCTCATTGGCTGACGTAAGCCTGATTGCAGCCGGAATACTTGGCGCAGGTGCATTAGTATCCAGCATTGGTGGTGCTGAGAAGTTGATCGCAATAGGGGCGGCCGCATTCCTGACTGGCTATGGCTTCCTTAGGGTCAAGTCCTCCATGAACCCAGAGGCGATAGATATCGAGGGGGAGGCGGAGGGTAGTTTTTCGGCAACCATGGCGGCACTGCTGGCGATAACATTCCTGAACCCCCACGTCTACTTCGACACCCTTCTCCTGATAGGTGGGGCATCCACCGGCTTCATTGGGGACGAACGGATTGCCTTCGGGATCGGTGCTGCGACCGCATCTTTCGTCTTCTTCTTCTCTCTGGGTTACGGGGCCAAGAGGATGTCGGGAGTCCTGAACAGCCCGGAGGCATGGAGGGTCATCGACAGGGGAATCGCCGTTGTGATGTTCGTGATCGCGGGTGCGATAATTCGCCCTTACCTATGACAGTATTTCGCCCAATGCCGACACTAGTGAGTCGATCTCACCCCGGTTGTTGTCGATGTGGGGGGAAACGCGGAGGAGGCCCGATCTGCTGGTCACTAGGATGGAGTAATCCGACTGCAGCCGGTGTGCGACATCCTCGCTGCTGGTACCGCTGGGGAGCCTGAGGCTGACTATGGCGCTCCTCTCGCCCTCATCCATAGGCGAGGCGATCTCGACCCCCATTCCCCCTATCCCATTGATCAGAGAGTCGACTAGTTCCAAGTCATGCCTCCATACCTCCTCCATCCCAATCCCGACCAGTTCATCGATGGCAGCAGCGAGTCCGAGGGCAGCCCCGAAGTGGATGGTGGTGTACTCGAACCTGCTCGCGTCCCCCGGGAGGACGAGCCTGTCTGCCCTGAGGTCCCACAGGTCAGCGTTGCTCCTGAATCCAATAAGCCCTGGATTGAGGTCGCTCACCACAGAGGGCGAGATGTAGCCGACGGCCGCACCGTAAGTGCCCCTCAGCCACTTGTAACCGGATGAGACTATGGCATCTGCTTTGGTGGAGTAAGCGTCGATAGGGACCATCCCCATCGACTGGGTTGCATCTACGACGAGAAGTGCCCCCACTGAGTGGGCAGCATCGGAGATCCCCTCTAGGTCGTACCTCTGGCCGTTGGAGAACTCCACGTGGGAGACCGTGACGACCGAGGTGTTCTCGTCGATCAGAGACAGGATTGAGTTTGGGTCCGTGTAAAGTGAGTCGTCGTGCTCGGCGAGTCGTATCTCGGCACCATTCGACTCGCACACCCTCGCCCATGGATAGACGGTCGAGGGGAAGGCGATTCTGCTGGACACCACATTGGAACCACTGGGGGGTGATATCGCCCATGCGAGCGAGCAGAGTAGTTCGGTGGCGCTGGAGCCGACGCATACGTCGCCGACCCCGCAAGAGAGCAGTTTCGAAGCAGCCACTCTGAGTGGCATCATGCCCTCCCTCTCCGCGTCTCCATCGAACTCTGCAGCCCCTCCCCTGGCCAGAGAATCGGACCATTCAGAGGAAATGCGGTGTGCCGCCGGGGATGTCGTGGCGACGTTTGCGTAGGATAGGTTTGTCCATTGGGCCATGTCTAACAGGTTGACTGATGGGGTCTGGCTCTTCAATTCTCAGGAGCGGCTGACTTCGTTCAGCATCTCCTCGAGTGCGGCCTGGATCTGTAGGCACAGGGGCCCATAGTGCCCTGGAAGGTTCGGGTCATTGAAGATCTCATCAAGTATTGAGGCAGTCATTCCGAGCCTCACGTCCATGTCCTTCCCCTTGTTTAGGAGCCACTTCTCCACAGCGTCCTTCGAGGCCGATCTGATGTTTCGGGGAACCTGGTTATCGTCTAGTTGTGCGAGTACCTGTGCAATCTGATTGATGCGAGTATCGATATCTGACAAGGTCCCATCTCCGAGTCTTCCAACGATGGCCCCGCCTTAAGCGCATCCCAAATGAGATGTGTCACTTCCTTGCAATCCATGAGGACCAGGGCATGTTCTCACTGTTGGCAGCCCCATGCCCCGTGCCCTCAGCGGCGAGCGCTATGATTCCCACTTCGGCGCCATCCTCCAGGCAATCTTCCAGTGCCCACATCATCGACTCCTCGAGGCCCTTCCCCTCGATTATTCGCTCTGCCACCCTGTAGCTAATCATCCCTCGCGTAATTGCCTCCCCGATTCCGGTCGCCCCCACGGCGACTCCTTCTTGGGCCCAGAAACCACAACCCGGCAATGGCACGTCTCCGACCCTCCCTGGAGGCCTGTCACTACAGCCTCCTGTGCTTGTTGCACAAGCGATGGACCCCGAACGGTCGCGAGCAATCACACCAACGGTATCGGTAGCCCCCTTGTATGGGGGCCTCCCC
>Ga0315330_10001164_pt1 | contig 17507 bp, 14 predicted proteins | sample M140m34915metaG_FD_203453 | JGI IMG/M metagenome (GOLD analysis project Ga0315330, IMG submission 203453) | Ammonia-oxidizing marine archaeal communities from Monterey Bay, California, United States - M1 40m 34915 | ecosystem: Environmental > Aquatic > Marine > Intertidal zone | place: USA...
GTGGCACTGGTTGGCTTCATGCCCTCTCCTACCGATGCCTCGATTTTACAATCTCTCTGGACTGTTGCCCGGGCTGAAGGCGAAGGCAGGCGTGCAACCAAGGAAGAATCCCGCTTCGATTTCAATGTGGGTTACATTACCAGTTGTGTGCTGGCGATCTTCTTCCTGTTTCTGGGCACCGCAGTACTTTTTGAAAGCGGTGTGGAGATGCCGCCTGACAACGCCGGCTTCGCGCGCAGGCTACTGGAGGTCTACACCTCTATCATGGGCGACTGGAGCTATTACATCATGGCCATCACCGCGCTTTGTGTGATGCTGTCTACCGCGCTCACGGTAACCGACGGCATGACTCGCATGGCGCTGGCAATTGGCGGTGAATCGTTTCCCGGGCCGCACTGGTATACGGATCGCTTCTACAATATTGTACTGGTTGTTCTCAGTCTCGCGGCGCTGCTGGTGATCTGGCTGCTGCTGCAGTCATTCGCCACATTTATGGATATGACGTCGGTGATTGTCTTTATCATTGGACCGTTTCTGGCGCTACTTAATCATCTAGCAATCTATAGCGACGAAATCCCCCGGGGAAAGCAGCCCAGCCAGTTAATTCGCATCTGGAGCATCGTCAGCATTGTCAGCCTGTTCCTGTTGATGGCGGTGTATGCCTATTACAGGCTCTTTGCCTAGTAACCAATAGTCAGGTACAAATCACAACGTCGACAGTGACGCCGTAGCAAATTTATAGTCAGGACAACCAGCATGCCGTCGTTTAGTGATTCAAGTCTAATCAAGTCAGCCAACTTCATCGACGGCGAATGGGTAAGCGGCACTAGCACGCTCGCGGTCCTGAATCCTGCGAATTCAGAGACCATCGCAACGGTTGCCGATGGCACTCGACAGGATGCCGAACGCGCTGTTGAAGCTGCACATCGAAGCTTTGCCAGTTGGAAAAAAGTCACTGCTAAAGAGCGCGGGGCAATATTGCGGCGCTGGCACGACCTGATCCTGGAAAATGCCGAAGATCTTGGCGCCTTGATGACCTGGGAACAGGGTAAACCTTTGGCGGAAGCCATTGGCGAGATCAAATACGGTGCCAACTTCATTGAGTTCTATGCCGAAGAAGGCAAGCGAGTTTGCGGCGATACTATCCCAACCATTTCACCTGAACGCCGCTTGCAGACCTATAAACAACCGATTGGCGTGGTCGGTGCAATAACGCCCTGGAATTTCCCTAACGCCATGATCACGCGAAAAGCTGCACCGGCGCTTGCAGCCGGTTGCACCATTGTCATCAAGCCAGACCCGGGCACGCCCCTGTCGGCACTGGCCTTGTGCGAAGTGGCGCAGCGAGCCGGCATTCCGGCTGGCGTACTAAACGTGGTCGCAGGAAGTGACAGCCAGGGCATTGGCAAGGTGCTCACTCAACACCCGAGGGTTGCGAAGTTTACTTTTACTGGCTCAACGGCAGTGGGCAAACTGCTGATGCGTCAGTGTGCGAGCTCGGTTAAGAAGGTTTCGCTGGAGCTTGGCGGCAACGCACCATTTATCGTATTCGATGATGCCGATCTCGATGAAGCTGTCACCCATTGTGTTGCGACCAAATTTCGTAATTGCGGCCAGACCTGTGTCTGCACCAATCGAATCTATGTACAGGAAGCAATAGCAGAGAAATTCACCGCCAGACTAAGAGAAGCTATTGCCACAATGAAAGTCGCTGAGGGTTTCGAAGACGGCGCGGTGATTGGCCCAATGATCAATGAGCAGGCGGTAAGCAAGATGGAACGCCTGTTGGCTGATGCCACAGCCAAGGGTGCACAGGTACTGCTCGGCGGCAGCCGGCACGAACTGGGCGGCCTGTTTTTCCAGCCTACTCTAATGGACTCAGTGAGCGATGATATGGAACTGGTCTCAAGTGAGATTTTCGGCCCAATTGCCGCTGTCCAGACTTTTAGCAGTGAAGAAGAAGTCATCAGCAAGGCCAACGCGACTGACTACGGCCTGGCTGCCTATTTCTTTTCCCGGGATGTGGGGCGCGTCATGCGCGTTGCGGAGGCGTTAGAGTACGGCATTGTCTGCTCCAACTCCGGCGTGTTCTCTACAGATGTGGCACCGTTTGGAGGCTGGAAACAATCCGGCATCGGTTCAGAGGGCGGCAAGGAAGGCATCGTGGATTTCTTCGAAACCAAGTTCCATTCCATGGGTGGTATCGATCGCTAAGCAGTTAATGACTGCGCGAGCAAGCCTGCGACTAACTTTATGAGCTTTGATACTGCTGCAATGTCTGGCAGATATCACCAAAGATATTGCGACCAGTCTCGTCCTGCATTGTGATACGCACCTCATCACCAAACGGCAGAAACGGTGTCTTCGCTTCCTCTTCATTCAGAATTTCAAGCATTCGTACCTCTGTAAGGCAGCAGGAACCACTGCTGCGATCAGTATTGGATACGGTGCCCGATGAAAACAATGACTAAAAAGAATACCGACCACCGCATACTCACCCTGGAGCGCTACCTGACCTACCGCTTGTCAATTCTGTCCAAGCGGGTGAGTGGGCGCATCGCCGAGACCTATGGTGACGAGTTCGCGATCTCCGTCACCGAGTGGCGCATCATGGCGGTGCTGGCGGAATACCTGGACATCTCAGCCGACGAAGTTTCCAACAAAACCCGAATCGAGAAATCGATCCTAAGTCGCGCCATCAGCAAGCTGCTCAATCGAAATTTGCTAAACCGGGAGATAAATCCTGCAGATAAACGGCGCTCAATGCTCAAACACTCCAAGACCGGCCAATCCATCTACGATGAGATTGTGCCAATTGCTTACGACATGGAGAAAGAACTGCTGAACTGTTTCAACGCGGAAGAAACCGAGGCTCCTAGCAAACTGGTGGATCGCCTTTATGAACACGCCAGGCAGCTCGGTGACTAAGGCAAACGAGAAATACTTAAGGCAGAAAGTACTGAATCGGCTGTGGTGAACTCTTGGAGGTTACCGCGTCAGAAATACTATTTTTTGGAATCTGAACAAGTCCAAGTGACTTCTTGGCACGTACTCCGTTCACATACCACATCAAGATATCGCAGAATGAAAATTAAACTATCCGAGCTGCGTAAACGTAGCTTCATTGAGAAAGTCGCGCTGCATTGCCATGATCGGAGTCTCTACCTGGTCTCAGTGATTCTGGATAGCGAAGAGCGCTATGTTACCGATGACAAGGGCGACTTCCTGAAGTCTTTCAACAAGCTATCTCTGCAAGCAAAATTTAAAGGCTTGGTGATCGGAAAAATGGTGCTGAGGCATCAGAGTCCCTACGACGAGATGATCGGTCTCTCCGAAGAACAGATCGATAATACCCTGGAAGTGCTGATTGGCGGTGAAGCGTACGCCTTTGATTCTAGCGGGGATGAGTCCTTTCATTAGCCCCATTGGTACCGATCACATTTGGAGCCTGAAGATTTGTCTTGTCTGCTGGTGCCTGCTTTAAAGCCAGCGACTACTTGATGCCAACCACGTAGCTCAACCAACTGTCATCATTTGGCGCTTCATCCACCGATTGCCAGTCGGCATCCTCATCTTCATCCGCAACGTCCCAGTACACCAGGCTCTTTGAAAATCCCGCTTCCGCCAGCATTTCCCTGACCTCAGCAATAGTCCAGAAGCGCCAGTGATACTCGAAGGCTTTTTCGATCTTGCTGCCATCGCCAAACTTGAAATGAATGTAGAACGAGCAATCTGCGTTAACAGGATTAAAGTAGGCCTGCTCCCAGTGATACTTGAATCCTTTCTTGCCCTTTACAATAGTGCGCTTATCAGTGACATCAGAGGCATAACATTCCTTGCCTCCCATCATGTCCATGATCATGATGCCTTTATGGTTCAGGTTTTCGTAAGCAATCCTGAAATAGTTCACCACCTCTTCTCGGGTCTTGAAAATCCAGAACGAGAAATTCTGCGCTGCCAATATATCAACCTGAGGCGTGGTCTTGGTCCGTACATCCTGCTCCAGCACTTCAACCCGCTCAGCCACTTTCGGTTTGAGCTTGCCGAGGTTATTTTCCACGCCCCACTGCAGCGTGTCGGGACAAATATCGATACCAAGTGCCTTTCGATACTTATCAGATTTGACCCATTCACAGGAGACCGCAAAGGTGCCGCAGAAATCTTCACGTAGAGTAAGCGCTTTAGACTTGAAGGCTTCACGGTAGATTTGGTCGAACACTTCAATTTCGTGGTCAGGCTCTTGCACCGATTGCTGGTAACAGACAAACTTGTCCGCCAGTTCTGCCTGGCAGGGTTGATCACTGTTTTTTAATTTCTTACCCGGTTTTATTTTTATCATGATTCCTGATTCTGGTTCTTTCTGTGATGGCGACGGCAGACAAGCTATCGAATTTATCGGCAGACCGCAATCAGCAGAACCAATCTGTGTGAGATTAGTTAAGCAGAAGGAAAACTCAACAACAGTTCAGTACGCATTGCGTTCAGGGTAACTTGTTACGCGGTGGCCGCATCCCAGTTTTTTACCCTGACTTTAATAGTCTCAATATCATGTCTGCACACACCCGCTTTTGCGATCAGTTTGTAATCGCAAATGTCGCAGCGCACGCATTCTTTAAAGTCGATTTTCGGGCCGCGAATAGCGCCGGTGGGACAGGCTTGTTCACACACCTTGCAGACATCGCACTGAGGCACACGCTTGATGCGCCACGGAGAAACTAGCGATACTACACCAAGAGCCGCACCTAGCGGACAGGCGTAGCGACAATAGAATCTGGGGATAAACAGCGCGCCAAGCAGGAATACTGCGGCAATCCCCCACAGCACCATGGAGCGAGAGATATAAAACACGGTGCCAAACGGTTCGAAATACTGAAATAAACTAAGATCGGCATAGGCGATAGCCATCACCACGAGGAACGCAAGGATGGCATACTTCAGGTAAATCGCGACATCATGAATGGACCGCGGTACTTGGTACTGCATGCGCTTGGGCACGATGCGAGTGATGAAGTCTTGTAAGGCACCGAAGGGACACAGCGACGAGCAGAATATTCTACCCCACAGTAGGGCCGTGACCACGGTAAACACGATAATGATCAACAGAGGTAGATCATTCAGGAACAGCGAGGGACCAAGCTTGATGCCGTTAGTGATATGGGAAACCGAAACGAAACCGCCATCCATCCACCCCAGATAAAACAGGGTGACGGTCAATGCAGCCCAGCGAAAGGCCGCTCTCTTGCGAAGGAACGCGGTCATGACCAATGCGCAAATAAGTATGACCGCAATCACCTCAGACACCGGTGCGCTGTCCAATAATTCTGACCACACGGTCTCGTCTGGATACTGGAACCGCGACGAATCTTCATCTGGCTCTGGGAGCAGGTCGGGAGGGATAGTCCCTCCCTCGGACAGTGCCAGGGCTAGTGGAGGCACTCGGTAAGCCATTTCGTGAATGCCACCAAACTCACCCACCACCCCTTCTGTGCTATACAGCACTGAGAATGGCTGCGTAAGATCCAGTTCCGGCATCAGCACAATCGCGCCGGCGAAACGCGTATTGCCAGCAATCTTGCCCTCGTCCGCACTACCGGCATAAACGAAACGGGGCCGCTCCACTGGGAAGACTTCCTCTCCCTGCTTTATAGCCAGGCGTTCCTGGCGAAACGGCTGCGAGGAATTGCCATCGATGCCAACGAGCAGCATACGTCCTTCCCGAGAACGGTTGCTGGCATCGCGATCTGCGGTCGAATAGTCATCCTCTCCGATGAGGAGCTCTCCCAATCCATCATGCCCCATAAAGGCCAGGGAAAGCTCCAGTTCCGTGCCATCGGGCTGCACTACCAACATTTCCTGCACTAGGCCGCTACCAATCATGTCGTCCCAGCTTTGCTCTTCATAGACCTTCAGGGCCATGGCGTCACCGCTGGTGGCTGCGACATATTCAGAGTCCGCCAAATAGGCGAGTGCGACTCGGCGGGCCGAATCACGCACGCCACGGGCCACAGCCCAACTGGTGATAGTAGCGCGGGAGATTCCGTCTATATCACGACCTACCCGAAAATCCTCGACGATATTTTTGCGAGAGAACTGCTGTGGAAAATATTCACTGTTAATGAAGTCGCCACGAATACTCTTATACGATTCGATGTAGTGCAGCACCTCGATACCGGTGAGCGTGCCGTCCAACTCAATACCAACCAGCACATTGATTGGCGCACTGTATCCCACCTCTTCGGGCGGATAGTCAGGTGTTTCGAACAGGTACCCTACTAATTCCGCGTCCGGGCTGCTCGCATTACCTTTATAGCCACGATAGACCGGTGGGTTTCCTTCCTTTAATGAAAATGAGTCAGCCTCACGCATGGCCGCCTTGAGCACATCCTCGGTGACCTCAATGGGCTGCTGGGCATTGGCGCTAGTTGCAGCCAGGCCAAAAAGTACGCCATAAAAGCGCAGTATTCTCTTCAATGACGCTGAAGAGTGGGAGGAAAAATAGCTGCGAAGTGCTTTATTTTTATACGACATTTTTATTCCGCAGGACGCACAGATGGGCGTATGCTACACAATTTTGCGCGTGAGGGTAAGCGACCCCAAAACAGCTGATCCGGCCAAGCGGGTGGTCCATCTAATGCTGTAAAGCGGATTTGAATTATTCGCTGCGAAGGCTTACTTTTTCACCCTCTCCGGCCCAATCCAGTTTCAGCACTACCCGATAAATGCACCGCTGATAGGCTGGAACAGGCCGGAAATAGTATGATCGGACCACGCTTCGCCCTGAAATTTGAACCAATATCAAATTACCACTATGAATAGTCCAATAGATGATCGCCTGAGCAAGAGTTATCTCCGCATAATTTATAGAACCTTGATTCTGCTAAGCACCTTTGTATTTATCTTTGGCAGCCAGCTAGCGAACGCCGCCGAAAACCGACTTCGCGCGCGGGATGCAGGCCTCGTTGTCGGAGTTTTTGAACCAGGGGTAAATAACGCGATAACCGATGTGGAAGGCGTCCTTGTTGGTCATGAAACCGTAATCGAAAGCAATGACCTGCGCACCGGCGTCACTGCTATTATCCCAGCCCCCGGCAACCTCTACACCCATCCTATTCCGGCCTGGGTCACAGTAGGTAACGGCTATGGCAAGCTGATTGGCGAGACCCAGATTCGCGAATTTGGCGAACTGGAAACGCCCATCCTGTTAACCTGTACACTGTGCGTGTGGAGTGCGGCCAATGCGCTTAAAGAATGGGTTTATATGCAGCCGGGTATGAGAGAGCACACGATAAACCCGGTAGTGGGTGAAACCAATGATGGCAGGGTCAATAATATGTGGGCTGACCCGATTCAGCGTGATGAGGTATTCAGCGCCCTCGCCAATGCCAGTTCTGGGCCCGTTGCCGAGGGTAGCGTGGGTGCCGGAACTGGCACCCAAGCCTTCGGCTGGAAAGGCGGAATCGGCACCAGTTCAAGGGTACTCGCTGAGGAATTAGGGGGTTACACCGTCGGCGTGTTAGTCCAAACCAATTTCGGTGGTTACATGACTATCAATGGCGCACCCGTTGGCCGGGAATTAGGCACCTACCCCTATCGTGATCTGGTCACGCCAAGCGATGACGGTGATCGTGACGATGGTTCAATCATGATTGTGGTCGCCACCAATGCACCGCTCAGCGCACGCAGTCTCGACCGTATGGGCACTCGAGCCATCATGGGCCTGGGCCGCACCGGCTCCTTTGCCAGCAATGGCTCCGGTGACTACGTCATTACGTTTTCTACCAATCCAGCAGTCCGCAAACCTCGCATCAGCAACAGCCCTGTCGCGATTGAAGAGCTGGTTAACGCCTCCATGTCGCCCCTATTTGCCGCCACCGCGGAGGCCACGGAGGAAGCAATCTACAATGCAATCTTCAAGGCCACCAGCATAAGCAGCAGTCGTGGCGAACTACAGGCTGTGCCGTTTAGCGAGCTGATTCGAATCCTCGAAAAACACCAGGTGCTGAATTGGGATCAGACTGTTCCTCGCTGACTCTCCCGCAGCAACTGAGATTCGAGATACATCGAAGCAACAACCTGAAGTTAAAATCTGCGTGACACTGCAACTACGATCTGCATAATAGGAGCTTATTTGTCGAATTGCGCGTTAGCCGTTGGCGATACACCAAACAAGATCCCATGCGATACGAATTAAGCAACCGATTGTTCTTGAAGTGCCTCAGCCTGGCAGGGTTGCTGGCCATATGCACAGGCTGGCACAGCAGTCTCGCCCAGCAGTCCGAATTCTCCGGTGAGAAAATCGTTCATTTGCTGGACGAACCTCGCCATCGACCAGTCCGGCAGCATGGGCAACTCTATTTGCTGGATGTGCGCATTAAACCCGGTGATGAGTCCTACCCACACACCCATGATCAGGCAATACTGCTGACCTATATCAGCCTTGCCGGTGGTCCGCAAAATGGGCGTGTGGGCGTGAATATAGATTATGCCAACGAGGCTTTTACCCACAAGGTGAGCAATGCAGGTCCCGGGCTGTTTCATATCATGGCGCTGGTGCATGATGGGTCCGGTCAGCCGCTAAGTGATAACGATCTACCCAGCGGTATGCAGGTAGATCCGGAACTGGAAAACCAATGGTTCAGGTCTTATCGCTACCAACTGGCACCAGGCGAATCCACCGCCACGCAGTCACATATTAACCCCAGCTTTGTGATCCTAGGGTCGGAAGGTCTGGCTCACGTCTCACGGGAAGACGGTGTGACGCGTGAATTGGCGCACGCCGGCGAATGGGCATGGCGGAAACAGGGCTCCACTTTTCAAATAACTAATGTAGGCGACACACCGGTCGCTATCACCGTGAATGAAGGGCGACTGCAGCAATAAAATTGCTTTATCTGCTGGCCTATCTGGCCAAGCACCTTTAATATCGCGAACCACTTTACGCGACACTCTCGAAGCAACCACTCCTGTAGTAATACTACGTAATCCACTTTCCTATTCTCTTTAGTGATGGAGCGCAAGTCAGTGCAAGCTATTGTACAAATTGAAGAAACCTTTGATCGTCCGAATCTTTCGCAATACGGTATTTCCGACGCCGCGAAAATTTACTACAACCCTAGCTATGAAATGCTGTTCAAGCATGAAACCGATCCGGCATTGGAAGGGTTCGAGCGCGCTGTGCTGACGGAATCTGACGCGGTGTCCGTAAACACCGGTGAATTCACCGGCCGCTCCCCAAAAGATAAATATCTGGTCAAAGACGACACCACCCGTGACACCGTCTGGTGGTCTGATCAGGGCGCCAACGACAACAAGCCCATCGGTGAGTTGGTCTGGCTGGAGTTAAAAAACCTGGTCACGGAACAACTCAGTGGCAAGACACTTTATATCGTTGATGCTTATTGCGGCGCCAACGAGGATACTCGTCTGTCCGTGCGTTTCATTACCGAAGTGGCCTGGCAGGCGCATTTCGTTAAAAACATGTTTATTCGCCCGGCGCTGGAACAACTGAAAAATTTTGAGCCTGATTTCGTGGTGATGAATGGTGCCAAGTGCAATAACCCAAACTGGGAGCAACAGGGACTAAACTCAGAGAACTTTATTGCCTTTAATCTCACCGAGAGAATCCAGTTGATTGGTGGCACCTGGTATGGCGGCGAGATGAAGAAAGGCATGTTTTCCATGATGAACTACCTATTGCCCCTGCAAGATATTGCCTCCATGCACTGTTCTGCCAACATTGGCAAAGATGGCTCAACGGCCATTTTCTTTGGTTTATCTGGAACCGGAAAAACTACCCTCTCCACGGATCCTGAGAGAGAACTCATTGGCGATGATGAACACGGCTGGGACGACAACGGCGTTTTCAATTTTGAAGGTGGCTGTTATGCCAAGACTATTAACCTAAGCAAAGAGAACGAGCCAGACATCTATCATGCCATTCGTCGTGACGCTCTATTGGAAAATGTTAGCGTAGACGAGACTGGCAGGATTGATTACTCGGATAACTCTCGAACTGAGAACACCCGGGTTTCCTACCCCATCTATCACATTGATAACATCGTTAAACCGGCATCCCGTGGCGGTCACGCGAAACAGGTAATCTTCCTAACGGCTGATGCCTTTGGTGTACTGCCGCCCGTGTCCAAACTAACTCATGACCAGACCCAGTATCACTTTTTGTCCGGCTTCACTGCCAAACTCGCCGGCACCGAACGTGGCGTAACAGAACCCACTCCGACTTTTTCTAGTTGTTTTGGCGCAGCATTCCTGTCGCTGCACCCCAGCCGTTACGCTGAAGTGCTAGTGAAGCGCATGGATGCAGCTGGTTCCAGCGCCTACCTGGTGAATACGGGGTGGAATGGCTCGGGACAACGCATTTCAATTAATGCAACCCGTGCAATTATTCACGCCATTCTCAACGGCACAATAGATCACGCTGACATGCACGAGTTGCCTTACTTCAACCTGGCGATTCCCAGCAAAGTGCCTGGCGTGGACGACGGCATCCTGGATCCCCGTGATACTTATACAGATCCAGCAGAATGGGACGAGAAAGCCAGACACCTCGCAGTACTGTTTATCAAGAACTTCGAGAAGTTTACGGATGATCCCCGCGCTGCGGAACTGGTGGCAGCAGGCCCGCAACTCTGAATCACGGTTAAAGCAGAATAAACGGCGCTGTTCGACTTTGCTCCAGTCGGTTCATCCACTGGTGCTGCGCGGACCGGCTGCCAGGAATTGATATTTGGCAAAAAAAATGGCGGCCCCCTGGGTCGCCATTTTTTTAACCTGCCGCTCTAATCAATGAGCACCACCACCAGTATCCTGGGCCACAGGCAATGCGAGAGCCGTCAACTTGGAACTGGTCTGCAGCATGATGTACTGGTGTCCATCGTGGGTCCAACTGCTCATCCCGTAACTGGAGCGTGCGGGCGCTTCGATCTCAGCTAGGATTTCACCGGTATCCTTGTCCAGTGCCCACAGCATAGGTGTGCCATCAGAAGCCTGGTCCGAATACACCAGCATGGTCGGCGTAACCACCATGGGTACCAGAGCGCCGGTACCGGTGTTGCCGTAAACTGATTCAGCTACACCCTCGCGCTCAAAAACATCTTTATAACGCTGCGGTGTCTCACCGGTTGGAATGGTAAACTTCTTCTCACCTGTATCCATGTCATAGGCAACGATGGTGCTATAGGGTGGCTTCCAGATCGGCAGCCCACTTGGGTGACGCGGTGGACGCGCGGTCGCACCTGGCACGCCGTTCGCGTATTGCGCAGTCGTAGAACCAGTCGAGTCAGGGAACAACAGATCAGCTTCTTCACCCGGGATCAGGCGCAGCGCAAAACATGCGGTATGCTCGGACAGGTAAAACACATTGTTCACCGGATCAGCGACAGGAGGTGAAGTGATGTTTACACCTCCGGCACCGCCCGGGCAGTTCATGGCTGCATATTTACCCATTGGGTTGTCCGCGTGAATCGGCGGGTTAAACAAACCGCCCATCACATAGTCTTCCATTGCAGCAAGAGACTGCTCTTTCAATTCCGGCGTGAAGTCCAGTAAATCCTCTTCGTGAATACCCTGCAACGAGTATGGCTCGGGCCATGTCACGTGGGGCTGAGTAGGCGAAAGTACTTCTCCCGGCACAATTGATGGGGGCACCGGTCGATCTTCAATCGGCCACACCGGCTCGCCAGTTAGACGATTAAAAGTGTATAGCCAACCTTGCTTGGTTGCCTGCACCACAGCCGGAATATCACGACCATCAACACTCAGGTCCATTAGCACCGGTGCAGTAGGCGTGTCGAAGTTCCAGATTTCATGCTTCACAAACTGGAAGTGCCAGGCCCGCTCACCGGTACTTGCATTGAGAGCGATGATACTCGCGCCATACAAATTATCACCTGGTCGAAAGCCGCCATAATAATCGATAGTCGCACTGTTGGTGGGAATGTAAACCAGATCATTCTCAGGGTCTGCAGACAGCGGCGCCCAAGAAGAAACATCGCCAGTCCATTCCCAGGCATCGTTCTCCCAGGTCTCATGGCCATACTCGCCGGGCTTGGGAATTACATTAAACTTCCACTTGAAATCACCGGTACGTAGGTCGTATGCAAGAATGTCACCTGGTACGTTTTCTATGCGAGCCTGGTGATATCCCTGCTCTGCAGAGTTGCCAACTACGATCGTGTCGTTGACTACGATTGGTGGTGAGGAAGAAGTAATGTAGCCAGTCTCCAGGGGAATGCCCTCATAAGGATCGTATGGATGCCCCAGGTCCCCGAGCAAATCAACTACACCGCTCTGAGGAAACCCTTCAATAGGTATAGGCTCACCCCAATTTTCCAGAGGCACACCCGTCTTGGCATCAAGCGCAGTCAGGAAGAAACCGGGAGAAACGATCACCACCACAGCCCGACCATCGATGTTGCCGAAGGCGACGCCCTTACCGTAGTCCGAACGCATCGAATATTCAGCGCGTGGCGTCTTAGGCTCACGGTAGGACCAAACGGTCTCACCCGTCTTGGGGTCGATGGCGACCACGTGACGGTTGTAGCCAGCCACTGTGTAGAGCAAACCATCAACCAGGGAGGGCGTGGCGCGTCCGCTGACAGCGCCAAAACTAGCGCCATCCCATTCCCAGGCCACCTCTAGCTGGTCGAAATTCTGCGGGCTAAGCTCATCAGAAGGGGCATAGCGAGTGTGGGCAAAATCATTGCCCAAGGTGAACCACTGCTCAGGGTCCTGCGCATTGACCCACGCGGGGCTCAGCACGATAAGGAAGCTTATAAAAATATTCCTTATATCAATAGTTTGCATGGATTTCTCCTCTCATAGCAGAAAGCGGCAAGCACAATACTGCATGCCGATCGAGAATTATTCCAGCGCCTCGCATGGAATCTATTCTGAAATCAAATTATCCAGCTTTTACCGGGGATTCCCAGAACTTTAACTGGCTGAAAAGTAACAAAGTTTGTCTTATTCCAAGGCTGTGGGCTCGCTCGCGACAACATAAGTTTCTTTGAATATCTGCGGCATACGCGCGGCCTTGCCGGTATTCAAATTGGTACATACGAATTTAAATTTGCCTTTGGCCAGGGTGCGGCCGGACGCTATGTGGATAATTTGAAATTGCCGGCCCAGTCGCAATTTGCCATCTGGCTCCACAATCCAGGTTGCTACCTGTAGCTCATCGCCTTCATACGCCGAACCCAGCAACTGCACGTCAAACTGAATTGCCGCCATCCCTCTAGCCATCTGTTTGCAGGTTTCCTCCGGCAGGCCAAGGGCCGCGGAATGATCGAAAGCACAATCAATCATCCACTGCACGTAATTGTGAGTTGAGACATGACCATAGCCATCGACATTGGCGGCAGTGGCGGTGAGATCGATGATGAAAGGATTACTGCGATCCCAGCTCAATGCAGTCACTGGTTTAACTCTTACTCTTTGGTGATGCCAGCATCAGCCAGGCGCACCAACTCTCGGTTCTGTTCTAATTTCCAAGCGACAGTCGCGGCGCCGGCCATAACCGAGACGATGGTAACGCCCTGCACTACGATATTGGGCTTGGGGTTCAGAAATTTTAATAAGCAAAGAGGCATGCTTAGTCTTTCAGGGCGAACGTGAACAGGCTGTTACCTGAAATGATTGAGACATACTGAATACCGTCCACCATAAAAGTGACCGGCGCCATTACGATCTGTCCACCCAGGTTTTTGTAGTAGAGCAACTCGCCGTCACGAGCATCCAATACGTGAAAGTAACCTTCACGGCCCCCTGTAATCAGCAGATCCGAGACGGTAGTCAACATACCACTATCACTGACGTCGAACTGGTTATATTCCCACACTGCTTCGCCAGTCTGCGGGTCCATGGCTTTCAATGAACCAAAACCCACTTCGTTGGTCCAGTTGTTAATGGGATTGGTACGCCCAATGCCAATTGTCGGCGCACCCGGCGCGGGCGCCAGTACCGAAAATCCGCCACCAAGAAAAGCTCGGCCCGGCACGTATTCCGATTCCTCGGCGCGATAAATCGTCGCGTAATCTTCCCAGGCACTGAAATAGAACAAGCCAGTACGCGGACTAAAGGATGGCGGATACCAGTTAGTGCCACCCTGATTTCCGGGGAATGTTGGCATACCCTCCGGTTGCGGCGTAGGAATCGGCCGTCCGTTTTCATCCAGGCCACTAGACCAGTTCACACTGACATAGGGTTCGCCGAGCAGAAACTCACCATCGGTGCGGTCCAAAACATAGAAATAGCCATTGCGGTTTGCCCACAGCATGACCTTGCGAGCCTCACCCTGCCACTCAATATCGGCCAGCAAGGGAACCTGCACGGAATCATAGTCGTACGCATCATTGGGCGTGAACTGAAAATACCACTCCAACTCACCGGTATCAGCATCCAGTGCGAGCACCGAATCTGAGTAGAGGTTATCGCCCGGCCGCTGTCCGGCATTCCAGTCAGGGCCCGGATTACCTACTCCCCAGTAGGTCTGATTTAGTTCCGGATCATAGGAACCAGTAATCCAAACCGGTGCGCCTCCGTGTTCCCAGTCATCCCCTTCCCAGGAATCATGACCCGGCTCGCCTGGACCCGGAATGGTATAGGTCTTCCATGCCAGCTCCCCGGTATCTGCCTCATAGGCAGCAACGTAGCCCCGGATGCCAAATTCTCCACCTCCAACGCCGACTATGACTTTATCTTTCACCACTAATGGCGCCATAGTCACGGAATAGGCACGGGCCACGTCACCCACCTCCTGCTTCCATAGCAACTCACCGTTAACCCGGTCCAAAGCGATGAGATGCGCATCCAGCGTGCCCATAAAAACTGTGTCGCCCAGTATGGCAACACCGCGATTATTCGCACCGCAGCAAACCAATGCACGCTCATCGTTAACATGTCGATACTTCCAGAACACGCGACCAGTTATCGCATCCACAGCCATGACGCTATTAGGACGCTCAGTCAAATACATGACACCGTCGACAATCAATGGGCTGGATTGCCAGGCACCAAACACCTGATTTTGCAGCACCCACTTTAGCTCCAGGTCGCTCACATTATCAGCATTAATCTGATCCAACAGACTGAACCGCTGGCTCATGTATCCGCCATTATAGGTAAGCCAATTTTGCGGCTCATCGGCAGCGTTGAGAATGCGCTCAAAAGGCACCTGAGCCTGCGCCGTAAGTGTCAGGCAAGTTACCAGCAGTAGTAGCAAAGAGTTTAAGCTTGTTTTCATTCCATACCTCGCAAGGTCAGCAAATAGCCAACCACATCGGCAACTTCATCATTGGTAAGATTTGTCGATTGTTTACTGGGGCGCTCACTCAATTCGTAAGTCACCAACTCCGACTTCAGCAGAGAGCGCAGACGCTCCTGCGAATCGATTAGCTGAACGGTGTAGGTGTCCTCGTTCAGGCGTCGGCCCACTATGGTCTCCTCGTTGCGCGTAACGAGTCTAACCGGGCGATTGATTGGCAGCAGTGCCGCCGCCGGGTCGATTAGATTTAGCTGCAGGTTGGTGGGCGTGCGCAAGATGCCTATCGAACTCAGGTCCGGCGCAGTACGGGGCCCCTCACCGTTAACCCGGTGACATGAGGCACATTCACCTTTTCCTTCAAACAACGCCTTGCCGCGTTCGGGATCACCGATACGCACGGCAACCCCATCAGGGTCAAACCCTGCTCGAATATAGGCGATCAGACCGCTTAACTCTTGATCCCCGAAATTAAACGCCGGCATTTGCCCCTGAGCAGCGCCGTTACTGATCACTTGCCGTAGATCTTCGTCTGACGAAGCGTTGCGAAACTGACCCAGGCGCAGGTTGATACCGCTCACCAGGTCGCCTTGGGGACCGTGACAGAGAGCGCACTCGCGGGAATAAATGGCCAGACCGGCCTGGATTGCTTCACTACTGTATTGATGGTCGCTTACTTCCTGTGCCAGCAGCAGAGCTGGCGTAAGGGATAGGAAAATCACAAGTAGTAACGGTTTTTGGCACCAGTTACTGGGTTTTTGGGGAGCGTACTTCATGGCAAATCGTCACCTCTATTAATCGGTGGTAAGAGCATAAAGCCTCTCAGAGGTCAGGTCCAATATACTCCGTGAATTGCCCCCTGGTTGTCCGGCGCAAAGCCTCTGCAAATAGCAGACTTTGCGAGTTTCTATGCAGAATAGCCTCTGCTATATTAATAGCCTAGCCTGCAGGCCGATTTGTTCAATTACCGGTCCAATACAACAATAATCAGAACACAGGAGAGCTAACTCGCATGGCTTTACACAGAAAAGGGGCCCTATCGGCCTTGAGCGTGATGTTCACTCTGATCCTTAGTCTGGTCACTTTTTCTGGCAGCAGTTTCGCTCAGGATAATAGTCAGGGGCGTTATCGCCCCGAGGGCCGCCAGATTGGCCTGGCCGCGGGGCGCGAATTCGATGAACGTGTTTTCGAAGTCCGAACCTACCAACCCGACGTCAGTTCAGACGCCTTCGCCGGCGCCATGGCGTTCTACCCTCTAACCCTGAGCTTCGACCTGCCTAACGGCGCTATCGCTTTCGTCCCAGGCTTTCGCGCCAATGCAGCTATGTATGAGTGGTGGGGGCCTGCCCTGGCTTCCCTTGGCTACACCGTCTTTATTTTAGAGACCAATACACCCACCGATGCCCTTGCCGCCCGCGCCGAAGCGCTGATTGCTGCAGTTGATTTCATCAAGGCGGAAAATCAGAACCCTGACGCGCCGATCGTCAATAAAATCGATCCGGATAAAATTGCCATCATGGGTCATTCAATGGGCGGCGGCGCCTCATTGGCCGCAGCTGCTGAACTCGGCAATAACATTGGCGCAGTAATCCCCCTCGCGCTTTATTGTTGCGAGCCCGGCCAATCATTCAGCGGCGATTATAGCAATATCAGTGCGCCCGCCTTGGTCATTTCGAGTGCCGTTGATGAAGTCGCGCCGCCAGAAGAGCATGCTAAGCTAGTATACGATTCCATCGGGAGCGCGAAAATCTATCTGGAACTGGCTGAAGGCGACCACATGTTTGTCACCAACAGCGGCGAGGAAAAATCCACACTCGGACGCTATGTGCTCGCTTTTTTGAAGGATAATCTTGATGGTAAAACCCATTTGACCAGCATCACCGAATCAGAAGCTGAGATCTCAAGATTCTTGCAGGAATAATCAAATCACGACGTGGTGAAAAAAGGCGAAGCCATGAACGGCTTCGCCTTTTTAGTGACAGGATCATGGGGTCATTCTTGTCTTAACAAAAACCGAGCCTACCCGCTCGTCAGTTTTTTAGCGCCAGTAATAAATTCAGACTGTCTAGTGTAAAGCCCCGTATTACTTTAATGATTTAAAGACGCGCAAGCAGGGCCAGCGGGGATTCTCACCGCTGTCTTTTCACTCTACCCCTAGGATTAACGCTTCCTTGAGCAACCTTTTTTGAGCTCCCATAACTTTGCATACTTCATAAAGTTATAGAAAGAT
>Ga0315330_10001165_pt1 | contig 17491 bp, 15 predicted proteins | sample M140m34915metaG_FD_203453 | JGI IMG/M metagenome (GOLD analysis project Ga0315330, IMG submission 203453) | Ammonia-oxidizing marine archaeal communities from Monterey Bay, California, United States - M1 40m 34915 | ecosystem: Environmental > Aquatic > Marine > Intertidal zone | place: USA...
CGCGCATTCAACCGTTATCCCCATGAGTTTTCAGGTGGCCAGCGCCAGAGAATTGGGATAGCGAGAGCTTTGGCTTTAGACCCAGAAATCTTAGTGGCGGATGAACCTGTATCTGCTTTGGATGTTTCGATTCAAGCACAGATACTAGAACTTTTGGATGAAATCCGTGAAAATATGAACCTGTCGATGCTATTCATTACGCATGATCTAAGAGTTGCGGCGCAAGTTTGTGATCGTTTAGCCGTTATGCGTTATGGAGAAATTGTAGAAACCGGGGCAACGAGTGAAATCTTTAAGAACCCTCAGCACAGTTACACGCAAGATCTACTGGCAGCGGTACCTGGAAAAAAATGGGACCGGACAGTAGCCAGATAAATAAAATTAACTGCTGAAAATAACCCAAGGAAATATTGATATGAGCGACTTGGCCAGCGATCCTTTCGCCTCGATAGTACAGATTTCTAAAGCCTTTCAAAAAAAATCAGTTTTACCAAGTGAGATCGTTGAAGCACAATTAACGCATATCGACGCAATTGATCCAAAACTGGGCAGCTATCAGACTGTTTACAGGGATGCAGCACTCTCCGCGGCAAAAGAAGCTGATACAGCCATTGCAAGTAACCAACGCATTGGGCCGTTCCACGGTATTCCATTTGCCCTCAAAGATATCTTTGAATTAGAAGGTCAGGTCACTACCTGCGGATCTCGCGAAATGCTTCAACGAATTTCACCAAAGACTGGAACAGTTGTACGGAGACTATTAGAGGCAGGTGGCATTGTTATTGGCAAAACAAAAACTGTTGAATGCGCTTTGGGTGGCTGGGGAACAAACGAACAAATGGGTACTCCATGGAACCCATGGGATTTGGAAGAAGCAAGAGTGCCCGGTGGATCGTCCTCAGGTTCTGGTGTAGCAGTAGCAAGCGGGCTGGCAAGCTGTGCAACAGGTAGCGACACAGGAGGATCTGTCCGTCTACCAGCTGCCTTTTGCGGGTTAACCGGTCTAAAAGTAAGTAAAGCCTGCCTTCCTACAGATGGGATAATGCCTTTATCTCAAACATTAGATACACCCGGCCCAATGACCCGTAATATGGCAGATCTGGCTTTAATGTTTTCAATCATGCAGGGAAAGAATACAAATAGTCTAGAAAAAGATATAATAAACGGCCATGGACTTTTTAGCATCCAAGAAAATATATTTAAAGGATTAAAACTTGGTATTCTGAGCCAAGAAGAACGTTCCCGTTGTACAGATAGTGTTCTTGAAAGCTATGATAAAACACTCGATCTATTATTAGAATTGGGTGCCGAATTAAAAATTTTTAAACCCCCAATACCCTATGATGAATTGGCCCAATTAAATGGGGCTATTTCAATGTATGAAGGATATCAGAACCACCGTAATTTTTATGATGATCCAAGAAAAAAAATGGATCAAAATGTCAAAAAACGCATGATGGGCGGACGCGATTTAACCTCAGAAGACCATGCAGAGCGACTACAAAAGCGACAAGATAATCAGCCAGTATTTAAAGCTTCAATGGCTGAATTTCATGCATTGCTAACACCAACTGTGCTCGAACCCGCGCCTCGGCTAGTCGATATTGATGAAGATTTCACACCCGGCTATTTTACGCGCCCCTTCAATTATATTGATATGGCCGCCTTGGCCCTTCCAACTGCCTATTCCGAAAAAGGCCTACCAACTAGCATGCAAATCGTTGTTCCTGCTGGTCAGGAAAATTTTGTAATCCAAATGGGAACAACACTGGAAAAAGCTTTAGCATTGAGTAGGCGACCAAATTTCAGTCTACTTTAATTTTAGTTATCCAATACTGTGTAACTCTTAGGTTTTTTAGGAAAAATCTCCAAGCGTATGGGACAAAACATTAAATAATAATTTCGAAACCGTATTATCGAAATTATTCCAGGGTAGACTACCGCAAAACGTAATAGAACCAACAGAGAATACCCGTCCACCTGTGGGTGTTTCAAAATAGATCATATCTGCACGCTTTACTTCACTTTCTGGGCCTCCAGATAAATTTGTTAAATGCGTCAATTGCTCTTCAGGAACCAGAATAAAACGGTCATCCGTAGCAAAAGATTGTGCTAGAATGGTAATTTTATGTCCAGGATCCAACTTTTGATCAGTGCGGTCTAACTCAAATCCTGCCGCTCCATTTCCACTAAAGCCAAAGTCACCAATAATTTCGTTATCAATACCATCAAATACCCAATCAAATTCAGGAGCAAAACAAACACGCTTGTAGGGCATACCATTAAATGTACCCTGTGCCGTAAAGCCAACTCCAACTAGTTGCTGCGGGGGCCTTCCATTTCTTCGCCATAAACCTCCATAAGCCCCATCAAATCCATTATAATATTCACCTGGCTCTGATGCCCAAGCCCGCAATCCATCTTCAGCTCTTCGAATTTCAAGAAGACTTGGTTCTTCCTCGTGGCGGGCAATCCTCCAGTAAAATCCATTACCGCCCAGATAGTGTAGGGCACCACCTTGATCTCGATACTGCGTAAGTGCATCCAAAGTCTCGCTAGTGTGATATTCTGGATGACTACCCGTTACCACAGCTTTATACTGCTGTATTGCTTCAACACCCTCATTATGAAGTTCCTCGTCTGTGATGATATCGTAATCTATGCCCTTCGCGTGTAACCATGAAATTAGGTGACTATCAGCCTGAAAATGTCGCAACCCCGAACAATCAGCTTGACCAAATGTTATATACCCAGGTCTTAAATTGAATAGTGGTCTCTTATGGGAGGCGTGGCAAATTCCACTGCCATCAGAATGATTATTGTAAGTTGATAATCCATAACTTTGGAATTGCGCGGGATTATGCGGGTAAGCATTCCAATCAGAGATCCTTTGCAACCAAGTCTCATTATAATCTGGGCGTGCATGGTTACCGTAAATCACATACGTAAAGGTCGATACCAAAACACAGAGCTTGGCAGTGGTTTTTTCCTTTTCTGGGCAAACAAAAAATGGAATTGCATCATAGTCATTTTCACAAGAAATGCGCATTACATAAATTCCTGAGGGCATTTTTGGTGGAATGACAAAGCTAAAATCTGACTCCCAATTGAAGTCGTAAATATCATCTTCATGAAATGCAATCGCAGCATAATGCTCAGGTTTATGCTGCCAATTCATTTCACTGGCATCCCAAAAGGCGCCAGTTACAGCTCGCGTTGGAGCATTCACGAGGATTAAATCGGGGCAACCAAAACCTGGAACCGAGAGGCTTGAGGTATTTTTTGAAAAATCCCAGTAGGCTACACGTTGGGCGTCTGCGCAAATTTCAGGGCCTTCTATTTTACCATTAAAACAACTCTTGGTTGATCCCTCAACGCGCTGTGATGCAATAATAACGTTCGCCTGCTCGTTCAAATCCAACTTCATATCAAACTGAACAACAGTCGGAATAGAGCCCTTTGAATTATCTAAATTGATTAATTCAACACTCATCAAACCTGTCTTATTAATTTGTGCTTCTATGCGATGCCATCTCCTAACGGTAACTGCGTCAACAGTTGTTACAGTTTTAGAGCCATAACTGAAGCTTGCATGGCCTTCAGGATCTAACGTTAGACAAAATTGGCCATATTCAATTAATGATTGAGGGCTAGAAGTTTTAAGTGTGGGATAAATTGTAACTGAAAAGCTAACGCTATTATCAACACTCATTTTTAAAGGTTTTTCTGTTATGCCATATGAACCGGGATGAAATTTTTGCCTACGTGATAAAAAAGACTGTTTTGGAAAAAAATCATCACAAGCGTGCTCAACAATACCTTGCCCTTTAGGGTTTGGATCAGCATTTATAGACCGAAAAAGTTGGGCGGTAAAATCGCCTTTATGCTCACTGGAAACCATAAAGTTTATCCGATCTCCAGGCCGCCCTGAAAGCTTATCAGAATATCCGACAATAGGAATCGTTTCCAAATTAAATCTCCAATCACAAATATTATATTTTTATTTCTACAGTCTGATTGAATAATAAATCAGGTGCAACTCCAACAAATTTCACAGACCTGTTTTTCCAAATAATTCATGTATTCTAACACAAAGCCTACTATCTCTCAGTAATAAGCCTTACTATGCAATATAGCTAAGTCTGATTTTGTGTAATTAATTTTTCAATTTACGAGAATTCATTTCTTATTTTTTGAATAGTTTCAAAAGTTTTTTCGAAAGTTGGACTGTTTAGAGGATTATTCTGACTTGAAAACCAGGCAACGGAGAGTTTTTTAGCTGGATCTACAAATAAAAATTGACCGTGAATTCCAAGTCCAAAAATCAAGGGCTCCGCCTCCCTTTTTATATACCATTTCGAGCGGTAGTGCATTTCCCGTTGACCCATATCATCGTAAAAATCTCCGTCTATCCATGCTTGAGGATCACCATTGTGAGTAATATCATTTATCCATTTTTTTGGGATTACTTGTATTCCTTGACGCTGCCCTCCATTAGACATCATCATACCTACTCTCGCCAAATCCCTCGCTAAAAAGCACTTACCCCCAGCCGCGCGTGCCCCGCCTATACGGTCAACAGTTATATATCCTGATGCTTCTGCCCCCAATGGCTTCCAGAGCCTCTCACTAACCAAATCAGCATATCGCATCCCAGTTGCTCGCTCAAAAACCCAAGCTAAAAGATCCGTGTTTGGAGAGACATAGTGAAAGCGGCCTCCATGTGACCCATCTGCCTCAGTTAAGGAAGACATAAAAGATCGTAAGTCGCCAGCTTCACGATCTTTTGGAAGAGGGTTCCAATTCGCTGCGTACCTGTAATCAATAATTGGGCCTTCATTGGCAAGATAATCTTCGTTAAATAAAACGCCCACACGCATATCCAAGAGATTGCGCACTGTAGCCTCAGCATAAGCACTATTAGCTAACTCTGGGATATATTTGATTATTTGGTCCTTCTCGCTTAAGTCATTGCGTTCAACCAATGTACCTGCAATCAAACCCAGCATAGACTTTGACACTGACATAAGAATATGCGGATCCCTCGAAGTCATCCCATTGCGATAAGTCTCATAAACTAATTTATTATCATGAATGACGACAAGAGCATCTGTGTCCGTTTGTATTAGGGCTTCATCAAGACCTATTTTAGATGTATCTAAGGAAGCACTCTCCAGCTCCCAAACATTCGCAGGGTCGTTTTGAATTTCAGCTGAAGGGACAAGTTCTCGCACATGATGAAAAGCCCAATTACAATATGGGGCTTTACGCCAGTTATCCAACGTAGCTTGGTTTGGCTCTTCAGGTGGAAATTCTTGCATAACTTTAGACATTTCAATACCTTTAAATAATATAAAATATTGGTGACATCTTAACTTTAAAGCGTCAATGCTTACTAAACCATAAGCTCTTTTTCACCCACCAAATTTATTAAAATTTGACTGTTCGTAGGTAAATTTTTAAGCGACAGCGGATACTCTGTAAATTTTAGCACCATAGCTTATAAGACCATTTTGCAATCTCTTGTTTCCATCGGTGATAAAGGCTTCTCTAATCTCATCTAATACTTCATCTGAAGGAGCGGCCTCTTTTATTGCTCTAAATGCCATTCCTATTTCCATTAAAAGTGACGCATTTTTTTCAACACTATCTTTTGTGGTTATGCTCGTCTCTAAAACATCTATATTAATTGAGGAGAATTTAGCAGCCTTCAGAATAGATGATAGGTAAGTACGGTCGCTAAAAGCAAGTGGCCCAGGCTCATTACCTGGTTCTGCAAAAGATACTCCAGTTATATCAACAACTGTATTGAGCGGAGAAAGAAAAAAATCATTGGCTGCGAGTGGTGCCCAACATACAAACCGCAGCTCACGACCCTTTTGAATAGCGGACTTTATATTCTGAAATGCCTTTAGCGGATTTTCAAAGAACATAACGCCAAACCTAGATATCGCCAAATCAAACCCTTCAGGTTCAAATGTATAAGACTGAGCGTCAGCCTGCAAAAAAAACTTTCCTAAGCTATCAGATTGAGATCTTGCCAGAGTTAAAAGTTTTTCAGATATATCAAGCCCAGTTACCGATGCTTGATTGCCCATTATTGTTGCTAACCGTCTTGTTGTTGAACCTGCACCACACCCAATATCCAGTCCATTTTTGCACCCATTAACATCTATACCTTCGAACAAAATATCCGAAATGTTTTGGAGACGCTCATTCATTGCAGTGTCATTATTCACCCATGATTGTCCGGGTGCTTCATTCCAATATTGTCCCTGCTTGTCATTTTCACCGTAATTACTCATTTTCAAAGCCTCATTTTTATTTCTTTTTAAATCTATTTCTTTACGCACGATCCTTGTCATAAATTCACGCCATGTCCAGATTGAAAATTACTAGATAAAATAAGCTATTGCTTATCAGTGGTTTACCCTAGATACACGCGCTTGTGTTTTGGAGTTTATAAATGTCGGTAAGCCAGAAAAAAAATTCCAAAGGCATTTTACTCATGTTGATTTCAATGGCTTCCTTTGCTATCGGAGATACGTTTGTAAAGATTTCTGGATCCTTTTTATCGCCGTCACAAATTATGTTTTTTCTCATCAGCGGTGGCTTGATAATATTTGCATTCATCGCAATCATTAAAGGTGAAAAACTTAAAGAACGCAGGGCCCTCTCACCAATTCTACTGATCAGATACTGCGCAGAAATGTTAGGCCTTGTAGCAATGATTATGGGGTTAACAAAAATCCCACTTTCTGTTGTAGGGACGGTCACACAAGCATCACCAATTTTGGTCGCTGCTGGTGCAGTAATTTTCTTCAAGGAAGTTGTTAGCTGGCGCCGCTGGAGTTCAATTATAATTGGCTTTGTTGGCGTGGTACTAGTCATCCAGCCCGGAGGGCAAAGCTTGGACTACTCTGTCTTGTGGGCAGTTGCAGCACTAGTGGCATTTTCTATAAGAGACCTTGTCACAAGACTAACGCCGCCAGATATTCCGTCAGCTAGTATTGCTACTTTCACTATGATTGCTGCTTTTCCATTTACTACAGCATGGGTATTTTTTAGTGGAGAAAAGTTTTTTACTCCAGAAATTGATTGGGCTGTAGTAGCTTGTATGGTAATTCTAGGGTCCTTCGGCTATTTGTTGCTTATAACATCTCTGCGCATAGGTGAGCTGTCGGCAATTATGCCTTTCAGATATTCTCGCATTGTTTTCCTTCTTATTCTGGGGGTTTTAGTGTTTGGTGAGCGGCCAACAGTCTCAATGTTGGTAGGGTCTGCATTAATTCTGATCTCTGGTGTGTACATAATGTGGCGTGAACGCATAACAAAACAAAGCCATAAAAAGCAGTAGTTTTGAAAATCATTCCTACTATTTCTAATCTATTTTCAGACTTTTGTTAAACTACCTCTTTTTAATAATTATTTTAAATGAGACTATTAAGTCCAAAATTAGTTTATCCTGAGTTTAGTTGCCCTTACTTTCTTTGATAAGAAACCCGGTGAGGCAAATTATAACGACGCCACCACCAATTAGCATACCATTGGTTGGCGCCTCGCCAATGCCCCACCAGATCCAAAGAGGGCCTAAGACTGTTTCCAACAGCATAATGAGGCTAACAGTTGATGAGGGTACAAACCGAGCAGCGTAAGAAAGGGTCACGAATGACAGTGGTAATATAATGATACCAGTCACAGCTATGGCTGCTGTGCTCTGCAGATTAGGCAAGTATAGCGTATCAGCGCATACTACGCCGAGGGCTGCAGCTAATAATGCACCGATAGAGATCGCGAGAACAAATGGTACATTTTTGTCTTTACGAATTATGGTGAAGTTCATTGCAAGCGTAATAGCGACACCCAGACCCAAAATAGCACCTTGCAAGGTGTCTGCGCTGAGTACGATTTTTGAGTCATCGTGATCCAAAACTGATATACCTATGCCTATTATAACTAGCACTGTGGTAACGAGTGTAAGATTTGAAAGAGTTTCGCCTAAAATAATCCGTGAAAAGATAGCAGCAAATATAGGTACAGTTGCAACACCAATTAAAACAATGGCAACAGGGGCTATCGCAATTGCTAGACTAAATAACGTAGCGTTGAACATCTGGCATAAAACAATTGTTAGAAAGTTAGCCGTCAGGACATTTGGTACCTGGCGTTCAACTCGCCAGATAAATAGTGTCCATATAAGAAGATAAGCGATGCCGCTTAACCCACCACGCCAAATAAGCATAGAAAACCCATCTAACTCAGACAGGCGCATAAACAGAGTGTCTGGCGTCAATAAAATTGCACCAAACATTGCAAGCGCGAGGCCACGGGTTTTTCGGTTATGAGCTGAGTTCATTTATGCTGTCTATACAGCTGCGTTCAATGATAAAAGCCCTGTCATGATATAGTTTTGATTGACTACATCGAACTACCTGAAAACGCGGACTAGGTTATACTGTATAATTTTTGATCACACTAAAAAACTGTTTATTGAGCTTTAAGGTTATAGTAAAAGTTTAAGGATAATTTTTCCAAATGCATTTAGCGTATACAATACCATAGCGGATTTGAACGACCGGCACGAGAATTTTCACTGGAGTTGGCGATGATTATATCATTATAATCAATGATTTGCTCTGAGATATTTTAGGTGTGCGTCCAAGTATGTTTTTGAATTAGGTAACTCTTCTCTATCCGGCAGGCCGGAACTTAAGATAGGTACGTCGTTTTCTGAACAGAAATCAGCCGATCTCTGCAGTCATCTTAGTGCCGAGGTGACTTGCAATGAAAGACGAAGCATCTGACGTCGCTACTATTTCACGCAGCGGTTTTGCCACTGATACGGGGGCAGGATCGCGCGCGCGTATCGGTCTTATGGTGCTTGAATCTGACCAGACCATAGAATGGGAAATGCGCCTGATGACACACCTTTCGGGTGTATCCATGTATCATACTAGGCTGGCCAACGATGTCGTTGTAACCCCAGAAACCCTCGCCAAAATGGAAACCGAATTACCAATTTCTGCAAAACTGCTGCCAGATTACTTAGCATTGAATGCAATTGGCTATGGTTGCACTTCAGGCTCTACTATCATTGGCGAAGACCGTGTGGCCGATATTCTCGATGCAGCCCATCCCGGAGTACCGTCGTCCAATCCACTTACGGCTGCCAAAGCTGCGTTGAACGTAATGGGTGTGAAACGTCTTGGCCTCGTGACGCCCTATACACCGGATGTGACACAAGCCATGCAAGACCGGTTTGAAGAGGCGGGAATTCAGATCACAGCTGTCCGTTCGTTTTATGAAGACAGCGACGAAGTTGTAGGCCGTATCGACCCAAATTCGATACTTGAAGCCGCAATTGCTATTGGCAGTTCTGACAAGGTCGATGGCGTCTTTATCTCCTGCACAAGCCTGCGTGCCGCTGGTATCATCGAACGGGCTGAGGCCCTGTTGAAAAAACCCGTCACTGCAAGCAATCATGCCCTCGCGTGGCACTTGCTGCGTTTGGCGGGGGTAGAAGATAATGTTGATGGCTTTGGCCAACTGTTTAAAATACAACTGGAAAAGGATATAATATAATAACCTTTGAACGTGGATTTCCAGTTTCGGAATTTGAAACTCGGGTGCAAAATGCCCAAGTGAAGATGCGCGCTGCAGATATGGATGCCTTGTTGTTCATGTCTGAACGCGAATTCACTTATTTTGCGGGTTTCCAAAGCAACTTCTGGCAAAGCCCAACGCGACCTTGGTTCCTGATCCTACCCGCTAAGGGCAAACCTATTGCAGTGATCCCCAGCATTGGCAAAAACGCGCTTTCAATCAGTTGGATCGATGACGTGCGCATCTGGACTTCACCCAATCCCGAGGATGAGGGGATCAGCCTTTTATCCGACACCTTGAAAGGGTTGTCAAAACGGCATGGCCGTGTTGGCGTACCGATGGGCTCCGAGACACATCTGCGCATGCCAGCCAATGACGTCGCAAAGTTAAAAAGCGCCTTGGGGCATGTTGATATGGTCGATGCGACTGCCATCCTACGGACTTTGCGGATGGTGAAATCCGATTGGGAGATTGCGAAACATAAATACATCTGCGGACTTGTGTCGGATGCGTATGAGAATTTTGGTAACATCGCAAAATCCGGTATGTCTGAGCGAGAAATACTTGCCGCCCACCGATTAGACGTTCTGTCGCGCGGCGCGGATTCTGTTCCCTACATTGTCGCAACTGCGGCCCAAGACGGCACAGATGATGCAATCCGTTTCCCAAATGACCGACCGCTGGTCGACGGAGATGTATTGTTCATCGACACAGGTGCAGAGATTGATGGCTATTATTGTGATTTTGACCGTAATTTTGCCTTTGGTTGGGCCAGTGATGCCACCAAGCGTGCCTATGATTTGGCATATCGCGCTACCGATGCAGGTATCGCCGCAGTGCGCCCCGGTGTTCGGGCCTGCGATGTTTGGCAAGCTATGGTTGATGTTTTGGCGTCTGGCGGGGCGACGGGTGGCGGTGTTGGACGTATGGGGCATGGTGTTGGATTGCATAACACCGAGTGGCCATCCCTCATGGCAGCGGACCAAACAATACTGCAGGAGGGCATGATTTTGGCGATTGAGCCTGGATACGATTTTGCTCCGGGCAAAATGATGTTGCATGAGGAAAACGTAGTCGTTCGTGCAGATAAGGCCGAATTGATTACACGTCGTGCGCCCCACAATATCCCAATTCTATGAGAGAAATCAAACCCAACCGCGATCGATTGATTGCTGAATTATCTGCATTAATTCGCTGTGAAAGCGTGAACACATTTGGGGAGACGTCCCCGGTCGGTGCAGAATCTGCAATGGCTGATTTGTTTGAGGCACAACTTCGTAGTTTGGGTCTAGAAATTGGCACCCACGAAGTGACCACAGGGCGCCGCAATGTTTGGGGCTCCCTAAAAGGGATAGGTACTGGACCAACGATCCTATTAGCTGGGCATTTGGATACTGTTGGTGTTGATGGCTACACTTATCCGTTCGACCCAATCGTCAAAGAAGGTCGTATCCACGGCCGTGGATCTTGCGATATGAAGGCAGGTTTGGCAGCCTATCTTGAGGTTGTACGTCAGTTACAATTCACAGGAATACCGCTTTCAGGTGATGTTATCGTCGCAGGTGTTGTCGACGAAGAACACGCAATGGCGGGATCAAAAGATTTTGGCCTATATGGGCCACAAGTCGATTATGCTATCGTGGCTGAACCGACTTTGTTGCAAATCAGTACGGCTCATAAAGGCCAGATATTGACCACGATCACAACAAAGGGGCTAGCTGCACATTCTAGCTTGCCTGAACAAGGCCGCAACGCGGTGTATCACATGGCCGCTGTTTTGGGTGTCTTGCAGGATTATGCGGATGAACTGTCTTTGCGGAAAGCCGATCCGATCTGTGGCAAACCCAGCTTCAGCGTGGGTGTGATACGCGGCGGAGACAATGCGTGTTCAGTTCCTGATCTTTGTCAGATCGACATCGACCGACGCACCATTTCGGGTGAAACCTCGGCTGATATCCTGAACGAATTACATGATGTTATGGCACGGGCCAAAACGACAGTTCCTGAACTAGACTTTGAGATTGGTACTCCGTTCCTTGATCTACCACCGCTCGATACAAGCAGTGACGCGTTAGTAACCAAGGCTATGATCGACGCATGCGAAGCCATATCAGGGCAAGTCAGCGTCACGGCATTCCCGGGCTCAACCGATTCACCAAATTTTAGATGCCCAACGGTGATTTGTGGCCCAGGTGATCTGGCGCAATGTCATTCATTGAACGAATATGTTACTATCGACCAAATCGAAGAAGCGGTGCGGATATACGTCCATGCCATCCTCGCAATGCAATCTGAACCATAGGGGAACACGATGGACTGGCGCACAAAGCTACTCGACCCAAAACCGCAGGCACGGCAGGATTATGCGTCGCTTGCGACTCCCGTTTATAGGGGCTCCACCGTGGTGTTTGACGATCAGGCTACGGTCATTGACGACTGGCAGCAAGCCGACAAGGGCTATTCCTATGGCTTGTACGGTACGCCAACCACATTAGAGTTGGCGTCACGGATCGCAGGCATCGAAGGTGCGCGCGAAACGTTCATCGTTCCGGGTGGCCAAGCCGCGATTGCGCTTATCTATCTTGCCTATTGTCAGGCTGGCAGTCATGCTTTGGTGCCCCATTCAGCCTATGGACCCAACAAGGCGATGGCCGAAGGGTTAATGCGCGGACTGAACGTCGAGGTTGAACCCTACGATCCGATGATTGGCCCGGGCATCTCTGATCTGATCCGCAAAAACACCACCCTTATCTGGTGCGAAAGCCCGGGCTCGGTAACGATGGAAATCCAAGATGTTCCGGCCATCGTTAAAGTAGCCCGTGCTAAGGATGTTGCTGTGGCGTTGGACAACACCTATGCCGCGGGAGTTATGTTTGATGCCTTCGCCCACGGTGTCGATGTGAGTATGCAAGCGCTTACGAAGTATGTGGGAGGACATAGTGATCTTTTGCTTGGCTCAGTGTCCGTTCGCGATGATGCAGCTTACACAAAACTTGGATCCATCTACCAGCAACTGGGCCTTGCCGTGTCACCGGATGACTGCAGTTTGGCCTTGCGCGGATTACAAACACTGGCAGTGAGATTAGAAGCTTTGGAAAAAGCCACATTGATTGTCGCAAATTGGTTAACGAACCATCCACAGATAGATAAAGTTTATCATCCTGCGTTGCCATCTTGTCCCGGACATGACATTTGGGCGCGGGATTTCAAAGGGTCCACAAGTGTCTTTTCGTTTACGTTCAAAGATACCGTAAGTGCTACTAAAGTTGTCGATTTCATCAACGCACTTAATGTGTTCAAGATTGGAATGAGCTGGGGTGGCATAAACAGCCTAGCTATTGTCTACCCTGATCTCCAACGCCCTGACCAAGACTTTGGTGGTCGTATTATACGCCTCAACATCGGGCTTGAAGCGCCAAACGACTTAATTGCTGACTTGGATCAAGCTACGAAAACATTATGAAACCCATAGGCACCGAATAAGCGAACAAGATCCTGGTTTTTGAAAGGCACAAATGCAAGGCCCGAGTTTTCAAAATATAGCAAACTGTTGGGGCATAGCACCCAAGCTAAAATATACTAATACGTAATTCTCAGAATGTGGGAACATTAGGCGTATACTCTATAGCCCAAGATCAATAAACAGCCCCTTATGAAACATGGCGCTTTGTCGATTCTTCCTCTCGCTGCTGGTGTAGCCGTTTATGGTTTTGCATTCGGCCTATTGGCTGCTCAAGTCGGTTTTCCGTGGTGGGGCGTTGCCTTAATGAGTAGCTTTGTCCACGCTGGGTCATCCCAGATTGTCGCGGTCGAGCAATTTGCGGGTACCTCTGCAGTTATCGGCGCAGCTCTCGCAGGCGCTGCTCTGAACCTTCGTTATATTTGGATCATTGCATCACTTTCTGAGGTTCTTAGTGGGCTGTCTTTACGAATGAAGCTGCTAGCCATCCATGTTACGGGGGATGAAAACTGGGCTTTGACCATGGCAGAACGAGCTAAGAACCCGGAGGCTGGAGTTAGCTTTTTAATCGGTTCTGGCCTTGTAGTGATCACCGTTTGGACCACTTCAACATCGCTTGGTGCGGTTGCAGGTTCATCACTCCCGAACCTTGAACAGTTTGGCTTGGGTTTTGCATTTACCGCGGCCTTCATTGCAATGGCACGAGGGTTGTGGCGCGGCAGTTCAAATCTCGTTCCATGGGTCGCCGTTTTCGCTGTCACAATTTGTGCTGTCACATTGGGTGCACCAAAGGCCTATGCAATCGTTGCGGGGGTCATTTGTGGTCTCGCTGTCCTATATTTCGTTAAAAATAAAAAACGGCTCGCACTATGACATTTCCATATTGGATGTTGATCGTTGTTCTTGCTGTCGCTGCGTTTTCTATAAGGTTGCTGGGGCTTTTCGCTGGTGATGCTATTAAGTCGTCTAGATTCGCTTGGATGCTGGATGATTTGCCCGGTCTTATTATCGTTTCTCTCGTGGCATCATCGCTTGCGGAGCAATCGATTGGAACATGGATCGCCGCTGCCGCTGCTTTGGCCGTAGCATATTTTAGCAACCATGTGATCCTGACCATGTGTGTCGGTGTTGTCGCATATGGTAGTTTAGTCTGGTTGGGCTTTTAGGATTAAAAAGGGGACACACGATCCATTAACAAAAACAATACAATATCAGTATGTTGCCATGAGAGATGGTGCCCGGGGGTGGATTTGAACCACCGACACGAGGACTTTCAGTCCACTGCTCTACCCTAAGGGGTACCGTATATAGGCTATACCTGAGATTGGGTTTCGTTTTTTAGGTCGATAATATCTGGTTCAAAAGTACTTGATTGAAGGCCTCTGGATTCTCAAAATAAGGTGAATGCCCTACACCTTCGAACATCATGTGACGGCCATTGGGGAAAAGTGACGCGCATTTATTCAGTAATTTTTCTGGAAATAAAGGGTCATCCTCACCACTCAAAATTAAGGTGGGGCAAGTGATCTTTTTAAGATCTTTTGATGCAATTAAATCAACACAACGTCTTTGGAAAACATTTTGGGCTGAAATAATGTTTTGGTTGAAGTTTCGAATAATATCGTAAAGTTCCATTAGTTGCAGATTTTTTTTACTTTTTGTAGACCAACCCCACGGCACATTATTTTCAGTACGCTTTTTAATAACATCAAAACTAGGTGTAAGAGAGGGATCATTCCTGTGATCAATCATTCCATTTGAACAGCTAAGGATTAAAGATTCGACACGCTCGGGCACATCTCTGGCAAATCTTAATGCCGTATATCCTCCCATCGATTGCCCTACCAAATGTACCTTGGATATTTTAAGATGATCGAGAAGGGCGATTAGATCATTACTAAATTGTTCAACTGTCAATTTAGACGTAGTTGATTCTGATCGTCCAAAACCACGTTGATCAGGAGCGATACAATCAAATTTTTCTGAAAAGAACGCAAGTTGGTTGAACCAACTTGCCGAATTTCCCCCGGCGCCATGTAGAAATATAATTGGTATAGGGTGATAATTTAAACTACGAGCTTTTCGTATTTCGTAATATAAGGATGTTACTCGAGTATTAAAAATTGGCATTTGATGCATCCTGATATGGATCATGTTCGGGGTATATTTTTAATTTGCCTGCGTTTTGTTTAATTCTTCCCATGGGATATGGCAGCATATTTGATTTCCTGTTGGTAAAGTTTGCCAAGGTGGCGCCAACGATTTGCAGATATCACCGATTATGCGAGGGCAGCGGCGCTGGAATGGGCATCCGCTTTCAGGAGGTGCCAACTCTACTATATCGTCTGCCATTAGTTTTAATTCATGGTCTGGGTCAGGTTCAAGAACAGCGCCAAGAAGCACCTCTGTATAGGGATGTGAGGGCTTATTATAAACTTGATCAGTCGGTCCTATTTCGCAAAGTCTACCTTGATAAAGTACGGCAACCCGGTCAGAAAGAGCTTTTACAACAGCGAGATCATGTGAAACGAAAACATAGGTCGTACGTTGCGTTTGTTTTAGCTCGTCGAGTAATTCCAGTACGGCTGCCTGAACTGAGACATCTAACGCTGAAGTAACCTCATCACACAGGACTATATCTGGTTCAGCAACAAACGCTCTCGCGATTGCAATCCTTTGCTTCTCACCACCCGATAGCTGACTCGGCAGGCGATCAAGGTAGTGGGAGCCAAGGCGGACTTGTTCTAAGATCTGAACTGATTTTTCATAGACTTGTTTTTTAGTGAGGTTGAAATAAAGTTTCAGTGGTTGTTCCAATATTTGTTTAACAGTGTGTCTTGGATTTAGGCTATCATCCGGGTTTTGGAAAACCAGTTGAATACGCCTTAACTGATCAGACGACCGATACTCTACTGCAGTAGGCAAATAACTATTATTTTCAAGACTTATCGTACCTCCGCTGGGTTGCAGTAGCCCTGCAATAGTTTTTAAAATTGTTGATTTCCCACTGCCAGACTCACCCACTAGACCAAGGGTTTCACCTTTAGAAATTGATAAATTTATACAATCGACAGTTGCAGGTTCTTTGTGTGGACGTCTTAAAAGTTGATCCATAAGACTCTTGTTTTTGTATCGTATTGACATTTTATCCATAGAAAGAGTCAGGACGTCATTTTTGAAATTGAATTTCTTTTTTGCAGAAACCTTTTTCAGAGTTATTGCTTTTACCTGGTCAGGAAAATGACACCTTGTTTTCTGTGAGTCCGTTAGAATGTTAACTTTTGGGGGCTCTAAGCGACAGATATCCTGGGCTATAAAGCAGCGATCAGCAAACGCACATCCTGCACTTGCCTGCCCAGGGGCTGGTGGACGACCCTCCAACGCGTCTGGTAGGCCGGGATCATTTAATTTTGGTATAGAAGCAAGCAACCCACGCGCATAGGGATGTGAGGGTGATCTTAAAACGGTTTTTGCTGAGCCATTTAGAACTGCTTGACCTGCGTACATGACTAAAACCTCGTCGCACACTCGAGCAATAGCGCCTAGGTCGTGGCTTACATATAAAAGAGCCATATGCGTTTTAGTGGCAATCTCACGAAGTAATTCTAGAATATGAGCCTGCGTTGTCACATCGAGACCGGTAGTTGGTTCATCAAGCAAAAGCACTTTGGGTTCACCAGCTAACGCCATTGCAATTGCGACACGCTGTTGTTGTCCACCGGAGAGTTCATGAGGAAAGCGCGTTAAAAGTGTTTCCGGTTCTGGTAAACGAACTTGCGTCAAAAGTTGAATTATGCGTTGCTGAATAGCCTTGTCTTTTTTAAGATTATGAAATTCAAGAACTTCCCTTAATTGTTGGCCAACTCGCATGGTGGGGGTGAGGGATTGTCCAGAGTTTTGTGGAACCAACGCGAGCTCTCTTCCCCAGATTTTCTGTAATCGCTTATGATCAAGATTGAATATATCGTGGTGTTCAAATGAGACGCTTCCCTCCATAAGAGATAGCCCACTTTTCAGATAACCCATTGCAGCTAATGCAAGAGTACTTTTCCCAGATCCACTTTCCCCAACTAGACCAAGGCTTTCGCCGGCGTGGAGCGCTAAATTAATTGACCTCAAAACGGGCAACATTTCGCCAGATTTGGATTTGAAACCAACACTTAATTCTTTGATATTTATCAATGGTGTTTTAGACATTTAGACCGGCGCCTTCTGCGCGCGATCGACGCCCAACGCTTTTGCTAAAGCATCTGCGGTAAGATTGATTCCAATAATTAATGTAGACAGTGCTATGACAGGCCCAATCACGCCCCACGGCCTGAAAGACATAAAACCGCGTGCATCGGATATCATCAGCCCCCAGTCGGGCGTAGGAGGTGATACACCAAAGCCCAAAAAGGACAGAGAAGAAAACGCTAACAACATCCA
>Ga0315330_10001166_pt1 | contig 17481 bp, 16 predicted proteins | sample M140m34915metaG_FD_203453 | JGI IMG/M metagenome (GOLD analysis project Ga0315330, IMG submission 203453) | Ammonia-oxidizing marine archaeal communities from Monterey Bay, California, United States - M1 40m 34915 | ecosystem: Environmental > Aquatic > Marine > Intertidal zone | place: USA...
GGCTCGGGTTATTGGCATGTATATAATACTGCTGGTGGACACTTAGCATTTGGTGCATCAAATACAATTGGGTCTACAGAAAAGATGCGTATTAAAGGTGATGGAAATGTTGGTATAGGTACTAATAATCCAACAAGAAAACTATCTGTTAAACGTGATACTACTATAACTTCTGGGTTTAATGATATTACAGAATTTTTAGATACAACAATAGGCGCTGGAGGTTCAGTCAGTTTAAATGTTGGACGAGCTAATAGTACTAGAAATTTAGGTAAAATGGCATTCAAATTTGCAGGTGCAGGTTCAACAGACAATGCATTAAATTTTGGGTTTTATGATGCAGATAATTTAATGTCATTAACTGCAGCTGGTAATGTTGGAATAGGAATTGCAGCTCCTGCACATAAACTTCATGTACTTAGTACAGATAATAAAGGATTTTTACTAGATAGAAATACTGGAAATGAGCCTGCAAACTTAAATGAATTTAGTAGTTACTATTCTCTATCGATAAAAAATAGAGCAAGTGGTTCATATCTAAATTTTGGTGGTAGCGCATCTCACACTAAATTACAAGCTACAGATGGTGCAGGAAGCGCAACAGCAAAAATTATATCTTTAAATCCTTATGGCGGCAATGTTGGTATAGGACTAGCCGCTCCTGAAGGTCCACTACATATTCGAAGTAGTAGTAATGAGACAATAATTGCCGATTTTACTATTTCTTCAGGTTCATTTACATGGCAGACATTTAGAAGGAATAATACAAGGAAATGGAGAATAACCGGGGACGGTGCAGATACTTATCTAGGTTTTTATAACGATACAACAAGTACCCATGATTTAGCTTTAAAAAATAGTAATGGTTACCTCGGTGTAGGAACTACCTCTCCAGATAAACCTTTACACCTAAAAAGAACTTCTGGTTGGGCAACAATGAGATTGGAGGGTGCTTCGGATTCGGGTGGTGAAATAGAGTTTTATGCAGGTTCAAACTTAAAAGCTAAAATGTGGGCTGATAATTCAGCTGGTGATATTTATGTCAGGGCCGGAGGAAACGATACAACAGCTAAGTTCGATGCAGATGGTAACTGGGTAAGTCCACATGAAGATAATATTAAAAGAAATTTCATAGGACGTGGTCCATTTAATGTAATGGATTTTAGTGATACTTGGCATGAGTATTACAATCCAGCCGCCAATACAGAACATCACATTAGTGGAAGTATGCTTAATCCTATGGGTATAACAATGGCATTCCCAAGTAATGTGACAAAGAAAATTTTACAACATGACAGAACACCAACAGGAAGTGTTGGTGTAATATATGAAGCTGTTTCAGATACAAACAACACATATAATGGTGGTTTTAATACTGATAATTTTAAAATAGATCCAGACAAAGGATATATTATGGGATATTATGTAAGAAGATTATCTTCAGCATCGGATGGAACACATTATGGGGGATTTTCACATGGAGTTTCAGCAGGAACGGGTAGTAGTGTAGATAGTAATCCATATTTTCAAGCGTTTGGTAATGGTAATTTACCCCAAGGGGTGTGGTGTTTATGTTATTTTCAAATACATCCTAGGTATTACACGGGTACAGGAGATGGTGGTATTGCTGGAGTATATAGGTGTGATAATGGTACTAGACTACTAGGACAGACGGCTTGGAAACATCCAGTAAACCAAACACAACAACACCTTAGAAGTTACAATTATTATTGTGCAAATTCTGCAGTATCAATTCAATGGTATTCACCATTTGTATATGAAGTCACGGGATTTGAACCAACAGTAGCAGCTATGCTAGGACGCGGTATTTAGAGGAATTATAATGGCAAATGAAATATTAGATAATGGAACAATTAAATTAGATGAAGGTAATGGTCGATTAGATATAGGAGAAAGAATATTACATCCCTGTTATTGGGATGAAGATACTAATGGGTGGAAAGATCATGATTTTGCAAATAATCCGGATTTATCTGCAGAAGATAAATCTTGGATAAGTGCTAATTTTACAAATAGTTGGAAAGAAACATATCGACAAATCTTTGGTGCAGGGAAAGAATAATAGGATATAAAGGTATATAAATAGTATTATGGCAAAACCAAATAGTAAAGCAACATTAATCGATTTCTGTTTTAGATCTCTGGGAGCTCCAGTGATTGAAATAAATGTGGATGACGATCAAGTCGATGATAGAATAGACGAAGCTCTACAATTCTATCAAAATTACCACATGGATGGTGTTGAAAGGGTTTTTCTAAAACACAAAGTTACAAATAGTGAATTAACTACAGCAGCTGCTAGTAATGGTACATTTGTTGAAAATGAAATTATTACCGGCGGAACTTCAGGAGCTAAAGCAACAATTAAATCTGTTACTAGTACTACTAAATTAAGATATAATTCATTAATAGATTCAAATATTCCATTTCAGGTTGGTGATGTAATTACCGGCGGAACATCTGGTGCTACAGGAACGATCGCAGCAAACGGAATAGTAAAAGGTGATATAGAAAATAGATTTATTCCTATTAATAGTTTAGTTCAAAATGTTGTAAGGGTAATACCTATACGCGATTCAGTTTCCACTAGTGATATGTTTGATATAAGATACCAAATACATTTAAACGATTTATATAGTTTAGGGTTTATGGGTAGCTTAGCAGAGTATGTTATGAGTATGCAATACTTAGATATGCTGGACAATGTTGTTGATAGCGACGAAAAACAAATTAATTTTGACTTGCATAAAAACCAATTAGATATTTTTATGCACTGGTCTCAAGAGGTAGAGGTAGATGATTTCTTAGTCGTAGAATGCTACCGTATTATAGACCCTGACACTTATACAGATGTTTATGATGACTATTTCTTAAAAAGATATGCAACAGCATTAATCAAAAGACAATGGGGAACAAACCTGTTAAAATTCGAAGGGATGCAAATGCCTGGTGGAGTTACATTTAATGGAAGACAGCTTTTTGATGATGCAAACGAAGAAATTACAAGATTGGAAGAAGAAGCTCGATTAAATTGGGAACAGCCGGTCGACTTTTATACAGGATAAACCATGCCTAGAAACGTTTTCTTTTCTCAGGCAGTTAAATCAGAACAAAGTCTTTATGAAGATTTAATTGTTGAGAGTTTACAAATATACGGACAAGACATTTATTATGTCCCACGTACTCTTGTAAATAGAGATAGTATTCTTGGTGAAGATCCTGCATCTAAATTTGATGATGCTTATTTAATGGAAGCATATATAGAAAATATAGATGGGTTTGAAGGTGCTGGTGATCTTATGTCTAAATTTGGTTTAGAAATAAGAGATGAAGCTACATTTGTTATATCAAGAAGAGTATGGGAAAGATTAGTTGGTAAGTTTTCTAGTAATGTAACTGATCCAAGACCGCAGGAAGGCGATGTTATATTCCTTCCAATGACTAACTCTTTCTTTGAAATAAATTACGTCGAAGATGATTCCCCATTCTTCCAGTTATCTAACTTACCAGTTTATAGAATGCAATGTTCATTATTCGAATATGCAGACGAAGATTTTGATACAGGTGTAGAAGGAATAGATGTAAAAACTGGGCAAAGTGCATATCAGGTATTCATGGATGTAACTGTCACTGGAAATAATCATTTTGAAGTTGGTGAAAATGTTTCACAAACAATTTCTACAGGCGTAGTGGTTACTGGTGAAGTTGCACAAAGAACAAAATCTTCAGCAACAGCTGGTACTTATGGAATATCTAATATTGGTGTAACAGGATCTTCAGGTGTTGCAAAAGACTTTATAGTTTCTGGTACTGCAGCATTAACAGGTTCTAACACAGGATTTAGTGGTACAATTACTAAGATATATGATGTTTCAGATAACACACAAACATTCACATCAGATGGAGGGGCGGAAAACGTGGCATTAGAATTAGAAGCAGATAGTTTCATAGACTTTACTGAATCTAATCCATTCGGCGATCCGTCAGATACTTACTAATGTTTGGAGATCATTTTTATCACGCAACAATGCGAAAATCGGTAGCTGTATTCGGTACACTCTTTAATGATATTAAGGTAATCCGAAAAGGTGCTAACGGTGCTGTTCTAAATCAAGTAAAAGTTCCATTAGCGTATGGACCAAAACAAAAATTCTTAGCACGTTTAGATCAAGAGACTGGATTTGATGCACCAATGGCAATCAAACTTCCTCGTATGGCATTTGAAATGACTTCTTTGGATTTAGATACTAATATTAAACAGCAAAAAAGAAATAAGATTGTAGAAGACCACGCGAGCGATGTATCTAAAAAGAAAACAATAGCACACTATACCTCTTATAATATTGGTATGTCACTTTATATATTAGCTAAGAACCAAGACGATGGTCTTCAAATTGTAGAACAGATACTACCTTATTTTCAGCCAGAGTATACTGTATCAATTACTCCGGTAGATAACTTTACCCATAAACAAGATGTTCCAGTTGTTTTAACCGGGGTTTCTATTCAAGATGATTATGAAGGGGACTTTACAGAAAGAAGAGTCTTAACTTATCAATTAGACTTTGTAATGAAAATGAAATTCTATGGACCAACACAGGATCAAGGTATTATACGTACAATTAATTTAGATTTCAAACAACAAACCCCTGCAGAATTCTTCCAGGGATTAAACTTTGCAGTTGCATCAACAGATAGTCCGAGTTCTTTTACAGTTACAACAACAAGGGATACTACACAGAATCCAACCACATCTGGTAATACCTTTACATATAATGCAGGGGTTCAAGGAATAAGTATTAGTAAAAAAATCATTCAAGCTGCTAACCAAGACGAAATTTTTGTAGATAATGTAATTAACCTAGGTGTTGGTATGGGTGTTAGTGGATACGGATTACCATCGGGATTAACAATTGATGGTATTGAAACCAATGGACTGTTTATAAGTGTTACCCAAAATGTAAATACGACACCCTCGTATCCGGATTTAACATTTACTGGAAATAAATATTTTATATTTGACCAACAACAACCAACCTTAAATTTTAATATAGGAAATACTTATATTATTAATTACCCCGCTGGTCATCCGTTTAAATTTTCACAAGTCCCGAATGGAACACATAACGGTGGTGTAGCATATACAGCAGGAGTAACTAATCCAACATCGACATCAATACAAATTGTGGTTGACTCAAACACACCTTCAACACTTTATTATTACTGCAGTCAGCATAGTGCAATGGGTGGACAAATAAATATTAGTTAGGATGAATATATTATGGAAAAAAGAGAAAAATTACAGAAGTCTTTAGAGAAGAATCTTCCTGTGAGTGCTGATGCACAAGAGCGAAGAGATAAGAAAGACATAAAAGACGATTATGAATTTTCTAGACGTACCTATAAAGATTTAATTAATACCGGAATGGGGAGCTTAGATACGCTCGCCGAGCTCGCCCGCGAGAGCGAGCACCCCCGCGCCTTCGAAGTTTTATCTCGAGCTATAAAAGATGTTGCAGACACAACAGAAAAACTTATGGCTTTACAAGCAGATAAGAAAAAACTATCTAAGAGTGAAGAAGAAGAAAAGAAAGCTAAAGCAATAACAAATAATAATTTGTTCGTAGGAAGTACTGCCGATTTACAAAAGATGATATTAGATAAAGATTTTATTGATGCAGAGGATTAAAAATAATGAGTTTGGTTATCTAGGTAATCCCAATGTAAAGCGGGATGGTGTAGAGACTGAATTTTCAAAAGAAGAAATACGGGAATATATGAAATGTATGAAAGATCCTGTATATTTTGCTAAGAAGTATGTTAAGATTATATCTTTGGATGAGGGATTAGTACCATTTAATCTATATCCTTATCAAAAAAAGATGTTTAAACACTTTAATGATAATAGATTTAGTATAGTGTTAGCATGCAGGCAGAGTGGTAAAAGTATATCTAGTGTGGTTTATATCTTATGGTATGCAGTATTTCACCCAGATAAAACTATAGCTATACTTGCAAACAAAGGTGCAGTAGCTAGGGAAATGTTATCACGTATTACATTAGCTTTAGAAAACTTACCTTTCTTTTTACAACCAGGAACTAAGGCTTTAAATAAAGGCTCATTAGAGTTTAGTAATAATTCCAAGATATTAGCAGCGGCAACGTCCGGAAGTTCTATAAGGGGTTTATCGATTAATTTGTTATTCCTAGATGAGTTTGCTTTTATTGATGATGATGCTAAATTCTATACATCAACATATCCTGTGGTATCAGCTGGTAAAGATACCCAAATTATAATTTGTTCTACAGCAAATGGAATAGGAAATGTATATCATAAACTATGGGAAGGTGCTTCACAAGGCACAAATGAATTTAAACCTTTTCGAATAGATTGGTGGGATGTTCCGGGAAGAAATAAAAAATGGAAAGCTGAAACTGTAGCGAATACTTCGGAATTGCAGTTTGAACAAGAATTTGGTAATACATTCCATGGCAGAGGTAATACGCTTATAGATGCAAACCATTTATTAGCCCAAAAAAGTTCTGAGCCAATAGAGTATAAAGAGAATACTTGGATATATGAAAAGGCAATAGAAGGACATGAATATATTATGTGCGTGGATGTTGCAAAAGGACGTGGACAAGATTATAGTACATTTACAGTAATAGATGTAAGTGTAGAACCATTTAAGCAGGTATGTACATTTAGAGATAATAATATATCCCCAATGTTATTACCAGATTTAATATTTAATTATGCAAGAAGATATAACGATGCTTATATCATTGTTGAATCCAATGACCAAGGTTCAGTAGTATGTAATGGATTATATTATGATTTAGAATATGAAAATATGTTTGTAGAATCCTCTGTTAAAGCAAATGCAATTGGTGCTACAATGACTAGGAGGGTAAAACGTATTGGATGTTCTACTATAAAGGATTTAATAGAGCAGAGAAAATTAGAAATCCTAGATGCTAATACGATTATAGAAATGAGTACATTTGTTTCGAAAGGAAATTCCTTTATGGCTATAGCACCTAACCACGACGATTTAATGATGAATCTAGTATTATTTGCTTGGTTTACTACAACAGATATATTTAGATCTATGACGGATATCGATATGAAAGATATGTTATATCGGGAACGATTAGCAGCAATACAAGATGATATGCTTCCTGTAGGATTTCTAGGTGAGAAATCTGAGGAGCATAAATATACTAAAGACAAAGACGGAAACGTGTGGTTCGAGGACGACACTAAATTTATAAACTGGTAATATGCAAAACTTTAACGAATGGCAAAATACGGTTGATCAACCAATAACAGAAAAGAAGGTATTTGAAAAAGATCCTTCTAAGTTACACTGCATTGTGCTTGGTTTAGGGGAAGAAGAAGGAACGTTTGCTGATATAGTTGGTAACTTAACTAAAAAGCGTAAAATGAAATTTACATTAATTAATGTAGAAGAGGCTTTCATCTCCTCTGTAGACGTAGATTTAGGTTCTGTTGTTTTCCAGAACTATGACGGTGAAGATAGTGAAATAGAAATTAGTAAAGAAAACTCTATTGTATTCGTAAGAGCAGGTGCTATACAAACTTTAACTTCACAGGCCTTGGTATCTTCCTTAGGTACGTACGGATTCTTTATGGTTAACGATTTAGAATCTATGATGTTATGTGATAACAAAATGTCAAATGTGATTGCACTAGACCGAAATAATATACCTACACCTAAATCGTCTGTTATAACAAATGTTAAATCCATAGACAGTGCACACAAAAAGATCGGTGGTAAATTTCCAGTAGTTATTAAAACACTAACTGGTACACAAGGTGTGGGTGTTTCTATTGCGGAAAGTAAACAATCGTTAGTTTCTGTTTGCCAATCTTTATGGAAATATGATGCACAATTATTAATACAAGAATATTTACCTTTAAAATCGGATATAAGAACATTAGTTGTTAATGGAAAGATATTAGGATCAGCCGAAAGAATAAAACAGGATGACAAAGAATTTAGAAATAACGTACACTTAGGAGCTAAAACTAGGCCATATAAACTATCAGATGAAGAAAAAGAACTCGTTAAACAGTCCGCACGTGCGACTGGCGCACTATATTGTGGTGTAGATCACTGTCAAGTTGGAAATAATTATTATGTATTAGAGATAAATGGTTCACCTGGAATTAGATCTCACTTTAATGGATATGATTTAGAAAGTGGTAAATCTGTAGGTAAAATAACGGATGAAGAAGTTTTAGATTTAATTGTAGAATACTTTGTACACGAATTACATAGGAAACCACTATTCAGAACAGAAAGTGGTTATATAGAAAGAATTGATATTGAGGGATTAGATAACCCAATACGTGCAAAATTTGATACTGGTAATGGTACAAATGCTTCTATGTTGCATGTAGATAAATTAAAGATAGATGGCGATACAGCTATCTGGGAAAAAAATGGTAATAAATTTAAATCAGACATTGTAGATGTTTCGATTGCAAGAAGATTACCTACAATAGAAGAAAAAAGACCAGTTATAGAAATGACGGTTAATTTCAATAATAAAGCATATCCTAACACAAGGATTGCTTTAACAACAACGGATAGTGCATCTGAAATGTTAGTCAATAGAACACTAATGAGTATATTTAAAGTTGCAGTTAATCCAGATAGAAGGTTTATACTGTCGGATCACGTCGGTAAAGAAGACAATACAGACACTTAGAACTTCTTTTATTATAAATAATTATGTTGAAAATAACCGTATTATGTAACTTATTAACTAACTCACAACAAATGAGAGGATAAAGCGATGGCATTTCAAGTATCACCAGGCGTCCAGGTAAAAGAAATAGACGCAACGAATGTAATTCCAGCCGTATCTACCAACATTGGTGGATTTGCAGGAGCATTCAACTGGGGTCCAGCAGGCCAAATTGTAACAGTAGGTTCTGAATCAGAACTAGCTGAGAAATTTGGTACTCCAGATGACAATACAGCGAAATATTTTCTTACAGCTGCGGCATTCCTAAAATATGGTAACGCGCTGAAAGTTGTACGTGCAATCTCAGGTCATGATAATGCGACCGCAGATGGTACAGGACAACTTATTAAGAATGATGAAGATTATGAAAATAACTACTCCAATGGTTCGTTGGCTAAGGGTTTATGGGTAGCTAAGTACCCAGGTTCACTAGGAAACAGCTTAAAAGTTTCTATGATTTCGCAAGGAATCACTAGCTTTTCAGGTTGGACATATGCAGGATCTTTTGATGCTGCTCCTGGTACATCTGATTACGCAGTTAACTTAGGTAAACCTTCTTACAATGACGAATTACACGTAGCAGTTATAGACGAAGACGGACTATGGACAGGTACAGCTGGTACCGTTCTAGAAACATTCGCCTTCGTATCTCAAGCGTCAGACGCGAAGAAGACTGACGGAACATCAAACTATTACAAAGACGTTATTAATAGTAACTCTAAGTATATTTGGTGGACTGATCACGACACTACAAATCTACAAAACGCTGGGGAAACATTAGCAAGTAGAACCTCGGCATTTGACACCCACAACGCGGCTATTGATCATAGCTTAGCAGGTGGTTCAGACGATAATACACCAACTACAGGCGAAATTCTATTAGGTTACGACCTATTCGAAGACGCTGAAACAGTTGATGTTAACTTATTGTTTGCAAGTCCAGATGCTAATGGAGCAGAAACAATTGCAGAAGACTTGATCTCTATAGCAAACGCTAGAAAAGATTTGGTTGCATTTGTATCACCTCCAATCGAAGACACAGTAGGAAGTTCAGATCCAGCTACAGACGTTATGGCGTTTGCAAATGGATTAACTAGTTCTTCATACGCAGTCTGTGATTCATCCGCACTATATGTTTACGACAAATATAATGACGTATACAGATATATTGGTGCAGCTGGTCACATAGCAGGTTTATGCGCTAACACTGATAGAGTGGCAGATGCATGGTTCTCACCAGCAGGTGTTAACCGTGGTCAACTATTAGGCGTAACAAAATTAGCATACAATCCGAAGAAAGCAGATAGAGATACATTATATAAAGGACGTGTTAATCCTTTAGTATCTTTCCCAGGTGAAGGTATGATGTTATTTGGGGATAAAACTCTACTTAGCAGACCTTCCGCTTTTGATAGGATTAACGTTCGAAGATTGTTTATAGTATTAGAGAAAGCAATTTCTACTGCTGCTAAAGCACAATTATTCGAATTTAATGACGAATTCACAAGAGCTCAATTTAAAAATATGGTTGAGCCTTTCTTGAGAGACGTTAAAGGGCGTAGGGGTATTACAGATTTCCAAGTAGTTTGTGACACTTCCAACAATACAGGTCAAGTAATAGATTCAAATAGATTCGTAGCTGATATTTTTATCAAGCCTGCAAGATCTATTAACTTCATTACATTGAACTTCATAGCAACTAGAACAGGCGTCGATTTCTCTGAAATCGCCGGAGTATAGGGGGAATAAAACATGGCAATATTAGGCGTAGACGATTTTAAATCTAAGCTGGTTGGCGGTGGTGCACGTGGAAACTTATTCAAGTGTACTGTTAACTTCCCTGGATATGCGGCAGGCGATGTAGAACTTACATCATTTATGTGTAAGGCTGCAGCCTTCCCAGCATCAATTGTAGCACCTGTAGAGGTTCCGTTCAGAGGTAGAAAACTTCAGATAGCTGGAGATAGATCTTTTGAACCGTGGAGCATTACAGTTATTAATGATGTTGGTTTCGAGGTTAGAGACGCTTTCGAAAGATGGAGTAATGGTATTAATGGACACAACTCTAACACTGGATTAAGTAATCCTACAGACTATCAAGCTGACGGTATTATCGAACAACTTGATAAAGAAGGAAACACAACTAAGCGAATTGATATTCGTGGAATGTGGCCTTCTAACATTTCAGCAATCGAGGTAGCCTATGATCAGGAAAACCAGATTGAGGAATTTACTGTAGAACTTCAAATGCAGTATTGGGAGTCTAGTACCACTAGCTAAAACTAGTATAAATATATTTGAAGGGGAGAGAAATCTCCCCTGATAATATTCAGGATAATAATATGGCAGATTTTTTCGGATTTGAAATAAAAAGAAAGGGACAGGAAAAAGAATTACCTAAAGTTTCTTTCGTACCAAACACAGATGAAGACGGCGCTGGTGTTATAACATCGGGTGGCCACTTTGGTGCTTATTTAGATCTAGATGGGGATAAAGCAAAAAGTGAAGTAGATCTTGTTATGAAATATCGTGATATTGCAGCACAGCCAGAGTGTGATGCAGCAGTAGAAGATATTGTTAATGAAGCAATCGTTGGAGATCATAACGATGTTCCAGTAGATATAGTTTTAGATAAGGTTGAAGCTTCAGATAAGATTAAAAAAATGATTAAAACAGAGTTTGATACTATTATATCGCTCATGAATTTTAATGCATACTCACATGATATTTTTAGGAAATGGTATATTGATGGAAGATTACCTTATCACATTATTATAAAAGAAGGTAGTGAAAAAGCAGGAATCCAAGAACTAAGATATATAGATCCAACTAAACTAAGAAAAGTAAAAGAGATTGAAGAAGAGGAAGATCCTAAGACAGGAGCTAAACTTATTAAATCTCAAAAAGAATTTTTTATCTTTCAAGACAATGCTCTTGGAAAATATAACCAGGGACTAAAAATTAACCCAGACGCTATAGCATATGCGACATCTGGTATATTAGATAGTTCTAGAAAAAGAATTTTATCATACTTACATAAGGCTATTAAACCAGTCAATCAGTTAAGAATGATGGAAGATTCTGTTGTTATCTACAGAATAAGTAGAGCACCAGAAAGAAGAATATTCTATATTGATGTAGGTAACTTACCAAAAGGTAAAGCTGAAGAATACCTAAGAGGTATTATGAATCAATATAGAAATAAATTAGTCTACGACGCTAAGACCGGCGACATTAAAGACGATAAAAAGCATATGAGTATGCTTGAAGATTTCTTCTTACCACGAAGAGAAGGTGGTAGAGGTACTGAAATATCTACATTACCTGGGGGTGAAAACCTAGGACAAATAGATGATATTATATATTTCCAAAAGAAATTATATAAAGCATTAAATGTACCTATGAATAGACTAGAGCAAGAAGCACAATTTAGCTTAGGTAGATCTTCTGAAATAACAAGAGATGAAGTTAAATTTAAAAAGTTTATTGATAGATTAAGAAAAAGATTTTCAGATGTATTCATTCAGTTATTAAAAACACAATTAATGCTGAAGAATGTTATTACCGTGGAAGAGTGGAACGAATGGAAAGAAAACATTCAGTTCGACTTTATTGAAGATAATTACTTTTCAGAATTAAAAGAAGCTGAAATGTATAGGGAAAGATTCGATATGTTAGGATCGTTAGATGAGCATATTGGCCGATTCATATCTAATGAATGGGTTAAAAAGAATATTCTTAGATTTAACGATGATGATATTGAAGCTATTAATAAACAAATCGAAGACGAGGAGAAAGGCGGAGAGCTAGATATGCCTGATCCGGATGATCCAAGGTTCGGTTAGGATTTTAATTATTATAAATAAATACAGACGAGGAAAATTGAATGAGTGAGACAATTAAAGATATTATTAATAAATTAAGGGATGGCGATAATATTAACGCAGAAAAAGCATTTAACACAGCAATGGCTGGAAAAATGTCTGATGCTTTAGATGCAAAGAAAATAGAAATTGCTTCAAATATGGTTCAGAAAAAGGTACAACCGATAGAAGAACCAGCAGAAGCAGAATCAGACGAATAGGACAACTATGAGATTAATTGCAGAATACAACGATAGTGATATAACAACTTATATTACCGAAGATAAAAAAGGAAATAAATCCCACGTTATCGAGGGTGTATTCATGCAAGCCGATTCCAAAAATAGGAATGGCCGAATATATGAAAAAAAGATTTTAGAAGCCGCTGTTGATAAGTATATCAAAGAGCAGGTTTCTACTGGAAGAGCAGTTGGAGAGTTAAATCATCCAGAAGGACCAACTGTTAATCTAGATAAAGTTTCACACAAGATTACCGAACTCAAATGGGAAGGAAGTAATGTTGTAGGAAAAGCATCAATTCTTAAAACCCCTATGGGACAGATCGTAGAAGGTCTTCTCGAAGGTGGTGTTAAGCTTGGTGTATCAAGTCGTGGAATGGGAAGCCTTGTGCAAAAGAACGGAACTAACTATGTCGGTAAAGACTTTATGTTAGCAACCGTTGACATTGTTCAGGATCCATCAGCTCCAGAAGCTTTCGTAAATGGAATCATGGAAGGGGTAGAATGGATATGGGACAATGGGATATTAAAAGCACAAGACATTGAAATAATTGAGACTGAAATAAAAACAGCAAGGAACACTACATCTTCTGATGTGGAAATTCGTGCATTTAAAAATTTCCTCTCGAAACTTGTAAACTCTAAATAAATAGGAGAACGACATGTCAGAAGACGTAAATAACTTAAGCGCTGAAGACATTCAAGAGCAAGCTTCCGAAGAAGTACTTAACGATGAAGAACAAGTAGTCGAGAGTACTGAAGAGGAAGTTGTTGAAGAAGCACAAGCAGAAGCATCTACTGAAGAAGTAGAAGATTTGGAAGAAGCTAAAAAGAAGGAAGAGGACTACGAAGAGAGTGCTAAGCCTGAAGTAGCTATGCCAAAAACTAAAGCTGGTGTTATTCAAGCTGCTGTTGATATGTTAAAATCAGCAAGAAAAGAGGACGCGCAAAAGCTATTCGCTAAAATGACAAAAATTGATGAAGTAGACGAAGACAACGATCTAGAAGTTGCAGATGCAGACAAAGCCATGAAGGCTTCTTTACCTAAGAAGAACGAGCTTAAAGCAAAAGCAAAAGTTGAGAAAGTTGACTTTGATGAAGACATCGATTCAATCATTTCAGAAGAAGCTACTCTTTCAGATGGATTCCGTGAAAAAGCATCAACTATATTCGAAGCAGTGCTAACAAGCAAACTTGCAGAAGAAGTTGGGCGTTTAGAAGCAGAATATGCGCAAAACTTGGAAGAAGAAGTATCAGACATCGAAGGTCAATTAGTAGAAAAGGTAGATTCATATCTTAACTACGTAGTTGAAAATTGGGTGAAAGAAAACGAAGTTGCAATCAATCAAGGTCTTAAAACTGAGATTGCTGAAGACTTTATGACTTCCTTACAAGCAGTGTTCAAAGAACATTATATCGAGGTTCCAGAAGGTAAAGAAGATCTAATCGACGATTTAGCCGAGCAGGTATCTGAACTAGAAGAATCATTAAATAAATCCACAGAAGAAAATATTTCTTTACACGGCAAAGTCTCTTCTTTCGAGAAAGACGAAGTTGTTAGAGAAGCTTCTTCAGGGCTTGCGGAAACAGAAGCTGAAAAATTAGCTAAACTTTGCGAAGATGTAGAGTTTGATAATAAAGAATCTTTCGAACAGAAAGTTTCTACTATCAAGCAATCATACTTCAAAGGTGAAGTTACTGAATCAGTTGATGAAGTAAACAGCATGGTAGGCGAAGACTCAGCGGAAGTTGAGCCAGTAAGCGAAGCTATGTCTAGATACACACAAGCTATCACTAAATTTAATAAATAAGTAATCTATAGGGGAAACAAATGTTTAACGCAGATTCACAATTAATCGAAAAATGGTCTCCCGTACTGGAACATGAGAGTGCTCCAGCTATCGATGACCGCTACAGAAAAGCTGTTACAGCTAGACTGTTAGAAAACCAAGAGCAAGCTCTTAGAGAAGAACAAGCTCAAGCTCAAGGAAATTTTATTTCCGAAGCAGCTGCAGCTAACAACATTGGTACAGGTTCAGCTCCAAATAACATTGGAACTTTTGACCCAGTATTGATCTCTTTGGTAAGAAGAGCTATGCCAAATCTTATTGCATATGATATCGCAGGTGTTCAGCCTATGACTGGTCCTACTGGACTTATCTTTGCAATGAAATCAAAATACAGTACTCAAAGTGGTACAGAAGCATTCTTTAATGAAGCTGATACTGACTTCTCAGGTACTGGTACTCATCAAGCAGACCCAACAGGTCTTCAAGGTGTAACTGATGCTGATACTGACGGAACAATCGGTGATCACGACACAGTATCCACATTCGGTTCGGGCTTAGGCACGGCCGCTGCGGAAAGACTAGGTGTTGGTGAATCAGGAGATGGTTCATTCGGTGAAATGGCTTTCACAATCGAGAAAGCTACTGTCACAGCTAAGTCAAGAGCGCTAAAAGCTGAGTACACAATGGAACTAGCTCAAGACCTTAAAGCAGTTCACGGACTAGACGCAGAAGGCGAACTAGCTAATATCCTTTCAGCTGAGATCCTAGCGGAAATCAACAGAGAAGTTATTAGATCAGTTCTTAAAACTGCTAAGCTCGGTGCTTTACAATCTTCAACAGCTACTTCAGGTATCTTCGACGTCGGTACAGACTCAGATGGTAGATGGATGGTTGAGAAGTTCAAAGGTCTAATTATGCAACTCGAAAGAGAAGCTAATGTTATTGCTAAAGAAACAAGAAGAGGAAAAGGTAACTTTGTACTTTGTTCTTCAGACGTTGCTTCAGCTCTAGCAGCTGCTGGTCTATTGGACTACACTCCAGCTTTATCAGCTAACTTGAATGTTGACGATACTGGTAATACTTTCGCAGGTGTCTTAAATGGCAGAATGAAAGTTTACATTGATCCATATTCAACTGTTGATTTCGCATGTGTTGGTTACAGAGGTTCAAACCCATATGACGCAGGACTATTCTATTGTCCATACGTTCCTTTGACTATGGTCAAAGCAGTTGGTGAGAATGACTTCCAACCTAGAATGGGATTCAAAACAAGGTACGGCATGATTGCTAACCCTTACGTAGCTATTGATGGTACTATCGGTTCAGATAGAGCTAACCAATACTTCAGAATCTTCAGAGTTGACGACATCATGGTGTAAACCTGATTAGTTAAATCTAATTCGATTAAAGGGGCACTTCGGTGTCCCTTTTTTTGTCATTAGCTTTTTAACTCGTATAAATAGTATTACATATATGAGAAAAGAGGTATACATACATGGAAGCAATGACAATACTGTTATTGCCATGGGCGATATTAGGCTGGTATCTTCTTTTAAAGGATAAGCGATTTCATAAAATGATGAAGTCCGCTAGAATCCATAAAGTTATTAGGAAACATATAACATAAAATGGCATTAACAACCAATAAGAACTTTTTAAGTCCGGTAGGATTTAATTTTAAGATCGACAACACAAATTTTCCAAATTTGGAATATTTTTGTACAGCCGTAACATTGCCCGGGATTTCCCTGGGCGATGTTTCAATACCGTATAAAGGTGTCAATCTTGCAATGACAGCTGATAGAATAGGTTTCGAGGATTTAGCTGTTAGATTTAATATTACAGAAAACATGGAAAACTATATAGAAACCTTTAATTGGTTATCCAACACTGTACAGAAAAAAGATGCTGAAGAAAATTATAAGTTTGACGGTGTATTACAAATTTTGTCATCTCATAATAATGTAAATAAAGAAATAGCATTTTCAGGGATATTCCCAGTATCTCTTAGTGCTGTTGAATTTAATGCCCAAAATACGGATATAGAGTACGTACAAGCAGACTTAGTACTTAAATACACATCATTTGAATTTAGATAGGGGTTTACTTTTTCAGTAAACTGTGGTATAATATGTAGTTATGAATTTAGAAAATGTATTAGAAATGTGGAAAAAAGACAATGTTATCGATGAGATGGCATTGGACGAATCATCCAGAGAAACAGCAAAACTTCACTCGAAGTATTTAGAAATATATAGCGTAAGCAGATTAAAGCTAAAGCAATTAGAATTAGACTTTAAAGTTTTACTTAGAGATAAGTTTAACCATTATAATGGTAAACTAACCCAAGACGAATTAGATGAAAAAGGATGGGATTACGATCCTTTAAATGGATTAACAGTACTTAAATCTGATATGGATAAGTATTATGATTCAGATCCTATTATACAGGAAATGCAAAAAAGAATTGCATACCAAGAAGAGCTATGTAGTACTTTAAAAGAGATATTAGATAGTATTAAATGGCGTCACCAAACAATTAAAAACATGATAGAATGGCGTAAATTTACTAGTGGAATATAAAATACATCAATACCGTTTCGATAATTTTACTAAATACGAAAACGTAATACGGGAAGCTATGTCTGTTCTAGGACATACCGAAAGCGATGACCCTGATATTAATATATACAATCATTGCCACATATCAGAAGTTCCAGGATGGACTGAACATAATCTTATTTTTAAACCGACTGGACCAACCAGTAATCACTTTGCAATAGATACCCT
>Ga0315330_10001172_pt1 | contig 17453 bp, 12 predicted proteins | sample M140m34915metaG_FD_203453 | JGI IMG/M metagenome (GOLD analysis project Ga0315330, IMG submission 203453) | Ammonia-oxidizing marine archaeal communities from Monterey Bay, California, United States - M1 40m 34915 | ecosystem: Environmental > Aquatic > Marine > Intertidal zone | place: USA...
GAAGTGAGTGTAACGTTGGCCGATGCTCCATGTGTCGTCGTTACATCCTGCGTTTTCGATGATGGTGACGTTGCCGGGATTACCTGCTGGCGCACCGTTGTCATCGGTCTTGAATGGATTGTTACGTTGGAAGATTACGATGTCGTCAGCGCCGTCTCCAGTGAATTCACCAACTTCGATAAATTGGACGTTGGAAAATTCATCCCAATCTGCATTACGGCTTTGGTTCTCCGAGACCCAAATGTCCTGACGTTCGCTGAAATCCCCATTGCCATCGTTCCATAGAACACTGATGGTGTGCGTACCTTCGGTAGCAACCGCCATATCATTGAATCCGTCGCAATTGAAATCACCGATTGCGACGTCCAAAGGATCCCTATTTGTGGTGTAGGAACGGGCAATTGAAGCGCTTGCGGTGGTTGCTAAGGCTGCGGTGGTTGACAATACCATCAGCATGACGAGGAACATACTGAGGGCGCGGCTGTTTTTGTGGTTGTTTTTGGAGAACATCAACATCACTGGTCTCGCCACTGTCCGTTGCACTTTAATTCCTTTGCTCCTAAGTTCATCATTTAATGAGGTGACACCCGGAGCAGTACGCCGTTTAAGGGCCAAAATGCAAATTCAATACTTCTGTGAAATATTCCTGCTCTTCAGGCCTTTTTTTGAGCCAATTTAATGGCCTGATATTGATTAAAATTTACCTTTTAGCCAACCTGGAGAAGGGCCCCATCCAGTGGCATCTCCACCGTGGACCTTGACCAGTTTTCCAGCACTAAACAATGATTCGAGCCAAACTTCGAGGGTGGTGCCTTCTCTGTTGCCTAATTTCTTACTTGCCACTTCTTCGATCACTTCGGTTTTGAGAGCGGTAATGCCGTGTTCGCGCACAACCAGGTGCAGCAATTCCCGAAGCCAAGCCTCAGCCATTGGATCGACGCTGAGCGCCCCTTGAACTGGGCGCGGCTCTTCCATTTCGTCGAGCATTTCCATCAGTTCAATTGGATCGGGCCTCACGGGGTCCTTCTGCCCTAAAGCATCCAGTTCCACCTGGAGGTTGAGTTGACCGATTGGTCTGCGAACAACTGGTATTCGGCTGGGGTCGGGAGTTGGGCCCATGTCGAGGGGTTTCTCACCGATTGGGGCGTCATCGAGGACGTCCTTTGCCGGAGCTTTCTTCGGCGTGATGCCTGATGTGTTGGTCGCTCGAACTTCAGTGCCAATCGGCATGGACCAGCCTACGTCTTGCAAACCGAGTTCTCGTACCCGATCTTCGACCCAGGAGGCTTCGCCCTCGAGCAGAACATTGACATCGTGTTCGTCAGACCGGAATCGGTAACGAACATTCCCCCTTAGTTTCACCAAAACGTCGCCCTCTTTTGATGACCTGTTGTCCTTGACACAAGAACCTTACCACGGTGCTGAGAATCATTCAGAGCATCACTCTTCGCTTGCAAGTTGACGCAAGACGGTGTGAAGAATGCCCCCATTTCGGTAGTATTCAACTTCGACTGGTGTGTCCAAGCGAATTTGTGCGGTGAACGTCGTGCTCGTCCCGTCTAATCGGGTTGCGGTGACTTCGATCGACTGCAACGGTTGAACATCATCGCCGACTGGAATTGTGAACGATTCTGTCCCGTCAAGACCCAAAGTTTCGTGCGATTCACCTTCTGAAAAGGTCATTGGCAACACGCCCATGCCGACAAGGTTGGAACGGTGAATGCGTTCAAACGAGGTGGCGATGACTGCTTTGACGCCGAGCAAATACGTGCCTTTTGCTGCCCAATCCCGAGACGAACCCGTCCCGTATTGACTGCCAGCCAAGACCACTTTTGGTCCGTCATAGCTTTGGGCTGCTTCGTACACTGAAACAACCTCACCGGTGTTGAAATCTTGCGCAAATCCTCCTTCTGTTCCTGGAGCCATTTGATTGCGGATTCGAACATTGGCGAACGTACCACGCATCATCACTTCGTGGTTACCACGTCGACTACCAAATGAGTTGAAATCACCTTTTTCGATGCCACGTTCAACAAGCCATTTTCCAGCAGGACCGTCGGCAGGGAAGGACCCTGCTGGCGAGATGTGGTCTGTGGTGATGGAATCACCGAGTTTGAGCAACACACGAGCGTTGTCGATGCTTGTGATCGGTTGCGGTTGTGCAGAAAGGCCTGAGAAAAACGTCGGCAGTCGAATGTAAGTCGATTCGTCGGCCCACGGATACAAAGGACTTGGTTCGGATGGAATTGAATCCCAGCGTGGCTCGTTCATTGCATCAGCGTAGCGCTGGCGGAACATTTCTGGAGTGATGACTTGAAGTGCTTCTGCAACTTCTTCCTCCGATGGCCAAAGGTCACTCAACATGACTGGTTCACCTTCGGGGGTGTAACCAACTGGCTGCGTGGCCAGATCAACTTCAAGCGAGCCTGCAAGAGCGTAGGCTACAACCAAAGGAGGGCTTGCGAGGTAAGAGGCCTTGACCTTTCCATGAACGCGTCCTTCGAAGTTTCTGTTCCCAGAAATCACGGAGCCGACAATGAGCCCTGCTTCATCAATTGCTGCCTCAATTGGGACGGGCAGTGGGCCTGAATTACCAATGCACGTGGTACAACCGTAGCCGACCACATTGAACCCGAGTGCGTTGAGGTCTTCTTGGAGACCTGATGCTTCATAATATTCAGTGACGACACGAGATCCGGGGGCCAAAGAGGTCTTGACCCAAGGCTTGACTTCCAAACCATGCTTGCGGGCGTTGCGAGCAAGCAAGCCTGCAGCCAACATTACGCCTGGGTTGGAGGTGTTGGTGCAACTCGTGATGGCGGCGATGACCACATCGCCATGATTGAGATCATAGGTGTCCCCATCCTCTTGGACAATGGCACTTTTCGAGAGGTCCTCTTGAGCCAACCCATGACCGTGGTGGCCCAGTTCATGGGTTAACGAATCAAGGAAATGCTGCTTCATATGAGTGAGGTCAACGCGATCTTGGGGGCGTTTTGGGCCCGCTAAAGCCGGCTGGACCGAAGAAAGGTCAAGTTCAAGCGTGGCCGTGTAACTCTTTTCTGGATCTGCTGCATCATACCACAGCCCTTGAGCGCGAGCATAGGCTTCTACGCCCGCAATAGCGTCGTCTTCACGTCCGCTGAGGCGCATGTAATCGAGGGTGATCTCGTCAACAGGGAAAAAGCCGCATGTCGCACCATATTCGGGCGCCATATTAGCTATTGTTGCCCGATCGGCAAGGGTGAGCGCGACCATACCAGCACCAAAGAACTCGACGAACTTTCCAACCACACCGTGCTCACGCAGCATCTCAACAATCCTGAGCGTCATGTCTGTCGCTGTCACACCAGGGTTGAGGCTGCCAGTTAATCTGACCCCGACAACGTCAGGTGCAAGCATGTAAATCGGCTGACCGAGCATCACTGCTTCCGCTTCAATGCCACCAACACCCCACCCTAGAACGCCAATTCCATTGATCATGGTGGTGTGGGAATCCGTGCCCACCAATGTGTCAGCCAGCCACACTCCGTCTTCCTGACGGGCAACGCTTGCAAGGTATTCGAGGTTGACCTGGTGGACAATACCTCTTGAAGGTGGGACGGCTTGAAAATTTGCCAAGGATTGTTGACCCCACTTTAGGAAGGTGTAGCGCTCCATGTTCCGATGGTATTCGATGTCGAGGTTGAGTTCCAAAGCCTGACTGTTAGCCCCGTCGATGTCAACCTGTACCGAATGGTCGATGACCAAATCCACTGGGACCTGCGGGTTGACTTTTTCTGGATTGCCTCCCATTTCGACCATTGCATCCCGAAGGGCTGCCAAATCAACAACTGCAGGCACACCGGTGAAATCTTGCAGGATGACTCGAGACGGACGGAATGGAATCTCACCGCGCTCACCATTTGGGGTCCATGCGGCAATGTTTCGGATGTCTTTGTCGCTCACGAGAAATCCATCATTACCACGCAGTGCGCCTTCGAGTAGAATGCGAATCGAGTAAGGAAGCGAAGAGGTGTCAATGCCATTTTCATCCAAGCCGTCGAGGGCGTAATAGTCGCCACCAACTGAAAGTGTTCTGCGTGCATTGAAAGGGTCCAAGGTCGCCATGTTTTGAGCGACAAGGCGCTAATCTATGAACAAAACCCTTGAGGTGGCTCGTATTCAAGAAGGCCTAAGGCGTCAACTTTTCGTTCAGAAAGGCCACCATGAATCGGTGGTTTCTCCGCTGAATGAAGCGTCGATTAACGTCACTGGGTACACTGGATCGCTGCCTGAACCGCCTCCGGTTTGAACGGCGTCAATTTTATCGACGACATCTTGCCCAGCGATCACCTTACCAAAGACGGTGTGAACACCATCGAGGTGTGAAGGGGTTGAATCTGGGGAGACGATGAAAAATTGGGAACCGCCTGTGTGAGCGTTGCTGGTTTTCGCCATCGAGAGCATGTAAGGTTCGTGCTTGAGCCCGTTGTCTGCTTCATCACCGATTGTCCACGCCGTCTTGGAACAGTCGTTTTGAGAGGCACTTGCTTGGCCGTTGCAGTACCCGTCCCAAACCGCTGCGTGGCCGCCGGTTCCGTCACCGTTGGTGAAATCCCCGCCTTGGAGCATGAAGCCCGCAATAATCCGATGATAGGTTGTGTCGTCATAGGAACCATCTCGAACAAGTTCTTTGAAATTTTCAACGTGCGTGGGTGCATCTGCACTGTAGAGTTCAATCGTGATGGTTCCAGTTTCAAACGAACCGTCTGCATTGGTCCAAGACATTTCGAACTCAACGTTCTGACCGTCGGCCTGTGGTGCGCTGAGCAAGCTGACAATGAGCAAGAAAATGAGAAGACCGGAAAACACCGTAATGATCCCTGCCATTGTTGGCGTACCGTTGCGAGCGAGCGGTGGGAACACCGTCTCACTAATGCGAGCGTCTTGAAGTTCGTTCAGAAGATTGTTGTAGGACGTGCTGGTTTTCTTGTCCTTAGGATTGGCCTTGATTGAGTCTCGGAAAAGTGCAGCTGCTTTCCTGTAATCAGATTTGGACCGGGTATCCTTGGCTTTTGCCCACGTTGCTTCGGCCGCGATTCTCAGCGTTGTTGGGTGGTGTCCTTCTCCATCAACAGAACGAAGGATTTCCAGTGCACCAGCATATTTGCCTTTCAGGAGCGTCTTTTCTGCACGATCCCACGCCGCCTTACGGGCCTCTGCTTCGGTCATTTCAGCCTTGCTTGAGGATTTCTTCGTTGAGGATTTCTTGCTGGAGTCACCATCGGCCATACCTGTCCGAGCCACTCTTCAGTTTTGAGCATCACGGCGAAACAGATGCTTCGTTATGATGAGCCAATTCCTACAAATTGAGGGGGGAGCGCATCAACATGTTCAAAGGGTGCATGCTGAACCCCAACCCCATACAGCCCCTCACCTCGGTGAGTTCGGCCCTCAGGGGAAGCAAAAAATGGAAACCATCGCTAATGATTACACCATCAACATCGCAACTGCTAACGGAACTGGCTCACAATCGGCCAACCTCATTCTCCTCCAATCCTTTTTCGAAATGGGCGTGCCCGTCAGTGGAAAGAATTTGTTTCCATCAAACATCTCGGGTCTACCGACATGGTACATCGTTCGACTTTCCGACCACGGCTACCAAGCACCAGGTGACCGCACTCACATCCAAGTGCTGGTCAATCCAGCAACATGGGCGGATGATCTGGCAGCCCTCGAACCGGGGTCTGTTGTCATCTGGAACGAGAACGCTAAGATGGAAATGACTCGGGAGGATGTAATCTCTTACCCGATTCCTATGTCCGCTCTGGCCCGAAAAATCAATCCTAAGATTGCAAAACTCGTGACTAACATCATCTACGTGGGTGCAATTGCCGAAATGTTGGGCATCGACCAAGCTGCTTTGGAAAGCGCAGTAGCAAAGCAATTCAAAGGAAAGGAAAGCGCGATCGGCCTCAACATCACAGCGCTCGGACTCGGGCGTGATTACTTCAAAGACACCTTCACGAAAGAAGACCCATATGTGGTTGTGTCACGAGAAATCGAGACGCCTAAATTCTTCATTGATGGCAATGAAGCTGCCGCCCTTGGTTGCATCTTTGGTGGTGTTCAAATGCTGGCATGGTACCCAATCACGCCCTCTTCATCGCTTGCAGAAGGTATCATCAATTACATCCCTCAACTTCGAGTTGACGACGATGGAAATGCAACATGCGCTGTGATTCAGGCAGAAGATGAACTCGCCGCCGCAGGAATGGTCCTCGGCGCAGGCTGGGCTGGTGGGCGTGGTATGACCGCCACCTCTGGACCGGGTATTTCTTTGATGCAGGAATTCATTGGCCTTGCTTACTTTGCCGAAATCCCATCCGTGTTTTGGGACGTCAACCGAGTCGGTCCCTCGACCGGTTTGCCAACCCGCACACAACAATCAGACATCACCATGCTCTATGAGGGCAGCCACGGCGATACGCAACACATTGTCTTGATTCCAGGCACCGTTGAAGAGTGCTTTGAGTTTGGATGGCGAGCCTTCGACATCACTGAGCGATTCCAAACACCCGTGTTTGGATTGAGTGATCTTGATCTTGGTATGAACCGATGGGCTTGCGAGGGATTCACCTATCCTGACAAAGACATGGACCGAGGCAAAGTTGTTCGCGACAGAGATGTGTTCGAAGCGTTCGAAGAATTTGGGCGCTACCTTGATGTCGATGGCGATGGCATCCCCTACCGAACCCTCCCGGGCTCCGGCATGGACCCGATCCTTTACCGAGGAACCGGGCACAACCCAAAGGGTGTGTATTCCGAAAAGCCAGAAGATTACTTCAACCTCATGGCGCGGCTTAAATCAAAGATTGACGGGGCTAGAGACCAATTGCCAGCACCTATTCTCCGCGAAGAAGAAGAATGTGAAGTCGGTATCATTTACCTTGGAAGCATGGAAAACACCATCCAAGAAATCGATGATTTACTTGAAGCAACGGACATGAAGGTCAGCCAGTGCAGAGTTCGAGCCCTCCCTCTTCACAGCGGCGTCGAGGAGTTCATTGCTCGCCACAAAACCACCATTGTGCTCGAAATCAATCGTGATGGTCAACTCTATGGCATCCTAAGAAAGGAACTGCCAAACGAACTCATCCCCAAGGTCCATTCCGTTGCCTACAGTGACGGTATGCCACCAAGGGCTCGAATCTACTCCGATCGAATCCTTGCCACCCTCAAGGAGGTGAGCCAATGAGCGATGCACCAGCACGACCAGCAAGAGCCGTAAAACTCAACGTGATCAACGAACCTAAAACCAGCTACACTGGTGGACCATCGTCATTGTGCCCTGGCTGTGGCCACGATCAGATTTCGAACGTGATCATTGCAGCCGCATGGGAAAACGGAATTGAACCTCATCGTATCGCAAAGATGTCAGGCATAGGTTGCTCCTCAAAGACACCTGCCTACTACCTCGGACAGTCACACGGGTTCAACACCGTTCACGGCCGTATGCCATCGGTCACCACTGGCGCCTACGCTGTCAACAAGGATCTGCTCTACCTCGGCGTTTCAGGTGACGGCGACTCTGCCTCGATCGGAATCGGTCAACTCATCCACGCCATTCGCCGGAACATGGACATGGTATACATTGTTGAAAACAACGGCGTCTATGGACTAACCAAGGGGCAATACTCTGCTACGGCAGATGTTGGTTCAAAGAAGAAGAAAGGCAAGGCCAACACCACTCAGCCAATCGACTTGGCCGCTCTTGCAATCAACCTAGGATGCACTTTTGTGGCTCGTTCCTTCTCAGGATCGAAGAAGCAATTGACATCTCTAATTAAAGCAGCAATGTCTCACAAGGGCTTCGCTTTGATCGACGTCATCAGTCCGTGTGTGACCTTCAACAACAACGATGAGTCAATGCGTTCCTATGGCTATGTGAAGGAAAATGAAGTCACATTGCACATGGCAGATTACATTCCGCACTTCAACCCGGTCGAAGAGATCGAAGTACCAGAAGGGCACTTCAGGGACATCGAATTGCACGACGGGTCAACCATTCGTTTGGAAACTATTTCCGATGAACACGACCCGAGCGATGCGATGGCTGCACTCACTGCTTTACACCAAGCAGAAAGTTCTCAAAAACACGTGACTGGTTTGTTGTATTTCGACAACACAAAGCCAGCTTTGGCAGAAGATCTGGGTCTTGTCGACACGCCCCTCATCGATGTGCCTGCTGAACATTTGAGGCCAAGCAAATCAATCCTTGATGAATTGAACGCTGCACTTCTTGGTTGAGCACATCAATCGCCGAATCTCCCATAAAGGAGCGGGGACGGAGGGGGTGTAATGAGCGCACTCCAAACGCTAGCATTTTCCTTCGGAATTGGTGCCGTGCTTTTAGCAGGCGTATTTCGAATGCTGCGAAGGCGAAAGGCACAGGCTCTTGTTGAGGCTCGAAGAGCAAAGTATGCTCCACGTTTTGATCACCAGCGGAGGAGAAGAACCCAAACTGTCCGAGGGCGACACACTGAAGATTTAGACGAAATAGAAATCGTTGCCTATGAAAACAGAGACATTGCTCGAAATCAAAACATCCAATTTTTGCGATTGCTGGTTGCCGATTTATTCGAAGAAGGCGAACTTGACGAGATTGAAGAAGAGCAGCAGCGAGAAGATCTGGTGACCGAACGATCTGCTTGGATTCAAGAAAATGAAGATGGACTGGGTGAACACGCCGCCCTGGTTCAAGAAGAAGAAATTGGCAGTGGCGTCAGCATCATGGTCCCGATGGCTCCTGAAGAGGACGACATCGAAGAGCGGTTGGAACGAGAAGGTGGAAAAACTGGAGAAGTTCAACTCTCTCTTGCTTGGGACGATTATAACGATCTTGACATGCACGTGTTCTGCCCGTCTGGGGAACGGATATATTTCAACAACAAAAAGAGCCAATGCGGTGGGGAATTGGACGTCGACATGAACGTGAGACCGGTGAGCAATAACCCGGTTGAAAATGTGGTATGGACAGGTCAAGCCCCACCTGGGAAATACAAGATTGGAGTCCATTTTTACAAACATCATCGAAAGCGTCGCACCAAGCGCACAACCAGTTTCCGCTTGCGCGTAATGGTGCACGGGGAGTCAAGGGATTACGCTGGAATAATCACGGCAGGCAATGCCATGCAAATGGTAACCACTTTTACCCTCAAAGAAAATGTACCTTTGTCCGACAAAGCAAACCCGTTGTGAATCAAAATGTTTGGCCCCGCATGATGCGGATGAACTTTCTCACCAAACTTACCTTTGGTCGATCTTCCAGCCCAAGTCGCCAATCGAGTTCACCAGCATGCTCGTAGCGCATGAGGTCATCAAACCCTCCAACCCAAACATTGTCGATGAAAATTTGTGGCACGGATTTACTCCCTTTGGTTCGAATAAGGTACTCTCGGTCCATTCGGGCAGAAGTACCGAGCTTCTTTTCCTCGTACTCGACACCTTTCCTGTCGAACAATCGTTTTGCGTTGACGCAAGCCCCACACCCCTTGTTGGTGTAGAGTTCGACCTTGGCCATGGTATGGCGATGCTATGGCCAACTTCAACCTCTCTGTGGACGAGCGGTGGTAGTCCCTCTCGGATTTGAACCGAGGTCGGAGGAACCAGAATCCTCCATGATGGACCGCTACACTAAGGGACTTTGACCTTCGCAACGGCCATGCCCTCTTCAATTCAACGGTTGAAGTTCATCGAGTGTCCCGCCCATGCATGAAGGTGTGAAGTACGAGCACTAAACCTGAGCAAAGCGGAAGAATACTTTCGAAACCGCACTGACCATGAGAACGATCATGAACGAACCTAAAGCCCAACGGGCCCATGGTCGCTCAGGCTTGTCAGGAGGCCAAGGGTCAATCCCGAGGCGTTCTGCCTCGTCAACAATTGCTGCAAGTTCTTGGAGATGCTCTTCGACAGATTGTGCCGCCATGGGTTCACCAATCCTCCCCGCTACATGACCTTCACGCTTCTTCTGCAATACAAAGGCTTGAAGCCGGGGGGTTCAACGAGCAACCATGAGTGAAGTCCCAAAAGGCGTGGCCTTCCCAAACATGGAACGTAGGCCGCCAAGGCCCACAGCGACCATGACAATGACCAGAGACGGGCCAAATGGGGTCGAAGTGTTGCTTGGCTTGCGCTCGCCGACTATGGCAGCATTCCCTTCGTACTGGGCGTTCCCAGGTGGCGGTGTATCACGCGTTGATGCTGCCGCAGTCGACCAGTTGGAAGGACTTGCTGGGCCACAGGCCAAGACCGTGGCTTGTATTCTGCGAGAGATGAGTGAGGAACTGGGCCTTGCCCCAACCGCTCATGGAATGGTAGCCCTCGATTCAGAAGCGAGAAAAAAAATCATTGAAGACAAAGCAAATTACCTCCCTCTTGCCCTTCAAGGTGATGTACCACACGATCGTTCTTCGATCAAAGTTCTTTGCCACCGCATCACACCTCCCTTTGGCCCAGTGCAATTTGACAATGCATTCCTCCATATCCATGCTGGGGACTCTAAAAATTTCCCAGAGATCGACTTGGAACCTCAAACCGAATTCACTGAAATCATGTGGGCACCTCCCGCAGAAATCTTGGAACAGTGGTCAAGACATGAAATCAAAGTCGCACCACCAGTTGTAACCCTCCTCATGGAGATTGAACGAACGCTTGCCCGTGTCGGCCAGAGCATGCACGAAGCGGCGGACGACATTGCAGAGCGGTTGCCTGGACGCCGCTCAATTCTTTTCGCTCACGGGGTAGAAGTCGTACCGGTGAAGACTGCGACCCTCCCCCCTGCAGACCACACCAATGCCTACCTGCTCGGAGACCCTGATGGCGAATTCATTCTGGTCGATCCAGCAGCACACCTTCGAGAGGGCATGGAAGATTTGGCTACTGCTGTCGAACGACACAACGGCGAACTTGTGGCGTTGATGTTTACACATTCCCACGGAGACCATCTTGGGGACATTGGATTGCTCAGGGAGGCTTTTGATGTTCCAATTTGGGGCAGTGATTACACTGCCAAAAGCGTAGCATGCGACCGTATCCTAAGCGATGGTGAAATCCTTACCCTCGGACAGACCTCCTGGGAAGTGCTGATCACTCCTGGCCATCATCCGGGTCATGTTTGCCTGTTGGGCGATGCTGGATTGATCGCAGGCGACATGGTGGCTGGAATTGGAACAATTTTGATCCCTCCACACACCGGAGACATGCAGGTGTACCTCGAACAACTCGAGCGTCTTAAGCAACGCAAACCTCACTTGCTTTTCCCGAGCCATGGTCCTGTCATCGCACAACCGACAAAGGTGATTGAACGCTACATCTCCCATCGAAAAGCCCGCCATCAGCGCGTGCTTGAGGCTGTCAAAGGCAACACTTCGCTCCCTAACATTGCCATCGAAGCCTATGCTGACACCCCAAATGCTCATCCTGGGCTAGCAGAAGACCAGACACTCTCGCATCTTTTGGTGCATGAGCGAGACGGTTTGATTCAAAGAAAAAATGCTGAATGGACGTTCACACAATGACCGCAGGATTGATTCAACACGTGCCGGTGGTGAGGGTATGCCTCGCCGAGTAACGCTGACCAAAGCCGGAAGCCCGAGCACCATCGCAGTCCAAAGCATGGCCATGCCAAACCCAAGCAAAGGTGAAATTCGCATCGAAGTGGCTTTCGCAGGCATCAATTTCGCTGATTTATTGATGAGGCTTGGGTTGTACAAACCTCGACCGGCCTATCCGTTCACTCCAGGCTATGAAATGAGTGGCATTGTTGATGCTGTTGGCGAAGGTGTTGTTGGTTTTACCAAAGGACAGCGAGTCGTTGCTGCGCTCCCAAACGGTGGGCAAGCGAGCCATGTTCTCGTTTCATCTAAGCGGGCTTTGGTTTTACCAGATGAGGTGAGCCTCGAAACTGCAGCAGCGATCCCGGTCACCTACCTCACAGCCCATCACATGCTTCACCACCTTGGTCATATGACCAGCGATGACCGTGTCTTGATTCATGGTGGAGCCGGGGGTGTCGGCACGGCCGCATTGCAAATTTGCCAATGGGCTGGCGTGACCCAGGTGTGGGCAACCGCATCAGGTCACAAAGCGTCGACCATTGAGAAATTTGGTGGCATCGCCATCGACCGGCACAACCAAGATTTCGTCGAGATCATCAAGCAGGCTACCCATGGGGAGGGGGTCGATCACGTCCTCGATCCAATCGGAGGCGACAATCTCGGACGGTCCCTTTCAGTTCTCAAAGAAGGTGGACGACTCTACACCTACGGTATGTCTGCGGCTGCACCCTCCTCGAAGCGTACGCTTTTGCGTTCGTTCCTCGCGTGGCGAAAAACGCCGAAGTTTGACCCGTTGAGGCTCATGACGAGAAACAGAGCTGTCTTCGGCGTGCATATGGGGACATGGAAGGATGAGACGGTCATGATCGCTCAACTTCAACGGATTTTGGAAGGCGTCACAAGCGGGACACTCAACCCGGTTATCGATTCTATTTTCGATGCCGACGATGTTGCTGAAGCCCATCAATACATCCATGATGGGAAAAATATTGGTAAAGTCCTGCTTCGCTTCAAGTGAGCATTCAAGAAGCGTCGACCTGTCGATAAAATGAGGCGAAGGCAATGAAGGCGGCGATGTCAGGGTTTGATTTGAGAGCGGTTGCTCAAGAATTAAACGAATTCACCGGTGCCTACGTCAAGAAAGCCTACATGCCGCATTATGAACAAATTGTGCTGAGGATCAATCCTAAAGACATCGACCAGTTTGACCTGGTGCTGGTGCGAGGTGCCCGAATTTACACCTCGAAACGAGACCGCCCAATGCCAATGACTCCGCCACCGTTCGCCATGGTCCTTCGTAAGCATCTGAAGAACGCAAGAATGGTTGGTGTGCGTCAACTCGGCTTCGATCGGGTGTTGGCGTTCGACTTTGACACGAAGCACGGATCCTATCACTTGTATGTCGAAGTATTCCGTGATGGGAACATTATCCTGACGAATGAAGATGGCATCATCATTCAACCACTCACTCACGCATCGTATGCCGGTCGCACCCTCAAAAAAGGCGTAGAATATCAACCACCCCCTGCCGCAATGGACCCTCACGAATTGGATCAAAGCACCCTTGCAGATTTATTCGCAACTTCTGATCGGGATCTCGTTTCGACCCTAGGTGGAAAGGCAAACTTAGGCGGCACGCATGCAAATGCAGTGTGCGACCTTGCCAAAATGGAACCTAATATCGCAACCCAGGAAGCAGATGTCGGTGCAATCCATGCCGCACTTCAAACGCTGCTCTGCTCCCTGGAAGAGGAACGAAAGGGCATTTTATTGATGAAACCGAATCAAGAGAAAGACCGTGCAGCGCTCGAAGCAGAGGCTCAAGCGTTCGAGGCGAATGGATTGCGTGATCGGTTCTATGAAGCACATGCCGTCGAAGCAACACCAACGATCTTGCCATCCCATTCGAATCTCGCACAGGCCATGTTCCCATCCCTATGCGAAGCAGTAGATGCGTGGAAGGGAGCACATGACGCAGGGGCACTCGCTCGACGTGAAGCAGAAAAATTAGACATCGCGGCACCTGGAAGAGGGCATTCAACGGATGTTGAGCGCCTTGAACGAAGAAGGGTGCAGCAGGAAAAGGCACTCGCAGGCTTCTCAAAGAAAATTGAGAAGCAGCAGATGGTTGGCCACACCATTCAGAACAATTGGACGCACGTCGAAAGTTTGCTCAAGCAAATGGCAGAGGCGGTTGAAAATCACGGATGGAAAGAAGTCAAATCCATGGCAAAAGAGATCCCTTGGATTGTGTCTTTGTCTCCTGCTGAACGAACCTTCCTCTCAGTGTTGCCAGATGAGAACGGTGAACCAAAAGGCCCACAAGCCATGCTTTCAATCGATGAAACGGTCCACCAAAACGCCCAGCGATTTTTTGAATCTGCACGTAAACAGAAGGACAAAACTAAAGGCGCAGTGGACGCTTTAGAAGAAACTATGTTGCAGCTTCAACGCGCTCAAAAGAAGGAAGCAAAACAACAAGCAAGTGGTAAACTTAACAAAATCAAAAGAAGCAAACGCCTTTGGTTTGAGCACCACCGATGGAGCATGATTTCTGGCGGCCATCTTCTGGTTGGTGGGAAGGATGCAAAAGGAAACGATGCGGTGGTCAAAAAGCATCTGTCCGGCGAAGACCGTTACCTCCACGCTGACCTCCACGGCGCACCAAGTTGCAGCCTAAGAGCCACGCAGGGTTTTGCCCCCGATCAGCACAAACCCGCCCACATTCCTGATGACGTCCCAGCTTTTCGCATCGTCGACAAGCTCGGTGACGAACGGATTACAGAAGAAAAATTGCTTGAAGCTGCCTCAATGGCTCTGTGCTGGAGCCGTGCGTGGGCGGGAGGAGGCGCACACGGAACAGTCTACTCGGTGAAACCAGCCCAGGTCTCAAAAACCGCTCAAACAGGAGAGTTTGTCGGGAAGGGATCGTTCATCGTTCGAGGGCAACGGCAGTGGTTCAAAGACCTCGATGTGCAAATCGGCATCGGGATTGTCGCCATCAACGGTGTGCCATTATTGATGGGTGGGCGTCCTGAGACTATCGCCGAAACCTGTATGCGTTATGCGATTTTGAGACCAGGTTTGACCAAGAAGGAGCAACTTGCTAATCGTATTTACAAAAACACTGGATTGGTCACTGATGATGTGCTGCCCGTGCTCCCTGGTGCTTGTGAGATCATAGAAGATCACGGGATCTTTTCACCACCAAAGACAGCAGATGAAGAAGAGTGACACAACTGCCTTTCAGTTGAAGCCACGCTTTTTGCCGCCTTTGAAGCCACCTTTCGATGATTTGTTGCTGCGGTTTGCTTGGCTGTCACCGAACCCCTTTCGGGAATTCTTGGAAGGTTTGTAGGATTGGCCTCTTGCCTCGCCTCTGTATCCTTTTGAAGATTGATTTGAGTTGCGATCGCCTGATCGGGATCCACCGTCACTGTTGCGACCACCACGGTATCCGCCACCGCCGCTTCGACCGCCACCGCCGCTCCGACCGCCGCCACCGCCACGGTATCCACCGCCGCCGCTTCGACCGCCGCCACCGCCACGGTATCCACCGCCGCCGCTTCGACCGCCGCCACCGCCACGGTATCCGCCACCGCCGCTTCGACCGCCGCCACGTCCACCGCCACGGTATCCGCCACCGCCGCCACGTCCACCGCCACCGTTGTAGCCACCTCGGCCACCACCGCTTCGACCACCGCCATCGCGGCTTCGTTCACGGGACCGCCGGTCTGCAGCGATGTAAACGACTTCAAATTCTGGAAGAATAGAAAATTCAGGCGGCATGAAATCAACGTCAATCCCCACGGCCTTCTGGATACGACTGTAGGATCGTCTTTGCGGCCGTTGAACCAAAGATACAACCACTCCAGAGGCGCCACCACGAGCTGTTCGCCCACTTCGGTGCTTGTACGCCTTACCATTTTCTGGAGGATCATAATGAATCACACAATTGACGCCTGACACGTCGATGCCACGTGCTGCAACATCGGTTGCAACGAGCGCCATGCATTCTCCATGCTGGAATTTTTCCATAGCCATGTCACGTTGCCTTTGGCTTAGACCGCCATGCAGAGTTTGGATGGCAATGCCCTCAAAGGTAAGTTCGTCACCAACCCGATCGACACCCGCACGGGTTCGACAGAAGATGATTGAACGTCCACACTTACGAATCAATTCTGATGTGATGTCCGGCTTTTTCGAACCAGGCATGAGCCAGAAATGATGGGTCATGCTTTCCATGCTGACTTCTTTTGGACCAACTTCAATGGTCACCGGATCGGTTTGGTAGTCGCGAACAAGGTCAGCAACTTCATCATCGAGGGTGGCGCTAAAAAGGATAGTTTGTCGATCGGATTTACATGCATCGAGGATTTGACAAACGGGTTCCATGAAACCCATGTCAGCCATTCGATCGGCTTCATCAAGGACAACGACTTCAACATCATCAAGCGAAAGCGCACCGCGTTCAAGCATGTCAATTAGACGGCCCGGGCATGCGACCAAAACATCGACACCTCGGTCAAGCGCTCGGAATTGCTTCTGATAGGAAGTGCCTCCGTACATGGCGTGGACGTAAAGTCGCATGTCGTAAGCAAGCGGGTCAAGGACTTTGTAAATCTGTTCTGCAAGTTCACGGGTCGGCGTCAGGATCAGTGAAGTTGGCCGCCTTGGCTCTGCTTCTTTGGTTCGGCAAAGCAGGGGCAGGCCAAATGCCAGCGTCTTTCCCGAGCCGGTTGGTGCTCTGCAACACACATCTTTCCCTAGCATGCCGTCAGGAATGGATTCTCGTTGAACTTCGAAGGGCTCAAGAATACCTTGTGCCTTGAGGGCGTTGACCAAAACTGGCTCAATGCCTAAATCACTGAACGACACCATACACGCACCCCGTTCATGGCCGCCATCCGACCCTATTTAGAACCAACAGTAGGAAAAAACGCCCATTTGAACGGCTCTGCTCAACGTTCCTCTGTTCGAACGAGCATTGCAACTGCATTGCCGCCGCCCAAGCACAGCGTGACAACGCCGGTCGATGCCTCCAGTCGACGCATGATACCAAGAAGGGTGATCAGGCATCGAGTCCCACTCGAACCAAGTGGGTGGCCGAGGCTGATTGCGCCACCGTGAAGGTTGAAACGATCTTCGGGGATGTTCAATTCTTGTGCAATTGAACACGAAGCTGATGCGAAAGCTTCGTTGTGTTCAAAGACATCGACATCGCTGATTTGCAACTGGTTCCGTTCAAGCAAGTTTTGCACGGCAGGTATTGGAGCGCTCATCACTCGAGCAGGTTCGACACCGCTGGTGCAGTAATCCTCGATGTAAGCAAGGATTTCCCAGCCCTGTTCGGTTGCGAAATCTGCATCTGCAAGCAAGACTGCGCTTGCTCCATCGTTGAGCGTGCTGGCATTCCCTGCCGTTACTTGTCCATCTTTCTTGAACACCGGTCGCAGGCCTGAAAGGGATTCAGCAGTTGTGTTTCCACGAATGCCTTCATCTTTGGTGAACTGAATCGGTTCACCTCTGCGTTGGGGGATTTCAATCGGGAAGATCTCCCAATCAAACCAACCATTCGCTTGGGCGGTCGCTGCACGTTGTTGGCTGCGAGCAGCATACACATCGGAGTTGTGTCGGGAAATGTTGCATTCCTCTGCAATCGTTTCACCGGTCGTACCCATGTGAACGTCGTTGTAGCCATCCCACAACCCGTCATGAATCATAGAATCAACAAGGTTTGAATCACCCATTTTCGAGCCTTTGCGATGGTTTTGCAAGAGATGAGGTGCATTGGACATGCTCTCCATCCCACCGGCAATAATCGCTTTGTATTCACCAGCTCGAATGCTG
>Ga0315330_10001173_pt1 | contig 17450 bp, 18 predicted proteins | sample M140m34915metaG_FD_203453 | JGI IMG/M metagenome (GOLD analysis project Ga0315330, IMG submission 203453) | Ammonia-oxidizing marine archaeal communities from Monterey Bay, California, United States - M1 40m 34915 | ecosystem: Environmental > Aquatic > Marine > Intertidal zone | place: USA...
ACTGGAATTGTAACCTCATTGCCAATTGCACCAGCGGCGATCGGTACATATCATCTTGCAGTAATTTATTTCTTAAGCTTATACGGCATAGAAATAGAACAATCTCAAACAGCTTCTATTCTTCTGCATAGTATATTTTTATTGTATACTATTATCCTAGGATATATTTATTTATCTTTTGAAAAAGTTGAACTTAAATCACTTATAAATGACAACAAAAACTAGAGGGCTTTTAACTGTTTTAACTGCATACATCATTGCAGTAATTCTTGGTTTTATATCATTGCATTTTTCTGAAAATTTTTCATCCGTATTGCAAATTTTTATTGCTGATATTATTGCAACATTTGTCATATATGCATTTAGCGTATCATATAGAAATTCATCATTTTATGATCCATATTGGTCAGTTATACCTCCAATCATTGCTTTCTTCTGGTTCGCTGAAAATAACTATATCATTAACACACCTTCCATACTTTTAATGACTGCAGTTCTTTTTTGGTCATTAAGACTAACCTATAATTGGATGAAAACTTGGGACGGACTTCATCATGAAGATTGGCGCTACATCGATATGAGGCAAAATTTAGGCAATATGTTTGAACTGGTTGGAAATCTTGGAGGTATTCATTTCTTTCCAACATTTATTGTTTTCTTTTGTTGCATGCCAATGGCTCAAGATTTTTCTCAACCATATAATTGGACAATTTTCCTAGGATTTGGATTATGTATAATTGGCGTCTTGTTAGAAATCATTAGTGATAAACAGTTACATGCTTTTAGAGAACACTATCCAAGTGGCACAGGAATTATTGAAACAGGAATATGGAATTTTTCAAGACATCCAAACTATTACGGTGAAATAATGTTTTGGTGGGGAATCTTTGTTTTTGGATCTTCTTTCACTGGTTTGAATTACTTACTTTTGGCTCCTATTGCAATGACAGCAATGTTCTGGTATGCAAGCATTCCATGGATTGAAATCAAAATTCTTAGAACCAGACCTCAATACAAAGATTATCAAAAAAGAGTTCATATTTTATTTCCAGAAATTACTATATTAAGGCGTTTATTTAAGGGATAATATGGATAAAAATACAGTACAACTACTCGCATTTTTTGGAATTATCATTGCTTTGCATATGATATTTTTCTTATTAGTAATGGTTCCAAATAAAACATTCTACTTTTTTGGATAAGTAGATTTTTTAATTTTTTTAAATTGTTCCAACCAATAAAACTTTAATGTCTACTTGATTTCGAATTTTAATTGTTAACAAGGAAGGACGCCTTATCTTAAAATCCGTTAACATTATTGAAAAATCTGACTCTACAACAACCTTACCATCTTGCTCTTTAAATGACACCGGAATAATAAATTCTTTTGTAATGCCATGAAAGCTAAGCTTTCCAAAAACATTATACCCGTTATCTGCTTTTTCAATTTTTGAAGATATAAATCTTACATATGGATAGTAATATTCCTCCACAACATCTAGCATGTTTGAATCTCGATTTGCATTTTTACTATCAAAGCTGAAAACAGGTACAAACAAATCTACCTTTGATTGTATTAAGTCTTCTTTATTGAGTTCAAAACTTCCTTGAATTTCTTTTGAAATACCTGTCCAATTATGTGCTGGATGCTTACCATCGTAAGAAATGTAGCTTTCATTTAAATCAAAATTGACAATTGATTGAGCAAACAAGTATTGGAAGAATAATATGTAGACTATTTTTTTCATTTGAAAAATGTAATTCCTAATGCATCTAAACTAAGAGCAAAAAATGCAACAGTACCTGCTTTTAAGTGAGCATCCATTAATTCATTATATCTTTTACCATTTTCAACTGCTTTCTTGGCTAAGAAAGGTTGGGCCATCATTGCGGTAAAGTGTAATGCTGCCATTCGTCTGTGAAATCGAATTGAATTCATATTATTATCATATTTTCTTGCCGGAGGTGCAAAGAAAGATAGTGAAGCTGTAGACATATAAGTCATATAAGTAAAATATCCCATAGCTTTATGTTTATCATAATGAGAATTCCAATAGTCGCCATCATTTCCATCATAAAGCTTTTTACCAACATCATATTGATATGCTAGTCCTGCTAAAGTAATAATACCTAACCATTGATGAGCTTGAAGCATTTTTCGTCGCAACTGCAATTCTTCAATTCTAGTTTCAGGACCGATATTCAATTTTCTAAATGCGCCCTCTTCTCCCCAAATTAAAGATTTCACAAAGGGTATATTTTCTGGCAACCCAATTTCAGGAGGAGTAAATCTAGAATCATAAGATTCTTGTGTGACTATTGATTGAGCAAATAATAACGAACCAAATAAATTAATAATTATGATTCTTTTAAAATTTAGGATTTTTAAGTGATTCATGACCTTCAATATTAAAAACTTTTAGTATCAAATTTTAATATTAATTTTTTTTTATTATATTTTCGCTATGACAGATAAAATAAAAAATACATGTGACTGTGATTGCCTTGATAAGCAAGCCACAGATCCTTCTCGAAGAGATTTTATCAAAAAAGCATCAACTTTGACCCTAATTGGTGGATCTGCGTTCATTCTTGAAGCTTGTGGTGGTGGAGGTTCTCCAACATCTTCAGGTGGAGATACTGATGGAGGCGGAGATACTGGCGGTGGTAATACTGGCGGTGGAGGTAATACTGGTGGTGGAGGTAATACTGATGGTGGAGGTAATAATGGTGGTGGATCTGGAGATACAGGATACAACTATGATATATCAACAGGAATAATCACAATTAACATTACTATGATTTATGAAACATTACAAACCATTGGAAATGGAATTGCTCTTAGTGGAAGTGATACGTTCGACAATAAGGGTATCATTGTCTTAAGAACAAGTAATTCTGGAGTTAGAGCTTTGTCAAGAAATTGCACTCACGCAGGTTTTACAGTGAACATTAATAACGCTTCAAATAACTTAATTTGTCCAAGTCATAACTCCGTTTTTGACTTCAATGGAAATGTTGTTTCTGGTCCAGCTTCAGGATCTTTAACTAGATACCAAGCTTCATTAAATGCTGATAGTACAATAATTACAATTACTCAGGGCTAGCATTTTCTTCTAGCTCTTTTACTGCTTTTGTAATATTGGTTTCAAGCTCTTTTGTTAGTTTTGAAAGAGTACGATTGTAAGCAGTTTCAGATAGCTTTTCGGTTTCAGGGGGATCAACCTTTGGTAAAATTTTTACTGTAATTGGAACAGACTGCATCCATTTTTCACCCTTAGGCCATGCTTTATCTGCTCCGATAATTGCAGCCGGCAAGATAGGTACATCTAATCCCATAGAAAATTTTACTGCACCCTTTCTAAATCTTTGCATTTTTCCAGCTTCTCCTCGAGAGCCTTCTGGAAAGATAATAATATTATTTCCAAGATTCATAAATGCTTTCGAAAGTGTCATAGTATCTTCTAGATCTAAAGATTCAGGATTTTGTTTACGACTAATTGGAATCAGGTTAATTAGATATTTAAAAAACCTTCTTTTGAAATTATTATCAAACCAATAATCTTTTGCAGCTAAAAAACCGAATTTTTCATAACCCATTCTTGTAGCATATGCCAAAATTGCAATATCCATATGACTATTATGATTGCTCACAAAAATAAATGGTTTATCTTTAGGGATATTCTCTCTGCCAATAACTTTAACAGGAGTATAGAATGTTAAAACCGTGTTAGCATATAAATCAAAAATAAACGAAAAAATTTGAAATAATATTGATTTTGGCTCAGCAATATGTCTATAACGAGGGTCTTCTAGTATACTATATTTCATAAAAAATTATGCTACTATTCTTCTGGCTAAGAAAAAATAAAATGAAGGAGAAAATTTCCTTATATAAACTGCTAACCAAGCAATGTCATTCCATTTTGCAATAACAGCTTCTCTTTTTTTATTTTTGATAGCTTTTAAAATTCTCTTGGCTGCCACTGAAGAAGTTAACCCTTTTTGGTGCCCTCTATCATCCTTACCATATGGTGCACCACTTGATGTTAATGCATTCCTACCAACTTCCGTTGCTACTCTGCCTGGAGCAATTAATGTAACATGTACATTATGATGTATTATTTCAGATCTAATACTATCAAAAAAACCGTGTAAAGCAAATTTAGCTGAAGAATAAAATGATCTATTTCTTGATCCTACTAATCCAGCAACACTTGTATTTGTTACAATTTGACCAGATTTTTTAGATACCATATGAGGTAAAATTGATTTAGTAAATTGAACAACTGAAAAGAAATCTAGCTCCATTATTTTATCCAAAACTGATAAATCACTTTCCTCAAAATATCCAAATTGACTAACACCAGCATTATTAAACAAAATATCAACTGGACCTTCTTTTGCTATCAACATTTTTGCAAAAGAATCGATTTCATCTAAATTTGTTAGGTCAAATGGATAAATGGAATAAGAATCTTGACTAAAGTCTTTAAATGAATCCTGCATTTTAGACTCACTTCTAGAAACTAAAATTACTTTAGCGCCTTGCAATAAAAACTCTTTTGCTGTTGCTTCTCCAATCCCGGAAGAAGCGCCAGTTACTATGACTGTTTTTCCTTTAAAATAAGACATCCAAGGAATATAATATATTTTATCCTTTTACATTCATATTAAATAGTTTCTTAGTTAGAGAAACCATTACAAAAGATGCTAAAATTAATGATAATCCCAGGAATAATAGTTCATTAGAATACGATGATACTGCGCCAAAATCATTAGCAGCAAATCTATCATAAAATCTCATAAACAATGTATAAAATGGAATCATTGCATAGTTATTCTTAATAATAAATTTAAAAATTGCAAAAATTAATGCCCCATAAAGCAGTGCAATCATTACAGAGCTTGCTATATCGTATTGAAACCCTACGTCGCCTGTAAATACCGCAACAACTAATATATAAGCAATCAAGTTACCTTTTATATCATTGCTCCAGCCTTTTGTGATATCATACAACATTGCTGCAAGAAAAATATTAAAAGCAATAGGTCCAAAAAACGTATATGCATTTAATGTATCGTACAGAGGGTAATATGAAGTCAGATTAAAACTTGCAAAATTAGGATTTAAATTTAACTGAAAAGAACCAGCTAACACTAATGAAGCAATCATGGTTAATGCTACAATTACTCCTCCAAGAATTGCATCTTTCATTTTGATATTATTTATCGAAGGTTGTACTAGTTTATTGAGCGTTCCATATAACAATATATTAATCAGTCCAAGTGCAATAAGTGCCCCACCTATAGAAGATATGTAGTATGTAGTCATCAAATTTTCAATAGGTTGATTTGTTGGCATGGTATTAAGGAATGATGAATCATTAAAGACACTAAGAATTCCAAAGATAGCAAATGAACCAAAAATTAGACCTTTTCTTACATTAATCTTTCGATCCATTAACAATTTAAAGGACCTCATTAGCAATAATCCTATCACAAAGATTGCTCCAGGAACGGTAAATAAAGTTCCAACAATACCTGACAAGCCTTCACGATCTCGTTTCATTCTAGCCCACTCTTCAGGAACAAAAACAAACTTAGTGAATCCAGATATCTGATCGCCTGATATTGAGATAATATTTTGAAGCTTCGCACCTTCATACTCCAACTCGTTATTATCTGTAAAAGTGAATGTCCAATCTAACCTATTAGGCTTTTGTGATTCCTGAGCACTAGTAAGGGTCACAGCAGATGTATTCATTCCTAAATATTCAGATAACGCATTTTCAGCAAGAACTTGTGCTTCTTCTCTGTTAAGCTGCTTACCTTCTTCTCCTTCAGGAAATCTGTTATTAAACCTCAATATATTTCCATCAAAATCCATGGATATCATGATTTCTCTAGTACGAGATTCTACTGGACCATCAAATTTTGCAAACCTTACTTTCCATCTAGGTCCTAACACATAAGATCCTAGTAACGATGTATAAGTTTCTTGTCCAAGCTCCTCCCAAATAAATGAGGATGCAGGATATGAGCTATCATCAAATGCATATGCATTATATCCTTCAGGTAATGTGATATTATTATCAGATAAGAATTGATTTGCTATTGAAATTGCCTCTTCTTTGTCAATTGATGGTGAATTGACTGGAACTTCTACATTCGACAGCTTAAAGGTGCTGAAAATTCCAATAACAAATAGTAGAGCTATTCCAACAATTTTTGGGTTTAAAACATTAGAAGCAGTAGGAACTGTATTAACTGCTTCTTGTTCTTCCGAAGTTTTTTTCTTTGGCGGAGTAGGTACAAAACCTTCATTCAATGATGAAGAATCTACATCTGACCATTTCTGATGTTTCATTCTATAATATAAAATAACAAGCAAGGGAATTAATCCTCCAATTACAGTCATAAACTTGTCAAACATATATCCTGAGGAATACCAAATTGGTAAAGAAAATAATACAACATCATATACATAGTGAGTAATAGCCCCAAACACAACACCTAATCGGAGATAAATCATACCATACACCACAATTGATGGTAAAAATAATTCAACAACTCGGGCGTATGATGGTTGCGCAGGGTAATTAGCATGTCCTGCACCAAAAATTAATGCCTGGATTACCATGGCTACCATTAATCCCGTAAAGCGCATATTATATCTTTGACCTATTAAAACCCCTGCAGCGATTGGTACCGCTCTAAATAACATTTCTTCCCAGAAACCAGCTTGTAAAGATATAGCTAAACCAGTATACCACGGAAAAATAGAAGCTAAATAATTTGGATCAAACGATGATGAGGCTGGAGACCAGAATCCAAAATTTCTTTCCATGAGTATATAAAACGCCCCAACAAGAGCTAGCTTAATTGGAACAATTAAGTAAGCAAAAATAGTATCATTTAATACACGTTTTGAGTTTGCAACATTGGATGTCCACGTCTTCCAAATTTGAATATGTTTAGGAAAGGCTTTTCTTGTTAATGACTCTGCTGTAATAAACGATGCAGCCAAGATGAAAAACATGAGAATTCCGTTGGCTACCATTCCCAATAATTGTTCAGTTAAAAACTGAGATTTTGAGGAAGCTGTATCATAACCCATCCAAATCGTAGGGTAAAAATTAAGATTTAAAAGAACATTTGAAAAAAGAGCAATAAAAGCTGCTGCTAAAACTGACTTTTTCCACCTCAACCAACCATTTCTATAAAATATTATCAGCGATGTAATTCCAATAGCTAGTAAGTAAATACCTAGAAAAGCAAAATTTGCAAATATTGCAATGGTATCATTATCAGATCTAATATTAGCAAATTCCCTTTGAAAGGACTCAGGTACAAATGCAAAAGGACTTACAGAGTTTATTACTGAACCAGAAACTGTCGCTCGTAATCTATATTTTGCTTCCCCAATATCTTGAAGATTATGCTCAAAAAGAAAAGAGTGATCTATTCTTCCATTTGGCATTTCCTTAAATGAGGATTCTATAAGATTGTAATCACTGAAATTTCCAGACCATTGATTGTTAATATTCTGTTCAACTAGTGCTAAGGCGTCTTCTTCATCAAGATTATCAGAATCATATTCTTCTGGAATTTTTATTCTATAACCATTAGGACTTCCATCAGGCTTAAATTGAAACATGGCTTCAATGATCTCACCTTCTTTGAAGGAGCGGACCATCCAATTATATGGTGAATAAACATCGTTATCGATTATCTCTTGGAATTTCTCTTTACCACCCTGTTTTAACTCAACAAAATTTCGTAACGAATCATCAAAATTATATATAGATGCTTGCTCAAATGAATCATCTAGAATGTCAAATTGATTTGAAGCATTTGACGCAGCTTTAATTGCCTGTTGACGATCCATGGATACATTTACGCTTAATGTACCAAAAAAATCATTCCAAACGCTTCCAAGATAAAGCGTGGATAGAACTGCTAAAATAAGTGTTGATATAAGACTTTTATTATTAATCATTATTTCCCCTTAAAATTATTAAGATGTAAAGTAAACTTTACTTATATAAATGTCAATGAACTACCTTCAAAAACTAATAGAGCAAAAAATTAAAAAAAATGGTAAAATTGATGACTAAAAAAGGAAATTATATGAAAAAAGAAAATTTGACAGACGAGCATTTAATTTTTCAAGATGCAGCAAAAGCTTTTTTTGAAAAAGAAATGAAACCAAACAATGAGCAATGGGAAAAAGATGGAATGGTTTCAAGAGATATTTGGCTCAAGGCAGGATCCAATAATTTTTTTGGTATTGATGTACCAGAAGAATATGGAGGTATGGGCTTAGATGACTATCGTTATAACACTATATTAATTGAAGAAAGTGTAAAAGCTGAAAATCCAGGATTTGGTCACTCGGTACAAAATGATCTTGTGGTGCCATATCTTCTTAGACATTCTACTGAAGAGCAGAAGAAGCGTTGGCTTCCAAAAATTTGCAGTGGAGAAACTATTGGAGCTCTAGCAATGACAGAACCTGGTGGAGGTAGTGATGTTGCTGCAATCAAAACACTTGCAAAAGATATGGGAGATCACTTTTTAGTCAATGGAAGTAAATCATTTATTACCAATGGATTATTAGCTGATCTTGTAATTGTTGCATGTAAAACTGATTCTAAAGCAGGTGCTCATGGAATTAGTTTAATTATCCTCGAAAGAGGAATGGAAGGATTTGATAGAGGTAACAAACTTGATAAAATAGGCCAATTTGGACAAGACACTGCCGAACTATTCTTCAAAGATATAAAAGTACCAAAAGAAAATTTATTAGGAGAAGAAGGCAAAGGGTTTTATTACATGATGGAGAGTCTCCCTAAAGAACGACTATCAATAGCAGCAGGAGCTATTGCTGTTATTGAATTTGTTTTAGAGTTAACTATTCAGTATTGCCATGATCGTAAAGCTTTTGGACAAAAAATTGGCAGTTTTCAAAACTCAAAATTCAAATTAGCGGAAATGACTACTGAAGCTGAGATTGGAAGAACCTTTTATGATCAATGTGTTTTTGAATTGAACGAGAAAAAGTTAACGCCAGAAAAAGCTGCTATGGCAAAATGGTGGTTAACGGAACTGGAACTAAAAATAGTTGATCAATGTCTACAATTACACGGTGGGTATGGCTATATTAAAGAATATCCAATTGCAAAAGCTTACTTAAACTCAAGAGTACAAACAATTTATGGTGGAACCACTGAGATCATGAAGGAGATCATTGGTAAATCGTTAGGATTTTAATATGGAAAGAAAATTAGAAGGAAAAGTAGCACTTATTACCGGCTCTGGAAGAGGAATTGGAAAAGAATTGGCTTTAATGTTGGCAAAAGATGGTGCTCATATTGTCGTAAATGATTTAGATGCAGATCCTGCCAATCAAACTGTATCTGATATCATGGATATGGGAGAAAAAGCAGTTGCTTGCAATGGAAGCGTTACTGATGATGACTTCGCAGAGCGATTTATTAATACTGCTCTAGACTCATTTGGTGGAATAGATATTATTGTAAATAATGCTGGATATACTTGGGATAACGTCATTCAAAAAATGGATGATAAACAGTGGGATGCAATTTTAGAATGTCACCTTACTGCTCCATTTAAAATTCTTAGAGCTGCACAACCTCACATTAAAAGACTATTTTTAGAAGAAAAAGAAAATGGAATTACCAATTTTAGAAAAGTGGTAAATATCTCTTCTACATCTGGTATGTTTGGAAATGCTGGGCAAATAAATTACGCTACAGCAAAAGCTGGAGTTGTAGGAATGGCCAAAACTATGGCAAAAGAATGGGGTCGATACAATGTTAACGTCAATGCCGTAGGATTTGGACTCATTAAAACTCGCTTAACTGATGCAGATGCTGAAAAAGAAGAATCACTAATTGATATTGAAGGAAATAAAATCAAAGTTGGTGTGAATTCTGCTGTATTTCAATCAGCTAAGACTATGATTCCTCTAGGTAGACCTGGAACTCCTCAAGAAGCTGCTGGAGCAATATATATGTTCTGTATTCCTGAATCCAACTATGTCACTGGACAGATATTAATGTGTCATGGTGGTGGATTTGGATATTAAGCCTCAAGATATTGATAGAATTATCGAAATGGCATGGGAAGATCGTACTCCCTTTGAAGCCATTGAATATCAATTTGGATTAAAAGAAAATGGCGTTCGAAAAATTATGAGAGCAAATCTTAAAAGAAGCTCTTTCGAACTTTGGAGAAAAAGAGTTAAAGGAAGAAAAACAAAGCATAGCTCTACTTCTCATTCAACAAGATTTAAATCTTCAGATCAAAAATAAATGAAATATTTTAAACCATTTATACCATTTATAGCTTGCTGGATACTGCTATTTAACTCAAATAATTTTCAATCTGTCGCACTAATTAATGGTATAGGCCAATTAGTATTATTTCTTTTTGTGGTATGTATTCCAACATGGAAAACAGGAAGAATGTCATATGTTGATATTGGCTGGCCATGGGGAGTTGCATTAATTGGACTGATTACTTATTGCCTCAATGACACAACAACTCTTTCAAAAATTCTTATTATCACTGCTTACATATTAATTGGAAGCAGAATGGGATTAGGCGCATTAAAAATGTGGAGCATAGGATTATTAAAAAAAGAATTTCCAAGATATGAATATCAAAAAATACGTTGGGAAAAATCTAATAAAACAAATATAGGTTTATCAATGCAAGTAGAAGCATTAAGTCAAGGACTTGCAAATGCTTCATTTTTAGCAATTCCAATATTTCTTATTTCGGTATCACCTTCAACTCAATTATCGGCCCTTGAGATTATCGGATTTACAATTTTTATGCTTTCACTAGTATTTGAAACAGTAGCGGACTATCAAAAACTGAAATTTTTAAAAGAAATGAAACGTCAAAATAAGAAAAATATGGTTTGCGATATTGGACTATGGAAATACACTAGACATCCTAATTATTTTGCTGAATGGATGGTATGGAATGGCTTAATTATTGCCTCTATTCCCTCTTACATTTCATTATTTGATTCAGAGGCATTATGGTTATGGATCATGATTGGAGTTGCTTTATTATATACTTCGAGAATTATGTATATAACCTTAGTATATCTTACAGGAGCTGTTCCTTCTGAATACTATTCTGCTCAAAAAAGACCTGCTTATAAAGCATATCAACAATCGACTAATATCTTTTTTCCAGGTCCTATTAAAAAATAATATTTACTTTAGGAACATATTTTGTTATCCTCTATTTATTATATATGAAAGGGAAAATTATGAACAAAATTATTTTGATAATTGCAGGATTTCTCATTATCTCTTGTGGTTCTTTCAATGAGGCAAAGCTACATCTAAATAAAAATATTTCAACAGGACAAGAGTTGATCGATCTTCAAGAAGCATTTGATAAAGGTATCATTAACGAAACTGAATTCGAAACTATTAAAAATAGAATCGTAGAAGGTAACGAAGTGTTTGTTATAGATATTGACGAAAACGATGATAATGAAGACGTTACAATAAGAATTTCCACCGATACATAAACAAGTAGGATTATTTTTGTAATAAACTATCGATGACGCTTGGATCTGCGAGTGTAGAAGTGTCACCCAAATCATCTGTTTCATTTTGGGCAATTTTCTTTAGAATTCTTCTCATTATTTTTCCAGAACGTGTCTTGGGAAGTCCAGAACAAAATTGAATGACACTTGGCTTTGCATGAGGACCAATAATTTTAGTTACAGTACTTAGAATATCTTGCTCAATCTCTGTTGAAGATTCTACCCCTGTCATTAAAGTAACAAATGCATAAATACCCTCTCCTTTAATTTCATGGGTATATCCGATTACAGCAGCTTCTGCAACACCATTTGCAGCACCTATAGCTCCTTCCACCTCAGCTGTACCAATTCTATGTCCAGAAACATTCAATACATCATCTACTCTACCAGTAATCCAAAAATATCCATCCTCATCAATATAAGCTCCATCACCCGTAAAATAATTCCCCGGTGCTTGAGAAAAATACGTATCTATGAATCGTTGATGATCGCCATATACTGTTCTCATTTGTCCAGGCCAAGATTGTGTCATTACTAAATAGCCAGTAGTATTTCTTTCTGTTATTTCATTTCCTTCTTCATCTAGGATTGCTGGAATGATACCTGGCAATGGCAATGTCGCTGATCCTGGTTTTGTTGGAACACATCCAGGAATTGGAGACATTAAAATTCCTCCAGTCTCAGTCTGCCACCATGTATCAACAATAGGACATTGTTCATTACCAATAACATTAAAATACCAATGCCATTCTGGTGATTTAATTGGTTCACCAACTGTTCCTAATACTTTTAAACTAGATAAATCATACTTAGTTACCCAATCATCCCCTTCCTTCATTAATGCACGTAGCGCAGTGGGAGCTGTATAAAAAACATTCACTTTATGTTGTTCAACAATTTGCCAAAATCTTCCAAAGTCTGGGTAATTTGGAACTCCTTCAAATATCACCTGAGTTACTGCATTAGATAATGGTCCATAGACGATATATGAATGACCTGTAATCCATCCAATATCAGCTGTACACCAGTAAATATCATCTTTGTGATAATCAAATACTAATTCATGAGTATGTGAAGCATAGACAAGATAGCCACCTGTGGTGTGCATTACCCCTTTTGGTTTACCTGTTGATCCAGAAGTATATAAAATAAATAATGGGTCTTCTGCATCCATAATCTCTGCAGGACAATCGCTTGAGCATCCATCAATAAATTGATTCCAAGTAATATCTCTATCTTCTTTCATATACATATCATTACCAGAACGTTCCACCATTACTACTGTTGCTAAGGAAGGACATTCATCTGCAATTTTATCTGCATTTTCTTTCATAGGGATATCAAATTTGGATCCACGTACTCCGTTATCTTGCGTAATAAGTAGCTTACATTCTGAATCATTAATTCTATTTTTTAAAGCGTCGCTTGAAAATGCTCCAAATACAACTGAATGCACTGCTCCAATTCGCGCACAAGCAAGCATCGCCACAATAGCTTCAGGAATCATTTGCATATATATGCATACACGATCACCTTTTTTAATTCCAGCTCGTTTTAATCCATTAGCAAATAACGAAACTTTTTCTAATAATTCATTGTACGTGACATTTTTTGAAATTGTAGGATCGTTTGATTGCCAAATAAGAGCTGTTTTTTCTCCTAAGCCATTTTCAATATGTCTATCTATGCAATTATAAGATGCATTTAACTTTCCATTTGAAAACCACTCAATATGCGCTTTAGAATAATCTGTATTATTGATAGTGGTCCACTTATCAAACCAGTCAATGCGATTTGCAACTGACTCCCAATAAGAATTTGAATCTTGCTTTGCATTTTCTCTTAAAGATTGATAGCTATCAAGACTATTATGTCCAACAGATGATTGGAAATTTTTTGGAACAGAATATTTTTTCATTGTATCAAAATAAAGATGCTAAATATAAAAGTAAATGGAGATATAATGACAACCACTAGCAGCTAATACAAATAAATGCCAAATGAAATGATTGTATTTTAGCTTGCTATCTAACAAATAAAAAATAACTCCTGCTAAATATGTCAAACAACCTGCAGTAATCCACCATAGTGCATCTGATGGAATTTGACTCACAAATGATTCATAAAAGAACAACCAAAGTCCTCCCATAAATATATACAGACTGGTTGTCACAAGATTATATTTCCCCACTGTAAATACTTTCCAAGCTATTCCAAAAAAAGCAAGCAACCAAATTATAGTAAATAACAACCACCCCTGATTATCCTTCAACAATATTAATGTAAAGGGAGTGTATGATCCTGCAATTAAAATATAGATTGAAATCATATCAAACATTCTCAAATTGTATCGACTGTTTGCAGTTTTTGAGTTATGGTATAATGTTGATGCGATATACATGGTTGATAAACTTAATCCATAGATAAGTAAACTCATAAAATAAGTGAGGGTAAAATTTTGCAATCCTTTATTAATTAAGAATATCAATCCAATGATACTTAAAATGAATCCGATACCATGCGATAAAACATTTAATCTGTCTTCTTTTTTGGAATAAAAAAATTGATTAGGCAGATTGTTCATACAAAAAAATAGGTATAAATACTTTAATCATAAACATTTAAAAAGGTCTAGTGAATTACCGGCCCTTCTTTTTATCTTTTCAAATGATTAAACCTGATAAAACAAAACTAGATTCCAAAAAAATTCAAATAAAAGACATGTTTAATGATATATCATCAAGATATGATCAAATCAACAAAATGATGACATTGAATATGGATAAGAATTGGAGAAAAATAGTATATAATCTCTCTATGCAAGATAACCCAAACAAAATAATAGATATTGCAACAGGAACTGGAGATATAGCACTGTGTTTCGCAAATGATGATGTGGAAGTTATTGGAGTAGATAACGCATCAATGATGCTAGATATAGCAAATACTAAAGTAGCAAAAGCGCCGAATGTCAAATTCCAATTAGAGGATGCAGAAAATATGAATTTTGAAGATAATACCTTTGATGCTGCAACAGTAGGTTTTGGAGTTAGAAATTTTGAAGATTTGAATCAGGGATTACGTGAGATAAAACGTGTTCTAAAACCTGGGAAAAAATTAATCATCCTTGAAACTGCTGTACCTTCCTTTTTTCTATTTCGATTTGGATATTTTTTATATACAAAATTTGTTGTTCCTATTTTGGGAAGAATGATCGCAAAAAATCAACAGGCTTACCAATATCTTTCAACTTCAGCAGAACATTTTCCACATGGAAAAGAATTTCAATTAATTTTAGAGAAAGCTGGCTTCGAAAATATTAATATAAAATATTTATCTTTAGGTATTGTAAATATCTATCAAGCTTCAAAGCCAATTTAATTATTTTAATACACCTTTTTGGGTGATCACGTAGTCCATCTTTACATCATGTTTTTCTTGAAATGACTCATTGTCATATTGGAAGCTATATGCCATACCAATCAACATGGTTGATGATTTTTTAGAAAAAGTCCTATCATAATAACCACCGCCCATTCCTAAGCGAAATAATTTGTCATTAAAAGCAACACAAGGTATTAATGCAATATCTATTGCTTCAATATCTACAAACTCTTTATCTTTTGGTTCAGCAATTCCAAAATTATTTTTTACAAGCTTAGATTGAATATCATATTTAGCAAATAACAATGTTTTTGAATTATTTTCAATCACGGGAAGTAATACTTCCTTATTTTTTGAATGAAGATAGTTGAATATTTCAAGCGGAGAGGCTTCATTATCAAATGGATAATATATTGCTATTGATTGATAAGATAATTCTTTTGAAAATTTCATCCATTGGGTTAAAAAATTATCAGACAGCCTAGCCAGATGCGCATCAGAAAGAAGTGATCTTTCATATCTCTTTTCGTTTCTTATAGTTTCTTTGATAGACATTTCAAAACAGTAAAATAATATAGAATTGGAGCTACAAACCAAATGAGTTGAGGAATAATAGTTAAACCATTGTCATTTATTGTTATGAATACTGGGTTATACCAATTTTCAATAAACAACCAAAGTTTTCCATTTCCATTTAGGTCTACTAAAAATTCAGAAAAACTTCCCCAGAGAATCATTATAAATAATGCAGTTGAATTATAATTGTAAAGAAATTGTTTATTTTTTAGAAAAGCTTTTGCTAAAAAGACTCCAGCCAGAAATATCAATCCATCAATAAATGAATAAGTAATATTTCTAACTAATGGAAGATCTATTGGCCAATCGATTAAAATTAAATGAAATGATTTTCCTGCTAAGGCAAAAGGAATTTCCCAGGTTAGACCTACTAGTACACCCAGAAAATATAGATTGAAAAGTTCTCTTGATATTTTTTGTGTTTTATATAATGTAATGAATAATAATGGTGCACTATTTCCAACAATGAAAGCTGCCCACATCAATTGGTTAGCAGAAAATAAATCCATTAGCCATTTACTATAGTTGTTCCAGCTTTTCCATCAATTGCATCCTGTAAATTATCAATATTGGTAATAATTACTTTTTTACCATGATGTTTTAAAAAGTGAATAGCAGAACGAATTTTTGGCCACATACTTCCTTGTTGAAAATGACCTTCCTCTTGATATTTTTTTGCTTCTATATCTGTCATTTGATTGATTGGAGATTGATTTTCAGTTCCGTAATGCAAATATACTTGATCAATATCTGTAACAATGTAGTATTCATCAGCTCGAATGACTCTTCCAAGCTTTGCAGCTGTTAAATCTTTATCTATAACAGCATCAATACCATTAAAATTTCCATTATCATCAACAAAAACTGGGATACCTCCACCTCCAGCAGCAAGCACAATAATTCCAGCATGAACTAGCGTTCTAATACTTATACCATGCATCACAAAATCTGGATCTGGAGATGGTACCACTCTTCTCCATTCTCCAGGATCTTGTTCTTTCACAATCCATCCCATATTTTTTGCTCTTTTTTCTGCATCTTGTTTTGAAAAACGCTTTCCAACAAATTTTGTTGGATTTTTCAAGGAAGGATGTTTGGGATCAACAACTACTTGTGTGACTAATGTCACAACTTCTTTATCAATTTTCTCTTGGTTTAATATATTTTGGAAGGTTTGTTGAATCATATAACCAATAGTTCCCTGGGTACCAGCTACACAAACTCCTAGCGGCAATGGAGAAACTTCATTTTGTGTTAAATCCATTCTTAGCAATTCATCGCCAACCTGCGGACCATTTCCATGAGTAATGCAGATGTTATAATCTTCTTTTAAAAACTTTATAATTTCTGTTAAAGATTTTCTGGTATTACTAAACTGATCTTTAACAGTACCAGCTTGACTCTTATTTGAAAGAGCATTTCCTCCTAAAGCAATTATAGCAGTTTTTTCCATAGAATTTTTACAATATATCATTTTTTTCTTGCAAAGGCATTATTTCCGATTTTAATATTAAGCTATGTTAAATCATCCAAAACGAAATTCTTGGAATCTCCGCTGGTGGCCTTCCGGCCAATAATATCCTTTTGTACGTACGTACAATCTTAACATAACTACATATTTAAAAACTTAAATCGATTTATGATTGGTCTATACCAATCAAACCAATGGAGAAAAAAATGATTATAAAAACACAACTTAGTGAAAAAGAAATGCCGACAAAATTTTACAATATATCGGCAGACTTAAAAGAACCTTTACCACCTGTATTACATCCGGGAAGAAAAGACCCTGTTGGACCTGATGATTTATCACCTCTATTTCCTATGGAATTAATTGGTCAAGAAGTATCCCAAGACAGATATATTGAAATTCCGGAGGAAGTTCAAAACA
>Ga0315330_10001175_pt1 | contig 17408 bp, 10 predicted proteins | sample M140m34915metaG_FD_203453 | JGI IMG/M metagenome (GOLD analysis project Ga0315330, IMG submission 203453) | Ammonia-oxidizing marine archaeal communities from Monterey Bay, California, United States - M1 40m 34915 | ecosystem: Environmental > Aquatic > Marine > Intertidal zone | place: USA...
TCAGACGGACTTCTATGATTGTAAGTTAGAGGTGATCTATGTTGATAAGTAAATGGCGTTTGATAACTTCTAGCATCTTGATATATAAACGGACTACGATGTTGATATATTATAGGATTCCTATGTTGATATGTATCAGGACTTCTATGTTGATATGTAAAAGGACTACGATGTTGGTATGTAAACGGAGTCTGATATGATCTCGGGTCTTGATATATAAACGGCGATCTATGTTGATAAATTATAGGATTCCTATGTTGATATGTATCTGGACTTCTGTGTTGATATGTCGATGGTGATCTATGTTGATATGTAAACGGTGCCTGATAACTTCTAGGGTCTTGATAAATTAAAGGACTTCTATGTTGATAAGTAAAAGGCGTTTGATTATTTCTTATATTTGGTTCTTGTTGACCCCTAATATTAGGTTCTTGTTGATTTCTAATAACTGGATTTTGTGCATTTGCAATATAAGGATATGGTTGTTGTTGGTCTCTTATTACAGGATTCTGTGCGTTCGCAATGTAAGGATATGGTTGTTGAACACTTTGTTGACCTGATGCATTGTTCCAACCTGTTGGTGTTTTGATATAGATTTGGTCTACATCTTTCCAAGTTCCTGATGCAGTCTTAACCCATGCGCCTCTGGTGGCATTCCAACCTGATGGTGTTTTTACTTTCTGCGAACCTGTTGCCATATTATATCCTAATTACTCTTATGAGTAAAGTATCCATAAATCTCCAACTTGACCATCACTAGAAGAAGGTGCTGAAGTTGATTGATATATGTTTCTCGCAACACCACCACTATTGTTTGTGTATGATGTTGTTATTTGTGAGGCTCTAAAGTTTGCCTCTGAAAGTGTTAAGTTACCAGTTGAAGCACCAGTAAAAGAACCAGTTCCTACTGTCACTCTATCTGCACTTTCATCCCAACCAATAAAGACATTATCAGAACTTCCTCTTTCAAGAACAAGACCCATGTCATTACCTGGTGTGCCTGTTGTTCCGTTTCCTAATTCTATTAATCTATCTTCTATGACTGTATTTGTTGATGATGCAGTTGTTGTTGCACCATTAACAGTTAAATTACCTGTGACTGTTAAATCATTTGTGACTGTTAAATCATTTCCTATTGTCACATCATCTGGTAATGAGATTGTGACACCTGCTGACTCTGAACCAGAACCTGATACTGTAATCTCATTCGAAGTACCTGCTACAGTTGCAACATAGTTTCCTGTTGTATTTGTTCCTAATGCAACTGAGTTATTGGCTATAGTAGTTGAGATAGATACATTACCTTTTGCAGTCTGTGTGACTGAACCTGTGACATCACCTGTTAGTGCGAAGTCTGAATCTGCAACTACGAAATCTAAATTACCATTTGTATCATCATATGATACTGAGATACCTGTTTCGGTACCATCTAACATACCACCTACAAAGTCTTCTACATTTTCTTGTGTAAGTTGAGTATTGTTTGTTGTTATTGAACCACCAAGTGATACTGCTGTGCCATCGATAGTAATAGAACTATTAGATAGTAATGAGTTACCTATTGAACCTGCAAGTTTAGAAGCGGCTATTGAACCTGCCAACATGGCGTTTGTGATACCACTTGCTTTAACATTTAATTGATCTGATGCGATTTCTATCGAACTATCATCTACACTGACTGCAAGAGATACAGAACCACCAAGTGATACTGAACCACCACTTGATAGACCATCACCTGCTGTGACTGTGACGGCACTATTTGCAAGCTTGCCATTTGCGATTGAACCTGCTAACATAGCGTTTGTCACACCTGATGCTTTGATTCTTAATGCATCACTGTTTGTTTCTATTGAACTATCATCTACGCCTACTGCAAGAACACCATTTGTTGCAGATAGACCATCACCTGCAACTGCATTCACTACATCTGCGACTGCCTCTTTTTTGCTTCCGTTTGAATCGTTTGCATCTATGATTGCAATACTATCGTTTGCAACATCAATAGTAGCTGCTGTCAATTCGTTTAAATCTAATGCAAGTGATACTGCACCTGATGAACCACCACCTGAAAGTCCGTCTCCTGCTGTGACTCCTGTGATGTCGGCACTATTTGAATTTGTAATTGTTAATGAACCAGCGGCGTCATCATATGATAACGATATGCCAGTTCCTGCTGTTAATAATGCGTTTACTCTATCATCTACTCTTTCGTTTGTGTGATATAAATTAGATGAACCCTCTCCAACACTATCTGTATTAAGAGTTAAAGAACCACCTAATGAAACTGAACTACTGTTTAATGTTATTGCAGAATTAGCTAATTCTGCGTTTGCAACACCACCGTTTTTGATTGTGACTGCACCACTTGATACTGCAAAATTATCTGAACTAAATGATGCAACACCTTTGTTAGATGTAGTTGCATCTTCGGCTGAATATGTGACTGTGCCTGAACTTTCTGCAACATCGATTCCTTCTCCAGCACTGAATGTTATTGTTCCACCTAATGATGTTGCAGTCGAATTACTGCCATCGGTAACTGTGATTGATGAGTTTGCAAGTTTAGAGTTCGCAATCGAACCACCTAACATTGCATTTGTGACACCTGATGCTTTTACTCTTAATGTATCGGAGTCTATTTCTATTGAACTATCGTCTACTTGAACATTAAGTGTGACATCTCCTGTGGTACCACCACCTGTCAAACCACTTCCTGCAACAACTGATGATATATCTCCTGTTTCTGATATACTTAATACACCACTAGATGCACTTAGTCCTGAACCTGCAATTGCGGTAACTAAATCTGCAACTGTTTCTTTCTTACTTGAATTATCACCTGCATCTATAATTGCAATACTATCATTAGCGACATCTACTGTAGCAGCTGTTAATTCGTTCAGATCAAGGTCTAGTGATACAGTGCCAGATGAACCACCACCTGATAATCCGTTACCTGCTGTGACACCCTCTATGTCACCTGCATCGTTTGTAAAAGATATTACACCAGTTGATGAATTATATGATAAATCTCCACCTGCACTTATCTTACCTCTAATTACTGAGTCTGCGATTCCTAATGTGCCTGCACTTGCAGTTAAGTTTGTACCAGCCATTCCTGATACTAAATCTGCTACTGATTCTTTTTTACTTGCGTTTGAATCGTTTGCATCTATCAAGACTATACTATCATTTGCTACATCTACAGTAGCTGCTGTTAGTTCGCTTAAGTCTAATGCTAATGTTAATGCACCAGATGTTCCACCACCTGATAATCCATTTCCTGCGGTAACACCTGTAATGTCACCTACTTGTCCGTTTATTGTTAATGTTCCAGCAGAATCATCGTATGATAACGAAACTCCTGTGCCTGCTGTTAGAAGTGTATTTACCTGATCATCGATTTTTTCTAGAGCAGCTGTACCAAAAGCAGCCGCTGTCAAATCACCTGAACTGTCGATGACTTCTGTAGAACCAATGGTAAGACCATTCTTGATTCTAAAATTTTGAGCTGCCATTAAAATGTTCCTCCATCTATAGCCATAGTGTCCTTATATAAGTTTTGCGTTATAACACCTTTATTTATGATTGTTTTATGTTTAAAAAAGAAAAAGGGGGACGATTGCCCCCTTTTTTAAGCGTCTACTAAAGTTCTATCGAATTTTATTACTGTAGAATCTGAACTCGCTGGTGTGCATAGTAATCTTACATTTGAACCACTAATGTCTGCATCAAATGAGGCTAATGTTGCATCTGATAATGTGCCGTATTGTGTAATATCAACACTAGTACCATCATGCACCATCATTATTTCTGTCGAATGAAAGTTAGTTCCTTTAGACATTGCAACGATATATCTAGCAGCTCTGAAATCTGTCTTTGCAAAAGTATCTAAAGCAAACTGAGAAGTAGATGTTTTAGTCGTAGCATCTTTCTTTTTGTTTTTATCTTTAAATCCTTTTGTTGTAGATATAATATCGTTAGTTGAATCATATTCAATATGTCGGATAAGTTCAGCTAATTTAAAAGATTTAGTAATTGCCATTTCTTACCCCCTATGAATGTCTAATTTGAAATGTATCTATTGTCGTATTTGTATTTGCAGGTGTCACAAGTAATCTCATATTACCTGAATTGATATCTGCACTCAATGAAAACAATGATGCATTTGAAAATACATCACCGTATTGAACAAAATACGCATTCGAACCATCATTAATTAACAATACTTCAGCTGCGTGTGTGCCTGCTGAGGCATGTGTAGCATTAATGACATATTTAATTGCTTTTGTTGTCACTGCATTTGATGATAATACCTGGTTAGCAGATGTTGTAGAAAATGAAGTTTCAGTAAAAAATCCTGCCACTAAATTAGCGGCTGATACTGCAACTACTTCTAAAACATCACCAGATATTGCATTCTGTGCCAATGTGATGGTTGTTGCGTTTGTAGCGGTATAATCGGTTCCTGCATCTACTAATTTAACACCGTTTAAGAATACTTGTTCTGAACCTACTGTGTAAGACAACGACTGGTTATCATCATCATTACCTGTAAATACAGTTGTATTACTTGAAACCGTATACTTAAATATAGATAGCGTTGCACTGCCACCTCCGCCACTTTCGTTTTGGAATGTTAGTGAACCTGAACCGTCAGTTTTTAAAACTTGACCACTTGAACCATCACTTGTTGGAAAAGAATAAGCGCCATTAATAGTTAAAGATGCAGGAATACTTCCGACTTCAACAATAGCTGCTGAGCCGTCATTTTTCTCAGTGTAAACACGACCATGATAGGTGTTTACTGCGAGTTCCCCTAAACTTAAATCAGAAGTTGTAGGGACATCGTTTTGAGTAGAACTCCTTTTTAACTGTATGACTGTTGCCATCTTTCCCTCCTATTAACGATTATTAGAATGTTCCACCGTCAATAGCAGTGATTGATACTGCACCACTTGATACTGTAAAGTTTGCACTTGCGAATGAAGCAATACCTTTATTAGAGGTTGTTGCATCTTCACCTGCGATTGTTATACTTCCAGCGCCGTTAGTCACATCGACACCCTCACCAGCAGTGATAGTTCCTAATTGCATATCTCCGTTTGAGGTATGACCCATTAGAATCTGACCATTTGTTGGTGCTGAACCGTCTACAGATGTGATTGAACCTGATAATGCTAGACCAGAAGCACTTATGCCTCCGAATGCAACATCACCAGCACTTCCTGAAAATACTTCACTTGTATTTGTAGCGTCTGCTATAAATGTAAACTTACTGGTTGAGTCATCGAAACCGAAGAAACCAACTTTAGCAGCTGAACCGTTGTGATATCTAAACTCAATACCTCTGTCTTTGTTATCGTCAGAGCCTGGAGCAGAATCACCACCCAATGTAAATACAGGGTCGTCTACTGTTGTAGTTGTTGAATTAACAGTGGTTGTAGTTCCGTTTACTGTTAAGTTACCAGTTACCGTTAGGTTATTACCTACAGTCACATTATTTGGTAAACCTACTGTAAGTGTTTGACCACTTGCAGAAGTTTCGATTTCGTTCGCTGTACCAGCGATTGTTAATGATTGTGAGTCTAAATCTACTGCGCCTGTTCCTGAATCACCAGCAAAATCTACATCTTGTGCTGTTAGTTGTGAATCTACATATGCCTTAACAGATTGTTGTGAAGGAACTTTGACATCTGAATTAGACGCCATGTTATCTTCATCAACAAAAAAGTCAATGTTGCCTATTTGAACTGCGTTAGCAGCTATTGTCAATGCACCGTTAGATGCTAATGTAGCATCTCCTGATACTGAAACATTATCAAAAGAATCTGAACCATCATAAACAAGTATTTGTCCTGATGAAGCAGAAGATATGTTTGTATCAGATGCACCTGCAATTGAACTCGTTGTAGATACAAAAGATAATACTCCTGAACCGTTAGTCCCTAGAACCTGTCCGTTTGAACCATCTGCTGTTGGTAGCGTCAATGTAAAGTTTGATGCTATTGTATCTGGTGCTTTAAGACCTACGAAGTTTGAACCGTTATCGGTATCTTCTAATATTTTTAAAGTACCACCTGATGTTGACCCATTACCAACTAAAAAGTCGGCAGGTGTAGCGCTAGCACCATCTACGATATCAGTGTAAAATTTACCACCAACTTCATGAATAGCTGCGTTACCGCCTGAGTCTACAGATTCTATGTATAACTTAGCAGAAGCACCGTCATTCGATCTATCCTGCACATACGCTAATTCGCCTTCAGCAAGATCACTTACTGCTGGCGCACTCGCTCCTGTGCTTCGTTTGATTTGAATTACTGTTGCCATTTCTTTCTCCTAAGAAAATAGTTTAATTATTTGATATTTCTCTTCACTATCGAGAACATAATATAACAATCCACTCACTATGTGGGTCGTGTCTCAATGAATGACACCTTGATATGTTGTTTAAGTATTTATACTAGGAGAAAGTTCCGCCGTCAATAACTGTTGCAGTTTCCCATTTATCAGTAGATTGATTATATTGTAGAAAACCTTTATCAGTCTCACTTGCGTTTACATCTTGTAGTTCTTGAATAGATTTTGTTGTTAGAGATACAGAAGATGCACCGATAGATACTTGTTTTGCTCTAACATTTGGGTTTGTTATGATTCTTGCTTTTATATCTGCCATTATCTTGTGACTCCTGGTGTGACCGTTGCTTGTCCCTCGACAACTCTTGTTTTATCACCACTTCCACTTGTTATCATAAGATCGTAAACATATCTTCCTGATTCGATAGATGCTGTTGTAGCATCTGGTAAAGTCATTGTGACCTGACCATTTGCACCGTTATGTGCAGTAGTAAATACTGCGGTTACATTTGAAGAACCATAAGTCTTTCTCATTTGAGCTGATATGGTATAACCTGTCAAATCAAGTGCATTACCTAATGCATTTTGAACATCTACAGTCATTGTAAAATCTGTTCCTTGATCTATGAATATATTGTTGATGATAGCCATATAACTATTTATAAAAATTATTCGTTAAATTGTGCAGTAGGTACCGTTTGATGTATTTTTTCTACAGTAGAACTATCTTTTTTGACAAACACTTGTTCTACTTTTAATACACCAGCAGGTGTTTTTTTGAATACACCTTTAACTTTTGCGACTTGTTGTATAGGTCTGTTTGAAATATAAGGTTGTTGATATATAAACGGACTTCTTCTATCATATGGCAATGAGTATGGATTTTGATATGTAAAAGGCGTTTGAGTATTTCCTATAGAAGGAGTTTGATTCGATACTGGTAATCTGTAAATTGAAGGACTTCTATGTGAATATGTTGAAGGACTTCTATGTTGATATGTCAACGGTGATCTATGTTGATATGTAAATGGCGATCTATGATTATAAGTTGAAGGACTTCTATGTTGATATGTGCCTGGTTGTCTAGCATCTCTAATAACATTTGATTGGTCGACTCTGGGTTGTTGTGCAATAAAAGGTGTTCTTTGATCTCTAATAAAAGGATTCGAAACATTCACGGCAAGTTGATAGGCGGCTGGTTGTCTATCACTTCTTATAGAAGGATTTTGTACCGCAACTTGATTTTCATATGGTTGTTGTGTCACTCTCTCATGAGGAACTCTATAGTCTGTATTTCTTACATTTTGATTGTTTTGAATCGCAGGTTGTCTAGCAGTCACCTGATAAATCGCAGGCGATCTATGTTGATATATAACAGGTTGTCTTCCTGCCACATTAGTATTATTTTCCTGTGCATCTCTATTCGCAGGTTGCCTTGCTATAATTGGCGTTGTAAATGAATAGGGAACTGCCACTATTTTTTCTCCTGAATAACAGAGTCTACTAATATTCCATTTGCGTAGAAATTATTATGTTTTGTTTTAATCGCATAGTTTTTATGCATACCTTCATGTCTTTCAATAGATGTAATCTCTTCCTCTGAACCATCAATTCTTATCATCACATCGCCTTCTTTGAGTTCATCTACTTCTTGTTTATAGTTTGTAAGTGTTGCAGAAGGATTTACTGATGCTTTTCTTCCTGTATTCAGATAAACAGGGTGATCTTCTGTCATAATCAAATCATTTACTTTATAATCCACATCTCTTTCGACTATGATTAAATCTTCTACTTCAACAAGTTCATTTTCACCTGTTGTAAAATTATGAGAAACTACTTTGTCTCCTATCTTTATATCATGAATAGATTTCATATCTTCTCCTGTTGCTATGAGCATATCTTCATGCACACAACACTCTGGACATTCGCCATCTTCATCTTCCTCTTCTTCTGCAATTGCATTGGTGTAGTTAGCAAATACAACCATTAAATCACATGTATATTCTGTATTTGTATCTGTATCTTTTATGACAATTTCAAATATGCTAGTCTGATCAGGTGAATTAACGGTTCCAGTAGGTGGATTCTGCTCAGTGCCGTCATCACTTGCTGTACCAAATGCTTCGATACCTAATCTAACTGCATGACCTTGTGTCGTATTCAAATTTGCATAAGATGTTGTTAACACACTTGAAAATCCTGAAAGTGCCTGATTGTATACTCTTCTATAACCACTTCCAGAACCACTCGTTTCTGTGTAAAAAGGTGATGCATAAGTTGTTCTTTGCCATTGTCTAGGTAAACAAGGCAGTAAATTTTCTGCATAACCTCCATTACTTGCAATTTGGGAGTTGCTCCAACTATTTGATCCTGAGGTGCTAATACTATACGGTGATGCTGTAGGGTCTGGGAAATTAATTTTTACTTGTGCTTTATTAAAACCTATATTTGTTTTTCTAAAAACTTGTGTAAAAGCATTTAAGTCTAAGTTAGTAGCACTATAACCAAAAGTCGAACTTCCTGTGCCTGATAAATCACCGATATATCCAAACGCTGTTCCTGTTCCTCTCTTAACTTCTACTGCAACATCGTTTGTATTAGTGTAAAGAACTCTAATATCTATAAAAGTTCTTCCAGTCACATCTGTGTTTATATCTTCGTCCGAGTCCTCTATTAAAATCGAAGCCGCACCTGCTTGTTCAGAATTACTTCCTGATAGAACTAGACTATTTTGATCTTCGGGTATACCATCTCCATTTCCAAATGCAGTAATCAATTCTGATGCTCTTGCTACACCCTCTACACTTCCAACTGTTAATGTTCCAATCGCTGGTTGTTGATGAGAATAAGGCGTTTGATATGCTTGTATAAAAGGTGAACGAAAACTAAAAATATACGGTGATTGTTTATTTCTTATAACTGGATTTTGTTGTTGTTTTGTTACCTGATATGTCGATTGAACAACTGAACTGGTCGGGTGTCGATATGTAGTAATAGCAGGACTTCTATGTTGATATATAACTGGTCTTTGTGCTATAACAGGTTGAGTAGACGGACTTCTATGTTGATATGTAAATGGAACTTGATAGTTTCTCGGCGATCTACTGATAGACGGTGATTGATGTTGATATGTGCCTGGTTGTTGAGACTGATAAGAGTTTTGATATATTGTTGGTGTTCTATGTTGATAAGTAAACGGTGTCTGATTGTCTCTTATAACAGGATTTTGTTTATCTCTTATATTAGGTTCTTGTGCTGAACGAATATTAGGTTCTTGTTGTGCCCTAATATTTGGTGTTTGTCTATTTCTTATAAATGGAGTTTGAGCGCTCGCAGGAAGTTGATAAGTTCCTGGACTTCTATGTTGATATGTGCCTGGTTGTCTAGCGCCAGCGGGAGTTCTCGCATCTCTCTGTGCAATAACTGGTTCTTGTGCGTTTACGGAAGCTCTGCCTATGTAAGGTTGTTGAAATGCTCCTAAACCGTGTTTAATAAAAATATCGTCTGACATATCATTATATTAAAAAGTAGAGATGACCTACATCTTTGCCTGAACCACTTGGAAGACCACCACTTAAATCTGATGATGTTATAACACTGTAATCTAATTGAACTTTGTTTGCATCTGAACCACTTGTTGGTATTGAAAGACCACCTAATGAACCTACTTCTAGTTCTACTGCTATTCTGCCATCTAAAGATGTGTCTGACCCACCATCTGCATTATCTGTATATGTTAATTTAATACCTTTACTTAATTCAGTATCGTCACCACCGTCTCCGTTGTCATCTAATTTGAATATTTGTGCTACTCTATCATCTGTAAAGTATTTATTAGTCTCTTCTGAAATAGAATCCGTGCCTGTTGAGTTGTTTGCAACTTGTAAATCACCATTTGAATCAAATACTAATATCTGACCAGAGTTTGCACCAGAGGTTGAACCTACATCATTTAAGTCTGAAATATTAGCGGCTGCTATTCTAGCATCTGCCCTTGCATTAGTAAAGAAAAGATTTCCGTCTTCTGCAAGATCACCAGTATCTAAAGTTCTTGTACCACCAAGTGAAACTGCTGAACCATTTATAGTAATAGAACTAGCTGATAACTTACTGTTTGCGATAGAACCAGCTAACATAGCATTCGTAATACCACCTGATTTTACTTGAACTGTATCAGATGAAATTTCTAGAGAACTATCGTCTACTTGAACATTAAGTGTGACATCTCCTGATGAACCACCACCTAACAAACCTAAACCAGCAGTCACTCCTGTTATATCAGCAGTGTTATCATTATCGATAGTTAGTGTGCCAGCACTATCATCATATGTGACAGTTATGTTAGTTCCGCCTACCAAAGCGCCGTTGATTATATCTTCAACTTTCTCTTCTAAATTTGTATTAGCAAATACTGAACCGTTGTATTCTAAAACATCACCGTTTGCTAAAGAAGATGTTGTGACATTTGCTAAGGCACCAATATTAGAAGCTGCTATTCTAGCATCTGCTCTGCCATCTGCCCTTGCATTTGTGAAGTATAGATTACTTGAACCCTCTGAAAGAGCATCTGTATCATGGTTTGCAATACTTGAAACTGTTCCTGTTAATAGTCCTGTAGATGCATCTAATACTACTGAACCACTATGTAATACATCACCTGTCAGATCACCAGTGACATTACCTGTCACATTACCTGTTAGATTACCATGAAAATCTGTAGCGTGCATAGCAAGGAATTTTCTAGTAGTATTACCAACTTTTTGTGTATTATTTGAACTAGGTGTTATATGTGAATCAACTGTTCCGTTAAATGTGATTGTATCTGTTATTGCATTACCTAAATCTACATTACCATTTGCAACCAAATTACCAGTAAGTGTTGTTCCGCCTGTGACTGCAAGATCACCGTCAATACTTGCATCATCACCTACTGATAAATCATCTGTTGTTGTTAGTTGTTCTGCTTGAACTGTGCCTGAGAATGTTCCGTTTACTGCGTTTGTTAATGAACCACTTTGTAATGATGCAACACTATCAGATATGATTGGTGCCTGAAACTTTTTACCTGCAACTGTAGTTATGATATCATCTTCAGCAAAAGTTCTTCCTGCAAGTTGTAATGTAAAACCAGATTCTAAAGATGTAGTTGCAGATGAGTTATCACCATTTAAGATAACACCATTTGCGTTTGTGTTATTGATTGTATTCTCAGCAGTTTTTTGAAAGAAAGATGCAACTTCTCCTTGTATATTAGTCCCTATAAATGCACCTGTGAATGAATATATTATTAATTGGTCGCCAGATGCCATCTGTTTTGATTGACCATTTGCATAATCACCTTGTAAAACGATTGTTTCAAATGAACCTGCGCCAGTCGGACCTGCAACAATGTAATCTATATTTTCTCTGAGATGGTCTTCGTTTTTAAATACTTGTATCTTTTCATCTTTATAGATTAGACTATTACCAAATGCATCTGCACCACTAAAACTTGCTTGACCAGCTGTGACACCACCTGTGCCTACTGCATATACAAATTCTTGAAAGAAAAACTGTTTGTCTTCTAATACATTTACTGCATCTACAAGTGTATCATTACTGCCTGATTTTAATGCATCACGAAGACCAGATATGTCACCTACATCAAACGCAAGTTCGTTATAGGTTTTTCTAAAATCTTCTATTGTGCTGAAGTTGTCTACTGTTTTAGCCATGTAATTTCTCTATGATATCTTTCAATAATCCCTTGATTTCTGTAACCTCTTGTTTAAGAGTATTTATTTCAAAACGCTGAGCTTTCATAACTTCTCTGCGTTTCATTACTAATCTATATTGTTCTACATTCGTATTTATTATAGCACTAGAACTCTCATCTCTTATTAAATCTATATGTCCTTCTACTTTACTATACTTACTCATTATGCTAATGCCATACATCTAAGCGCTGATACTAATGGCACAATAGATGTATTATGTGCTTGACCAACTATCTTAACTTGGAATCCTGTAAATTCTGGAAGACCATCGGCAGTATACTCGTATTCTTTGAAGTTTCTTCCGTCATTTTCTATTACTACATCGGGCGAACCGTCTGTGTTGAAGAACTCGAATCCTAAATCATCAATAGGTGTTGTTTCATCGTTCTTCAATATCTTAAACATATATCTTAAATCTGTATCTGGTGGTCTAAAGTTATCTGAAATAACTTTTAATGATGTTGCAGGATTTTTCAATATGACTTTTCTTGTAATGTAAACAAATTCGTTATTATCACCGTCTGGGTCTGTCATAGGTATAAATCTTCTTCCTGTTTGAACATCTGCTGAAGAATCGACATCATTAATTCTATTCATAATACCTAATGCACCGATTGTGCCCACATCAATGATTGGTGATATGTTTCTATTTCTAGAAACTAATTGTAATCTACATTCGAATGATTTACTTGTAGGACCACCTGTCACTTTATCTCGTTCATTTATACTAGATGCGATAATACTTGGTCTCTCAAAGAAATTATTATCATTCAATGTTATGAAGTCATTTGTTGATCTCATTACATATGGTGTATCTAATGCTTGACCATCTTCTCTTGGTGTTGCGAGATTGTTCGCAGGTTGTTGTGGTCCATTTATACCTGTTCTTCTTACACTACAGAATAAATCACAATCTTTGAAATTCAAAGATGGTATCATTGTGTGTAATACATCGTAATATAAGTTATTAGTTATGAACACACTCGAACCACCACCTATTGTGGATTCTAAAGCATTTGTATAATCGTAATGGAAATTAGTTAAGTCTGGTTGCACACAGAATGAATCTATATCATAATGTTTAATTGCATTACTGCCACTAAACGCTTGGTTTATTGCATCAACTGGTAAACCACCTAACGATTCACCAATACTAGCGACTGTTACCACTACACTATTACCATTACCGTCTACATCTGCAACTGTTATTGTGTCGCCCACTTTATAACCTTGACCTGGATGACTTAGTTTTGCACTTGCAGAATTACCTGAACCATTGGTTGTTATTTCTGATACAACTGCACTGTTACCACTTCCACCACCAGCATTTGCATATGTTTGTGTTTTGCCTGAAACATTGAATGTATTAGGATGTGAACCTGATGTTAATGCGACACTACTAACTGATACAGTATAGATAGAATCTGTTCTGTCACCAGCAACTCCCATAACTACTACACTAGAATCATTAGCATAGTTACCGTGCGAGTATGCATATAGTCTTACAAAATTCTGATTGCTATAAACTTCTACAGAACTATCTTTTAAAAGTTGTGCAGGTAAATCTTCATTTTCAAATACTACACTAGCAGCTGTGTTGGTTGTAAACTTGGCAACTTTCAGATGGAATTTAAGGTCGTCTGTTTGTTCTGCTGTCCATGTAGATGCGTTTTGAGATTTGAATAAAGAACCTGCATATGGTTGTCCTGATATTACTTGACCTGTAGTTAAATCTGTTTCACCCATTCTTGAAATGAATACTTCGTAATTATTTGAGTTAGAATAAACAACGAAACACATTTCTTTACCCTCTTCTACATAGACTGGAGATTCAAATGTAAATGTTGTTGCGACTGAACCATCTTCTGATGTATTAACATCTGTTGGATTCTTAGTCACTATTGAGAAAGGTAATGTTGTTTTTCCTGGATATCCGTTTACGACATCTCTAACTTCTACTGATACAGGCAATGATGCATCTTTTGTTCTAAAGAATAAATCTACAGATGTTAACATCATACCACCATCTGCCTCTACTAAGAATGTTTCTGCTAATGGGTCTCTCCATGCATTTTCTTCTGACGCCTCAGTTCTAATTCTATCTTCTTCTAATTCTAATTTACCACCGAATCCGAAACCTACTGACAGAGCAGAGACGAGTTCGTCACCACCTCTTCCACCTGGTGGTGGAACTGGTATTGGTGTTTGTGGCGGTGGCGGTGTAGGTGCTGGCGTTGGCGCAGGAGTTGGTGCTGGCGTTGGCGCAGGTGTTGGTGTCGGCACAAATATAGGAATTGGTGGCTCTGGTGGTGGTGGAGGCGGTGGCGGAGGTGGAGGTGGTGGTGTTGTAGGTGGTTCTGGAGGTGAACCAATTATATTGATTCTTTCTCCTCTTCTCATAATCTGCCTTTCACCTCTTACATTTTCAGTGACGACTCGACCGTTTCTTGTTGATATAATTTCTGTTTGTGATGTTTGTAATAACCCTTGAGCCTGATAATTCGATGAAGCTGCTGATTCTGGATTATGTAAATTATTTACACTAGATGTGACTCTTACTTGTCGCATACCTGTTGGGAATTTTTGAAACTGGTCATTAGGTATATTGAAGTGACAAATTAAACGACCATTACCATCTGTTTTTACTCCAGATGTGACTGTTGTGCCTGAGTCTTGTGAATATGTTGCACTATCAGGTCTAGTGTATTGGTCTACTCTGATACCATCAAAGTAGATAAAGTGATCTGTATTTGGTTTTAAATTAGTTGCATCTATCTTAATTTCTTTTGATCTAATGAAAGGTATAATTGATACACTTACTATTCTATCGTTTCTAGACTCTACAAACTCTTCTACTACTGATGTTCTCACACCTGATCTTGATTGTGTTTCTGGTGTTTCAGTAATTTCTCTATATGTGCCTGGTTCTGTGCCGAATTGACCACCTTGTGAAGGGTCGCCTGACCAAGAACCTGGAACTCCAGGTGAGAATATTGTTTCTACTACTCTTGTCTCACCAACCCATGTTGTTTGCCACTCATTCCAGACGGTTCCAAGAGCGTTTTCGTTCTCTGCTAATATTGCATCGAAATTACCCTCTCTGTTAATCCTAACATCAGGTAATTGTTCGTGGTCGTTCCATATATCTGTTTCTGGTGTAAGTTTGACATTACCAATAAATGCAAAGACATGATATGGATTTACATTGAGTGATTGTGATGCTTTGTCTTGATTTACATAAGTTATTTCTTCAAATGGTAATGTAATAAGATCACCAGTCTTTTTATATGCAGAAGACTGATTTGTATTCAATTGTATATCAAAGAAGTTTGTATAACCTTTTGGTCTTAAATGACCTAGATTAGTGTCTATAGCGACATTATAATCTGGATGTGTGACATCACCTACTTTATGACCTCTAAAGTTATCTACTAAGAAACCTGATTTGAATCTATCTAAACCATCTGCATCTAAAACTTGTAATGTTTGTGTATCTTTTTCTAATAGTGATAATGCTGTGACTCTTTCTAAGTTTGTGACTCTCTGATTAATTCTGCCAATATCTTGCATCGTAAATCTTCTATAGTCTTTAGAACTTACTCTTACATCATCAACTTTCTCTGTAAATGCAGGCACGAATAATTCGAACATTTCTAACGCATCATCTATAGCGGCTGGTTTTCTAGGTGTAATTGCAGGTGTGCCTTGTGATAATAAGAAATCACCATTCTTATGTAAGAATATTTTATCTATTCTAGGAACATAATAACTTATGCTACCTTGAAATTGTGAACCTGGTATAGGACATCTAGAGTATGATGTTCTTGAAGTTGATATATCAGCATCGGAATATCCTAAGAGATTGTCTACTGATGACTCATAGAATCTAGCTTCATATGCAAAAGGTGGCACTAATATACCAGCAGTTTCGCTTGATATATCAATTGTGCTTGTAATATCAAATGCTGTATTTGAACCACCAAAAGCTGAGTTATTGAAAATCTGACCAACTGATGGTCTAAAATCAACTACATCTTCTAATTCAAATGTGCCATCTGGTTCAAAACCACCAACATCGACTTTGTTTGGTGAGAAAATAGGAATATCTTTATATTCTATTTGACTGTATGAACCGACATCATAAAAATCTCCACCCTCTGGCACAAAGTAGTCAAATAATATTAACAATTCGTTATTTGGTGAAGGCTCACTTTTCTTTTTAATTAATTTTCCGTGATCGTAAAAACCATCTCTCTGACCATTGTCTAAGAAATATCTATTTTTGATATCTGGTGAATTTGTGCCAATAGATGTTATAGTAGCTACTGCGCCTGATGTTTCATCTACTACTGTTTCGCCTGCTGTAAATTTATTTGCAGTTAGATAGTAGAAGTAAGATGTTTGACCATCTCCGTTGTAATCTATAAGTTTTGCACGAACACCTGTTGTTTGACCTTTAAATATATTACCTGTTGCAGGACTTCCAGATGACTCGGCAAATACTGCGTTTGGTGGTGTTGCTTTACCACTTGTGTCTGTTCCTGGAACTGCCTCAAATACACCTCTTATTTTAAATATGTCTGATACACCTAATGATATCTCATCATGGTCGTATGCAGTTCCGTAGTATGGGTTATCTGTGTGTGAATCACTTTTACTTACTCTCAGTGTTCTGAACTCTCTTAGATTCTTTACTTTAGATACACCAACACTATCTGTAGAAATTACATTGACTTTAAATGTAGCTCTTACTACTGCACCTGTATCTTGATTACTTGTGCCAGCTAAAGTAATAGTATTATTATTACCTGCCTGGCTTTCAGTTAAATTACTAGAGTTATCAGAATGAGTATTTGCCTCTGGTAATAATAAATCACCATTATTGACTGTATTACCACCACCTGATTTTTCATCGACAACACTAAATTGATAGTTGTCGTTATTAAAAGTTGTAAATGTCTCTTGATCTGTTGTTGTTAATATGATGGTACCACTTGAAGTCACTGCAAAATCGGCTTGTTTTGTTGCTGTATAAGAAGTAGTTGTATTTGTTTTTACATGGTCTCTAGGAAATGCAAAGATACTTGCAGATTGGTCTTGTTTATAGAGTTTCGCTCTTTTTCTAAGTAAACCTATACCAACTGCACTGCCTCCAGAACCACTAATAGTAGCGGCTACATTACTTGCGATTGCAGTAATTGTTTTGTCTGCACCAGCGGCGTCTACGATTGTATCACCGATTTTTAAATCTGTCAAGAATTGTGTTTGCACACCAGTTAACGCTGTGCCATT
>Ga0315330_10001178_pt1 | contig 17399 bp, 9 predicted proteins | sample M140m34915metaG_FD_203453 | JGI IMG/M metagenome (GOLD analysis project Ga0315330, IMG submission 203453) | Ammonia-oxidizing marine archaeal communities from Monterey Bay, California, United States - M1 40m 34915 | ecosystem: Environmental > Aquatic > Marine > Intertidal zone | place: USA...
AACTGCTTCGCATGCGTCGCGGTGGCCACGATCCTGAGAAAGTTTACGCTGCCTATAAAGCGGCAGAAGATCACAAAGGTCAGCCGACCGTGATTCTCGCCAAAACGATCAAAGGTTACGGTCTTGGCGAGGCAGGCGAGGGCCGGAATATCGCCCACAACCAGAAGAAAATGAATGAAGCCGAGTTGTTAGAATTCCGCACACGTTTTGGAATTCCGATCTCGGACGAAGATGTTGGAAAGGCGCCGTTCTACAAGCCTTCGGAAGACAGCATCGAAATGAAGTATATGAGGGAGCAGCGAATCAAGCTTGGCGGGCCGGTTCCTTCTCGTCCGACGAAAGTTCCGACAATGGAAGTCCCTCGCTTCGAGGACTATCGAAAACGAATCGACGACGACAGCGAAAAGAAAGAGATGTCGACGACGATGGGTGCCGTGCGTCTGCTTTCGAGTTTGGTGCGTGACAAAAAGATTGGCAAGAACATCGTGCCGATCGTTCCTGATGAGTCGAGAACCTTTGGAATGGAAGGGATGTTCCGTCAGGTTGGAATTTATGCACATGCCGGGCAGTTGTATGAGCCTGTCGATCGAACTGAAACTGCGTATTACAAAGAAGCCAAAGACGGTCAGTTGCTCGAAGAAGGGATTTCTGAAGCTGGTTCGATGGCGTCCTTCAACGCCGCGGGAACGGCTTATAGTGCCCATGGCATTAATATGATTCCGTTCTATATCTACTATTCCATGTTTGGTTTTCAGCGGATTGGCGATCTGATTTGGGCCGCTGCCGATATGCGAGCCAAAGGATTCCTACTGGGAGGAACGGCGGGTCGCACATCGCTTAACGGAGAGGGTTTGCAGCATCAGGATGGTCACAGTCTGCTAAACGCAATTGCGTTCCCAACCGTGCGTGCCTACGATCCAGCATTTCATTACGAAACGGCTGTGATCATTTTCGATGGTTTGAAAAAGCTATATGAAGACGGCGAGACTGCCATTTATTACCTCATGGTAGGCAATGACAATTACATCATGCCAAAGATGCCTGATGGTTGCGAAGAAGGAATCATCAAAGGGATTTACAAGTTCCGAACCAAAGAGAGCGAGCAAGGTAAGCACCGAGTTCAACTCTTTGGAAGTGGAGCAATCATGAATTGCGTCCTCAAAGCTCAGGAAATACTCGCAGATCAGTACGGTGTCTCGAGTGATGTCTGGAGCGTTACGAGTTACAACGAACTTCGCCGTGACGCTCAAGAGTGCAAGCGATGGAACATGTTCCACCCGACGATGGAGCCTCGAAAGAGTTACCTCGAAACAGTTTTGGAGGGATCGGAAGGACCATTCATTGCCTCGAGCGATTATGTGCAAGCTCACAGTGAGCAAGTCGCACAATTCCTGCCAGACGAGTTCCTCGCACTTGGTACTGACGGCATGGGGCGGAGTGAAACACGACCGGCTCTTCGGCGGCACTTTGAAGTGGACGCTGAGTGCGTGACAGTTGCGGCACTTTACCAATTGTGCAAACAAGGAAAAGTCGACGCGGCAACGGTTGAAAAAGCGATCAAAGATTTGGGTGTGAATCCCGACAAGATCAGTCCTTTGTACGCCTAGTGTCTGACGACATCGTTCCATTATTCATTAATAAAACACAAGTTGAAAATAGGCTTTTTATTTCCTATGGCTGTTGAATTTAAATTACCCAAAATCGCCGAGGGTGTTGAGTCTGGCGACGTGCTCGAAATTCTTGTTTCCGTTGGAGACACGTTGGAGCTTGAGCAGGAAGTGATGGAGTTAGAGACCGACAAGGCAACGGTCTTTGTCCCTTCGGATGTCGAAGGGGTAATCACTGGGATTAACTGCGACATCGGTGACACCATTGCGGTTGGTCAAGTGATTTTGTCGGTAGAACCTGCTGCAGCGGCTGCTGCCGAAGCTCCCGTCGAAAGTGCACCAGCCGTTCCGGCAACTCCCGTTGCTGAAAAACCAGTCGAGACTGTTCAGGAGCCTGTTGTCCCCGTGGCTCCGGTCGCGCCTGTGGCTCCCGTTCCTCCGGTCGCTCCCGTTGTTTCAAAACCAGAAGCTGCCCCGGTAGAGACTGCGCCCGGGAAAAAGGTGGTCGTTGCGGCTGGGCCGGCAATTCGTCGATTTGCTCGGGAAGTCGGTGTTGATTTGCAAACGATTCAGGGGTCTGGTGAACATGGTCGGATTGTTCGCGAAGACGTTCTCAAAGTAGTTCGGGAAGGGAGTCGGCAGGGCGGAAGTTCTGCGAAGCCATCTTCGGGAAGTCAGTCCGATGGTTATGGCCCAATTCATGTCGAAAAGATGCCAAAGATTCGGCAGACCATTGCCAAGAAAATGCATGAGTCCTGGACGACTTGTCCACGGGTCACCAACTTTGATGATGCCGACGTGACGGCGTTGGAAGAGATACGGCAAAATAGCAAAAAAGAATATGCGGCCGGTGGTATCAAGTTAACGTCGATGCCGTTTCTTGTGAAAGCCGTTGCGATGGCTCTGAAATCTCATCCAGTGATTAATGCCTCGATTGATCTTGAGCAGGGGCAAATCATTTATAAAGACTACGTCAATGTTGGGATCGCGATTGATACTGAACGAGGACTTGTGGTTCCCTCGCTTCGAGAAGCGGATAAGCTCGGTATTCCCGATGTGGCTCGACAGCTCGGCCAGATGGCTGATAACGTTCGTTCCGGTGATTTCTCGATCGACGACTTGCGTGGCGGCACTTTCACAATCAGCAATTTAGGTGCGATTGGTGGGACTTATTCAACGCCGATTATCAATACTCCCGAGACCGCTATTTTGTTGGTAGGCCGATCGAGAAAATTACCGGTCGTTGTCGGTGACGAAGTGAAAATCCGCTTAATGATGCCGCTAAGTTTGTCTTATGACCATCGCCTGATCGATGGCGGAGCAGCAGCAAGATTCCTCAACGAGGTCATTGGCTATCTTGAGGCGCCAAGTCGATTGCTGTTAGCACTTTAAAAATACAGCGGCCAAACCCGAGCGCTGGGTTTGACGGTTAACTGTAAATAAAAAAGGGACGCGAGATTGATTCTCGCGTCCCTTTTGTTTTGGAAGCAACTTTGGTTTGGCTGGACGTTACCGTCGCCACTCAATTCCGTAGAGGAAGCCGGCGGTTAGGTGGCTGTCGTCGAAGAAGCCAGTTGGAGCACCACCCGCACCGAAGATTGAGTTCGGATTCAGATTGGTAGTTTCAGTGTTCGCTCGAGCAATGCCGGCCCAGCTGTAGATTGCTTGAACACCGAGTCGAAGTGAGATGTCTCGACTAATGTTGTAGGCGATTTCATACTGGCCGTCTAAGATCGGTACGAATGACTGATCCGATTGATACGTTTCCGAAATTCCCTGCGGTCCTGTCGATGAGTTCGTAATATCGGTCGCGAAGTATCGTTGCTGGTTGTAGACAGTTGCGATTGAACCATCGATTGTGGTTCGCCAGCGACCTCGACGAGAATTGTACTTTCCACCAGCTTGGAAGCCGAAACCATCGTTGGTTACGTTTTGCTTAAAGCGGTTTACGGTACCGTCGGTTCCAACGGTTTGGTTGGTATCTTCAATGGTGTTGTCACCAATGTGCATGTACCGGACACCCATGTATGGTTCAAAGTAACCGCCTTCAGAAAGTGCCTGGCGGAACATTCGATTGATTTCAAATGTTGAGACATTCATGTCTACAATCATTGGATTGGCGACACTGGAGTCCTGTCCGGCAGTGTAGTAGATGCCGTCGGATACCTGATAGGTAAAGCCCCATCCGTCATCGTTGTCTGAGAACCATCCAAAATCATAACGTGATCCTTGGATATAAGTTGAACCGGTTTGGATCGTGTCCGATGCCTCACCAATCCGTGTCGCTTTCGAGACACTAGTGTAAGCCTTATCGAGAGAGAAGTAGAAACCATCGTTGGGCTTCTTTTCTTTCCCGTCGGTGAATTCCAGCGGTGCAAAGACCTGAGCGTCATAATCAAAGACGCCCGGGGTTGCATACGGCCGGGTGTTCTCCGCAGATTCCAGCTTTTTATAGCGGAACCTAGGACTCGGTTTGTTTATTTGCCCCTCCGTCACCCCAGGGGCGACAAATGAAACCAGAAGGGCACCAATTATAAGTGTATTTTTCAACGCCATTGCTTTCTTCCTGCCTATTTGCAGTTGCAGTCCACGAGAAATCCTAACATTCCACTACCGGGGAATTCCGAGGGATTCCGCTAAGGTGAGTATCGGGTGTTGGTTTGTGAGGGTTGAATAAGAAAGCAGGAATTTGACGAACATATCATTTTTTCGAGATTTGATATCAGAAAATGGGCGGTCTAGAGCTTTACTATCCTAACGAAATACCCCAAAACTCCCGATTTTACACCAAGGGGCTAACTTTGAGGTATACTGGAACTAATTGAATGCAGAACTGTCAAACTCGTATGAGCTTGGCAATTATCAAAAATCGCCGATTGAAAATCGCTTGTTGATGAACCAATCGGGCGAGTTTGGGAGAAAAGCAGAGATGAGTCGAAGAATTTCAAAACTGATAGCAGGTGCACTCTCTGGAGCAGCGCTTCTTTTAGGGTCTGTTAACGCCAACGCGGACGTTATCAATATCAACTATAGTGCAGTCGATCCGTCGGCAATCCCTGCTGTAAGAGCGGCTGAAGCGATCTGGGAAGCGCGGATACAGGCTTACAGCACTGAATTGCCGCGAGCGATCCGCGATCAACTTGGTTCTTTAACCATCGACGCAACGGTTGCACCAATCGACGGCGCTGGCGGTATTCTCGGTCAGGCGGGGCCGACAGCGATTCTGACACTCGGTTCGAGTCGTCGGAATTTTGCAGTTGCGCTTCGCTCTCAAATGACATTTGATCTCGATGATTTCCCTTCGATGACTGCTGACGGGATTTTGGTCACGGTGATTGCCCACGAAATGGGGCATGCTCTTGGTTTCGGAACCTTGTTTGATGGAAATGGTCTTGTCGGGCCATTAAATGGTTTTGGTCAGACTGAGTATATAAACGGCGAATACGCTTTGATGGGCTATCGCAGAGATATTAGTAACCCAGTTGCTTCATTCGTTCCATTGGAACAACGAGGTGGTGCAGGAACCGCACTTGGGCACTGGGTTGATTTACCACCTTTCTTCAATCAAACCTTTACTGGTGCGTTTAAGAAGGAATTGATGACCGGATTTATTGGAGATGTCGATCCTGACACAGGAGCGATTGTGTTTTCGAATTCGTTTATCGCTCAGGCAACTTGGGGAGCGATGGCAGACCTTGGTTTCGCGGTTGAAGGCGTCAACGGTGCTTTTGCGGCCAAAAAAGGTCGCGGAACCGGTCGGTGGCCAAAAATTACCGGTCAGGGAAGTAACCCTTTTGAAAACAATGGTATTCCGCCGGCAGAGGACCTGCGTTTCAACTTGGTAAGCATTCAGGGCGTTTCCAAGGTTTCGTTGGGATCCAAGGGAGCCGGAGCAGAAGACGTCGAAACAACCGTAGGCGACGATCCTTACAGCCTGCGAAACCATCGCTGGGCCAAGTAGGTTATCCTGCAAACCGCTCAAAAATGAATCATTAAGGGCTCGTCTAATTGACGAGCCCTTTTTTTGTGCCAGCTTATCGGCGATGGAAAGACAGGAGCTCTCCTTTCAAGATCTGATTCGATAGTGGGGCAATTCGATAACGAAGTGGGTGTCGGCTCAGGTGGCGATTGGAATTGGCAACGCCTGGCTGAAAGCATCCGTCTTGTTACCTAAGTGAGTGGCGAAAGGCATCACGAAGGCATTGGATCCCTGTTTGTCCCGAATCGCCGTCCACAATGACGTTAACCCTTACTTCACTTGTATTCATGGTTTCGATATTGATGTTGGCATCTGAAAGTGCCCGAAACATTCCGATGGCGACGCCGGTGTGACTTCGCAGTCCAACGCCTGAGACGGATAACTTAGCTATCGTTTTTTTGAAATCGACTTTGTCACATCCAAAGTCTTCGCAAACTTGGTTAGCGACGGTGATAGCATTATCAAATTGTTCCCGGGGCATGGTGAAAGTAATGTCAGCGATCTGAGAGCTGGCGTAACTTTGCACAATCATATCCACAAAAACTCCCGCAGCAGCAATGCGGTCAAATAGCTGGGCAGCGATTCCCGGTTCGTTGGGCACTTTTGAAAGGGTGATTCGAGATTGGGAGTCATCGAGCGAAATATCGTCGATCATCAACGATTCCATTCCCGTATCGCGTTGCAAACGCTCAATGACTTCAGCAACATTGACTTGGTTGGACGTATCCCGCGAGGGAAGCTGAGTTGGCTCTTTGGATTCGACTTTATCGAGCGCGAATTCGGAATGAACCGTTCTAAGTGCGTTCAATGCCTGCTCACGTTTGACGAGTGCGGAAATCTTAATTTCGCTGGTGGTGATTATTTCCATATTTACCGCCGCATTAGCGAGGGTCTGGAACATTCGATTGGCAACACCGGTTTGTTCGGCCATCCCAAGTCCGACGACGGAAACCTTGGATACATTTTCGTCGACCAAGCCGATTCGGCCTCCCATCTTTTCAACGGACGGCTGAATTGCATCAATGGCGTCACGTACCTCATTTCGCGGGACAGTGAAACTGACGGCTGTATTTCCATTTTCCGCGACATTTTGAACAATCATGTCCACTGTGATTTTTTTGTCCGCAATGGGAGCGAAAATTTGAAAGATTGTTCCGGGAACGTCGGGGACGTCAAAGACGGAGATTAAGGCTTCATCCTTAGTTAGTGCCGCACCACTGACGGCGAGTGCTGCAGTTTCTGAATCGTCGACAATGATTGAACCTGGAACGTCACTGAGACTACTGCGGACATGAATTGGGACATTAAATTTCTTTCCAAATTCAACGGATCGACTGTGGAGCACACCGGCACCAAGGCTGGCAAGTTCGAGCATTTCGTCATAGCAAACTTGCCGAACTAAACATGCTTCGGGGAGAACACGAGGGTCGGTGGTATAGACTCCATCGACGTCGGTATAGATTTCACATTGATCGGCGCCTAGGACAGCAGAGAGTGCAACCGCAGTCGTATCGCTTCCACCGCGTCCAAGGGTGGTAATATTCAGGTTATCGTCGATTCCTTGAAAACCCGCCGCAATGACAATGTTGCCTTCGTTGAGCAGAGTTTTGATTCGATCGGTAGAGATCGAGTGGATTCGCGCTTTCGTGTGAGAACTGTCGGTCTTGATTCCGATTTGTGCTCCGGTGAGACTGACCGCCTTGTAGCCAAGCGAATCAATGGCCATCGCCATCAAAGCGACACTTACTTGCTCACCTGTAGAAAGCAGCATGTCCATTTCTCTCGCGGGAGGCCGTTCATTGACTTCTTGAGCGAGGCCGATCAACGTGTCGGTGTTTTTCCCCATTGCGCTGACGACCATCACAACTTGATTTCCGGTCTGGTGAGCGCGAACTGCCTTCCTCGCGGCAGCGAGAATTTTTTGACTGTCGGCAACGCTGGTGCCACCAAATTTCTGTACGACGAGAGGCATTGTGATCTGTGGGGTGGAGTCAAAAGGTCGGTTGGAAAACCCTAGAATTTATCGCGAAGACGGGGCAACCGAAAGCACCTAGGGGAACTAACTTACCTCGCTCTGTAAGAACATAACGTAGAAGATCAAGTTATGTCGATTAAAAAGGCCTTAGGTATTCGATTTCGTTGAGCATTGCCGCATCGGGCTGTTAGACGCCGGACGGTAATTTCGGCACGGTAAATTGAGAGTTGGAACTAGTTCTTGATCCCAGTGGTCGAGATTCCGTCAATGAATGTTCGCTGTGCTAAAAAGAACAACACAACGATCGGAAGTGTGAATAATACGCTCGCTGCAAGCAATAAATGAGTTTGATCTCCATACGAACTGACAAACCTTTCAAGGCCGTAAGCAAGTGGGAATTTCTGAGGGTCGTTGAGGTAAAGCAGCGGGCCGCTGAAATCGTTCCAGGTTTGCACAAATTGAAATAGAGCAACCGTGGCAATGGCTGGTTTCGAAAGAGGAATGAGTATTTTCCAGAACAGCCCAAAGTGTGAGAGGCCATCTAAACGTCCGGCTTCGAAAAGTTCCTCGGGGAGTGTCAAAAAGAATTGCCGCAATAAAAAAATGAAAAAGGCATCGCCGAGAAATGTCGGGCCAATAATTGCCCAAAACGAGTTGTAGAGTCCTAGTTCACTTATTAAGACGAATCGTGGAATCATCGTGACATGCCATGGCAACAGCATGCTTCCGACGACCAATGCGAATAGGTATTTTCTTCCTCCCCAGCGGACACGAGAAAGTCCATAGGCGATCAGAGCGCAAGACAATGTCGTTCCAATGACGCAGCCGGTGCACAGGATCAGTGTATTTCCGAGATACCTCAACAAGGGCATGCTCTCAAGTGCGACGGGATAATTTTCCCAACGAATGTTTTCTGGCCAAAGGCGATAGGGATTGCGTGCGAGTTGTTCCGTTGTTTTGAGCGACCCGCTAAGCATCAGCAAAAGCGGGAGGGAAAAAATCGCACTGGCCAACCAAAGAGCACTATATAAAGAGAGTCGACTTGCTTTTCTCATGGATCTACACGGCCTCCGTCGCGAAGATTGTCGTTCCGGTTGAGGTGCGTTTGGATTTGCTGTTCTGCGTCTTTGAGGATTTTATCGATGTTCGCCTTAGGGTCGTCGAAGGCTTGGAAAGCTGCCCGTTCGATGGTCCGACGAAAAAATGCCGCGCCAGGAACGGATGGGATTGGGAATTGATTCGGACTCTCCGATAGCTCAACGAAGGTTCGGAACAGCGGATTCTCATCTAAATATGTTTGAAATTGAGGGTCTTGCGTTACGGTTTGGGAAACTGGAATCCAGCCTCCTTGTGAGCAAGTTTTGGCGGCTTGCGATGGATCGGTAAAGCCAATCCAAAATTTAGCAAACTCCCAGGCACCTTCGGAGTTTTTGGCTCCTTTAGGAAAGACAAAGAAGTTGCCGTTGACCCACCCTGCATTTTGTCGCGGAGAACCTGTCTCAGGAATCGGGAGCGGGCATACGCCAAATTCTGGCGTCGCGACTCCCCTAGCCTGTCGATTGCGAGTGAACGCCGCTAGATTTCGAACCCGCCATTGACCGTCCATGATTACGCTATATCGCCCTGACATTTCTTGATCGTCTAAAGGGAGTAGGGGGAATATTTTGCCCGGCAGTGATTGGTCACCTTGACGGAAGGCTGCGAGATTGTCGGACCCGTAACGCTGGGCATAACTGGCCATCCATTGAAGTGCACCGCGGACGGGTGGTGAGTCCACGACGACTCGCTGTGATGAAGCGTCATAGAAATCTCCACCGAAGGCATACCCCCAGGCCCAGAGCCTGCGTGAGTCGGGGATATAGCCATAGCTTTGTTTTTTCTCAGTGGACTGAAAAGGAGCTAGAGTATTGGCGATTTCATCGAGGTCCGAGATCGTTCGTGGCGGCTGAAGTTGATGCTGTTCGAGTACAGTTTTGTTGTAATAAAGCGCGCGAATATCCAGGCCATTACAAAGCCCGTACATTTTGTCTTGATACGTGGATAATCGGCGGGCGGAATCGAGTATCCAGCGTTCGATTTCAGTTACCTCTGCTGCCGGGGCAATATCGACGAGGGGTTGGATAACTCCTCGCTGCCCCCAGTCGGCTAGCACAGGGTCGTCTTGGTTGACGATATCCGGTGGGTCACCGCCGGCGACTGCTAAAAAAAGCTTGGCTTGCAGGTTGTTGCCGGGCATCGCAACGGGCCGAACGAAGTACTTTGTTTGTGAAGCATTGAATCGACGGGCGACATCGTCAACGACATCGCGATCTTCTCCCCCCCAAAAATGCCAAAAAATCACTTCGGACCGACCGCTCGAATTTTCAGGGTCCTGTTCGTGGTTCCAGTTCTTGAGAAGCGCAACAACGACTAAGAAGCTAAATAGAATTCCGATCAGTATTTTGTTTTTATTCATGAGCTCGTCCGATAGTGAACCCAATGTTTCGAAGTTCGGAACAACAGCGTCGTGGCGGCCAAAAGAAGTACAAATAGGACCCATGCCATGGCAGAAGTGTAGCCCATTTCGAAATCAGCAAAGGCGGATAGAAACAACTGCATTGAAATTAGCATCAGTGAACCACCGGGTTCGCCCGTCCCTTCGCTTAAAACATAGACTGAGGCGAACGTCTGTACGCTGCGGATGAGTCCCATGATTAGATTGAAAAAAATAACAGGTGAGAGCATCGGGAGTGTGATGTGGTAGAATTTCCTGATGACATTGGCTCCGTCAATTTCTGCCGCTTCGTATAGTTGGCCCGGAATATCGCTGATCGCCGCCAGGTAAATCACAACGAAGTTACCGACGCCCCACATCGTCATTAGAATTAACGCGTCTTTGCTTCCGAATAAATTTAGGGTGCCTCCTTGAAGCCACTGGGAGAACTCAGTGAACCCCGCAGGGCTTAACGCCGATCGGGATTGGTTTAGCCAGTTTTGACTGGGGATCCCAAGCCATGAGAGCAAGTAGTTGATCATTCCACTCTCTGGATCTAGCAGCCAAATCCAAAGCACACTCGCGGCGACGATTGGAATTACCGAGGGAAGGAATACAAGCGTTCGGTAAACCGCCTGGCCTTTGACTTTGGCAGAAAGCAGGGTCGCCAGGAGAACTCCGGTGATGACAGACAGCGAAACAGAAATTAAGGAATAATAGAGGGTGTTGGTCAGGGCCAGTCCGAACCCTTTTTGGCTTTGTAGCTCTGAAGTAAGACGTCGATAGTTTTCAAGACCAACGAACTCCGGGGGATTAATTAGGTCAAAACGACAGAGGCTCCAGTAGAAAGACGCGGCAAATGGCCACGCGAATAAGAATACGAACCCGACTATCCAAGGCGAGCAAAATATTAGCCCGGAAAAACGATCGCCTCTTTCAGATTGTTTAAGATTGGTCGTAGATTGGGACACGGGTACAAAACTGCTGGGAATTCGTTAAATAGTCTACGCGTCATGATAATGCATCACGGGAATGGGCGTGAGCGAGATGCAACAGCGTTTTGGAGATTATTGCAGGGGCTGAATTAAGTTGGAGTTGGCCGTGGAAGTTTTTCTTTCCTGTAGCAGCGAAACAGCCCGTGGGAAATGCAATCACCTTGCCAGTACAACGTTGGGCAAGTTATCTTAGCATCTACGCAATTCCAAATTTTAGAAAATAATAATGAACGATATTTTTGAAGATCTCCAATGGCGAGGATTGATTCATCAAACGACTGCGGATGAGCTGTTACCCCGATGGTTGTCTTCCGGGTCGCGAACGGTTTACGCTGGATTTGATCCGACTGCTGATAGTCTTCACGTTGGAAGCTTGTTGCCTCTGATGATGTTGCGCCGCTTTCAAAAGGCTGGGCACCGGCCAATCGCAATTGCGGGTGGGGCAACTGGAATGATTGGAGATCCAAGTGGTAAAAGCGCGGAGCGAAATCTCCAAACGCCAGAGCAGTTGGCAGCTAACCTTGCTGGGATTGAATCCCAAATGAGACATGTCCTTGATTTCGAATGTGGGGAAGCGTCGGCAGTATTGGTAAATAACAATGATTGGATGAGCCAATTCAGCTACATCGAGTTTCTGCGAGATGTCGGGAAGAACTTCCCTGTCAATGTGATGCTTGGCAAAGAGTCGGTGAAAAGCCGGCTTTCGAGCGAAGCAGGACTTAGTTACACCGAATTTAGTTATATGCTGTTGCAGGCATACGATTTCGTGCACCTGCATCGGGAGCACGGTTGTGAATTGCAGATTGGAGGAAGTGATCAATGGGGGAATGTAACCGCGGGGATTGATCTTGGCCGCCGCATGCTAGGAGCTCAGCTGTACGGGATGACTTGCCCTCTGCTCACAAAAACCGATGGCTCAAAAATGGGGAAAACTGAGTCGGGTGCGATTTGGTTGTCAGCGAAAAGAACGAGCCCTTACAAATTCTATCAATATTGGCTCAACGTCGCAGATGAAGATACCGGAACGTGCCTCCGTTTTTTGACCGAACTCGAGCGTTCGGAGATTGAAGCGTTGGACGAATCGCGGGTTTCAGCTCCACAACAAAGAGCCAGTCAAAAAAAGCTCGCTGAGGAGTTAACTCGTTTAATTCATGGTTCAGCCGGCCTAGCGGCAGCCCTTCAGGCAACAGAGATCTTTTTTGGTGCGGAAATTGAAAATCTGGATGACCGACAGTTGATCGATATCTTCGCTGACGTTCCCAGTTGCGAGCTTCCTGCAGCAGAATTGTCCGGCGAAGGCCTTGGGTTAATGGATGCGTTGGTCAAATCAGGTTTAATGAAATCCAACGGCGAAGCGCGCCGCGCAATCAAACAGGGTGGTATTTACATTAATAACCGTCGCGTTGGTGAAATCGATCGGCGTTTGACGTCTGCAGATTTAACGAGCGAGACGGTGGTTGTTCTGAGAAGCGGTAAAAAGAAGTATGCGTTATTAAGGTTTACCAATTAGTCGCGATTACCGCGTAAGCTAATCTCATACTTTGAAGCGCCACTATATATACGCTGAGTTCGCGTTTCCCCTCATCGCTGAGGGCCGCTCAATTAGTTGCCAGCAGATTCTTAGAAAACAGGATGCTGCGCTCGATCTGCCAGCAAAATCGATGCTGGCAAACCGATTTTTCCGTCTCCATGACTGTTAAATTGTAACAATCATGCGAATCATATCGGAAATTCTAATGAGTTTGAGCTTTCTGTGTCGATGCTTTCTACCACATGTACCACTATTTCGGGCACCTTGTGCGCCAGAGATTGTGGATAACCTAGCCCTGAAAGCGTCGGGATTCGTCTCGGGAGACATCGATGAAGATAAGATTGAGCCTTTTCTGCATTGCCTTGGCAATCATTGCCTGTAACATCGCAGATGCTCAGATAATGCAATCAATGCATGACGGAGCATCTGCCCAATCGGTTTATCAGCCAGTCCAAGGAGACTTGCTGAGCCCCACCACCAATGGGATACCGGGAAGGCTATGGTTTGAAACCAATTTGGCGGACCAAGGCCTCGGCTGGAGTGGAACCTATTTCACGATTGGCGGTAAAACCCGTCTATTCGAGGATAGGTTTGACGGCCGTTGGTTGCTGGAAAGCCAGATTCACTACAATGTAAGTGAAGGCGGTGGTGCCTTTGCGAACATCGGTGTGGAACGCGTGTTCTCAATCCCAGCAGCTGAGGCTGATGTCAGCTTCGGCCTTTGGTACGACTATAACGGTGATCGAAAAGAAGACTTTTCGCACACCTTTCACCAAGTCGGTATCAGTGGGAAAATCAAAAAAGAGAAATGGGACTTGTTAGTCAACGGTTATCTTCCGACTGGCGTGCAAGACTATTCTTACGGCGACCCTCTCGGGCTAGATTGCTTTGTTGGCAACGAGATCGTCATCATTCCTGGCATTGACAGTGCCTTGTCGGGTTTCGATGTAACTCTTCGAACACGGCCTAGACAGCTTGCCGGGGTCAATGGATATCTTGATATCGGCGGTTATGGTTACAACTCAGATTTGATTGACTCCTTCGGTGGCGGAAAAATCCGATTGGGTTTTCAGGGCACTCGAGGGATGATGGTTAATCTTGAAGTCAATCAAGATGATCGATTTAACACAACGGGCGTTGTCGGATTGGGTTGGGTCTTTGGACAAAACGCAGGCGGCCGTGGAAGCGAGTACGCTGGGCTTGGTCGCGATCTCGAAACTTCGGTTCGAAATGATCATATCGTTGTCTTCAACCAGGATGTTGTTCTGGCGATGGATCCAACGACAGGTGCGGCTTACAACGTCATTCATGTTGATAACAACGCTGATCCTGCAGTCGAAAATGGAACCGCGGAACGTCCTTACACAACACTCGTTGCAGCTCAAAACTTGAGTGCTGAGGGCGACGTCATCCTGGTCAACTCGGGTGACGGAACGGATCGAAATATGGATGCAGGAATCCAGCTACAAAACAATCAGCGATTGTGGGGTAACGGACAGGCAATCTTGATCCCAATTCAGAACGGTGAGTTCTTTGAGCTATGCACCAATCCACTTGGAGTCACGCCAACCATTTCGAATGCTGGTGGCTTCGCAGTGGTTACATTGGCTGACAACAACGATGTTGCTGGAATTAATATCGATGCCACGGGTGCTACGTTCGGTGTCTTTGGCAACGGCCAAGGTACAAGCGTTCGAGACAACACCATTTCTGGAGCAAGCTCACACGGTGTCTTCCTGTCCGGGGTGACTGGCGATGTAAACATTGCAAGAAACCTGCTTGATAATAACGACGGCAGTGGTTTGTTCATCCGCAATGCACTTGATACGACTCAAGACATCATCATTGAAGAGAACATTGCATCGAATAACTTCCTCGATGGTATTCAGATGCGGAATTACGATCCCGCGTCTCTCATGATTCTCAGCAATACGACGGAAGACAACCTGAGAAGTGGTCTTCACCTTGAAAACTACGCGAATACTACCGGGGCCGGCATTACAATTCAGAGCCACACCTCGACTGACAACGCCAGTCACGGTGTTCATATGAATCAGGGCTTAGGAAGCTTCACTCTAATCGACTCGAATATTACCGGAAACAACGGAGCTGGTTTGTTGCTTGAGAACTGGCAGACTGCTGATCCAGATTTCATCAACATCGCAACAACAGACGAGGGCACAAGTACGATTTCGAACAACGGTGCCTTTGCTAATATTCAGATCTTTATGAATAACGGTGGCGAACGAGCACAGGTTAACATTGAGAACCAAACACTCAGCGGCGGTGTCCGCGGTGTCGCTGCTCGAATCGAAGGTGTTGACGGAGTGGGTGCTCGCACGACACTCGGAATCAACATCGCCAGCACGAATGAGATTGATGGTAACGTTAACGATGGTATTAACCTCAGTGCAATCAACAGTGGCTTGATTGAGGCAATCATTGGCGACGAAGACAGTGCACTGCCTATGACGATTCTTGATAACGCCGTCGGCGGCGGCAACGGTATCTCTCTGGTAGCCCAGGGGGTTAACGGTCAGCCGCAGGGTGAGATTCAGGCGAGTATCAAAAATGTTGAAATCAACAATGCGATCAGTCGAATTATCGTCCCTGGTGGAACCGACGTAATCGTGCCGACCACTGGAATTGCCATCGACAGTAGCGGAAACGCTCTTGTTGGTGTCGATATCAAAGACGTGGCGATCGGAGCTCCAGGGGCAGCCGGCGACCGTACCACTCAGCGTGGAATCGCGATGGACTTCAGTAACAATGGGTCAGAGTTGATCAACCGAGTCGGAATCGACGATGTAACGATCTTCTCCAACACCGCGATTGAACTTAACACTGGCTTTGATACCTACACAGATTTGACCGTGGAGAATTCAACACTTCGCTCGAACGGCCCTCAAAGTGTTGGCGGTCGAGCTGATAACACTCCCTTCGTCGGTGGGCCAACGGTTGGTATTGACATCAACGCTCAAGGACGCGGGGTGTTTACTGGTCAGTTCAATGCACAGTTGCCAAACTTGCCACTTGAATACGGATTGCTCACTCAGGTGTCAGACGGAGATCTTGATAACTTGACCAAGGTTACTTTGGAAAACAACTCGATTCGAGATTTCGTTCTCAACGGAGTTGATATCTCGGCTCAGGGTGACGCACAAATGTTGGTTGACGTAACTGGAAACGACATTTCAAACAACGGTGCAGGGCTTAACAACCATCCGGCGGATAACCCGGCATTCCCACTGGGAACTACGGCTGATCCAAACCAGTTGTTCTTCCTGGATGGTTTGAACATTGATGCCTTGGATGACTCGACTATCTCGACCAACATTGTCAGCAACTTCTTTGTTGATAACTTTGAGCGAGGGGTTAGCTTGAATACCTTTAACTCAGCTACGATCAACGCCTTCATGGATAATAACACCTTCTTCGGTAACGACCGAGGTTCGGAAGACTACACCTTACCAAGACTTGGAACGGGTGTTTTCGAAGGACCAAGAACTGCTCTTAACACAGCAGGTGAATTTGCGATCGAAGCCATCAACAACGAAGAGTTCTACATTCGCGACTACGAAAGTCGGATCTTTGTTAACGGTGACGGAGACCCTGCAACTTTGGGGGGAGCGGATCTCCCAGCTGACACACTGGGTATCTTCTTCCCAATCAACACCGGGGCTGATATCTTCGGGTTCCCAGTGGCATTCGGAACTGCGGATTTGAACCTGTCGATGACAAGCAACGCTCTGCAGTTACCAATTCCTGACTTCCAGAACTTTGCTGTCCCACCAGGAGAATTCACACTCGGACTTGACGGTCTGACGAATGGCTTCACTGGTCCGTTCATTGGTGTCTCGGACACTGGATTTGGTGCGACGATTGTCTTGATTGGCAATGAAGAAGCATTCTTCACAGGTCAAGGATTCTAATCTAAGAGACTGCACCTTAACCTTGGGTGAAGTTTGAAAATACAACGGGAACCGGTTATGTACTGGTTCCTGTTTTTTTTTGGGCTCATTTCATTACTGGTTATTGAGCTGCCCTGAATGCTAGCAGTTGTTGCGCAGCACAAAAGTCTTGCAGCTGCTATCTTTCAAGCGTGCATAGTTATGAGGAGTTAGCGGTTGAAGATTTTGCAGGTCATTTCGGGAAAGACAGTCAACGGGGCGATGACTTATTGCAAGTTCGTTACCGAACAGCTGACGTCGTTAGGCCACGAAGTTACGATTCTTGGGCGACCGGATGGCTGGATCAGAGATAATGTTGATCCAAGCATTCAGTTTGTGCCGTCGGAATTGGCTCGAAGTCCTTCAGAGATTAGCCGGGTGGCGAGGTGGGTCAAAGCGAACCAGATTGATGTTGTCCATACTCACATGAGTCGAGGGCACGCCTTCGGCGTTCTTTTGCGATGGATGACGGGCGTGCCCGTAGTTGCGACGGCGCACAATCAATCCTTCCAACTGCACTGGCGGATGAATGATTATGTAATTGCCAATTCACAGGCGACTTACGACTATCAACGTCGCGTCAATCGTGTAGCGAATCGCCAGATGGAAACGGTTCATTGCTTCACTGACCTTGAGCGGTTTAAGCATGTCAAGCCATTGGATGTGACGATTGTGAGACGTCAATTACGACTGAAGGGCGATGAATTTTTAGTTGGCGTTGTTGGGGAGGTGGTCGCTAGGAAAGGGCATCTTTATTTATTCGAGGCACTTTCCCGAGTCGTCAAGGAAGTTCCGAATTTAAAGTTGGTGTTGTTAGGACGGTTCAATCGGAATGAAGCGTATGTCAAAAAACTACGCGCGATACAATTGCGGGACAAAATATTCTGTC